>WNGA01004356.1_pt1 | contig 20866 bp, 16 predicted proteins | sample 5400061 | NCBI WGS metagenome assembly WNGA01 (sample SAMN13153366, study PRJNA577476) | soil metagenome | isolation source: 100 cm soil or saprolite under grassland replicate 2 | place: USA:California | collected 2016-06-15
CGAGATTTGGTAAGGCTCTAACCGAGCTGCAACGAACGTTAAAAGTAATACCTAGCGATGTTACTTACGACCCTACGTTTACCTATATTTGGTCTCTGTCGGAGGCGAGGTTCGCTGATGAGCTAAGTCATAAAGTCAGCAGGGCAGTGGCAATCAAAGAAATTGCTCGATCGTATCTGACTGGAGCGGGTTTGGAGGTTCGCGGCGAACTTGCTCGAGCTACTGGTCTTTCAGCCCCGGACGCCGGATTGGGTAACTGGGCTCTAGTTGACGAAGAATTTGCTGTCCGGCTGGGTCCCGGTATCTACAGATTGAAAGATCAAGTTTTCCCGAGTGAGGCTTGAACGGCTCTAGTCTTGAGGTCGTCTCTCAGTTCCTTCAATTTCTCTTCGGCTCTCGCGCAATACGTCTTGCTCCAGTTTCGCCATCTCCATTACTAATGGAAGCTGATCCTGCGATGCGCTTAGACGTCTCAGCATCAGCTCAGACTCACTCTGATTCAGACTTCGGCTTGCGGCGGCTTCGATTGTTTGCAAGCGAGCCTTAGCCTCAGTGAGCCTGAGATTTGCCTCGCGTTTGAGCTCCCCATAGCGTTCGCGATCTGACTGCAAATCCCGCAACAACTCAGCCGTATCAACACCGGCGAGAGCGCGGGCTCGGTTGATACGGCGTTCTACTCGTACCAATTCCTGTCCGGCTCTGGACTTGATCCGAGTTGCAGTAAGCCGCGAAGCCAATGTTTCGAGGTACGCGTCAGCCAACAGCGGGTTCTGGCTGCGAATCTCCCCAAGCGCTTGACGCTCCGCGGTTGTCAATTCCGTGGTGAACCAGACCACCTCATTCGCCGTGATTCCGTCAGCGGCCAGCCTATCGCGCAGCCGACGCAGCCAGCTTCGTCTGTAAAGAAACAGAATGATTACCGCTAAAAATCCGACAACGATGCCCAGCCCAAGTGAGGAAAGCGAGAGCAGAAGGTAGATGGCAGCCGAGTCGGTAGCAGTCGCGCTGATAAAAAGCAGCAGAAAAACCACGGGCAGGGGTAAACATAATAGAACGAAAGCGAGCCAAGGCGACCACGTAAGCACTCGTGAAATTGCTTCATCTCGGGCGCTGATTTTTCCTAATTCACGTTGGGCCATGTTTTCCGGCTCAGGCGACCTTTAGCATCTATTCTGAATCCAACGCTGGGATATTTTGGCGAGATGCCCACAAATCTGCTCAGGAGCTCGCCAGATCTTAGCCTTTAGTGCTCGACTTCACCAGGATCCAGTTATCACGAAAGAGCGAAAATGCTTGCCGTGACTGTATAATGCGCCCAAGCCGCAGAGGGGAACGAGTAATGAAGAAACTGCACAGCTTACCACTTGCACTGACCAGCGTGCTCTTGCTGACGCTTTTCACTTTTGAGAAAGCCAGAGCACAAAACACCGCCATTACTTCTGCTGAAGGATCCCGCGCCGCCGCCAAACCGGTAACTATCCCGCTAAGCATCCGTGTCAAAGACTCGAATCCGGAGATCGAGTTCCAGACAATAGACTTAACGGTCAGCGAGGATGGCGAGCCGCAAACGGTTCTTTCCATACGAGCCATGGCAACCAATTCACCGATTACCCTGGCTGTGCTTATTCAGGATGATCTGGTGTCTTCAGTTGGGAACGAGATCAAACCATTAGCCGAGTTCATACGCCAGTTGCCCAAGGGGTCTCGAATAATGACTGCGTACATCAGGACCGGAAGCCTTCAAGTCAGACAGAAGTTTACGACCGATTTAGAAAAAGCAAGCAAATCTCTTCGTCCACCAACGGGATTCGCGAGTGCAGCGCCTTACAATCCGTACGTCGAAGTAATCGAAGCTGTGAAAAGATTCGAATCACAACCAGCTGGTCGCAGGGCGATTCTTCTGTTGTCGGACGGATTGGATACTTCGCGTGGAATCGATTCGAGTGGGCCTGGCGACAGCTTGGATTTGCAAAGGGCAATTAATGAGGCCCAACGCAAAAGCATCGCAGTCTACGCTTTTTACGCACCCACGGTGGGGTCTCAGAACTTTCCGCTCTTGATAGGGAATGCACAGAGTTCGTTACAGAGGTTGTCGGATGAAACCGGAGGGCGAGCATTCTTCCAGGGGACGGCTGCGCCTGTTAGTTTTGATCCGTTTATCAAAGGGCTGGATCGCTCGTTAGAAAAGCAAGTAGCTCTTACTTTCCTTTCGACTCACATCAATAAAGGCTTTCACAGAATTGCGGTGCGTTCCTCAACTCCGGGTGTCGAGGTCTCGCATCCTTCGGGCTATTTCGTAAAGTGAAGTTACTGAAGAGTAGCTGGAAGCAGCGAGCCGCGGCGATCACTCGCGACGGCCCATCCGTCAGAAATCTGACTAATCATTCCGTGAAAGTGAACCTCGCTGCCTGAAAGCACTAGCAGCACATCACCGGCATGATATTGCGAGTTATCGACCTGGAAGCGAACGACCGTGGCCTGACCGTTCTGCTGTTCCATTGTCTCAAATGAAAATGCATCGGCATCTACCAGATAGGTTTGGGAATTGTTTGCTGTCCGCTGTTCATCTGGCATTGCAATCTCACCTGTGACTTGCTCTGAAGTTCGTGAATAATTAGGCGTGGAAAAGCATTCGTCCTGGGATCGTTAAAGATGCTGGGGCGGCTAGTGGGGCTCGAACCCACGACCTCTTGATCCACAATCAAGCGTTCTAACCAACTGAACTATAGCCGCCGTAAAAATTGTATTTGCCCCCGGCAGGACTCGAACCTGCGGCCCTCTGCTTAGCTTCCAGCATCAGGCTTTCCCTGACCACCCGTTAGTGATGGGCTTGCTGGCTGGACTATATCTTGGACGTCGCAGTCCCGACCCGTATAGTCTCTGAGGAACCCAGCCGCAAAAGAACATCCTACGGAGGTTTCCTGCGGATTACCCAATCCTCATGGATTGTTACTTAACGTGTCAGTCAAGTACCTGAGGCTCTAAGGGCGTTCCCGCATATGGGGTCGTCCACTCAATGAGTTCGTGGCCTGAAAGCCTTCCCCATTGAGGCTCCTACAAGGCAGATGCTCTATCCGCTGAGCTACGGGGGCGCAAAATGTCAACTATCTCGACTGCGGCGCGATGTTAGCATGCTGGCCGCGATTTTTGTAAACGACTTACTGTTGAAATTATCGATCGGCGCGGCAGTTTTCAAAATAGAAAAAAGACCGCCCAGAGGGGGCGATCTTTTTGGATAATCCAAGGCACGGAAAAATTACGCCGCGCGAGGGTGTTGTTCAGAGTTCTCTGCGAAGACTCGTCGCCCATTCAGTGCGTCGTCAATGATTTCGCGAACTGCTGATGTGTCCGGGTTCACGTCCATTCTGTCACAAGCCCGCAGATGCCGGATGATTCCTTCGGTGGCAATCTCCAGAGTTACCCCGGTCAGCTTTGAATAGCGCCGAGCTTGGATATGGTCAATCCTCAGAAGCCGCTCGTCCAGCGGTAAATGAGTATTAAAGGTCACGATTGCGTATGCTCCTTCTAATAAGAATTCCCAAGTTTCAAGTACAACTTTGATGCGTTAATCAACTGCCAGGATGCAGCCCCATTGTCTCTCAGCGCAGTTCTCCACCTCTCGTAACTACCCGTGACGGCATCACAGGAAGAACCTATTGCGCAAGGGGGGTGTGCGGCGAAACAAGGGATTATATAGAAGCGCTGCGAAAAAATCTATTACTTCTTTGGCACGAAACCATTTCATTCGTTCACCGGAGAGTTACCTCCAAAGTAAGTGCTGAGAACAAACGGTTTACGTCAGCCCACCCTGAAGGCGAACCTAATGTACTAAAAATATAGACGCCGCCTCTGTCCGATGAAACAGAGGCGGCGCCTTCATATTAACTATTCGAATGACTTGTTCTATTTCTTCGGCAAGACCGTATCTTTCATGGCCTTGCCAACCCGAAACTTCAGAGTTGTCTTCGCCGGGATTTGGATCGTTTCGCCTGTGGCTGGATTTCTTCCTTCACGCGCTTTTCTTTCAGATTTCACTAGTTTTCCGAAACCAGGGAGCACGAATTCCCCGTTTGTTTTCACTTCTCGCGCTGCCAGGGTGTTTATTTCGTCAAAAAGTTCCTTCACTTGCGCCCGCTTCATTCCGGTCTTTTCGGCAAAATGGTTAATAACTTCCGACTGCGTCATGCGCTTCTTGCCTGTCGCGGCTTTGGTCGCCATGGTCTGGTCTGACACCTCCAACAAGAACTTAGAATTGAAAAGCTATCCAGACACTCATATATCACACTCAAGGAGCAAAGTCTTGCAAAAATCGCGGTTTCTTGCGGGTTTGCGCAAAATACCCGGATTGAGTCGGCCCTGAATTGGTTCGCCCGGCACTCACTTTTTAGGGTTGAACGTGAGGGCCAAGAGGGATCTGCTGTTAGCGTGAGTGGAGACAAGCTAATCTCGATTCAGCATGAACATGAGTGAATGACCTTGCGCACTCCAGCCGTCGCGGGTAAAAGCTATTGGTAAATCAATCATATCAACTGCAATGCTTCCTTCAGTCCAGATACCGCCTGAGACCTCCTGACACCTGAGCAGGTAATGCTCTACGCCTGTGAACACGCTACGCCAGTAAAGACCGCATAGAGTCTTGTAAACAATGCCGCCGACTTCAATATAGACTCTGTTACCTGTCAGAATTTTGTAGTTTATCAGGCCGAGTAATTCCATGAGGCGGCTCTGATCTCGCGCATTACGGTGCGCAGGATCGAGTTCAACGGTATCGAACTGGTGCGGTTGAGGGAACAGGTATGCTTCACTAAGGAGGGAGGTTTCGCTATTTCGCCATGCACCAGCTTCATACTGATGGTTTTCTTGTCGATGAGTTTCCTGGTTCATTCGACACTACCCTTTGATATGTCCGGTTGATATGCCGGCCACAAGTCCGAGGCGTGGCTGTAAACAGAGAGTATTACTCTTTGAAATATTCAGCAATACTATTGCAGCAACTTCGATTAATACCTTTCAAGGCTTCCAGATCCGGCCCGAGCGTGCGATAAAATTCCCGTGAACCGACTAAACTATGACTGATCAAAGGAGCACATCATGAAACTCTATATAGTTTTAGTTCTGCTGACAGGTCTAATGTTAATTTCTTCGCCTGACACTGTGGCACAAAACGGGACCAGTGCGGCGCAAACCGCGGAGAATCTACGTGCGCAGTTACGTGAGGTTCAGGATAAAGAAGAGAAGTTAAAGAGTCGGGCACAGCAACTGGACGAGGATTTGAAACCAGAAAACATCGAGCGTTCACTGGCAGGCGTGGGTTCAACACGGCCCGAAGAGTTACGTGAGCTCCGCAGACGCCAGATTGGTATTGAGAAAGCGAGCGTGCAAACTCAACTCGAACAACTCAAAACCAGCCGTACGCGTTTGGAGTCAGCCATCCTTACTGCTGATGCGCAGGCATATCAACAGAGCGCGCAGGGGACGGGTAAATCGCTGAATAAAATGGGGCTAACGCAGTATTTCACCAGCTCTCGCTTGCTGCTCGGTGTGATCGTGGGCTTCCTCGCAGTCGCCGCAATCGCAGGGTCGCTCCTGGGCTTCCGCAGGAATAACTAAGGCTTCAACTGCTACTCGATCTAATAAAGAGTCACTTGTTGCGTCAGGCCGCCGTCAATGTAATAGGTGCTTCCTGTCACATATTCGGCCTCATTGCTCGCTAGAAACACAGCAACAGAAGCGACCTCTTCTGGTCTACCGAAGCGTCCCCATGGAATTTCGCTGATGGCGTTCTTCATCGCTCTGGGATCATCAAGTACCGCTTGGTTGATAGGCGTGGCGATTGCACCAGGAGCAATATTATTGACGTTGATTTTGTGTGGTGCAAGCTCGATTGCCAGATTGCGCATCATCATGCGCACGCCGCCTTTTGAGGCACAGTAAGCCGTGTATTCCGGGAAAGGGATGTCCTCGTGCACAGAGGAGATATTGATCAATTTACCGCCCTGTCCCTGCTTGACCATCTGCCGGGCAGCCACCTGGCTAACTAGATATGACCCGTACAAATTGACTGCGATGACCTTGTTCCACTCCTCATCGGTGACCTCGAGGAAGGCTTTTCTTATCTCGATGCCGGCATTATTGATGGCGATATCAATGCGACCGAACTGTTTTATGATCTCTTCGATCATACGTTCGACGTCTTCGCGTTTGCTTACATCGGCGGCAACAGCTATTGAAGCTGGCCCAAACGATGCCGCTTCGGCTTGTGCCGCTTCGCCGTCCGCCGGGCTTCCGGGGCGATAGTTAACAACTATACGCGCTCCTTCAGATGCGAAGCGCTTGGCGATAGCTTTTCCAATGCCGCTGCTGGCTCCCGTGATCAGTGCGACTTTGTCTTGCAAGCGCATTGTGAACGTCCCCCTTTTTGATGGAAATCCTTCGACCGCGCAGATTATCAGTTCTCCGCTGGAGGTCAACGAGGAAAAGGCTAACGCGACTTTTATTTGATCTCGATGGAGAAGAATACAGGTAAGGTGAAGATTAAAGTATCAGGAGCTCATGCCAACCAACGCGGCACTTCATGAGCGCTTTGACTCATCGCGTTGAAGGGACTCTTCAAGAGGCAAACGAACTTGAAAACATGTGTCGCCCGGTTTCGATTCAAAACGGATATTGCCCCGGTGTTTTCGCACGATGCGAGCGACGGTATCCAACCCGAGACCGGTTCCTTCACCGACGGGCTTGGTCGTAAAGAACGGCTCAAAGATACGCGACCTCAGTCCTTCCGGTATCCCCGAACCGTTATCCCGGATTTCTACGAGTATGTCAGTCGGCTCTCTCTTTGTACGCACCTTTAGCGTACCGCCTTCGGACATAGCATCCACAGCATTAACAATCAGATTAGTCCACACCTGATTGAGTTCACTGCCGTATGCCTTAACGCGCGGCAAAGCCTCGGCGTATTCACGCGTCAGCACGATGTTCTTTTTTCTTAACTTGTATTTTAGTATGAGGAGAGTGCTTTCCAGCGCTTTATGCACATCGACTTCCTGCACCGAAGCCTGGTCCATGTAGCTGTATTCTTTAATGGCCCCCACAAGTTCCGAAATGCGTGCGGTGCTAGCCTTGATTTCACTCGCAAGTTTCGCCGCCGCAAGTTGTGCGTTGACCCGTGCAAGCACATCGGAGATTGCGCTGGCTTCGATCTCCCTTGAGATCCGTTCCAGGCCAGCCGCATCAATCCCGGCCTCGACGAGGTTGGCCGAGAGTTTCCACCCATCCCCAACGCCATGCTCTTCGAGCCAGGTAGCGACTACATCCTCCAAATCACTCTGCTCCAGCGAATTTAGCTGCGCGGCTTTAGCAGTGTATTCGATTGCGGTGTTTTCGAAGGCACGGATTGCGGCGTGTTGGTCCGTGGTCAGGTCGTGCCGGCAGAGCCGGAGGTCCGCTGCGCGCAACTCCGCCAATGTGGCGATAAGATCGTTTGCGGCGCGCGTCGCTCCCGCAGCCGGGTTGTTGAGCTCATGAGCTAGCCCGGCTGAAAGCTTGCCCAACGCTATCAGCTTGTCGCGTTGCTGGTCGGCTGTGGTCGTTTCGCGGACGCGATCACTCATAATACCGACAAGGCGTTGGACGAGAATCGGCATGCGCTGCAACATCTCGGGAAACAGACGGACGGGGAAAACCAGAACACGCACGTTTGTCACTGCACGTCCAGTCGCACTCCATTCGGTCATGCGCGAGAAGGGCAGCATCCCGCGTACTTCGGTGGTGGGCTCACCTGCTCGCGCGATATATACATATCCGTCGTGCGCATTATCGTTGCGATAGGCGTGGATCTCGCCTTCGAGGTAAATAGACATCCACTCAGCCGGGTCGCCTTTGCGGAATAAAATGTCTCCAGGCGCAAGCCGCAGCTCGTCGGCGTTGTCGGCAAACCACTTCAATTGCTCTTCCGGCAGATCAGCAAACACACCGACGCGTCGCAGCGCCTCGACTTTGTTTTCGGGTGAGTCGGCGGTTGCGCTGACGTGCTCAACTACTCCAGGCACTGCCACCGGCACGCCTACGCCTTCGATTTTTGCGTCTTCCATCGGTCATACCACCTTGCTGAGATATTGATGTACGAATGAGATCGCGACAGAGCCTTCGCCAACGCCCGACGCGACTCGCTTAACCGAGCCATGTCGCACATCGCCGACAACAAAGATGCCCGGCACGTTCGTCTCCAAGAGCCCCGGGTCGCGATCCAACGCCCATCCTTTCGGTCGTTTCCCATCACGCATCAGGTCGGGGCCGGACAGAATGAACCCACGCTCATCGCGCTCTACGATATCAGCGAGCCACTTTGTGTTTGGAGCCGCTCCGATCATGATGAATAACGAGTTGGCTGGTACTTTGTTGACCTCGTTGGTTGCAGTACAGTGGACGGAAATTGCTTCGAGATGACCTTCACCATGCGCCTCTACAACCGCCGAGTTGAATTCGATTTGGATGTTCGCAGTCTCTTTTAGCTGGTTGATTAAGTATTGCGACATCGAGGCCGCGAGCGATGAGCCCCGTACCAGCATTACTACTCGTCGCGCATACTTCGAGAAGTACATTGCAGCTTGCCCCGCACTATTCGCGCCCCCGACGACGTACACATCTTCGTTTCTGGTAGACATCGCCTCCGTCATCGCGGCGCCGTAGTAGATCCCCGCGCCAGTGAGACGTTCGACGCCTGGAGCCTCGAGCTTGCGCCACTGTACGCCGGTCGCCACCAACAAGGCGTGACAACTGATCTCTGCTTCGTCTACAAGCTTGAGGAAGCGGTACGGACCTTCCAGACGTACCGCAGTGGCCTCAGCCGAAAGGATTTCAACGCCGAAGCGCCTGGCTTGGACCACGGCCCGCCGTGCAAGGTCTCCGCCGCTCAGTCCGCTGGGAAATCCGAGGTAGTTCTCGATGCGGCTGGACATGCCGGCCTGTCCTCCGGGGGCCTCCCGCTCGATCATTACCGTTCGCAAGCCTTCGCTGGCTCCGTACACTGCGGCTGCGAGTCCTGCCGGGCCGCCACCGACGATTGCCAGATCATAGAAAGCCTCGGCAGCGCGAGTTTTGAGCCCGGCATGTTCGGCAACCTCCGACAGCATGGGCTGGCGCAAGCGTAAGCCATTAGGGAAGATAACGAGCGGCAAGTTTGTTTTTTCTTCTTCGTCGAGCAAGTCTACGAGACCACGTACTTCTGCATCCGCCTCTGCGGTCTCTATGTCGAACCATTTGTATGGGACGTGATTGCGCGCCAGGAAGTCTTTGATGTTGTGAGAAGCAGGGGACCAGCGATTACCTAACACGCGAATGCCTTCAAACTGCGGACGAAAGGTCTCCTGCCAGTCTTCGAGCAGATCGTCCAGGATCGGGTAGAGGTTTTCTTCCGGTGGATCCCAAGGTTTTAGCAGATAGTGATTAATGCCCGCTTCGTTGATAGCAGCGATCGCTGCGTCAGTATCGGCGTAGGCTGTCAAGAGCACGCGCTTCGCATCGGGATAGAGATCGATTGCTTGTTCCAAAAACTCGACGCCGGATAAGCCGGGCATTCTCTGATCGACGAGGAAGAGGGCAAGGGCGTTATTTCTCAGCTTCAATTCTCGAACAATCTCCATTGCCGCCTGCCCTGATTCGGCTCGCAGCACGCGATAATCGCTCGCATACTTGCGTCGCAGATCGCGCTCGATTGCACGCAAGACCTCCCTGTCGTCGTCCACTGTCAGCAATACTGGTTTAGCCATATTTGATAATTTATTCTGAATCTGTCTCGCCGAGATAATTACTAAAAGTCTACCCGAATGTCGAGAAGGGCCGGCCAAGTTTACAAGTATGGCGCCGATCATTTGTTTCGCGGGTCCGTTCGAAGCGCACTACAGCTCCGCAATAATCTTTCCGAATCCAAGTCAATACGTTTGGCAGTCGTTCACTCAGTGGGAGGAACGGGTTAACTGCTCTTTGAGGCCAGTTGCTCTTTGAGCAGAGTCAATCCCTTAATGACCCAGGCCGCAGCGCAGAAGGCCCTCGACCTCGATGATCAATTGGCCGAGCCACAAGCGGTGCTTGCTGTTGTTAAATACAACTACGATTGGGACTGGGCGACTGCGGAAAAAATGTTCCAACGCGCGATAACCTTGAATCCCAACTACGCGACGGCTCGTCAGTGGTACGGTGAGTGTTTGCTCTATCAGGGGAGAATTGACGGAGGGACCGCCGAGATCGAGCATGCGTATGAGCTTGACCCGGCTTCGCTCATCATCAACACGCAGCGGGGCTTCGCATATCTGTGGGGGCGGCAACTGGAAAGGGCAATGGGCCAGTACCGAAAGACACTCGAACTCGAACCGAATTACTCCACGGCACTTTGTGGCCTGGGTCATTACACGCTAAATAAATCCTTCACGGCAAAATTTCCTGTCACAAAAACTCAATCTTGCGGGTGCTTACTCAGTTGATTGTCAAAAAAACTTAATGATTTTTAGAGCGGAATCAGTTGCGAATAAACCTAAAGGGAAAACATGAAAAAGTTTGGCAGCATAGGTCTGCTGTCGATTCTCATCACACTTCACTTAAAATAGTCAGCGAAAAGCGTCGGGTCTTTTAAGAACGGAAATAAACCCGCTTCCCGCTTATGCAAAAGCGCCGTCATCGCTTGATTCAGTTGGCTAACCTTGCTACGCGCGAAAGAATGGCTCACGAAACCGACGAGAGTTAGATCTGTCTCAACCAGACTGACGACCCACCCATCCAACGCCCACAAGTCGCGCTGAAATCTATCAATCAACGGCGATTGCCTCTCGCCGTATCCTCGCGGCCTTGTGTGACTCCCTTCTCTACAAGTTTGCTCCATACGTGCGAGGGCCGCTTGAATGTGCCGTGTTTCTTTCTGTGCCTCCGCGATTTGTGATAATAGCGTCCGGAAAAATTCTCCCAGGATACGGCCTTCCGTCTTTAGACTCACCCCGTACTCCCGCACCAGAGTTTCGAGCGAGACAAAGCCCCCTTGCTCGAAAGCCAACTGGTTAGCTTTTTCTAAAGTTATACGTACACCCATCTCGAACCCCTTTCTTTGCACTTTATGTTCGGTGCTCCGCGCTTTCTTCCTTTCATCGCTTTTTCTCCGTCGGCTGCGGAGCACGGCGAAACGACCAGGCCTTGTTTAATCATCGTTTCGTCTCCTTCCAAAAGATTTCCATCGTTCCGCCATACCCACTCAATGAACTTTGCCAGTGTCGTTCACTCTGATAAGGCGATTCGAGAAAAGCATTTCAGAGGTCGCAAAGGGATGAACCGTCAAAGGTTGGCGTGAAAAAGCGAGGAGAGGCGCAGGTTATTGAGGAACGGAAAGTGTGGTGGCTAGCGACCGGGTCGACGTACGTGGCACAACTCTCCCGATCTGTTATTGAGTTTAGCGCTAGTCGATCCGGTCGCTAGCGCTCGCGGTTCCGTATTGTCTGCAACTTTTTTTTCACAGTACGTCATTGAAAGAGCCGGCCATTGTCGCGTGTGAATCGCCATCGATTTCTTGTGTTCATTTTTGCGCTACCGCAACGATGCGAAAGCCTCGGTCCTCAAGTATGCCCCCGTCAGGGAAAGCCTGGTTGCGAGCCGCTGAGCGCAAGTTTGATCCATCGGTCACTGCTGAGAATGGGCCGGTGTCTAAGAACGAGCCACCGCGGTGCACCCGTTGGTGTCCGCTGGCTGGACCTTGTGGGTCGGCGCTCGCACTGCCGCGATAGTAATTTGGATCGTACCAGTCCTGGCAGTACTCCGACACGTTGCCATGCATGTCGTACAGGCCCCAGGCATTCGGATGCAGATGGCCCACGGGATGAACGCGGTTGTCTGAGTTGTTGTAGTACCAGGCTAACCACTCGAGATTATCTGCATACTCGGTGGTGGTTCCCGCGCGGCATGCATATTCCCACTCTGCCTCCGTCGGCAAGCGATAGGAGTACCCGGCGTTCATTTGATTCAAGCGCGCGAGGAACTGCTGTGTTTCGTTCCAGGTAACGAAGTGCGCTGGAAAATCGTTGCTCTTGAAGTTCACCGGATCGCGGCCCAATACGGTTTTCCATTGGCCCTGCGTCACTTCGTACCGCCCCATGAGGAATCCTTTGCTGATATTGACTTGATGAACTGGTTTCTCGTCAGCCTGGCCATTTTCCGAACCCATCATGAAACTGCCCGCCGAGAGTGAGACGAACTCCATGCCGATTCGGTTCTTCACTATCTGCGCGCTTTCGCGTGGCGCCGAAGCCCACAGGAATACTCCAGTAGACACGACAAAAACTGCCAGGATTACAAGGAGAACGCCGACTGCGATCAATAACTTTCGGCGAACTCTCGCCAGGCGCTCGAGTATTTCCATGAGAAGCTCCAGTACTTCTTACGGCGCGATCACAACTGATCCTATGAATTCAGCCGACTGCTCGTCTTGGACTGTCACTGATCTGGGAAACGAGCCGGCTGTGATTTTGAGCTGCGTCAGCCAATCGATTTACCGCATCGCAAGTTTTCGCCATGATCACAAGGAAGACGAACAGCGCGCCGAGGGCCGTTAGGATGTTTAGAAAAGGAATCACCGATAATACAATCAGGACCGGGTATGCGGTGTAAATACCTGAGCCTAAGAGAGGAACGTTCAACCGGTGATGCTCGACGTATTTGTTGTAGTCTGTCGGGAATCCACCCCAGACCTGGAAAATCCAGTAGAGACTAAAGAAAGGAATAAAGAGAAATCCGACTGCTTTTCCAGGGGTTGTTCGCGCATGGTTTCCGTCTCGAATTGACGCCCACATTTTGTAGATAACCACGAAGGGAAGAATCAGTAGTGTCAGTATAAAAGGGCCAACTGCTAAGAAACCCAATACCCCTACAAAGAGGTTAGTGAAGTCATCATCTATACCCAAATCTCTGGGAATTTGATAGCTGTTCAACAAGAAGAGGGCAGGAACTCCGCACAGAAACATTAATGCAAATGTTGCAGCCAAAACTCCAAAGTAGAGTCTTTTCGACATTCTAATCATGTGATTTTCTCCTTCGTGCGCCGAGCTAACCCGTCAGGCTTTGTTGTGAATGAAAGAGTCATACTGCACTCTCTGCTGATGATTGTGTCACCCTTTCACATTGATTAGACGATTCCAGGGAAAACTTTCATCAGGCCAGGTCTGGTTGCTGAGCTTTACTGGGGCTCTTTATTTCTTCTTCCAGAGAGATGTCGTTGAATCTCTCATTCGCTCAATAGACTTTGCCGCCCGTCACCTGCAGCCTCCTCCTGGGCGCGGTCGCGCCGATGCCGGTCTTATTATGCTCGTCATTTTGATTTGCAAACGTCGGCTTGCGGATTTGATTGGCAGACCAGCTTTTTCAGCCCGTCAAGCTGCTGCTGTTGCTGTTGTAGCTGATCTCTTTGCTGTTCGATCTGTTTTTGCTGTTCTTTGAATGCGTTGATGAAGAGCACGTTTAAACCTCCCTCTTTCACATCTTCGGGTTCGCCCTTGTCGTTGCGCGTGACAAGCAGCGGTTCGACCTGGGCGACATCTTCTGCGCTCAAGCCGACATCGCGCGTGCCAACTTCTTTCCAGGTGAAAGTCATCGGCTTGAGACGATTGATGACGTCAAGACCGCCCACAAACGGCTGCAAGTCGGTCTTAAAACTTGAGGCCGATGAGGTCGTGGTGCAGCGGCTCAACATTTCTCCCCCGAACCCGCCCCCAAGAAATGTTGTGCGGATACATAAGTGAACCGGTGAAGCCAACACGTTATTTAAGGCGTTCTCGTCTAGGACGAGATTACCGGTAAATATGCCGAAGAAAGGACTGAAACTAAACGATTGGGCGACAAAATTTCCACTCATCATAGGACCACCCCTTACTTTCTTTTTCTGGTCGTCGTTCAAATCTTTGACCGTTTCCTTATTGAGCTTCAACTTGCCGACCTCGACCTTTCCGTTTTTTACGTCCGTATTGTTTTTGGTAACCATTGATTCAGTTCCTTTCGAAATGATAAGTCCTTGCCTTTTCAGTGGAGGGGAGTAAACTCCGGCTCAAGTAGCAGCTAGCTCACGGATTCACTTCCCCCAGTTGTCATTCAGTTTCTGAATCTCGAAAGAGGAAGTTGTCGAACTTTCCGCGATATTACTGCCGGCTTGAAAGTTTTTCGGCGGCCGGTGTTTGGTCCTCGCTGATGGGAAGGGGAGTGTGTTCTATGTCGTCCGCATTCCGCGCGTTCTGCTCACTAGCGTTAATCCTTAGCCTCATCAACTCTGTCTTTGGGCAGTCTCAATCATCACCCTCAGCTCTCAATTCAAATCAATCGCCGGCTGAGGCTGCGGTGAGTAGGGTGGTGGAGAAGTATTTCGCGCTTTATGACAGCAAAGATCTTGACGGACTGATGCGTCTTTGGAGTGCAAAGACTCCAGAGCTTGCCGGGAAAAGAATAGCGATCGCGAGCCAGTTAAAGACCTTCGATAGCGGCCTTACCGGGCTGACGGTCAGCCGCCTGAAAGTTGAGGGCGAGCTGGCGACGCTGCGCGCGGCTGTGCAGATCAAGCGAAACGGGCAGACCGTATTGGAGAGGCAGACCAACAATTTCCAACTGGTCCGTGAAGGAGAGGAGTGGAAGCTGTGGGAGTTGACGCCGGCGGTAAATGATCTGGCCGCGGCGCTTGGGAAGGCAAGGTCAGAGGAAGAACAGGAGCATCTTCTGGGGCAGGAGAAAGACCTGTTGGATAGTTCGCTCTTGGCAGCGCTGAAGGAGCTGACTAATCCTCTCATTCAGAAGGCTGAGTATGATCAAGCGCTGAGAATGTCTCAGCTCGCGGCCCGGATTGCAGAGAGGATGGGGGATCGGAGGGGACTGGGTGATGCACTGACTGATGTTGGGGCGATCTACGGGCGTCAGGACCGCAATGCGCAGGCTTTGGATTACCTTCAGAAGAGCCGCGTTATTTATGAAGAGACTGGCGACAAGAAGGGAACGGCGCGCGTGTTGTACGAGATCGGCCGTACCCACGTGTTAACCCGTCCGGATCAGGCATTGGAGTTCTTCAACCGAAGTCTGGCGATCAGCGAAGAGATCAGGGATAAAAGCAGTCTCGCCTTGGCTCTCAACACCATTGGCGCCGTCCACCATTTTCAGGGGCGTAATGAACTCGCGCTGGAGTGTTACCAGAAAAGCCGGGCGCTCATTGAAAACAGTGAAGCACTGAGCGACAAGGTAACCCTGGCAAAGGTCCTGAATAACATCGGTGATCTTTATATCTCCGAGGGCCGCTACGCAGAGGCCCTGGCGTACCTTCAGAAGTCTGTCAAAGTTAACGAAGAGCTGGGGAGCGCCGCTGATAAAAAGATGCTGGGCTACAACCTCCACAACATCGGTCAAGTCTACAGACTCCTGGGTCGTTATGATCAGGCTCTGGAGTACAATCGCAAAAGCCTGAAGATCCGGGAAGCGATTGACGACAAGGAAGGAATCGGTGCGTCACAGAACAATATCGGGGTCACTTATAGAATGCAGGGACAAGATGAGCAGGCGCTGGAGTGGTTTCAGAAGAGTCTCAAACTGTTTGAAGAAGCGACCGACACAGACGGCGTGGCCATCGCTTTGAGTAATATCGGCGACATCTATCGCCGGCAGGGGCGCTATGATCTCGCGCTGGAAAATCTCCAGAAGAGCCTCCGGTTGCACGAAGAGATCGGCGGCCGGTTGGGAGTCGCCCGGTCGCTGAAGGATATTGCTCTGCTGTACCAGGACCGAGGCAATTATGCCGAGATGCTTCAAGCGAGTCGGCGCGCTGCCGGACTGGCTGAGGAAGTCAATGCACCTGAAGACCTCTGGCGAGCGCAAGATCGCATCGGCCGAGCCCTCAGGGCCCTGGGTCAGCCCGTGCAAGCGCGCCAGAGTTTTCTCGAGGCGATCGCCACCATCGAATCCTTGCGCAAACAAGTTGCGGGGGGCGGCCGGCAGCAGCAAAGCTTCCTTGAGGATAAACTCTCCCCGTGGTCCGGTGTGATCGCCCTACTCGTCTCGCAACATCAATATGCCGAAGCCCTAACCTTCGCCGAACAGTCGAAGGCGCGGGTGCTGCTCGACTTGCTCCAGACGGGTAAACCCGGCCTACGCAAATCGCTTTCACTGCAGGAACAGGAGGCTGAGGAAGAGCAGCGTCTCCGACTGGTCTCGCTCAACTCACAACTCGCTGGCGAACTGCGAAGCCAAAAGTCCGACGGGGCGAGCGTGAATCAGCTGAAGGCGGGTGTCGAGAAGGCGCGGTTGGAGTACGAAGCCCTCGAAACCAGCCTCTACGTGGCCCATCCCGAACTGAAAGTGCGCCGCGGCGAGGCTTCAATTATCAAAGCGGAAGAACTGACGGCCCTGCTGCCAGATTCAACCAGTGCGTTGCTGGAGTATGTCGTGACGGACGATGCGACTTACCTGTTTGCCGTTACCAGAGCGCTGGGCAAGCCGGCAGCCGAGGTGCAGGTCTTCACCATACCGATCAAACGAGCTGAGCTGGGGCAGCAGGTCGAAAGCTTTCGCGAGCGGCTTGCCGAGCGCGATCTCGGCTTCCGCGCCTCGGCCCTACAGCTCTACCAACTGCTGCTCAAACCGGCGCAGCATCAGCTCAAGGGCAAAACCAATCTCATCATCGTGCCTGATGACGAATTGTGGGACTTACCGTTTCAAGCGCTGCTGATCACCGCGGATCGGTTCCTGATTGAAGATGCCGCCATTGCTTATGCGCCATCGTTGACGGTGCTGCGTGAGATGAGGAAGCGGCGTAAGGATCAGCCCGCACAGGCACCTTCAAACACTTTGCTGGCCCTGGGCAATCCGCTGGTGGGCAAAGAGACCCTCGAGCACGCAACGCTGGCGCTGCGCGATGAAAAGCTGGACCCGCTGCCCGAGGCCGAGCAGGAGGTTCGAGCGTTGGCGCAGTTATACGGTTCACCGCGCAGCAAGGTTTACGTTGGCCCAGAGGCCCGCGAAGATCGCGTCAAAGCTGAAGCCGGCCAGGCCAGAATTCTTCACTTCGCCACACACGGGACATTGAACAATTCCGCGCCGATGTATTCACACCTGGTGATGGCGCAGGGTGACAAAAATGAAGATGGCCTGCTGGAAGCGTGGGAACTGATGGACCTCGATTTGAAAGCTGACCTGGCGGTGCTCTCTGCGTGCGAAACGGCGCGGGGAAGGTTCGGTGCCGGTGAAGGCATCATCGGGTTGACCTGGGCTATGTTCGTAGCCGGTGTGCCGACTACAGTGGTTAGTCAGTGGCAAGTAGAATCTGCCAGCACCCGCGATTTGATGGTGGGCTTTCATCGCGCCATCAGTTCGCCGTCGGGAGCTGGCACGACGAAAGTGACCAAGACTGAAGCGTTGCGCCGGGCTGCGCTGAAAGTGATGAAGAATCCCGAAACAAGCCATCCATTTTACTGGGCAGGATTTGTACTGGTGGGCGATGGCAGATGATATGTCCGACAAACTTCAGTTTGTCGTTGACTGCCCCGATCGATCGCGATCAATCAGTTATTGGCCCTTCTCGCGGAGGACTCGACAAATTAAAGTTTGTCGGACATCAGAGCGGCATTTTGCTCAATCTCGAGAGAGGAAGTTGCCAAACTCCGCGATATTACTGCCGCTTGACATTGTTTCGGTGGGCTGTGTGTGTCGTCGCTGAAGGGGAAGGAAGTTATTCTATGTCGTTCGCGCTCCGCGTGTTCTACTCACTGGCTTTTAGTTTGAGCTTCATCGGCGCTGTCCTGGCGCAGTCCCAACCATCGACTCTGAATTCAACTTACCCCACTCAATCGCCAGCCGAGGCTGCGTTGCGTGTGGTGGTGGAGAAGTATTTCGCGCTTTATGCCGGCAAAGACCTTGACGGACTAATGAACCTGTGGAGTGTAAAGTCTCCTGAACTCGAGGCGCGCAGGAAAACCGCCGCGGAGCTGTTTGCGAGTAGCGAAAAGATCGCTTTGAAAAGCTTCGCAGTGCGCCAACTTAGGATGGCAGGCGACAAAGCCCGCGTGCGTGTGGAAGCCGACGTTCAAGTGATCGAAGCGAAGACCGGTAAAGAGAGGGCCGGATACGGAAAGCTGTTCCGCACGCTGGATTGCGTCCGGGAAGCCGATGGGTGGAAGGTCGTAGAAGATCTTGCTACCTATGATGAACTCGCCAACGCCCTGCTCACGGCCAATAACGACGAGGAGCGCGCGGCGCTGCTAACGGCTGAAACAGAACTGGTGACGCCGGAACTGTCCCGAGCGCTTGGTCGCAGCAGCGATCAGTTGCGCGATAAGAAACAATATCCCGCAGCGCTCTCCGCCGCCCAACTTGCGCTCAAACTGGCTGAACAATTGAACGACCGCCCGGGCCAGGGATTGGCTTGGGAACTCATCGGCAGGGTCTATGGTGCGCAGCGAGATTACCGCGGCGCGCTGGAGCGTCACCGGCGGGCGCTGGCTTTGTTTGAATCGCTGGGGGACAAGCAAATGGCCTCCAGTCTGTTGGGACGCATTGCGGCTTGCTACTACTACCTGGAAAATTACCAGGCAGCGCTGGAATCCAATCTGAAGCGGTTAAAGCTTAAGGAAGAATTGAACGACAAGGTTTGGATTGCGGGAACTCTGGACGACATCGCCAGTATTCACCATAACCTTGGAAATTATCAGCAGGCCATCACGGCGATACGCCGCGCCATTCCCATTTATGAAGAGTTAGACGATGACGGTGGGGTCGCGCGCATGCTGTTCCTGCTCGGCGACATCCAACTCGAGCAGAGCGATTACCACGAGGCGATCGCCAATTACGAAAAAGGCGGGGCTATTTTTGCGAAGAATGGCGACGCGATCGGACCTGGCTTGGCCATCCTCAACATTGGCGGGGCCTACAGCGGGCTTGGCGATTACAGCCGAGCGCTGGATGCTTATCAGAAAGCCTTGGATATCTTCACAAAGCATGAGAGCCCGCACCGGGTGGCGCTGGCGTTATATAGCATTGCCACCGTTTACTCCACGCTGATGGACCACGAGAAGGCGCGGGATTATTTTCAGCGGAGCGTTGCCTTGTACGAGCAGGCCAAACGCCCACTCGGGCGCGCCGAAGCTCTCAACGCGCTCGGGAACAGTTATCGGCGACAGGGGAATTATACGCGCGCTCTCGAATACCTGCGGCAAGGTCTAAAACTCCTGGAAGAATCGGGACGGAAATTGGGTCTGGCGGATGCGCTGACTGAGATGGGTGATCTGTACTTACAACAAGGAGATGAGAATCTCGCGGCGCAGTTTTATCAGCAGAGCCAAGCGCTTTTTGAACAACTCGCCAGCAAAGAAAAGCTTGCGGCGTTAGTTGCTCGTCGAGGCAGGTTGCAAGAGCGCCGCGGCGATTATCAGGGAGCATCGTCGGCTTATGAGCAGAGCCTGGCCTTGTATCAGGCCATTGGCAACAAGCCGGGGATGGCCGAAGCGCTCGCAAGCATGGGAGATAGTTATCTCCTGCTGAAACAGCCGGACAGCGCCCTTGCTCGTTACCGGGAAAGTCAGGCGCTCTTTGAGGAGATAGGGAATAAGAATGGCGCTGCCTTGGCAATGACTGGTGTTGCGCGCGTCGAAGAGGCGCGAGGTGTCCACTCTCGGGCCTTGGCTCTCGCGGAAAAGGTTGCCGCAATGGCCGAGCAAGGAGGCGATGCGGAATTGCTCTGGGAAATCAACGAGCTGATCGGCACGGCGCGATTGGGCTTGCGGCAAACCGCACAGGCGAAACAGGCGTTCGAGCAGGCAGTTTCCGCAATTGAGTTCCTTCGTTCCCAGGTTGCCGGCGGCGAGTTGGCCCGGCGCTATTTCCTCGAGCACCGGCTCGCGCCTTACCACGACCTGGTCAAGCTACTCGCTGAGGACAAGCCCCGCGAAGCGCTAAGTTGGGCGGAGCGTTCTAAAGCACGCGTGCTCCTCGAAGCGCTACAAAGCGGACGAGTTGATGTATTCCATGCCATGACAGCCGATGAACAGCAGCAGGAGCGAAAGCTGCGCGCGGAAATCATTTCGCTTAACACCCAGGTTACGCGTGCCACCACACCGCAGAGGCCGGATCTGGCGCGGCTCGATGAACTCAAAGCACTCCGCGAGAAAGCACGTCTAAACTATGAAGCATTTCAAACTTCGCTTTACGCCGCACATCCTGAATTGAGAACGCAACGCGGCGAGGCTCCGGTGATCAAAGACGAAGAGATTGCAGCGCTGCTGCCTGGCCCCGAAAGCGCGCTGCTGGAATACCTCGTAACGGATGAGGTGACTTACCTTTTTACCGTGACGAAGGCCGGCACCGCAGCGGCAGCGGAAGTGAAAGTCTTCACTCTCCCCATCAAACAAGAAGAGCTGGCAAAACAGACGGAGACTCTGAGACGGCAACTCGGCGGACGCGATTTCGGTTTTCGCGCGTCTGCGAGGCAGCTTTATCAATTACTGCTCAAACCGGCGCAGACGCAGCTTCGGGGTAAAACCAATCTCATCATTGTGCCTGATGAGAAGCTTTGGGAACTGCCGTTTCAGGCGCTGCTGGCTGATGGCGATCGTTATGTGATCGAAACACGAGCCATTTCCTATGCACCATCGCTGACGGTCTTGCGCGAAATGAAGCGCAAGCGCGACGAACGTCAAACAGCAACTTCGTTTGGCTTGCTCGCACTTGGCAATCCGGCCATTGGTTCAGAGACGATCGAGCGCGCGAAAGTCACGCTGCGTGACGGCAAACTCGATCCGTTGCCCGAAGCCGAGCAGGAAGTAAAGGCACTGGGCCAGCTATATGGCGCAGCGCGAAGCAAAGTCTATGTCGGCGCGGA
>WNGA01005004.1_pt1 | contig 20865 bp, 22 predicted proteins | sample 5400061 | NCBI WGS metagenome assembly WNGA01 (sample SAMN13153366, study PRJNA577476) | soil metagenome | isolation source: 100 cm soil or saprolite under grassland replicate 2 | place: USA:California | collected 2016-06-15
TGAGGAGTTGTATGAGGCGCTGGTGGGGTGGATGGGAACGCCGTAGCGCGCAGCCGTGCCGAGCGAGCGTGAGCGGGCTACGTCGTCGGCTTACTCGTCGTCACCGGTGTCGGGGTCACGCAGGGCGCGTCGGTCGCCGAGCGGCGAGACCACCACCTCGCCAGCTACGCCCACGCCGTGGCCTATGCCCTGGCGACCAGCTGGCGGCCCCTGCTGACCGGCTCCCCCGCCGGCCGTGCCGTGGAGGCGGCCAAGAAGGCCTGAGCATCCCCCGATCGAAACGGCGGCCGCCCTGGGCGCTCTGGCCCGGGCGGCCGTCTGCTGCGCGTTGGCGCTCTCGACAGGACACAGCGGGGTGGGGGCTCCCGAGCCGGCCGCCGCGATCACCCGGCGGCTGCGGGGCCCGGCTCAGCCGGGACCGGCACGGCCCGCACGCCGCAACGCCGCCACGTAGTGCGGATTTGCCGATACCGATCACCCCGGGCCGGTCGTGTTAGGCGGTCTGCGCGGATCTGACAGGGCCGGATTTCGCGCCGTGACGCGATCTTGGGGGCCCCGTGCGCGGCGCGCAGGCAGCAAGCTAGGGCGCAACCATACGGTTGCGCCCGTTCTGTCCGACCGTGCCCGGTCGGACACCGCGGCGGCGGTATGCGGAAAGTGGATAGTCGACCCGGCCTGCGTGGATAGTCGCCGACCCGGCTGGCTCCTAGCTTGTGAGCTACGGACCCGGGGGGGTGTGGTGGCCAACTGGCAGAGCGGCTGGCGTCGGCGTACGCCGGTGGCCGGACGACGGCGGGGTCGGGTGGTCGTCGCGTTCACCGATGACGAGTGGGCCCGGGTGCAGGCGCACGCGTCGGCGACCGCCTGGTCGGCGGCCGCGTACATCGCCCGGGCGGCCCTGGCCGATCCCGGGTCGGCCGGCACCAACCAGCTGGAGCCGCACCGGTGGGGCGTCGCGCTGCGGACGGTCATGCGGGCGTACCGGCAGCTGCACAGCGCGGCGAGGAACCTGAACCAGCTCGCCGCCGCCCTCAACCGAGTGCTGGCCGAACACGACCCACCGACCGATCTCACCAGCGACCGCGCCGTGACCTCGCCGCCGGCGTCACCGTCGCTAACTGGACCGAACCTGTGACCCGTACGGCGGGCCTGCGGCCGCGTACACGCCCGACCCGGATCGGCAGGTCCAGGCGTGCGACGTCGAGGCGGCCACGGCACACCCCGCGGTACTCTTGCGCTGCGCGAGGCCATCAGTAGTGGCTTCCGTGAGGAGCCTGCGGCTCCTCCAGTTTCAGCCTCAGACTCAAGATCGAGAAGCACCCTTGCAACGGTGGGGCTTCTCCGGAGGCCAGGCGCGTACAAGGTATGGCTTGGCCCGCCCTCAGGATGTACCGGGCGGCTCGCCGGTACGGAGGGGCTGCAGGTTCTAGCCAGCTTGCGTCGACCATCACCCACATACCGAGATCGTCATGTACCGCCGGGGGCGTCGAGCCGAGCCCCCCACCGAACGGGCGGTACGCGTCATCGAGGTGTGCCGTGGTCAGCTGGATCGTCCTCACGTGCTCCCGACTACTCGGCCTGGGTGGGAGCAAACGCTCCTCCGTCGTCTGGCGCGTCTTCTGGTGCTGGTACGTCTGGCGGATCAGCCGGCAACCGGACGGGCTGGATCGACTGAGGGTTGTTGTTCCGTATGCCCTGGCGGGACTAGCTGACGAGATCTCCCCGGGCGAGTTGCCGCCGCCAAGTACGCCAACCCCAGGAACCGACACGGTCTGATCTGCGGAAACGCCCTGAGCGGCCCGTAGAGGCGCCCGCTGCTCGTCGAGGCAGAACCCAGTCGAGCCTGCGCCACCGGTCGCGATGCAACCTGACGAAGTACTCGACGAGCTCGGCGCCGACCACCCACCGAGCCGGCCGACGCGATCACCCGCCGGCTCCGTGACCGGCACGGCCCGTACGCCGCCACATCGCGCAGATTGCCGGTACCCATCACCCCGGGCCGGTCGTGTTCGTCCGTCTCGGTGGATCTGAGGGGCCGGATTTCGATCGGTGACGCGATCTTGGGCCGGTCGCGGCCGGGAGCAAGATAGACCCCTTCGGGGGCCTTTACGGCCAGCGGCCCCCAAGGTGGATAGCCGGCCCCGTGCAACCGGATAGCCGCCGGTGGTGGCCGTCTCTAGCGTGCGGGCAGAGGACCGGGCGGGCCGGATCACGGGGGCGCGCATGGTGGGCGGCGAGTCGGCGAACGGGCACGGTCGCCCGGGTGGCCGGCGTCGGAGGAAGGCAGTGCCCGGGGGGCGTACCCGCGAGGTGAAGGTGCCCCTCTCCGCCGACGAGCTGGCCCGGATCCGGGCGAACGCGGAGGCCGCCAGGTGGGCTGTGAAGGCGTGGATCGCTGAGGCGGCCCTGACCCCACCCGTCGCCGGCGCCGGCGACGCGGGCTTCGACGAGCGGTCGGTGCAGCTGGTGGAGTTGATGCGGGCCGGCCGGCAGCTGCGCGGCATCGCGGTCAACCTCAACCAGATCGCCCGAGCGATCAACGGTGTGCTCGCCGGGCACGGCCCTACAGGTGACCGGGTCGCCGAGCTGCTGGCCGCCGCCGAGGACCTGCCGAAGACGCTGAACGCGGTGAAGGCCGCCCAGGCGCGGGTACGTGACGCGGTGATCGCGCTGCGGACCAGGAGGCCCCGGCCGTGATCGCGAAGGTCACCAAGGGCAGTGACGTGGGTGGGCTGTTGCGGTACCTGTTCGGGCCGGGCGAGCACAACGAACACCGCGACCAGCACGTCGTGGCCGGCTACACCGGCGAGGCGGCGATGATGGAACCACCCCGCGCCGGCGACCGGGTCGACGTGCGGCCGCTGACCGCGGACCTGATTGCGCCGATCGACCTCGCGCAGGCCCACGGCCGGCGGATCCCGGACAAGTTCGTCTGGCACTGCTCGCTGTCGCTGCGCGCCGACGAAGGCCAGCTCAGCGACCAGCGGTGGCGCGAGATCTGCGAGGCGTTCACCGCCGAGATGGGCTTCGCCGGCGACCCGGCCGCCGACGTGGCCGGCTGCCACTGGGTCGCCGTACGCCACGGCCTTTCGAAGGCCGGCAACGACCACGTGCATCTGGTCGTCACCCTCGCCACCGAGGAAGGCGGCCGGGTCAGCGTCCACCGCGACTACCGGCGCGCCCAACACGCCGTTCACCGCCTCGAGGAGCGCTTCGGGCTGCGCCAGATCGCCGTACGCGATCGTCGGACCGGCCGGCCCGGGTTGACCCGCGCCGAGCTCGACCGCGCCGGACGCCACGGCGACACGGTCGCCGACCGCACCTGGCTGCGCGGCCAGGTCCGCGCGGCCGCCGCCGGCGCCGCCACCGAGACCGCGTTCGTCGCGCAGCTGCGCGCCCGCGGCGTGCTGGTCCACGCCCGTACCGACGCCGCCGACCCAAGCAGGGTCACCGGGTACGCCGTGGCCCGCGACCACCCCGGCCGCGACGTGGTGTACTACGGCGGCGGGTCCAAGCTCGACGGGCAGCTCAGCCTGCCCCGGCTACGCCGCCGCTGGCCCGGAACCGAGGCCACCGCCGAGACCTGGCAGACCACGCCGCCGGCCGCCCCCGCGGCGGTCACCGGCGGGAGCTGGACCCTGCGTACGGCGGCCAACCGCGTCGAGCAGATCGCCAAGAGTGCCCGCGTGCCGTACCTGCACGGCGGCGACGCCGGGCTGCTCACCGACCGCGCCACCCGGCTGCTCACCCGCCTCGCCGACGCCGCCGAACCCGGCCAGCACGCCACCCTCGCCGACGCCGCCGACCATCTCGACCGCGCCGCCGCACCACCCCGGCGACCCCTCCCCCGGCCCAGCCGCGCCGGCCGCGACCTCGCCCGCGACCTGGCTGGCATCGCCCGTCTAATCGCCACCACCGGCCGACCCCGCACCCGCGACCAGCTGGCCGCTGTCATCACCCTCATCGCCGCCGCCGTACGCCTCACCACCGCCATCGCCCAGCTGCACGAGGCCACCGGCCGGCGCGCGGCCGCCGGCGCCGCGCTCACCGCCCAGGCCCAGCTGACAACGCTGCTCGCGGCCACCGCCAACAAGGGGCTCAACACCGCCACCGCGCCGCGCACGTACGCCGACCGCTCCCCCGCGCATCGGCCGGTGGTACGCCACCGGGACCACCGCGGACGCGGCTAGTACGGAGCGCGGGAAGCGCGGGAAGTCACGAATGGATACCGGGTTTGCAGGCGAAGGGAGTCTCGGCACAGTCCACTCCGGAGCGTTTTCACCGCATTCGCCGGTGTTTCCCGTGACAAACAGGGCCAGCCACTACGACACGCTGTGAGTGTTTTACCGGGTTCCCGTTGCGCAGGGTCACCCGTGTCAGGGAAGCTTTCCAGTGCCCTTCTGACTCCGACCGGACCCACGGCGCGCCGCGGCCGATGTGGTGCCAGGAAGGAGGAAAGACCGCATGGTCAAGAAGGGCGCCGAGAACCGGGATCCGTGGCGTACGGTCGTGCGCGTGGTACGCGCGCTCGCCGTGCTGATCACGGCAGTGGCCGCGCTGGTCGCGGCGCTGATCCGGGGATAAGACGGGGCCCCACCTAGCCGGTGGAGCCCCGGGGGGAAGACCTCGTCTCTGGTTGCTAGCCCTGGGCGGGGTCTTCCTTCGTCTTCGGTTATCGACCGCTCCCTATAGACGCGACTTACAGATCGCGGTCGATATGTCACGCGATGTGGTTGCGCGGTCACTGTAGTGGAAGGTCGGTCTAGACCGTACCTGTGTACGGAAGAACTTGTCACCACTCTTGTCGTCACTTTTTGGTCGCGAAACCGGCAACGCTTTTAGGACGGATTACTGGAGTGGGGATCTGTTCGGAAGTTCGTTCGACTTCCCTGCGGCGCTTTGGTGACGAGTTTGGTGCGCGCCAACGTGGACGCCGCGTACATGTCCCCGGCGGTGCCTGACGTGCGCCCTGCTTCTACCGCGCACCGGGCGGTCGGCGCGGATAGGTGGATGGGGCCGGCCCGGAGAGCCCCGGGCTGCGGGCCGTACCCCTGGTGCCGTCCGGTGGCGCTGCCGGCCCTGGCTGGCGACCCGGGCCGGTGTCCTCGCCGGCGGCACCGACGCCGATCACTATGCTCGACCAAGCCGCGGCCGCGCCACACCCCACACCGTCGTCTGTGGACAGCGAGAGTGGTTGTGGATGAACTTGCGCGGCTGGCGGTCGTCCGTTATCGCGACCCGAACTCGCTGCGATCCGCGGCGGGACGTTCACCCAGGAGCCGACCCGTCCGGAGCTGGAGCGGTTCTTCTTCCTCGATGACGAGGACCTGCGGCTGATCGGCAAGCTCTTTGACTGTGACGTGCGGCGATTGGCGGGGTTCTTGCGCGACTATTTGGCAGGGTCGGCTTGAACCTGGCCGCGTTCGAGCACCCGGTAGACCGTGGCTCGGGAGACGGAGAACAGCTCGGCCAGTTCCGGGATGGTGTGTTCGCCGGCGGTGTGCAGTTTGACAAGGTGGTTCTGCTGGCGGGCGGTGAGCTTCGGTGGTTTGCCCTTGAGCTTGCCGTTGGCGCGGGCGATCGCCATGCCCTCGCGGGTGCGCAGGCGGAGTAGGTCGACCTCGAACTCGGCGAAGGTGGCGAGGATGTTGAAGAACATCTTGCCCATCGGGTCGCCTGGGTCGTAGATCGTGCCGCCAAGGGAGAGCTTGACGCCGCGGGCGACCAGCTCGTCGCCGATGGCGCGGGCGTCGGGCACGGAGCGGGCGAGCCGGTCGAGTTTCGGTACGACGAGGGTGTCGCCGGCGCGTACGGCGGCCAGGGCCTGGTCGAGGCCGGGCCGGCCGCGGTTGCGGCCGGTGAGTCCGCGGTCGAGGTAGATCCGGTCCTCGGCCACGTCCAAGTCGCGGAGCGCCTTCCGCTGGGCGGCGAGGTCCTGCTTGTCGGTGGAGCACCGGGCGTACCCGATCTTCGTGGCGGTCACGCCCCGGAGCGTACGGATAGCCCCCGACAGTGAGACGGATCAGCGGACACCCCAAATGAGACACGATCCGTGCTGGTCACTCGTCGCCGGGTTCCGGGCCGAGGGCTGTTCGTTGAGGGATCCTCTAACGGACAGGACCAGAATCTTGCCCTAGTTCCGACAATCAGGATCGCGCTCCGGCGCGTCGGCCGTCGGTCGCCGACCCCCTCCGGCAGGGTCGTCTGGTCGTCGACTTGAACGCAATGCATCTGATCGCTCGTCACGTTCCTCGCGCGACCCAGATTCGCGCCGGGCAGCCACGCGCCGTTAAGGATCGCGCTGGCCAGGTTCGCGCCGGCCAGGTTCGCGTGGGACAGAGTCGTGTCGGTCAGGTTCGCCTCGGTCAGGTCCGCGCGGGCTAGGTCCGCGTGGCTCAGGTACGCGTTGGTCAGGGCGGCGTTGGCCAGGTCGGCGCCGTCCAGGTCCGCGTTGGCCAGGTACGCGTCGGTCAGGTCCGCATAGGTCAGGCCCGCGCCGGTCAGATTCGCGCCGGTCAGATTCGCGTCGGTCAGGTCCGCGACGGACAGGTCCGCGTGGGTCAATTTCGCGTCGGTAAGGTCGGCGCCGGTCAGGTCGGCGCCGGTCAGGTTCGCGCTGGCCAGGTTCGCGCTGGCCAGGTTCGCGTCGGTCAGGTTCGCGAAGAACAGGTCCGCGCCGGCTAGGTCCGCGCCGGCTAGGTCAATGAACGTGTTCCTGTCGCGATCTGGGTTACGGCGGCCCAGGACGGTCAGGCTTGCCTGCACGTCCATCCTCAGGAGTGGTCGAGAAGGCGTCCTTGCACCAGAGGAGAGCCTCGGGCCAGGAGATGATCTCATCGGCGGGGGATCACGGATGAATGCGGACAGGACCTCGATGATTGTGGGCTGGTAGGGCTTTTCGGGTGGGGAATCGGTCATGATGCGTTCCAGGGCGTAGATGCCGCCCAGGCGGACGTGGAGCTTGTCTGAGCCGAGCTGCTCGATCGCCTTGCTGAACCGGTCGGTGATCTGCCCCTGCTCGCTGATGCGCAGCTGGTCGCGGGTCGCCTTGACCGATTCGTTGGTGAACACCAGCGCGTATACCGCGGCGAACGCGGAGATGGCGGCGATGGCGATGGTGGCCCGTTGGGTCCAGTCGCGCTTCGACCAGGCGGTGCGGGCAGCGTTCCAGCCGAGGCCAAGCGGCGCTGACCGCAACGGCCCGGTATGGGTGCGACGCCGCCACACGAGCGTGGCGAGCACGACGACTGCACCGGTCACAATCAGCACGGTTGGCCCGCGATGGGAGGCGATAGCGGTGGTGACCGGTGGCCACCACCACGGCGACGCAGCCCACAACATTCCACTGAGGATCGCCGCCAGACCCGCCGCCATCACCATTGACCACACGCCCGTCATGTGCCATGTCCGCTTCCTATCGTTGGGCAGCAGATGGCGCGAGGGGGCGTCACTCATTGGGACACCAGATCCAACTGGACCAAGGCATCGAACCGCTCCACGCTGATCGGCGGCCTCGCAGTACGGCTCATGCCGACCGCCGTCCTAGCGCTGGACACGGCACCCTCTGGAACGCCTCAGACGATACGTCTCGCCGCATCGGCCTCCGCAGACTCCGGGGTTGAGGAAGATTCGTGCGGCGGTTAACGCTAACGGCGATCTTGGGTGAGCAGCTGGTCGTACGCCTCGGCTGAGGGCAATGCCCGCTGGTCGGGTGGCAGGGCGGCGGAGTTGCGTGCTGAGGCGGGTCTTGGCCTGTTCGGGGGTGAGTAGTTCGGGCAGCGCCTTGTAGAGGGTGGTGCGGGAGATCTTGAGCATCTTGGCGATCGCGGAAAGGGGGTTGAGGAACATCGGAACGAAACCGGCGCCAAGGTGTTGAGCGACAGCCGAAGGTCAGCGGTAGCGACGCTGTTCGTCTGTGGGTCCGACAGGTTCTGTCAGTGGGTCCGACACGAAATCGTCAGTGGCGTTGCAGCCTAGGCTGTGGGCCACGTCGGGTGTGAGGCGCAGGTTTGCGGGACGGGGCGGTGTGTAGTGCTCGCCGTGGTGGTCGGGTTTGAGGTCGTAGGTGATGAGTCCGTGGGCGCGGGCGGTTTCCAGGGTGACGGGCGCCTCGCTGCCGAGCGTCTCGGCGCGGGCCTGGTCGTCGGCGGCGATGCGGTGGACGAGGTGGTACAGCACCGGGTCGTGAACGCCGGTGAGGCGGTGAACGTTGCCGAGCCGGGCCAGGGTGGTTTGGCCGAGTAGCCGCGGGCTGATGTCGAGTCTGGCCGTGTCGGTTGTGCGGGTGAGTTGAAACCCTGGGGTGTTTCGGACGCGCGTGGTCAGCGCGTCGAGCGCGTTGCCGACCCGCGCCAGGGGCCAGTCGAGGACTTCGGCGAGCACGTCGAGCGGCACGTGTTGGCCGAGCAGTTTGGCCAGTACCGCCTGCAGCCGTATCGGGTCGTGTGGGGTGACGGGTGGTGGCGCCGGTTCGGGCAGGCTGGGGGCGTTGGGGTCGAGCCACGCTGGCCAGGGCATGCGGAGGCGTTGCGCGAGGTCGCGGATGGCCGCGATGGGGTGGTGGTCGAGTTCGGCGGGGCCGGTGAGTTTGCGTACGCGCGACGGTGAGGTGGAGAATGTCGGCGACTTCTCGGATGGTGGTGCCGTGCGCGCGGGCGCGGTCGAGCAGGTGCTGCCCGAACGTGCGGTGATTGTCCTCGCTGGTCACCGGGTCGCGCCTTGCAGCCAGGGTGTACGAACGGCGCCGGGTACGTATGGGGTGACCGTGTCGACGTAGAGGTGGCGTTGCCGCATCCAGACACTGGCGCTCCCGCTGGCTTCCGCCGCGTCCGGGTAGTGGTAGGAGCGTTTCAGGCCTGGTGGGATCGGAAGCTCGGCGAGGACGGGTAGGGCGAGCTCGTCGAGGTGGTCTTCCTCGAACAGCGGGTCGTTGCCGGCGGCTCCGTCTTGGCGGCGCCAGGTGAGGTGGGCGCGAAGGATCGGCCGGGCCGGCGCGGGTACCGGGATGCCGCTGTGCCTGTGGTGGCCGAGGAAGCTGGCGTCGCCGGCGATCCCGGCGATGGTGCGGGGCGTGGTGCGGTACTGCCAGTCGTCAGGCGTCAGTAGGTGCAGCGCGGCGGCCGCGGCCCTGCTGGTGCTCAGCTCGGCATGCAGGGTCGCGGCGACATGTGACGTGAGTGGGCACAGCAAGTGGCTGGCGGGGCTCAGCTCATGCAGGCCGGCGACGTGGTGCAGGAGGAACCCGGCGCGCAGCAGCGCGGCCTGCGCGGCGCGTAGCCGGACCAGGGCTTCCCCGGCGCTGGCGCTGGTGTAGAAGTGCCGGGCGAGGTTGACGGTGAGGTCGTGCGGCAGGTTCCAGGCGACGACGCGTTGGTCGGAGTCTGAGCTGCGCGCGCCGAGGCCGAGGGAGAGGAAGTCGGTGAACGTCTCGCGGTACACCGCGTCGACCGCGGTCGCGGTGGCGGGATTGAGGCGGCGGGCGCACACAGCGCGGAAGGTCAGGAAGTCCGCGGTGGGTAGCAGGTCGGGGATCGCCGGTGGATCCGGCTCGGCGGGAGAGGCTCGCCGCAGCGTGGCAAGCTGCTGTGGCGGCGCGGTGGTGTACTGAGCGCGGCGGGGCAGCCGGTCGGAGCAGCGCCTGCGGGGCCCGTGGCCGGCGTCGATCAGCCACAACGTGGCGGTGGTCTCGGCGGCCAGGGCCAGCGTGGCGGCCAGAACCTTGGCAGGCAGTGTGTGCGCCCGGTCGAGCACGATCGCGTCCGGCTGGTGTCCTGCGGTCCAGGCTTGGGCCAACCGCCAAGGAGGCCGTCCGGCGCTGCGGACGTCGACTGGTTTGCCGAGAGCGGCCAAGGTGGCCAGGGTCAGCCCGCCGAGCGTGGTGGTGCTGGGGGCCGGTCGGATCACCATTACGCCGGCGTCGAGGTTGTCGATATCGCGCAGCAGCGCTCGGGTGGCCAGCTCGTCGTGCTGGTCGTCGACCATGACGATGTTCCGTGGCACAGCGGCGGGCGGCCGGGGCGGCACCTGGCGCCGGTCACGGCTGGTCATCTGCCCCGCCGCCGTGTAGGGCGAAGGTGTTGGCGATGATCTCCTGGTCGAGGCGGGTGCGGCCGGCTCGGCGGGCCACGAGGTGAGCTGTGGCGGCGAATAGCGCCCAGTTGCGCCAGATGCCGTGGGCGAACCGGTCGTTGACGTGACCGAGCAGCTCGTCGTCAACGCCGTCGAACAGCGGGTGGTAGGAGCGGATGATGCCGGGCACCTCGGCCCGGGCCATCGGGGTGAAGGTCAGCCGCCGCCAGACCCGGGAACGCAGCATCGGTTGGCGGGAGAGCACTTCCCAGCAGCCGTTGCCGCCCACGTAGAGCAGCCCGAAGGTGGTGTCGTCGTGGTCGTGCAGGTAGCGCAGCAGTTCGATGCACTCCTCGGAGAGCCGCTGCGCCTCGTCAACGACGACCAGACGCGGCTGGCGGGCCAGTTCGCGTACCAGCGCCGCGGTCAGGTAGAAGCGGTTGGCCTGCCGTGACGGTGTGCTGCCGTTGAGGGCCTGCAGCAGCAGGTCGGCGACGAGCCGCATGGTGGGCCGGTACGGGAAGGAGATCGCGCACACCGGCATCCGCTCGCCGCGCGGGTCGTCCTCCGGGAGCGGTAGCCGAGCAGTGGCCGCCTGTACGGCGAAGGTCTTCCCCAGCCCGGCCTGCCCGTGGATGACGCCGACCGCGGCGTGCCCTGCGATGTCGGTGGCGACGCGGCGGGCCATCTGCATTTGCGGGGTGTCGATGGCCACCGCGCCGGGCGGGCCGGCTTCTGGGGAGCGACGGTTCACCATGGCGCGGTGTCCTCCTCCAGCGGGATCGGGTCGGGCAACGGCGCGGCCGGGTGCAGGCCGAGCAGGCTGGTGGAGGCGTCGCGTCGCAAGTCATCGGAGCCGGGATGGGGCTGGTATCGGGCGGCCTCCCCGGCGCTGATTCGCCGTACCGAAACGGCGTCCGTGCCGGTGTCCGCGGCCAGCACCGCCAGCCGGCGCCGGGCCCGACGGGTGGCCGCGCGGGCTTCGGCGGCGGCCGCACGCGCCTGGGCGCGGGCCGCGGCGTAGAACTGTTCGGTCTGCTCGTCGGACAGTGCGTTGTCCGGATGGCAGGTAGTCAGGTACGCCCCGTTGAGGTAGACGTGGATGAACCGGTCATCGTGCGGCATGTACCGGATCTGCACCTTCGTGCCGCGACGCTCCCGGAGCGCCCCGGTCGGGTCGGCATAGATCAGGTTGCGGAAGTAGATCCCGTCACCGTTGACGGTGCGGGTCGCTTCGGCCAACAGCAGGTGCCGTAGCACCTCCTCGGGCACCTCATGCAGCGGCGTCGGATCCTCCGCCCACGCCTCGGCCGGCGTACGCCCCCGCAGTCGGCTGTGCTTGCGCTGGGTGTTGTACCAGGCCACCCACGTGCCGAACCTGGCCACCAAGGTATCCCACCGCATCGGCAGAGTTGCCGGGTCGGCACCCGGCTCCTCGGCTGCCTCGCCGTACCGGACGCGGGCGGACTGCCGGTCGTCCAAGGGCCCGGACAGGCGTCCGTTGAGCCGCCGCGGTCCCTCGGTAAACCCCGGCAGCATGGACAGGAAGATCTGGTCCACGGTGCGGTTGACCCGCTCGATCTTGCCCTTGCCGTGCGGCTGGTACGGAGGCAGGAGGTTGACCTCGACGCCGAGCACGCCAGCCGCGGCGGTGACCGCGTCGGCGGCGAACTCCAGCCCCCGATCCAGGCGCAGCATCCCCGGCACACCACAAGCGGGGCCGGCCTCGTTGGGCAGTATCCCCATGCGCAGCGCCGTCAGCACGGTCCCGGCGTGCGGGGTGGTCGAGATCGCCCAGCCGGTGATCGTGCGGGTGGCGTCGTCGACGAACGACGTCACCCACGGCGTGCAGGCCGCGCCCCGCGGCGGCAGCACCAGGATCGGCAGGTTCTTGTGGTCGCCCTCCCACACCTGGTTGCGGAACGTCGCTCGACGGCGCAGGTACACCAGCTTCGCCCGGCGGGCCCGTTCCCCACTCGCCGCCGCCGCTCGCGCGGCTGGTGTCAGCTCCGCGGCGAACGCCCGCTGCAACGTCCGCTCGGTCACCGGCGCCGCGCCGGCCCACCCGGCCAGCAGATCCTCACCGATCGGCACGCCAGCCACCGTCGTCTCGCCCGCGATGGCCGCAGCCCGGGCGCGATGCACCGCGGCGATGTTGCCCCGAAAGTCGACGTAGGCCGCCCGGTCAGTCTCCGACAACCGGAACCCCCGCGGCGGCGCCGCCGGGCGGGCCAACCGACGCCACACGCTGCGCTCCGACACGCCCAAGGCCTCGGCGACCTGCCGCACCTTCGCCGTGGTCAACTGGCCGGCCTCGCGCAACTGCCGAAGCTGGAACAGCGCCGCGTCCCACTCCTCCGCGCCCGGTCGACGCCCACGCGGAACGCCGTCAGTCACGAAGCCGCCTCCAGTTCCCGAGCCGAGGAGCGTCCACCGGCGAGTTCAGGAAGGTGCTTGTAGAGGGTGGACCGGCTCACGCCGAGCAGCTTCGCGATCGACGACACACTGTTGTCCGGGTGGGTCAGCAGTTGCCGCGCCTGGCGGATCTGCTCGACGGTCAGCGCCAACGGACGGCCCAGCTTCACGCCCCGCGCCCGGGCCGCGTCGAGGCCCTCGTGGGTGCCTTCAACGATCAGTTCACGGATGAACTCGGCCAGCGCCGCGAAGACATGGAAGACCAGCCGGCCGCCGGGGGTCGTGGTGTCGATCGCCTCGTGCAGCGAGCGGAACCCAACACCGGCACGGCGGAGGTTGCCCACGATGGTGATGAGGTCTTGCAGCGACCGGGCGAGTCGATCGAGACTGGGCGCCACGAGGGTGTCGCCGGGCCGGAGGTAGTCCAGGCACGCGGTGAGTTCGGGCCGGTCGGCTGTCTTGCCGGTCTTCTTGTCGGCGAACACCCGCGCGCAGCCGGCCGCCTTGAGAGCGAGGAGTTGTCGATCGAGGTTCTGGCCGCGGGTGGAGACCCTGGCGTACCCGATCAGCAGACCGGAGGACTGCGCCGGCTCGGCGGCGAGGACGTCGTCGGGCAGCGCCAGCGGCCCCGGAGTGTCTGCCATAGCCGAGCAGCGTACGGAAATCGGGGCCACCGTCGTTGTTGGACACGCCGCCTTGTCGACACGTTTGTTGAACACCTTGGCGGCCTTGAATCGGCGACACCGGCCAAGTTCGTGATCTTGTTCGGGAAACGATCGATTCCCGTACTCGCCTCCGCCAGGCGCATCCTCACGACATGTGCCGGCGTCGCCGGCGCCGCTGCCCGGCGTACCTCCCCCTCGATCCGGTCCTGCGGGCCGGCGGCGACTAGGGCCAGGCTCAGCTTGGGGAATGCCCGCGATGGGTCACCGGCGGACTTGGCGCGGGCGAGCGGCTCGAACAGTTGCTGGGCCCGATCTTGCATGATCGCACCGTACTCTGGTCACGAAGAGGGCCATCGTCCGAGTCCCGATGACCAAGTTGGCCCCGCCGTCTGTGTCCGAAAATCTGGCCTACGAGTGAACCTAACGCGGGGACTAGGTGCTCATGCAGGGTGAGCGGTGGCGGCGCGCCGGAGGGGGCGAGCGCAGTGACCGATGATGACGATTTCGCGAATTTTGTGCGGGCGAACTCCCGGGCGTTGCAGCGCTCAGCATGGCTACTGTGCGGGAATTGGAGCACCGCACAGGATCTCACCCAGGTTGGCCTTTCCGCGGTCTGGAGCCACTGGCACCACATCCGTCGCAGCGACGCGCCGCAGGTCTACGCCTACCGGGCAATGCTCAACGCCTACCTTCGGACAAAGCGGCGGAAATGGAGCCGTGAGATCCCCACGGCGGAGCCGCCAGAGACGGCCACCAATCCTTCCGAGACCGACGAGGCCGAGCTTCGCGACGCACTACTAAGAGCGCTTGGGCATCTGCCGAAGCGCCAGCGAGCGGTGCTCGTCCTGCGGTACATGTTGGACCTTCCAGAAGCGTCGGTTGCCGACCTACTGGGCTGCAGCATTGGCGCGGTCAAGAGCCATTCAGCGAAGGCGATCGCGTCCCTGCGAAGGTCTCGGCTCCTAGACGACCTGCTCACGCAAGGGAGTCAGCTATGACTTCGTCAGAGAACCGTCTTCGAGACCTGCTGCACCGATTAACCCCTGAGCCGCCGAGTCAGATCTCCGCCGAACACGTGCGCGCCGCACACGAGACCATCACCGCCGGTCTCGATCACGCTGACCACCCTGCGCGGCGTGGCCGAGGCGTGCGCTGGTTGGCGCCGATCGCGGCCGCAGTCGTCGTCGCCGCGATTGCGGCAGTCGTCGCTGTTGTCCTCGCTTCCACGAACCGCTCCGTCAATCCATCCGGCGAAGCCCCACCAGGAACGACCTCGGCTCCACCGTCCACACCATCCACCTCGACCGCCCCCGCCGGTGGCCCACCCTGCTTGGCGAAGAACCTGACCGCATCGGTCCTCAGGAGAGGGTCGACCGCGTCGGCGCCATTCATCATCGTTGGGCTTCGCAACGATGGCTCGACCATCTGCACGCTGACTGGTTATCCAGCCATCTCAGTATTCAGCGCCACGTCGCGCCAGCCACTGAGAATCGCTGTCCATCACGGGACGTACGAGCAGCCGGACCCGGGATCGCAGCGTGTCACGCTCCAGCGCAACAGTCTCGCATGGTTCGCCGTGGGAACGAGTACGGCGTACCAGGGCGGCCGGAACATCGTGACAATCACACGAATCATGATCGCTCTGCCGGGAGCCCCCGCCAGACAAGGCATCAATCTGGATCTCGGCAAACATGGTGGCCTGGGCGCCACGGCTAATCCAGGAAAGGCGTTTCCGGTCGGGATCACGGCATTCGCCGCAGGTAGCGGCAATTGAGCGAAAGGCACGCCACGGCTCGATCGTAATCAAGTCAGGAAAGGGCTTCCGGTCAGGATCAGGGCATTCGCCCCAGGTAGCGGCAATTGAGCGAAAGCACGCCTGGGCTTGGTCGTAATTAAGTGTGGCAAACGTGCCGCTTGCCTCTTGACCGCACGCGGTGGCGGGTGTACTTGTGACGGATGGCGATGCCCCAGCGATGGGTCGCAAACGCTCTCGGTCGGCGCCGCGTACAACGACGGGTTGCGTTCCTGTCATGTCTGACGCTGTTTACTGCGACAACGCTGTTCGCCGCGACAGCTTTCGGCATCGTTCAGCTTGGGGTCTCCTCTCCAGCCCACGCTGCGGGCGCCTACAAACTGCAGGGCAAGGGCCTCGACTCGTGCGCAGCCCCGTCCACTACCAAGATGGCTGACTTCTGGTCGGGGACCCCGTACTGGTACTGGGGCATCTACATCGGAGGAAGCCAACGCGCGTGCTCCCAGCCGAACCTGACGAGCTCGTGGATCAACACCGTGATGAGCGGGAGCACGATGAATTGGAGACTACTGCCCCTCTGGGTCGGGCGGCAGGACCCCTGTCAGCCTGGATTCGGCAGCTACATCAGTCTGAACACCTCCACGGCTTACAACCAAGGGAAAGCTGAAGCAGGATCGGCGTACCTCACGTGGACCAGTACCCTTGGCCAAAGCAGCAGCACCCCGATCGTCTACGACATGGAATACACCGGCGGAACCATCACCTCCAGTTGCCTCGCCGCCATGAAGTCGTTCATCAACGGTTGGGTGTATCAGCTGCACCTCGCCCCCGCGCAAAAAGCCGGAGTGTACACCTCCGCGTGCGCCAAACTCGATGCCTTCTCCACCATTGCCAACGTGCCCGACTTTATCGATGCCGCCGATTGGGACGGCGACTCCCACACCAGCAACATTTCGTGTGTGCCAAGTAACCATTGGATATACCAGCAGCGACACAAGCAGTACAGGGGGTCTCACAACGAGACGTGGAATGGCTCCACGATTAACGTAGACAGCCGATGCGCTAACTCATGGACGTATGCTACCGACGCAATAAATGCGGATAGCTCATGTTCATGATGATCCGGGTCACGCCCGCACGCCGTGCAGCCGTCCTCATCGCCGCCGCGGCTGCGACAGCCCTCGCCCTATCCGGGTGCGCCTCACCTCAGGCCGGCCAGTCGACTGCCGGCAGGGCTCAGCCGGACACCGGGACCGTCACCACCCTCGGAACCCAGGGGCAGGTCTGGAGGCTGGCGGGCGGGACCATCTACGTCCGCTCGGGCCGTAACTGGACGTCGATCAGGCCGCCGCTCGTGCCGGCGGCCGGCGGCAGCGTCATCACTCGCGGCAAGCTCGTCCTCGTCGCCTCCATACGCGGAATGACATTGACTGTGTCCTCTTCGCGCGACGGTGGAACGACATGGACCAAGCACACCGCACAGTTGCGCACGCCGGCCGCCGGGGCGACCATCGTGCTTTCACCGGACGGGCGGCGGTACGTTGTTGGTCCAAACATGCGGACAAACGCCGGCAGTGCCAGTCAGTACTCCCCAGGCTTCATCAACGAGACCGATGGCTCGCTCACAGCGCTGACCATGCCGGGGCCGGCCTCTAGTCTCGCATGGGTCGGCTCCGCCCTACTCGTGACAGGCGGACCAGCGAACACCCACCTCTACTTGAGCACCGACCTCGGAGCATCCTGGAAGGACGTGAGCGCCGACCTGCTGGGCTTTACCCCGCCGTCGGCCAACGTGCCCGTAACGGGGCCGTTCTTCGGCCCAATCGTCGGCCTGTCCGACGGCGCCGCGATCATTCCCGCGGAACGCATGACCACCAGCGGCCAACTCAGCATCGACCTCTATACCACGAGGACGGGCTTGTCCTACTCCACGATCGGCACGCTGTCCGTTCCCGGAGACTACTCAGGCGGGCCTATCAGCCTCGCTATCAGCTCATACGGCACCGACCAGGCTATCCTCGCCGAGCCCGGCACGACCGATCTCATTGTCATCAACGACCAACGAATCACTGCCCGGATCCACGTGTCTGGTCTGCCGGTCACGCCAGACGCCATCAGCTTCCAGGACGCATCCAACGGCGTCGCGCAGACGACTGTTCGGTCCTGCGCGAACGGCAAGACCGATTGCACGGAGAACGTCACCTCCTACGCAACTACTGACGGCGGCCAGACCTGGAAGGTCGCCTGACTGCTTGCCCTGCCAGCAGAGCCCCGGGGCAGCATCGCCGCCACGGTTTCCCGCAGCCCACAAGCGACGGCGGTTCGCGACCGCTTCCATCCGGGCCACCGACGCCTTCACCCGCCCGTCGGCGCCGGCTGGTTGCAGCCGGACCGAGGACGTCCGGGCCGGTCCATTTGACCATGACGCATAGCCGTGACCGCGCGGGACGCCTTCCGTCACCTCCACTCCTCGACAACCCCCTGGCTACCACGGCCACTGACACTCCGCGTCGCTGCCACTGACGTTCGGCTGTCGCTCAACACAAGGGTCCGTCGGTCCTGGTGGGCCGCTGACGGGCCACCGGTTGCCGGACCTGTCTGAAGTCGTTCCACGGATAACGCCCTATTATCTGCGGGAGCTTGGTTCGTCACCTGCGGTGACGTTCTCCGGGCCGTACGTGAAGCGGCCCTGTTATCTGCGGCAAGGGGGAAGCGGTGCCGACCGTCGTGCAACTGCCCGCCGGGAAGGCGCTGACCGTCCGCGCGGCGGCGGACGCCTTCCTCGACTCGCTCGGCAACCCGAACACGGTCCGCAGCTACGCGACCGGCGTCGGCAAGACCGCCGAGCGGATCGGAGAGGCCCGGCCGCTGGCGTCGGTCGCGGACGACGAGATCGGCGAGGCCCTGGAACTGCTGTGGGGCACCGCGGCGGTCAATACCTGGAACGCCCGCCGGGCGTCGGTGCTGTCGTGGCTGGGCTGGTGCGAGGAGTACGGCTACGGCGGGCCGTCCGTCCCGGGCTGGACGAAGCGGCTGTCGGTACCGGACTCCGAGACCCCGGCCCGCTCGAAGATGGCCGTGGACCGGCTGATCGCGCGGCGCGAGGTGCACCTGCGGGAGAAGACGCTGTGGCGGATGCTGTACGAGACCGCCGCTCGCGCGGAGGAGATCCTCGGCGTGAATATCGAGAACCTGGACTTCGCCGGGCGCCGCTGTCCGGTGAAGGCCAAAGGCGCCCGGAGCAAGGCCCGCCGCCGCGGCCAAGCGCGCGAGGACTTCGTGCTGGAGACCGTCTACTGGGACGCCGGCACCGCCCGGCTCCTGCCCCGCCTGCTGCGCGGCCGGACCCAGGGCCCGGTGTTCGTCACCCACCGCCGCCCGGGCCCGGGGAAGGTGGTCAGCCCGCGCGACGTGTGCCCGGACACCGGCCTGACCCGCCTCTCCTACGGCCAGGCCCGCGCCCTGCTGGACGAACACACCGCCGTACGCGGGCCGGGCACCGGCTGGGACCTGCACGAGTACCGCCATTCCGCCCTGACCCACCTCGGCGAGCAGGGAGCCTCGCTGCTGATGCTGATGGCGAAGTCACGGCACAAGAAGCCGGAGAACGTCCGCCGCTACTTCAAGCCGTCCCCCGAGGCGATCTCGGAGCTGACCAGCCTGCTCGCGCCTGGCGACGCGCGCCGCTGACCCTGCTGTGACTGGTGTGCCCTACCGTTAAGGGTCCACGGCCAGACGCGTACCGCCGCTCGGTTCAGGCCGGGTCGCCCTGGGACAGGGTGGAGACGTGGGCCCAGTCCTGCCAGGTCTTGAGGCGCTCGGCGTAGACGTGGGGGATCAGGTCCAGTCCCGTGGTGCCGAAGAAGACGCGCAGGGGCGGGACGTCGGCGTCGACGACCTTCAGAAGTGCCGGTCCGGCCGCGGTGGGGTCGCCGAGCTTCACGTCGCTCCAGCCCTCGGCCAGGGCCGCGCGCACCCCGTCGTAGGCGGGCAGCTGCTCGGCGAAGCTGGCGGAGGCGCCTGACCAGTCGGTGGCGAAGCCGCCGGGCTCGACCAGGGTGACCTTGATCCCGAGCCGGGCTGTCGCGCGCTAGCCTGTTCCGCTACTTCGGCACGAAAGAGGACATCGTTCTGGCCGACCTGGAAGAGATCGGCCGCCAGGTCGCCGACGCGCTCGCCGCCCGGCCCGACGAGGAGCGGCCCTGGGAGGCGCTGCGCCGGGTGTTCGACGTGATGACGCGGATGAACGAGGCGGCACCCGAGCGGACGCTCAGCTATCTGCGGATGCTCCAGGAGACGCCGTCACTGCGCGCCCGGCACTTCGAGAAGCAGCTGCACTGGCAGGAGATGATGGTCCCGGAGATCGCGCGGCGACTGGGGGTCAGTCCTGACCGGCCGGAGGATCCCCGGCCGGCTGGCCGGCTGCCCTGGTCGCGGCAGCCCTCGCCTGCGCGGACGCGGCTTCGGCGGGGTGGGTGGCCTGCGAGGGAGCAGTTCCACTGACCGTGCTGCTCGACCGCGCCATGGGCGCATTCACTGACTAGCTGTTCTGCCCGCGCGCGTACCCTACTCCGCCGTTCGCCGCCGTGCCGGGGCGCCCACGCCGCCCGGCGCACAGTCGGCCAAGGTCCTCCGGGGCCCGCGCACAAGCAGACCGTTCCGGCCCCCCGGATTCGCCGGCGGGGAGCGTGGGAGGGCTTCGACCTGATTGTCGATGACCTGCTAGCCCTCCCAGGCAGCCCGGGCATCGTGGTCGAGGGATTCCGACTGCTCCCGTTGCTGGTCCGGCCCCTCCTTGCATCGTGGTCGAGGGATTCCGACTGCTGCCGTTGCTGGTCCGGCCCCTCCTTGCATCGCTGGAACAGGCAGTGTGGCTGCTGCCGACAGCCGAGTTCCGACATGCCGTGATTCACGGTCGACCCTCTGCCGGGCCGGGCTTCATCCACAAGACCAGCGATCCCGAGCGCGCCGGTCGTTTACCGCAGACGAGCACACCCCAACACCATGACCAGCGCACTTCACGGCCAGAGTGCCAGCCACGCGGGTCAGGTGGGTTGGATGGCGTCCATTGCCTGGTCGAGTAGATCGCCGAACGGCCGTGCCTGGTTGGTGGTGAGCCAGGTGGCCCAGGCGGCGAGGAGGCAGGAGAAGGCCGCACCGACGATGGCCGCGGTGCGCGGGTCGGCCGGATCGGGCCAGCCGGTGCGGGTGCGCACCTCGTCGAGCAGGAGCTCCTGCATCCGCGACACCCGTTCGAGGTAGCTGGCGTTGAGCGTCGGATGGTCCCGGACGATCTTCTCCATGGCGACCGACTCGGCCCTCCGGGCATCGTTCTCGACATAGTCGGCGACCCGCTTGAAGATCTGCCGCAGCGACACCCAGATGGGTTCGTCGGCCGGGCGGGCGGCCAGGTCCTCGGCGAGTTGTTCCCCGAAGTACTCGTATTTGCCCATCACCAGCTCTTCCTTCGATCCGAAGTAGCGGAAGAACGTGCGTTTGGACATGCCGGCCGCCGCCGCCAGGTCGTCGATGGTGGTCTCGTCGTAACCCTTTTCGACGAACAGGCTCGCGGCGAGCTGTGCCAGCTCGCCGCGGACGGCCCGGCGGGTGCGTTCCCGGACCGGTAATGGATCGCGCTGCATGACGACAACATTATCATGCAGAAGCACACTTGACACCTGGTGACATCTTCGTCGTATAGTAGCTATCGAGCCGATGAGTGACACGGGCGGCCTGCCCCTCACCCGGCCGAAAACATCTAGAAGGAGCAACGTCATGCCCACCACCAAGCGCCGCGCACTGATCCTCATCTCGTCCGGCCGCCAGCTGCCGCTGGTCGAGCCGGCCGAGGTCACGTCGATCTCGACCGGGTTCTTCCTGGTCGAGATGGCTCAGGTGCTCAAGGAGTTCGAGAACGACTACGAGTTCACCTTCGCCACCCCCGACGGCAACGCCCCGCAACTC
>WNGA01004358.1_pt1 | contig 20863 bp, 14 predicted proteins | sample 5400061 | NCBI WGS metagenome assembly WNGA01 (sample SAMN13153366, study PRJNA577476) | soil metagenome | isolation source: 100 cm soil or saprolite under grassland replicate 2 | place: USA:California | collected 2016-06-15
AGCCCGGCGAGATAATCCGCGGCCTCGTCCTCGGGCAGCTCCGCGAGTTGCGCCTCGATCTCCGCGGAAACCACGACCGCCTCCGTGCCGACGTGGGTCTCGGCGCAATGGCGCACCGCCGCCACGCGGGGGAGCTCGTCCGCCTGCGCCAGGTCCTCCTCCCCGACGTTCGCGGCGAAGATCATCGGCCGCAAGGTCAGGAGAAAGAGCCGCCGGGCGAACTCCTTCTCTTCCGCATCGAACGTGAGGGTGAGCGCGCGCTTCCCCGAATCGAAGTGCTTCTCGAGCTTATCGGCTACGGCCAGGAGCGCCTTCGCCTGCCGGTCGCCGCCGCGCGCCGTCTTTTCCGCCTTTTCCTTCGATCGGCCGACGGTTTCCAGATCCGCGAGCACCAGCTCGGTCTTGACCGTTTCGATGTCTCCCAGCGGGTCGAGGGCGCCCGCGACGTGCACGACGTCCCGGCTCTCGAAACAACGGACGACTTCCACGATCGCGTCGACCTCGCGGATGTGTTGGAGGAACCGGTTCCCGAGGCCTTCCCCCTTCGACGCCCCCTTGACGAGGCCGGCGATGTCGACGAACTCGATCGTGGTCGGCACGATTCGCGTCGTCCGAGAGATCTTCGCGAGCGGCTCGAGCCGGGCATCGGGCACCGTGACGACGCCGACGTTCGGCTCGATCGTGCAGAACGGGTAGTTCGCGGCCTCCGCTTTTCGCGTGCGGGTCAGGGCATTGAAGAGCGTGGACTTGCCCACGTTCGGAAGCCCGACGATTCCCGCGCGGAGCATCGAGGAAGTCTATCGGGCGGTGCCCTATGATCGGCGCGCGTGCGGCGCCTCTCGAACGCCCTTCTCCTGGCGCTTCCGATCGCGCTCTTGTCGCGATTCCTTCACTGGCCCGACTGGGCCACGTTCGCCGCGGCCGCGGTCGCGCTCCTTCCTCTCGCCGGCTGGATCGGCCGCGCGACCGAGGAGGCCTCGGCGAGGATGGGCGCCGGCCTGGGCGGCTTGATGAACGCGACGTTCGGCAACGCGGCGGAGCTGATCCTGACCGTCTTCGCGTTGAAGGAGGGGCTTCTCGACGTCGTCAAGGCTTCGCTGACCGGCTCGATCATCGGCAACACCCTTCTCGTGCTCGGCCTTTCTGCGCTGGTCGGGGGGCTGCGTCACGGAACACAGAAGTTTTCCGTGGGCCCGACCGGGCGTCACGCGGCGATGATGATCCTGGCGGTCTCGGCGATGGCTCTTCCGGCAGTCTTTGCGACGGTCGTGCGGAAGCCTTTCGTCCGCGAGGAAGTCTCCGTCGGGATTTCGATCCTCCTTCTCGCCACCTATGCTGCCTACCTCTATTTCTCCTACTTCTGGCGGCGGGGGAGCGAAGCCAGGGGCGAAGATCACCGGGAATCCGGTTCGGCGGGGCGATGGAGCGTCCGGAAGGTTTTTCTGGTCCTGGGCTCGTCCGTCCTCGGCACCGTCGCCGCCGGGGAGCTCCTCGTGGGAGCGATCGAGCCGGTCTCCCGACAGCTCGGTCTCTCCCGCTTCTTCATCGGCCTGATCGTGATCCCCATCCTGGGCAACGTGGCGGAGAATTACAGCGCGATCGTCTTCGCCTGGAGAAACAAGATGGACCTCGCGCTCTCGATCGCGGCGAATTCGTCCACCCAGATCGCCGTTTTCGTCGCCCCTCTGCTCGTCCTGCTGAGCCTCTGGATCCGGCCGATGGACTTGATCTTTCAGCCGATCGAGCTCTTCACGCTCTTCGCCTCCTCGGCGATCTTCGCGTATATTTCGCTCGATGGAGAGACGAACTGGCTCGAGGGGATCCAGCTCCTCGCGCTCTACCTGATCGCCGCCGTGGCGTTCTTCTTTCTCCCCCGGTGAGCCGCTCGGGGTGGAATCCGCGCGCAGCGCAACTCGAATGTTCACAGAGCATTACAGAAATCAGTTTTGCTCCGCTGGACTGGAATAGGGGGACAGGAACCGGGCGTTCTTTCAGTGCCCCAGGCTTCGACCCGAAGCGAGGATTGCGCCGGAATCTTCCCGGCTTTTGTTGAAGAAAGGATCACGACGCGTGTCTTTCCGAGCCCGGCTGATGCGTTTTCTCGTCGCGGCGTCCGTCGTCGCGGCCCTCTCCCTCGTTCCCGCGCGCGGCACCTCCGCGACCGCCTTCGGCAGCCTCTCGGCCCTGATCGGAGTGTCCGGGAAGCTTCGGGCGATCTTCTCTCTTCCCGGGGAGCTTCCGGCGGGGAAGGTCACCGCGGCTTCCGGAGAACCCGGCGTCTATCCCCTTTCTCCGGATCGGTCGGACGCCACGGTCCGGAATCTCTCCCTGGTCGTCATGACGCCTTTCTCCGCGAAGGTCAACGGCCGCATCGGTTCCTACCGCATCGGCAACTGGCCCGATGAAGGGCGAGAGCCGCGCAACCCGATCTACGCGACCCCCAAAGGCTTCATCGAGGTCACCCGCGAGACCTTGGGGACGAGCGTTTCCGAGCACTTCAAGCTGGGAGACTTCGTCACCAAGGATCAGCGCGACGTCTGGCCGAAATATCTCGTCCTCGACCGCCGTCTCCTCGACAAGCTCGAGCTCACGATCGCGGAGCTCCATACGATGGGATATCCCGTGAAAGGCCTGACGGTCATGAGCGGATTCCGCACGCCCCAGTACAACGAGCAGGGCGTCGGTGCGGGCGGTCGTTCGGCGGTATCACGACACCAGTATGGCGACGCAGCCGACGTCTATCCGGACGACGATCGCGACGGCCGCCTGGACGACCTGAACCACGACGGGCGCGTGGACCGGAAAGACGCGACGATCCTCGCCTCGGCGGCCGACGCCGTCGAGCACAAAGCCCCCGACCTCGTCGGGGGAATCGGAATCTATCCGGCGACGTCGTCCCACGGCCCGTTCGTCCACATCGACGCGCGCGGAACCCGGGCGAGGTGGAACGGATAACGAGAGTCGGAGGACAGAGTCCGAAAAGCCCGGGGAGACCCGGGCTTTCATTTTTTGGGCTTCTGAAATCGACGGATGTCGGCAGAGAATGTCCGGACTTTGTCCTCCGAAACGGCCCGTGTCGACGGGAGAACCGGCTTTCTCCGCGCGGTCTCGCGCTGGGAGATCGTCGCTCTCTCGGTCAATGACGTCATCGGAAGCGGCGTCTACCTGATCCTCCCGGTCGCTGCGGCCCAGTTGCTGGGCCCGGCGAGCGTCTGGGCCATCCTCGCGGCGGGTTTCGCGGTGCTTCTCCTCGTCCTCTGCTTCGCGGAGGCCTCGAGCCTTTTCGACCGTCCGGGAGGCGCGATCGTCTACACGCGCGCGGCGTTCGGCGACTTCGTCGGCTTCGAGGTCGGCTGGATGACGTGGATTGCGCGCATCTCGTCGATCGCCGGCCTCTCCGTCTTCTTCGCGCGCGCCGTCGGGTATCTCTGGCCCGCGGCGAGGAGCGGCGTCGGCCAGTACGCGACGATCGTTTTGCCGCTCCTCGCGCTCACCGGGATCAACGTTCGCGGCGTGAAGTCCGGAGCGCGAACGGCGGTCGTTCTCGCCTGGGGCAAGGTTCTGCCGCTCGTGCTCTTCGTCGCGGTCGGACTTTTCTGGGTCAACTGGACCCGCGTGTTCCCGGTCCCGACTCCCGAGCGCGCCAACTTCATGAAAGCCGCGCTCCTCGTTCTTTTCGCCTACGCCGGCTTCGAGAACACTCCCGCCCCGGCGGGGGAGTTCGTGAATCCCAAACGCGACGTTCCCTTCGCGTTGATCACGCAGATCGTGATCGTCACCGCGATCTACACGACCGTGCAGCTCGTCGCGATCGGAACCGTTCCGAATCTCGGGTCGTCGCCGACACCGCTCGCCGACGCCGCCGCCATGATGATGGGACCGGTCGGCGGCTTCATCCTGACTCTCGGCGCGGTGCTCTCGGTGCTCGGTACGAACAACAACACGGTGCTCGCCGGGCCCCGCTATCTCTATGCGCTCGCGGAGACCGGGAGGCTCCCCGCCATCTTCGCGAAGATCCACCCGCGGTACCGCACGCCGCACGTCGCGATCTTGACCCAGACCGGCGTGGCGCTCGCGCTGATGCTGACCGGTACGGCGGAGGAGCTGGCCGTTCTTTCCGCGATCGCCCGACTCGCGACGTACATCGGCACAGCGGCTGCGGTACCCGTGCTCCGGCGAAAGCTGCCAGCGACGCCGCGCACCGTCCGGCTGCCGGGGGGAGCTCTCATCCCCGTTGCGGCGCTCGCAATCTGTCTCCTCTTCCTGTCCGCCGCCGAGAAGAAGAACTGGATCGCCGGAGGCATCGCGCTCGCGGTCGGCGCGGGCATCTATATTCTGCGGCGGAAGTCGTCGTCGCTTCCTTCGAACGGTTGATTCGCCGACCTTCACAAGGAGTGAACATGAAGAAGATCGCGATTCTCGCGCTCATCCTCCTTTCCCGGTTCGGTCGCCCGGAGGCCGCCGGACAGACACTGCCCGCTCCTCCATCCCCTGTCCGACCGGTGCAAGCCCCAACGGCGCGGGCGGCCGCTCCTGCCGTGACGGCGCTGAAGGCCGCCCGGATCTTTGACGGGCGCTCCGACCGAATGTTGGAGAACGGCGTGATGATCATCGAAGGCTCGCGCATCCGCGAGGTCGGGTCGGGCCTGCCGATTCCGCAGGGGGCGACCGCGCTCGATCTGGGGGACGCGACGCTGCTCGCCGGCTTCATCGACTGCCACACTCACGTGACTCAGGAATCGTCGGACAACTGGCTCGCCGACTTCTACGAGAACCTGCGCCGGCCCGTTGCCGAAAAGGCGCTCTTTTCCGCGGGCTACGCGCGAAAAACAGTGGACTCCGGCTTCACCACGATTCGCGACGTCGGCTCGAGCGACTCGATCGACGTCGGCCTGCGCAACGCGATCGACCGCGGGCTGGTGACCGGTCCCCGCATGGTAGTCGCGCGCGATGCGATCGGAGCGACGGGCGGGCACTGCGACCGCACGGGTTTTCCCGCGGGCACCTTCGGGGCCGAGTCCGGGCCGGAGAAGGGGATCATCCACGGGGCGGCGCAGGCGCGCGAGGCAGTGCGGCTGAACGTGAAGTACGGAGCCGACGTCATCAAGACGTGCGCCTCGGGCGGTGTCCTTTCACTCGCCGACGACGTCGCGGCGCCGCAGCTGACCGACGAGGAGCTCGCAGCCATCGTCGACGAGGCCCATCGCCTGGGGCGCAAGGCGGCCGCACACGCCCACGGGGACCTCGCAGCCCGGGCGGCCGTCAAAGCGGGGATCGATTCGATCGAGCACGGCTCGTTCCTGACCGATGAGACGCTCGCCTTGATGAAAGCGAAGGGGACGTACCTGGTGCCGACCCTCCTCGCCGGGGAGTGGACGGGAGGCAAAGCGGAGAAGTTTCCCCCGGAGATCGCCGCCAAGGCGCGAGCGGCTCTGGCCGCCCGATCCGACATGTTCCGGCGCGCGCTCGCGAGCGGGGTCAAGATCGCGTTCGGGACGGACGCCGGGGTCTCTCCGCACGGGATCTCCGCCGTAGAGTTCGGGCTGATGGTCGGCCTGGGGATGTCTCCCGCCGCGGCTCTTCGAGCGGCGGGGCCGGCGGCGGCCGACCTGATCGGCCTCGGCAAGCTGATCGGCACGCTCGAGCCGGGCAAGGAAGCGGACATCGTCGCGGTGCCGGGAGATCCTCTGAAGGACATCCACGTGACCGAGCGCGTCTTCTTCGTGATGAAGGGGGGTCGGATCTTGCGCTACGCCGCACACTGACCGAGGCACGCTCCTTGCAACATCGCGCCGGACGGTTGGAGGGGTCAGCGGACCTGCTCATCTCCGGAAAAAGAAAACGAAGGAAGGTAGGGACGGAATGAATCGGGTGCGATTCCCAGTCGCCGCGATCGCTCTGATGCTGTGCTCGCTCGGTGCTCTCGCGCAGGTGCCGGGTGTCCTGACGACGGTCGGCGCCGGCTCGACCGCGCAAGCCGTCTTCGCCGACAAGGAGGACGTCTTCTTCACCGCGGGTCCGACGACCGCCGGGTGCGCTTTCACTCAATTCCTGCCCGACGGGCCATACGACTTCCAGGTCACGGACCTCTCCGGAACGCGGCTGCTCTCGTCCGACCCGGTCGCCGAGCGCCTCGTGACGATCGTAAACGGTGTGCTCGCCTCCTACAGCGGGACGACGCACGCGACAGGAGCGCAGGGACCGTGCGGCGAGCTCGCCGTCGGGCTGGCGCCGTTTCGCGATGCCGGAAACCTCGACGCGACATACCTCCTGTGGCTGACGCCGGTCGCCCGGTTCGAAGGAGACGCGACACAGATCGACCCGGTTTGCGGAGCCGGGTGCTTCCACGGCTTCCGGCCGGAGTTCTCTCTGACGACCTCGTTCCGCGTGGAGGACAAGCGGTTCTGCGAGGACACGTTCTGCGTTTCCGGCGTCAAGTTCGAGGATCGCAACGGAAACGGCTTGCGCGATTCGGGTGAGCCCGGACTGCCGGGAATCGAGATCCACGCCGCGGACGTCCAACACCCGGACCGCGCTCCTCTGCGGGCGTTGACCGGCGGCGACGGCACTTTCCAGTTGTGCGGCCTCGAGCACGGAACCGACTTCCGCGTCACCGAAACGGTGCCGTTCGGCTACAGGCAGACGGCGCCGAACGACCGGCGCGTCTCGCGCCGCCTGATCGCGCTCGACCGCGGCTACTTCGTCGAAGGTTGCGACGAGAACTTCAGCGGCCTCGATTTCGGCAATCAGCTCATTCCCAACGCGATCGGCGGCATCAAGTTCGAAGATCTGAACGCCAACGGCGTACGGGATCCGGGTGAGCCCGGGCTCGCCGGCTTCACCATCAATCTGACGCCCGCTGCGCCGGGCGCGCCGCCCGTGCAGACCGTTACGACGGACGCCAACGGCAACTTTCTCTTCACCGACGTCGTGCCGGGCGCTTACATCCTCTCGGAAACGATTCGCCAGGGCTTCTCGCTGACCGTGCCGGCCGCCAACTCGATTGCGGTCACGCTCGCTGCCGGAGGCAGCTCGATCGACAACGTGTTCGGCAACTTCCGGGGAGTTCTGACGGGAACGATCACCGGCACCAAGTTCCTCGACGCCAACGCGAACGGGGTGCGGGACGCCGGTGAGCCCGGGCTCCCGGGGGTCACGATCACGCGCACGGCCTCGACCAACGACCCGACGGGGACCAACCTGTCGGTCGTGACGGACGCAGACGGCAACTTCACGTTCGCGGCAGTTCCGTTCGGCACGTTCACGCTGACCGAAACGGTTCCGGCCGGCTTCGCGCAGACCGCTCCGCCTCCGCCGGGATCGATCTTCACGACGATCAACTTCACAGAGCGCAGCTCGTCCGGAAATCTCTTCGGAAACCGCGCGCTGGCCGGAATGGTCAGCGGCGTGAAATTCAACGACGCAAACGGGAACCGCGTGCGGGACTCGGACGAGGAAGGGCTGCCCGGCGTCACGATCCGCATCACCGACGCCTCCAACGCCGTTCGCTCGACCTCGACCGACGCGTCGGGATCGTTCTCGTTCACCGGCCTCGTCCCCGGTACTTACCTCGTTTCCGAGATCGTCCCCATCGGCTTCGCGCAAACTGCGCCCGCGGCGCCGGGCACGTTCACGGTGGAGCTCACCGTGGGGCAGTCCGTAACCAACCTCGCTTTCGGAAATCGCGCCTCTCAGGCTCCGACCGGCACGGCCTCGATCTCCGGCCGGAAGATCCTCGACTTGAACGCCAATGGAGTCTTCGACGGGATCGACCGTGGGTTCGAAGGCGTCGTGTTCGAGCTGCATGACCAGAGCGGCAACCTGATCGCGTCCGCGACTTCCGATGCGCAGGGGAACTTCACCTTCAGCAATCTGCCGGCCGGCACGTACGTTCTCTCCGAGATCCTGCCGGAGAACTTCTTTCAGACGTTCCCCGGAACGCAAGGTTTTCCCGGCACTTACACGATCACCCTCACGACGGGGCAGACGGCGACCGGTTTCCTGTTCCTGAACAAATGTTGAGAGCGCATTCGCGCGGAGGCTTGAAGATGAGGAAATTGAGATCGGCGATTCTGACAACGGCGATTGCTGCGCTCCTGCTGGTCACGGGAACCGCGTCGGCGCAGACGTACACCGACGTCGGTGATCGGGTAGTCCCCTCGTCGGATCTCGCCGGCGAGTGGTACGTCGGTCCACACATCGGGTACACGTTTCTCGGCGACACGGACTTCTTTTGCGATTGCGACATCGACACCAACGACTTTCTCTTCTACGGCGGTCGGTTGGGGTACATGTTGACGAACCACTTCGCCCTCGAAGCAACTGCTCAATGGACGAACCCGGAGCGGTTCAACGACTATTGGGAGCTGACCTTCGGCGGGTTGTGGGACTTCACCCCGCGAGTCCCGGGCTGGAACACCTACCTCGCCCTCGGAGGCGGTGCTTCGAGAGAAGACGTCTTCAAGGGAAGGGGAACCGCGCTCGCGTATCTGGCCTTCGGCTCCGAGTATCGGTTCAGCAAGGCGGTCGGCCTGCGCCTCGAGCTCAAGGGTCAGCACAACTTCAAGGGAAACCTTCGGGACGAGTTCGGCCTGTTCGAGAAGGACTCGCGCACGGATTTTCAGCCCAACGTCGGGGTCCTGTTCCACTTCGGAGGCCACGCGGCTCCGACCGTCATCGCGCCGCCTCCCGCTCCGCCGCCGCCCCCGCCGCCGCCGGCTCCGCCCGAAGCACCGCCCGCTCCGATGCCGCCGCCGGCTCCGCCCGTCGTCGCACCGCCCCCGCCGCCGGCTCCGACGACCGACACGATCGACTTCGACCGGGGCAGCGCGCGCGTCACGAACATCGCGAAGGCGCGTCTCGACGCCGTGGCGCTCCGCCTCCGAGAGAACCCGCGCGCGACCGTCGTCATCACCGGGTATCCGGACGACGGGACCGCGGCCTCGCGCCGCGAGACGCTCGCCCGCCAGCGTGCGGAGAACGCCAAGGCGTATCTCGTCGACCGCCACTCGATCGACGCATCGCGCATCACGACGGCGACCGAGTTGACCGACACGTCCAACCGCGGCAAGGCCGTCATCGTGGTGACGTTCAATCCCTGAACCGGGATTGCGGACACTCTTCCAGCCCCTCCCGCGGGAGGGGCTTTTTTTCGGCTCGACAGGTCCTGAATTCCGCTCATCCGCGCGGAACCCGAATTCGGCGATTCCGCGTTGACCCCTGCTAGAGTTCACCGGCCGAGCCGATGTCCGATCGCCCGCCGAGCCCGTCGCGCCGCGAACGCCGCCGTCTGCCGCGGCACACGAAGATCTTTTTCGGGCTGATCCTCGGCCTCGTCGGCGGGCTCTTCGTTCACGAGGTGGCGGGAGAGGCGCCCTGGGTCAACTGGGTCGTCGACAACGTGGCGTATCCCGTCGGACAGCTCTTCCTCCGGCTGATCTTCATGGTCGTCGTGCCGCTCGTCTTTTCCTCGCTCGTGCTCGGAGTCCTCGAGCTCGGCGACGTGAAGAGACTCGGCCGGATCGGGCTGAAGACGCTCGTCTACACGCTTTTCGCGAGCGGGATCTCGGTCGGCATCGGGATCGCGATGGTGAACTTCTTCCGTCCGGGAGCGGGTGTCGATCCTTCCGTTCGCGCCGAGCTCTCGAGCACGTTCGCGTCGCAGTCGCAGAAGGCGATCGAGAACGCTCAACAGGCCCAGAGCTGGGTCGACGCGTTGCTGTCTCTCATTCCGAGAAACCCTCTGGCGGCCGCGGTGGACGCGCTCACCGGAGAGATGCTGGCGCTCATGGTCTTCGCGGTCTTCTTCGGCGTCGCGCTCGCGCGAATCCGCGACGCAAAAGCAGAGCCGCTCATCGACGTGTTCTCCGGCATCCAGCGCGTCTCGATGAAGATCGTGGACTGGGCGATGGCGCTCGCTCCGTACGGCGTCGCGGCGCTCCTCTTCTCCCTGACGGCGCGGTCGGGATTTGCGGTGATCCCGCGCCTCGGCGGCTACGTCGGAGTCGTCGTGGGCGGGCTCCTCATCCAGATGTTCGTCGTCTACTCCGGGATCCTGAAGCTCCTCGCGCGCGTGCCGCCCGTCGAGTGGTTCTTCCGATGCCGCGAGGTGATTCTGACCGCGTTCTCGACCGCCTCGTCCAACGCGACGCTCCCGACAAGTCTCCGGATCTCGGCCGAGAAGCTGGGGGTCCCGCCGAAGATCGGCAACTTCGTGCTGACCGTCGGTGCCACGGGCAATCAGAACGGCACGGCACTTTTCGAGGGGGTGACCGTTCTCTTCCTGGCGCAGGTGTTCGGCATCGATCTCTCCTTGCGTCAGCAGATTACGGTGGTCATCCTGTCGATCCTCGCGGGCGTGGGGACGGCGGGGGTCCCGGGAGGATCTCTTCCCCTGATCGTGATCGTCCTCCAGACGGTCGGCATTCCCCCCGAGGGAATCGGGATCATCCTCGGCGTGGACCGGTTCCTGGACATGTGCCGGACGGTCCTGAACGTCGTCGGCGACTTGGTCTGCGCGACGTTCGTGGCGCGATCCGAGCGGGAATTGCGGTTTCCTTCGGCGACCGCGCAGGTCATCGTCGCCGATGCGTGAGGAGGAACGGAAATACGGAAACGGAGAAGGAGAAACGAGGGGAAAAATGCGTGGCCTGTCGATTCTGGTTCTGTTCTTTCCGACGGTTCTCTTCGCCGCCGCTCCGGTGAAGACCCCGCGACCGAAGGCTTCCGCGGCAGCGGCGAAGAGCGCCGCGGCGGCAAAGGACCTCGCGAAGTTCTTCGACGAAGAGTGGGAGTGGGGATTGAGGGAGTTCCCGGAGCGGGCGACGACCCTCGGCGATCCCCGTTACAACGATCGGCTGACGGACCTTTCTCAGGAAGCGATCGATCGGCGCCACCAGCACGCCAAGGATGCGCTCGCGCGTCTGCAGAAGATCGATCGCGAGCCGCTATCGGAAGACGATCGCCTGTCGTACGACCTCTTCGCGAGAGAGCTCGAGCGCTCGATCGAAGGCGCCCGGTTCCCGACGGAGTTCATGCCGATCAATCAGCAGGACGGCATTCACAAGGACTTCGCGATCCTGTCGACCTTGACGCAGTTCCGGACCGCTAAGGACTTCCATGACTATCTCGCCCGGCTTTCCGCTTTTCCGAAGCAGGTGGACCAGACGATCGCCCTGATGGAGCGCGGGAAACAGAAGGGATGGGTGCTGCCGGCAGTGCCTCTGCGCGACGTCCCGGACGCGATCCGTGCGCAGATCTTCCCGGATCCGGAGAAGAGCGTTCATTACAAGCCCTTCGAGAAGTTTCCGGAAGGGGTCTCCGACGCGGACCGCGAGGCCCTCCGGATCGAGGGGCGGCGACGGATCGCGAACGAAGTCTTTCCGGCGTACCTGAAGCTGTACACGTACTTCACGCGGGACTACCTGCCGGCGGCCCGCAAGGACATCGCCGCTTCGTCGCTGCCCGACGGCGAGGCTTACTACGGGTACGCGATCCGGTTCCACACGACGACGAAGGCGACGGCGAAGGAGATCCACGAGACCGGCCTCGCCGAGGTCGCACGGATTCGCAAACAGATGGAAGAGATCATCCGGAAGCTCAAGTTCAAGGGGAACTTCGACGCCTTCGTGAAATTCCTCCGGACGGACCCGCGCTTCTACTACAAGAGCGCGGCCGATCTGCTCGAGGGATATCGCGACATCTGCAAGAGGATCGACCCCGAGTTGATCCGGTTCTTCGGCACGTTGCCGCGCACGCCCTACGGGGTCATCCCGACCCCCGATTTCGAGGCGCCCACCTCGACGACCGCGTATTACCGCCCCGGCTCGCCCGAGGCGCCGCGCCCCGGTTACTTCGTCGCAAACACGTACAAGCTGGAGACGCGGCCGAAATACGAGATGGAAGCCTTGACGATGCACGAGGCGGTCCCCGGGCACCATCTCCAGATCGCGCTGGCGCAGGAGCTCACAGGGGTGCCGAAGTTCCGTCGGCACGACGCCTTCACCGCGTTCGTCGAGGGATGGGGCCTGTATGCGGAGAGTCTCGGCGACGAGATGGGCTTCTACACCGATCCGTACTCGAAGTTCGGGCAACTCACCTACGAGATGTGGCGCGCGGTGCGGCTCGTGGTCGATACCGGTATGCACGCGTTCCAGTGGGACCGGCAGCGCTCGATCGACTACATGAAGGCGAACACGGCGAAGACCGAGCACGACATCGCCGTCGAGATCGACCGCTACATCGTTTGGCCGGGTCAGGCGCTCGCGTACAAGACGGGGGAGCTGAAATTGAAAGAGCTCCGAGCGCGGGCCAGGCGCGAGCTCGGCGAGCGGTTCGAGATCCGCAGGTTTCACGACGCGGTTCTCTCGGCTGGCGCGCTGCCGCTCGACGTCCTCGAGAAGCGGATCGACGCTTGGATTGCAAGGGAGAAAGTGGCCGGGGAAATTCCGAAGTCGAAGGTCCAGGGTCCAAAGTAGCCTCTCGCCAGGACTTAAGAGCTCGTCTTCTCTTCGTCTGACCGGTCGGTCAGCATTTGCCGGCTTTCTCTCTCCAAACAAGAGGTTTAGACTGTCTCGGAAATGGAGCACGGCGAAAATTCTGCGCCTCCCGAGCGGAGCAAAGTTCACGTCGGCTTCCACGTCAACGGGGAGCCGATCGAGGCCGCGTTCGCCCCGCACAAGACGCTTCTCGAGGTGCTGCGGGAAGACCTGGCGCTGACCGGCACGAAGCACGGCTGCGAGCTCGGCGAGTGCGGAACTTGCGCGGTGCTCGTCGACGGAAGGCCGGTCCTCTCCTGTCTCTACCTCGGCCTCGAATGCGCCGAGAGACGGATCGAGACGGTCGAAGGGATGGCTGCGGGACCCTCCCTGCACCCCCTGCAAAAGGCTTTCGCCGACCTGGGCGCGGCGCAGTGCGGGTACTGCACGCCCGGAATCCTTTTGACCGCGAAGGCTCTCCTCGACGGGAACGCGAAACCGACATTGGACGAGATCAAGGAAGCGCTCGCCGGGAACCTCTGCCGGTGCACCGGCTACATCAAGATCTTCGAGGCGGTCGAGCTGGCCGCGGCGTGGATGCGGGGCGAGGAGCTCCAGCCGCGCCGCGAGACTCTGTACGGGACGGATTACGACGAATCGGGCCTCCTGCCGGTGGTGAGATGAAAGCCCGAACCCGCGTGGTCGGCCGGCCATACGCCAAGATCGACGCCGCCGCGAAGGTGACGGGCCAGACGAAGTTCGCCGACGACCTCTTCTTGCCGCGCATGCTCCATTGCAAGCTGCTGCGCTCCAAAGTCGCGCATGCGCGGCTTCTCCGTGTCGATGCGGGCCACGCGCTCGCGATGCCCGGCGTCGTCGCGGTCGCCACGGGACGCGATCTACCGGTTTCCTTCGGGATCCTGCCGGTGTCCCAAGACGAGCACGCGCTCGCGATCGATCGGGTCCGCTACGTCGGAGATCCGATCGCCGCCGTGGCGGCGATCGACGAGGATGCGGCGTTCGACGCTCTCGACGCCTTCGAGGTGGAGTACGAGCCTCTCGCTCCTTTCGGCTCCATCGACGACGCGATCGCTAGCGCCGAGCCGCGAATCCACGACTACGGCGACGGCGGCAACTTCCACAAGCTCGTCTCGATGGAGTTCGGCGACACCGCGAAAGGGTTCGCCCGCGCCGACCGGGTCTACGACGATCTCTTCTTTTACGAGGGGTCGACGCATCTCCCGCTCGAGCAGCACGCCGCGGTCGCCGACTTCGGCCCGGACGGCAAGTTGACCGTCTGGTCGGCCACGCAGACGCCGCATTACGTCCACCGCGCTCTCGCGAAGGTGCTCGGCCTGCCGGCGGCGCGGATCCGGGTCATCGCGACGCCCAACGGCGGCGGCTTCGGCGGCAAGTCCGATCCCTTCAACCACGAGATCGTGGTCGCGCACCTCTCGCGCGTCACGGGACGCCCCGTGAAGATCTGTCTGACCCGCGAGGAAGTCTTCTACTGCCACCGCGGCCGGCACCCGACGCTCATGCGGGTCAAGACCGGCGTGAAGAGAGACGGAGCGATCACCGCGATGCACTTCCAATCCGTCTTAGACGGCGGCGGCTACGGCTCTTACGGAGTCGCCTCGACGTACTACACGGGAGCGCTCCAGACGGTGACGTACCGTGTGCCCGCGTACCGCTTCGACGGCGCGCGCGTCTTCACCAACAAGCCTCCCTGCGGCCCCAAGCGCGGTCACGGGACGCCGCAGCCGCGCTACGCGCTCGAAGTCCATCTGGACAAGATCGCTTGCGATCTCGGCCTCGATCCCGCGGAGATGCGCAAGTCCCATCTCGTTCCTCCGGATTCGGTCACCGCGAACTTCCTCCGGGTCGGCTCGATGGGTCTCGGAGCCTGCATCGACAAGGTCATCGAAGCTTCGGGCTGGCGCGAGCGGCGCGGCAGGCTGCCGGTCGGGCGCGGGCTGGGACTCGCCTGTTCCTCCTATATCTCCGGCGCCGGTCTCCCGATCTACTGGAACTCGATGCCCCAGTCGGGGGTGCAGCTGAAGCTCGACCGCTCCGGCGGCGTGACGGTGTTCTGCGGCTCGATCGACATCGGGCAGGGGAGCGACTCGGTTCTCGCGTATGTCGTCGCGGAGGTCCTGGGGATCGATCCGTTCGACATCCGAGTCGTGACCGCCGATACCGACCTGACTCCGGTCGACCTCGGCTCCTACTCCTCGCGTGTGACGCTCATGACGGGGAACGCGGCGCTCCAGGCGGCGGAGCGCGCGCGCGAGCTCCTCGTCGAAGCGGCGGCGGCGAAACTCGCGATTCGGAAGGCGCGCGTGGTGCTCGCGGACCGACGGGTTTTCGACGTCGAGGACCCGGACAATGGGATGTCCTTCGCGGACGCCGTCGTCCTCGCGGAGTCGAAGTTCGGGACGATCGGCACGGTCGGCTCGTACACGCCGCCGCCTTCGCCGGGACGGTATCGCGGCGCCGGAGTCGGTCCCTCGCCGGCCTATTCCTACTCCGCCGCGGTCGTCGAGGTCGACGTGGATCCGGAGACCGGGATCTACACGGTTCCGAAAGTCTGGATCGCGCACGACGTGGGCAAGTGCATCAATCCGGTTCTCGTGGTCGGACAGGTCGAGGGCTCGGTCTACATGGGGCTGGGCGAGGCGATGATGGAGGAGATGGCGTATCGGTCGGACGTCAACGGCAACGTCGTCCACAAGTTCCCGTCGCTTCTCGAATACAAGAGCCCGACGACGAAGGAGATGAGCGAGGTCGTCACCTTCCTCGTCGAGGACCCGGATCGCAACGGCCCCTTCGGCGCGAAAGAAGTGGGACAGGGGCCGCTCCTGCCCATTCCGCCCGCGGTCGCGAACTCTCTTTTCGACGCCGTCGGCGTTCGCGTGGACGAGATCCCGGCAACGCCGGAGAAGGTCCTGGCGGCGCTGAAGCTGGCGGCTGCGGGAAAGACCGCGCGCGTCGGACCGACGAGCTTTCCCGACGTCCCCTATCCGCCGCCGATGCGCGTGTTGACGCCGGAGGAAGGGGGCGACGGAAGAGCTGGCGCCGCGGCGGTCGCTTCGCGACCAGCGGCTGAGAATTCTAAAAACGAGAGCCCGGAGACTGCATCCCGATGATGCGCCTGCCGAAATTCCGTTACTACGCGCCGCGGACCGTCGCGGAGGCGATCGCGATCCGTGTCGATGCCGGCCCAGACGGCGCCTACGTCGCCGGAGGCACAGACCTCTATCCAAACATGAAGCGGCGTCAGCAGACGCCGAAAGTGGTCGTTGGCTTGTCGCGGATCGATGACCTCAGGCGATTCGAAGAGCGAGAAGGACGCCTCGTCCTGGGCGCCGGGCTCCAGCTCTCGGAAGTCGAGAACGACCCGCGCGTGCGGTCCCGGTATCCGGGGCTCGCGCACGCCGTGTCCGAGATCTCGACGCCGCCACTGCGCAACATGGGAACAATCGGCGGCAATCTCCTCCTCGACACGCGCTGCAACTACTACGACCAGAATTACGAGTGGAGAAAAGCGATCGACTTCTGCATGAAGAAGGACGGCACGATCTGCTGGGTCGCGCCCGGCTCCCCGAAATGTCTCGCGGTCCAATCCGCCGACACGGTTCCGGTCCTGATCGCGATGAGCGCGCGGGCCGTCCTCGCCTCACGAGACGGCGAACGGGAAGTCGCCGTCGAGGACCTGTACGAGAACGACGGAATCGACTACCTCCGGAAGAGACCGGACGAGCTCCTGACCACCGTGATTCTCCCGAAGCCGAACGGCTGGCGCGCGAGCTACCGGAAGCTGCGCCGCCGCGGCGCGTTCGACTTCCCGGTGCTCTCGGTCGGCGCGGCCGTCTGGTTGGACGGCGAGAGGGTCGCGGCGGCCCGTCTCGTTCTGGGAGGGGTTGCTTCGGCGCCGCTGCGGCTTTCGTCGGCCGAGGCCGTGCTCGACGGCCGGCGGCTGGATCGGGAGTCGATCGAGGCCGCCGCGGCCGCCGCGGCGGGGCCGTCGCGGCCGATGGACAACACGGACTTCTCCTTCTTCTGGCGAAAGCAGGTGACTTCGCGGTTCGTCGCCCGGGCGCTCGAGGACCTGACCCGCCCCTCTGCCTGACGGGAGTCGGATCGGGATGCTTGCTTTCGGGGCTCAAGCTGATATCCTTCGTCTCTTCCCGTACTCGCTCGCCTTCCGCACGCAGTTTCGCGCTCGACGAAGTCCGACGATCCACGGGGAGGTCGGGCACCGTCGAGCGGCGCGTCGGTGAGTCGATTTAATGAACGCCGGGACAGGATTTCGTTTCGATGAAGCTCTATGTTGGTAATCTCCCCTACAACACGACGGAGGATGACCTCCGCAATCTTTTCTCCCAGTACGGAAGCGTCGACTCGGTCGCCGTCATCACGGACCGCGAGACCGGCCGCTCGAAAGGCTTCGGCTTCGTGGAGTTCGGCAACGACTCCGAGGCGCGCAACGCCATCCAGGCGTTGTCCGGCCAGGAATACGGCGGACGGGCGCTGACGGTCAACGAGGCGCGGCCGAAGACCGGCGGCGGCGGGGGACGCCCGGGCCGCGACCGGTACTAACCGGATCGCGCTGCCGGCCGGATCGCCGGCCTCGTGCTGCTCGGAAGGGGGGTTCGCCCCCCTTTTTCTTTTGCACGCCCGGATGGTGCGGGGGGTGGGGGTCGACGAAAGTCGATGTGTCGACGATCACGAGGCGACTTCGGTGGAACGCCACGTGCATACTCGAGTCCGCAATGCCACGGGAGGGAATTCATGAGAAGGCAACTCTGGACGCTTCTCCTCTCGGTTCTCCTTCTGTCCGCCAGCTCGGTGCCGGGATACGGCCAGACGGCCCTCGTCCCGACGATCTCCGGCAATGAGCTGACGGCCAGGATCGAGCTCGCAGGCGGAGTCGCGGCCGACCTCACGATCACGTTCGAAAAAGTCATCGGTCTGAATCCGTCGGCCCTCGTCCTGTCCGCGACTCTCATCAACCCGAAAGACATCGGATTCGCTGGCCGTCTGCCGGACCTGGCCGTTTCGATCCCTGTCGCGTTCCCGGTCGTCGTGCGGATCGATCCCTCGTCTTCGAGCGCGCTGTCGTTCGAGGGCGTGTACAAGCTGTCGCTCCACACGAACAACCTGACGCTTGCGGCGAACTCCCCCCTGCGGCTCTACCGCGCGCCATCCGGGGGAGCCTTCCAGGACATGACGGGGTTTCTCCAGGCGGGCAGCGTGAGGGCCGGCGGCTCGGGTCCCGGTTTCTCCGAGTTCGCGATCGTCGCCGATGCGAGGGTCATCGACACGGTCATCGGCGGGAAGTTCGATGCTCTCCAGAGCACGCTCTCCTCGAATGCGGCCGCGGTCGACCCCGCGGTGGCGGCCGACCTCCAGCAGCGGCTCTCGCAGGCCCGGTCCGCCTACGACGCGAAGTCTCTCGCCGCCGCGATCGACGGCGTGACTGCCTTCGGCGACGAGGTCAAGAAACAGAGCGGCGTGGCGATCCCCAACGTGTGGCGCGCCAACGGCGGCCCGGTCAACGTCGCGGGCCTCCTGCGTTCGGCGGCCGACACGCTTAAGTTCAGCCTCGCGTTCAAGTCGAACCTGACGCCCTGAGGCGAAGCGCGTCGGAAAGGCGGAAACCCGGCTCCCGGGAGTAGACTCCGCCGGTGGCCGCGAAGCTGACGCTCTATCCGGCCCGCGGGGCGTCTCGCCACTTCATTCTCCGCGACGGGGAGACCCGGCGTGCGGGGCGTGATCCGGGCGTCAACGAGTTCGTCCTGGACGACCCCCGGGTCTCGGGGAGTCACGCCCTCCTCGAATGGACCGGCCAAGGGTGGGCTCTCCGCGACCTCGACAGCAAGAACGGCACGTTCGTCACGGGCGCGCCGGCCGCGGGGACTCCGCTCGCCGACGAAGACTGGGTGAGCTTTGGCGGACTTCTGGCGAGGTTCGAGCTGGTCTCCGACGACGAGGTCGCCGCGCTCGAGTCGGAACGCGCGCGCCGCCTGCGGACGTCCGTCGAGATCCAGCGGGAGCTCGCCCTCGAGCGCGATCCACGGGTGCTTCTCGAGCGTCTGCTCGAGTCGGTTCTCTCGGTGACCGGGGCCGAGCGGGGACTGGTGCTCCTAGTCGGGCCGACCGGCGAGCTCGAAGCCGAGGTCGCCTCCGGCTTCTCCCCGGGGGCGCTCGGCGAGCGGTTCGAGGGGAGCTTCGGGGCGATCACGTACGTTCTCGAGACGGGCCAGTCGGTGGTCGCGACCGACGCGGCGACCGATCCGTTCCTCGGGAAACGGCCGAGCGTTCTCGAGCTCGGCATCGGGACGCTCGCCTGCGTGCCGCTCTCCGCCGGAAGCCGCCGGATCGGGCTCATCTACGTGGATGGACGCAAGCGCGCCGGAGTTTTCACCGACCTCGATCTCGAGATCTTAGAAGCGCTGGCCGCCAACGTCTCGGTCGTCCTGTCGACTCTCCGGATCGATCGCGAGATCCGGGAGATCCTCGGCGGATCGCCCGGAAGCGCACCGGAGGACCGGAGGTTCCTGGACCTCTTGGGCGAGCGCGTGCAGGAGATCGCTCGAGCCGTGTCTCCGCGCTCCGCCGCGGCACGCGGAGGCGTCTCCTCGCCGTGAGGCGCGAGCCGCCGCCGGAGAGTCCGCGCGGTGGTTGACCCGTCGAACGTCCGCGAGAAGAGCCCTCCGGCGGTTTCGGCAGACGCCGCCGCCGGCTCGACCCCCGGCGCGACGCCGACGGTGACGAGCGTCGACGTCACGCGGCGGTTCGCGCCCGGAACGCTCGTCGCCGGACGCTACCGCGTGCTCGGAGTGGCCGGCGTGGGAGGCATGGGGGTCGTCTACCGGACGAGGGACGAGGAGCTCGGCGTCGACACCGCTCTGAAGGTCCTTCGTCCCGAGCTCGGCGGCGATCCGGCGGTCCTCGAGCGCTTCCGCAGCGAGCTCCGGCTCGCCCGCGAAGTCAGCCACAAGAACGTCGTCCGCATCCACGACATCGGCGAGCACGAGGGGCTGCGCTTTCTGACGATGCGGTACGTCGAAGGACGCTCACTCTCCGACGTCCTGGAGCACGAAGGGCCGATGCCGCCGGAGCGCGCGGTGGCGATTGCGCGCCAGGTGGCTTCGGCGCTGGAAGAGGCGCACCGCGCCGGCGTCATCCACCGGGATTTGAAGCCCGGGAACATCCTTCTCGACGCGGATGAAACTGCCTACATCACCGATTTCGGGATCGCCCGCTCGCTCGGCCGCGACGGGCTGACCCGCGCCGGCGCGGTCATCGGCACTCCCGACTACCTGTCGCCGGAACAGATCGCAGGCGACCCGGTCGATGCGCGCACGGACCTTTACGCCCTCGGAATCGTCCTCTACGAGATGCTCACCGGCGAGCTGCCGTTCCGCGCCGGCTCGCAGGCTGAAATGCTCGGGTCGAGGCTGGCGGGGCGCGCTCGCGACGTTTCCGAGACGGGGGTACAGGCCCCGGCGTGGCTCCGCGCGATCGTGCGGAAGCTTCTCGAGCGCAACCCGGCGCGACGGTATCCCGACGCCCGGGCGCTCTCAGACGACCTCGACCGGGGGCGGGTCCCCGGGAAGGATCGGCGGGCGCTGCGTGTCGCGATCGCGATTGCGGTCACGGGCGCGCTCGGTCTCGGAATCTGGACGGCGACTCGGAATCGCGGGCGCCGGCCTTCCACCGCCGCCTCCTCCCGGCCCGGATCGCCGGCGGCCCTCCCCGGCACCCGCGAGGCGATCGCGATCCTGCCGCTCTCCGACGAGACGGGCGAGCCCGGGCTCGCCTGGACGAGCACCGGAATCCCGGAGATGCTCGGGGCGAACCTTTCGGAGACGGGGAAGCTGCGCATCCTCGACTCGCTCCGCGTCCTTCGCAATCTCCACGACCTCCGGCTGACTCCGGGGCGATACGACGAAGCGGCCCTCTCCGAGCTCGCCGATCTCTGGAGCGTCGGGCGGCTCGTCACGGGATCCGTTCGCCGCGCGGGCCGGAGGTTACGCGTCGATCTCCGCCTCGTCCGCGTCGGGGCCGGCGGGCTCACGAGCCGGTACGTCTCGGCCGAGACGCCCGGCCCGGAAGGACTGTTTGCGCTCGTCGGCGCGCTCGCGGGACGGCTGCGTTCCGAGCTCGGATTCGCGGGACGCGAGGCCGCCGAGAAACCTGCCGCGGAGACGGCGTCCGTCGCCGCGGCAAAGGCGTACGAAGCGGGACGCCAGCGGCTCCTCGCCGGGGACGACCTGGGCGCGGCTCCGGCGTTCGAGCAGGCGGTCGCTGCCGATCCCTCTTTTGCGGCCGCGCTCGAGCGCCTCGCCGAGACCTACCAGAACCTCGGGCGGGAGGAA
>WNGA01004360.1_pt1 | contig 20857 bp, 16 predicted proteins | sample 5400061 | NCBI WGS metagenome assembly WNGA01 (sample SAMN13153366, study PRJNA577476) | soil metagenome | isolation source: 100 cm soil or saprolite under grassland replicate 2 | place: USA:California | collected 2016-06-15
GGACGAGCATCGTGGCTCGCTACCGCGATTACGTGCGCGCCGCGTTCTCGACCCGCGGCGGCGTGGAGGTCGGAACGCAGGGTGACGGGTTCCTCGCACAGTTCCCGAGCCCGGCCGACGCCGTGCTGTGCGCGATCGATATCCAGCGCGACATCGAGCACGTGGCGGAGACCGGACTCGACCTCCGGCTCCGCATCGGCGTGCACGCGGGCGAGGCGGTCCACAACGACGGCGACCTCATCGGCCGGGTGGTCAACCTCGCCGCCCGCGTCACGAGCGAGGCGGACCCGGGTGAGATCCTCGTGACCGAGCCTGTCGCCGACTACGTGGGAGCACGCCTCCAGCTACAGGACCGCGGTCTCCGCGACCTCCGGGGCGTGCCCCAGCCCCGACACCTCCTCGCCGTCGTGTGGTCGGGCTCGGAGCGCTCGGACGCCGCCGAGCCTCTACGCTCCCCGGGTCCTTCCTGACCGACCCGGAGGCATCCATGCCGCTCGACGCCGCCGCCCGCGCCCTGCTCCAGGAGCGCCGCCCGCTGACGCGCGACGAAGTCGGCGCGGTGGCGGCGCTTCCCCTCGACCGGCTGCCCGACGTGGTGGCGCTGGCGCACCGGGTGCGTCTGGCCTACTGCGGGCCCGAGGTCGAGCTCGAGAGCCTCATCAACGCCAAGTCGGGCGCCTGCCCCGAGGACTGCGCGTTCTGCTCGCAGTCGGCCCGGTTCCAGACCGGTGTCGACGTGTACGCGTTCCTCGACCTGGACGACGTCGTCGCGGCGGCGCGCGCGACACGCGACGCCGGCGCCACGCAGTTCTGCATCGTGGTGGCCGTCCGCGGCCCGGAGGAGCGGCTGCTGCGGCGGGTGCTCGAGGCGGTCGACGTCGTGCACCGCGAGACGGGGCTCGAGGTCGCGTGCTCGCTCGGGCTGCTGACGCGCGAGCAGGCCCAGCGGCTCGCGGCGGCGGGCGTGCGTCGCTACAACCACAACCTCGAGACGTGCCGCGAGGTCTTCCCCTCGATCTGCACGACCCACACGTACGACGACCGCGTCCAGACGGCGCAGCTGGCGAAGGACGCCGGCATGGAGCTGTGCTGCGGCGGGATCCTCGGCATGGGCGAGACACTCGAGCAACGCATCGACTTCGCGTTCGAGCTCGCCGCGCTGTCGCCCTGCGAGGTGCCCGTCAACCTGCTCGACCCGCGGCCGGGCACGCCGCTCGACGACCAGACGCTGCTCGCGCCACGCGAGGCCCTCCAGGCGATCTCGCTGTTCCGGCTCGTGATGCCCGATGTCTGGATCCGGCTCGCCGGTGGACGGGAGCGGGTGCTCGGCGAGCTCCAGGGCATGGGCATGCTCGCAGGGGCGAACGCGCTGATCGTCGGGAACTACCTCACGACCATGGGGCGCCCACCCGAGGCCGACGTCGCGCTGCTCGACGCGCTCGGCATGCCCGTGGCCGACGGTCCCGGCGAGGGCCGGTTCGTCGTCGACGGCGACGGCGCCCACGCCCGCCCCGCCAGGGGTCCTTCGATTCCGGTGCGCGCGGAGTAGCCCTCTCGATGCGTCCCTCATGCGCACATAGTGCGCATGAGGGACGCATCACCGGATCTCGTTGAAGCTGAGGAGGACGGGGCCACGGGCGATGCGGGTCACCGACGCGACGTCGAGGCGCATGCGCCACGCGAGCTCGGGTGACACGCCGAGGGTCCACGTCACCGCGGCCTTGATCGGCGACACGTGGCTGACCGCCACGATGACGCCGTCCGTGCCGGCGCCGAGGCGCTCGTCGCAGAACGAGCCCGTTCGGTCGGCTACCACCACCAGGCTCTCCCCGCCCGGCGGTGTGAAATCGGCGTCGCGGTGCCAGCGGGACACGACCTCCCGGTCGAGCTCGGCGAATGGCCGCCCCTCCCACTCCCCGTAGTCGATCTCGATCAGTCGCTCGTCGACTTCGACGGGGACACCACACGCGGTCGCGATCGGCGCGGCGGTGTCGCACGCGCGGCGCAGCGGGCTGGTGAGCACGCGCGCGACGCCAGTGTCAACGAAGGAGTCCGCGAGGCGGTTCGCCTGGGCACGGCCACGATCCGTCAGCGCGACGTCGCTGCGGCCGAGGAGGAGGCCGTCGCGGTTGGGTTTCGTCTCGCCGTGGCGTACGAACGCGATCATGACGGCGTCGTCGCGCGGAGCCGTCCGGTGCGCAGAAAGTCGTCGCGGCGGGCCCGATCGGCGAGCCCGAAGCGAACGGCGATCCATGTGCACGCCGCCAGCCCGGCCAGCTCCTCGAGCACGACGATGCCCGCGGCGGGGAGCAGCGAGCCGTCCGGCAAGGACGACCCGGTGAACGGCCACCAGAACACGTCGCCGTTCGTCCACGCGGCCGAGAGGACCAGGCCGCAGAACGCGCCGATGGCCAAGCACAGCAGCCGGCGCCGCAGCAGCCGAGGTCGTCCGATCGTCAGCACCATCACGAGCACGAGCAGCGTGACGCTCGCGATCAGCGTGTGACCGTACGCGAGGCCGAGGAACGGGAGGTCGACCGCCAAGGGAACGAGCGACCCGACGGCGACGAGCCGGTAGTCGACGCCCGCGCTCTGGAACACGAAGTACACGATCACCACCGAGAGCCCCGCGTACCAGAGCAGCATGGGATCAGGTGCCGTCCAGCGCTGCGTTCACCAGCGCGTCGGCCTCGGTGTTCTCCTCGCGGGGCACGTGGAGGAGCTCGACATCGTCGTACTCGCCGAGCAGCTCCCGCGCCCGCTCGAAGAACGGCCGCAAGTGGGCCTGCTTCACCCGGTAGCGGCCCTCGAGCTGGCGGACGAGCAGCTGCGAATCGGCCCGGACCCGCACACGCCGAGCAGGGAACTCGCGCGCCGCCTCGAGTCCGGCGACGAGGGCGCGGTACTCGGCCACATTGTTGGTCGCGACCCCGATGCGCTCGCTCACCGTCGCGAGCCGGGTGGGCGGCTCGGTCGACGGGTCGAGCACCACGGCGCCGATCGCCGCCGGGCCGGGATTCCCGCGCGCGCCACCGTCGCAGTAGACGATCAGTTCGGGCCGGGTGGTCACGGGACCAGGATGCACCCGCAGTTGTCGCAGTGGGCGACCGTCCCCGAGGGGTTCTTGCGGATCCGCTCTGCCTCGACCGACGGGATCGCCAGGTGGCATCCCTGGCACGTGTTGCCGTTCAGCTTGGCGGCGCCCATCCCGCGTGCCCGTTGGCGACAGTCTTCGTAGTCCTCCAGGAGGTCGGGGTCGACGGTGGCCGCGATCTCGTCCCGTCTCGCGCGGTCGCCGCCGAGCTCTGCGTCGATCTCGCCTTCGACCTCGGACAACGCCGCTCCCAGACGCGACGCCTCGACATCGAGCTCCCCGGCGCGGCCTTCGAGCGCGGCCACTTCTCGGTCGAGCGCCTCGCGGCGTTCCATCACCTCGAGCTCGTGGTCTTCGAGGCCACCGCGATGGCGACGGAGCTGGTCGACGTCGGCCTGCAGGGTCTGGAGCTCCCGCGGCGACGTCACCTCACCCGAGTACATGCGCCGCTCCACGTCGGCCGCCTTCTCCTCGAGTGATCGCGCCTCGTCGTCGAAGCGGCGCTCTTCTCGCACCGCGTCGTCGCGTCGCGCCGTCGCCTCGTCGAGCTGCTTGCGAACCGTCGTCAGCTCGGTTTGCACCGACCCGAGCGCGGCGCGCTCGGACAGGGTGTCACGCCGGTGGACGAGCCGGTCGATGGAGGTGTCGCGGTCCTGCAGCTCCAGCAGCGTGTCGAGCATCACCGAAGCGTCTGCGCCCACCTCTATGAGCCTAACGACACCGACGCGTTCGGCCCGGCATCACGGCGGGTTGTTGCCACCTCCGCCGCCACCACCGTCGGGTGCGGTCGTGGGCGCCGGCGGCGTGACCGGCGGTGCCGTCGGGCCGGGGCGCGGCGTCGGCTCGGGCGCGGGTGCGGGCGCCGGTGCGGGCGCGGGAGCGGGGGCGGGCGCCGCGGTCGTGGGCGGAGCCGGTGGCGGAACGTCCGTGGTGCGACCGGCGAGTTGGTCGACCAACTTGCCGGGGGCATCGCACGCGGGTCCCGGCGGCGGGAAGGTGTCGTTGGGCGCGTTCTGCGTGGCCGGGATCATGAAGTAGCGCCAGATCGTGTTCGGGATCTCGGCCCCGAACCCGGCGCCCTCTCGGTCGACTTCGGCGTTGCCGTGCCACACGAACGACACGAGGTCGGGCGTTCCGCCGAGGAACGCGGAGCTGATCTTCCGGTCGTTCGTGCCCGTCTTGCCGAACGCGTCCTTGCCGGGAATCCCCTTGCCCGATGCGGTGCCGTCGGGGCTGTCGATGGGGCCGTGGAGGATGCTGACCTCGCAGTTGGCCACATCGGGATCGAGCACGCGGGTGCCGGGCCGGCCGGTCTCGTCGAAGACGACCTTGCCGTCGGCGCCGACGACCTTCTGGACGAAGATCGGGTCGTGGTGGACGCCGCCGCCTGCGATCGTGGCCGTGATGTTGGCCATCTCGAGCGGCGTGATCGAGATGACGCCGAGCGTGAACGTGAGGACCCGCCACTCGTTCACCGGCTGGCGGCCGGCGACGTTGGGCCGCATGCCGAGCTTCTGGGCCATGTCGATGACCTTCTCCATGCCGACGCTGGTCGACAGGCGCACGAACGCGCAGTTCACCGACTCCGCCGTGGCCGCCTCAATGGTGGTCGAGGGGTTCCCGCCACCTTCGGCGTTCGTCGTCCCCACGGGCCCGAATCCGGGCACGATGCACGGCGCGGTGCCGTTGACCTGGTCGTTGCGCGAGTACCCGTTCTGGAGGACGGTCGCCAGCGTCGTCACCTTGAAGCTGGACCCGACCTGCCGGCCGGCGCCGTCGGTGGCGAGGTTGAACTTGGCGTCGCTGTACGGCCGACTGTCGGTCATGGCCTTGACGTAGCCGGTCTTCGGGTCCATCGCGACGAGCGCGGCATCGAGGAACGGCGTTGCACCCTTGAGCCCGTTCGCGACCGCGTTGTCGGCGAGTCCCTGCAGGTTCGGGTCCTCGGTCGTGTAGACCTTCAGCCCACCCTGGAGCACCTTGTCCTGCCGCTCGCGCGGGGTGGCTCCGAGACGCGGGTCGTTCATCAGGACCGATTGGGCCTTCTCGGTCCACGAGTTCTCGGGTCGCAGCTCGGACGACGGCTTGAGGCTCGGGTTCGGCAACGGCTCCTGGTTGCCCTGGTCGGCTTGCGCCTGGGTGATGACGTGCTGGTCGACCATTCCCTTGAGCACGTCGGCCCGGCGCTCGAGCGCGCGATCAGGGTGCACGTACGGATTGTCGCCTTCGGGGTTGCGGATCACGCCCGCGAGGAGCGCGGCCTCACCGACGGTGAGCTCGCTGAGCTGCTTGCCCCGGAGGCCGAAGGGCGCCGGCGGGTCGGGCGTGAGGAAGAACCGCCGCGTGGCCGCCTTCACTCCGTACGAGCCCTGCCCGAAGTACACGGTGTTGAGGTACTGCTTGAGGATCTCGCGCTTCGAGTACTTGTCGTTCAGGCGGTAGGCGAGGATGAGCTCCTTCGCTTTCCGTTGCAGGTCGCGCTTGTTGCCGAGGATCCGGTTCTTGACGAGCTGTTGCGTGATCGTCGAACCACCCTGGCTGATCTTCCCCTCGGTCAGGTTCTCGACGAACGCGCGCGACACGCCGCTCACGTCGATGCCGGGGTTCTTCCAGAACGTCTTGTCCTCGGTGGCGATCACGGCGTTGATGAGGATCTGGGGCACTTCGTCGAGCTCGGCCGGTTCACGGTCCTGCACGCCGAGCTTGCCGATCTGGTTGCCGCCGGCGTCGTACACGAGCGTCGGCGAGGACAGCTCGCCCAGACTCCTGACCGTCGCCGTGTAGTGGTGCGACAGTGCGATCTGGCGCGCACCCGGGACGAGCGCGGCCAGGCAGATGCCAAGGGTGAGGCCGCCGACCAGGACGATGGCCGCGAACCTCCCGAGAACTCGAGCAGGCTTGGGCATGGGGAGTAATCAGCATGTCACACCGGCCCCGAAATCGGGCACCAGGGTGCCCCGCCCGAGGGGCTCCCCGTTGCCGTCATACGTCGTCGGTACCCTCCGCGCGGAGGCGGCGGCTTTGCCGACCGCCGTAGCCGAGTCGGAGCCTGTGACGGCGCGAGGAGCGCAAGGAGCGCAAGGAGCGCAAGGAGGTTGATGGTCGCGGTCCAGTTCGTCGAGCACGGCCCGCCTGCGCGGGCGAAGCTGCTGGAGGCCGTCCGCGACGCCAAGGGCTCCGACCCGCTCGCCCCCGTCACGGTGGCGGTCCCGTCGGGCTACGCGGGCCTGGCGTTACGGCGCGCCCTGGCGCAGCCCCCCGGTCTCGTCAACGTGCGGTTCCTCGTGCTGGCCCGGCTGGCGGAGCTCGTAGGCGCACCGGCTCTCGCCGAGCAGCGCCGCCGCCCGCTCACGACCGCGCTGCGATCCGAGGTGGTCCGGGCCGTACTCGCGGACGCCGGTCCGCCGCTCGCCGCCGTCTCGGGTCACCCGGCGACCGAACGGGCCCTCGATGCCTCGTTCCTCGAGCTGCGACGCGCCGGCGATGCCGCGGTCGACGAGCTCGAAGGCGCCGGTGAACCCGCGGCGTCGGTGGCTCGCTTGTACCGCGTGTTCCGCGCTCGCACAACGGCGTTCTACGACGACGAGGACCTCGCGATCGCCGCGGCCACCGCCGTGGCGGAGGGATCACCGGCGCTGCGCGAGACGGGCGAGGTCGTGCTCTTCCTGCCGACGCGGTTGTCGCCCGGCGAGATCGAGCTCACGAGCGCGCTGGCGCACGCGGGGCGGGTGCGCGTGCTCCTCGGCGTGACGGGCGATCCCGTCGCCGACGCGCAGGCGGAGCAGCTGGCCGCAGAGCTCGCCGACCTCGGCGTGCCGGACCGTGTCGCGACGTCGCCGCCGCCCGCCGGAACGTCGATCGTGAGCGCGCCGGATCCCGAGGACGAGCTGCGCGCCGTGATCCGCGACGTCATCGGCCGCGCCGCCGCGGGGACGCCGCTGCACCGGGTCGCGATCGTGTACCGGATCGACGAGCCGTATGCCCGGCTCGCGCAGGAGCTGCTCGACTCGGCTGGTGTCCCGTGGACCGGTCCGTCCACCCGCCGGCTCGCGGACACGACGGCGGGGCGGGTGCTGCTCGGCCTCCTCCACCTTGCCGAGCACGACTTCGCGCGCGATGCGGTGGTCGAGTGGCTCGCGTCCGGACCGGTGCGCGACCCGGTCGACGGCGACCCCGTCCCCGCGAGCCGCTGGGACACGTTGTCCCGTCACGCCGGCGTCGTGAAGGGTCTCCCGCAGTGGGCGGACCGGCTGGCGCATCTCGCGCGCCGGCTGGCGACCGAGCTGCAAGAACGCGGTGACGACGAGCTCACCGAGGGCGCGCGCCGCCATCTCGAGGCCGACATCGAGGACGCCGAGCAGCTCGCGCGGTTCGTGGCCGACCTCGGCGCGCGGCTCACACCCCCGTCACCCAGCTCGTGGCCGGCGTTGTCGGCGTGGGCTCAGGAGCTGCTCGACCGGTACCTCGGAGGCGAGGGTCACCGCGCCGCGTGGCCCGAGACCGAAGTCGAGTCGGCGCGGCGGGTGACGGACGCGCTCGGCGGCCTCGACGCCCTGGGCGAGATCCGCGCCGAGGTCTCGCTGTCCACGTTCGTGCGGGCGCTGGAGTCGGAGCTCGACGCCCCGGCGGGGCGCGTCGGTCGGTTCGGCACCGGCGTCTTCGTGGGACGCGTGCGGCACGTGTACGCGGGTGACTTCGACGTCGTGTACGTCGTCGGCATGGCGGAAGGAGAGTTCCCGCCGCTCGGACGCGAAGACCCGCTCGTTCCCGACCGCGCTCGACTCGACACCGATGGCGCGCTCCCCCTCCATGGCGTCCGCCGGAGCGAAGAACGTCGCGACTACCTCGCCGCGCTCGTCACCGCGCCCGAGCGCGTGCTCTCGTACCCGCGAGCCGACCCGCGCGCGCAGCGCAAGCGGCTCCCGGCGCGCTGGCTGCTCGAGACGGCAAGCCGGCTGACGGACACCCCGGTCGGGGCGGAGGAGCTCACTCACCTGGGCCCTGCCGGCGGGCTGCACGTCGTGCCGTCGTTCGAAGCTGGCGTCTGCAACGGCGCCGAGGCCGGTTCGCTCGTCGAGCGCGACGTCCGGAGCCTGCGCGCCTGGCAGCTCGAGCGACACCCCTTGGATCGTCACCCACTCGTGGCGGCAACACCGCGGCTCGCGGCCGGGATCGACGCGGTGCGCGAGCGCCGATCGCCGATGCTGACGCGTTTCGACGGACGCGTCGGGCCCGTGCCCGGCTTGCTCCCGGAAGCGGGCGACGCGCTCTCGCCCACCTCCCTCGAGGACTGGGCGACCTGTCCGTTCCGCTTCCTGCTCGCACGCGTGCTGCGCGTGCGAGAAGTGGAGCGGCCCGAGGCGACCGACCGGATCAGCCCGCTCGAACGAGGCTCGCTCGTCCACGCCGCGCTCGCCGAGTTCCTCGACACGGTCGACCCGCGAACCTCCCCCGGCCAGGGTTGGACCGACGACGAGCGCGAGCTGCTCCTCGCCGTGGGCGAGCGCCGCTGCAACGAGGCGGAGGCAGAGGGCCTCACCGGCCGGCCGCTGCTCTGGAAGCTCGAACGACGCCGCATCCTGCGCGAGCTCGCCTGGTTCCTCGAGTGCGACGCGCACATCCGCGCCGCCTACGGAGTCATGCCCGTCCCTGGAGGTCGCGAGCTCGCGTTCGGGTTCGGTGGCGACTCCGGCGAGCCGGCTTCGGTCTCGCTGCCGGACGGCCGCGAGGTTCGCTTTCGCGGCGTCGTTGACCGCGTCGACCGCGCTCCGGACGGCTCCCGCGTCGTCGTCTTCGACTACAAGACCGGTTGGCGCATCGACGATCCCCAGGCCGGACTCGAGCGCGGCAACCGGCTGCAGCTCCCGGTGTACGCGCTCGCCATGGGCCGCCTCGACCCGACCGCCGAGGTCCATGCGTACTACTGGTACGTCCGCGTCGCCGCCGCCGACACGCTCAAGGGCATCACCCTCGACGACCCGACGCGGGCGGAGTTCGTCGACAAGCTGACCACGATCCTCGACGGCGTGGGCGAAGGAGTGTTCCCGGCGTTTCCGGACGACCCGCGCCAGGACGGGCGCGGGCGCGACACGTGGGAGAACTGCTGCTACTGCCCGTTCGACCGCGTGTGCCCTCCGGCGCGCGACGAGGTGTGGAAGCACAAGCGCGACGACAGCGCGTTGGTGAAGTTCCGGGCCCTGGCCGACCCGATCGCCGACGACGAGGGCGGGGGCACGCGATGAGCAGCGAACGGCATCTCGTCGACGTTGCCGCCCGGGACGAGATCCGCGACGCCCTCGACGAGACCCTCTTCGTCGAGGCCGGCGCCGGCACCGGGAAGACCACCGCGCTCGTCAGCCGGGTCGTGTCGCTCATCGCTCGCGGCCGCGTCACGATCCGGGAGCTCGCCGCGATCACGTTCACCGAGGCGGCGGCGGGCGAGCTGCGTGACCGCATCCGCTACCAACTCGAGCGGGCGGCGGCCGGCGCGGCGGCGGCTTTGCCGACCGAGGAGCGAGAACGGTGTCGCGTCGCGCTGGACGAGCTCGACGACGCTGCCCTGTCGACCCTGCACGGATTCGCCCAGCGGATCCTCGCCCAGCACCCGCTCGAAGCCGGGTTGCCACCGAGCTTCGAGGTCGTCGACGACGTCGAGGCCGCCGTCCGGTTCGAGGAGCGCTGGCAGGAGTTCGTGGAGGCGCTGGTCGCCGACGCCGACCTCGAGCCTGTGCTGCTGACCGCGCTCGCGCTCGGCATCGACTTCGACCAGCTCCGGCGGGTGGCCCGCGCCCTGCAGGAGCACTACGAGCGGCTCCGGGGCGCGCCCACGGCGGCACCGGCGCTCCCGCCGCTCGACCTCGAACCGCTGCTCGCTCCCCTCGGAGAGGCGATCGGACAGCTCGCCGAGTGCCGCGTGCGCCAGGACCATCTCTTCCGGCACCTCGAGGGACTGGCGGGATGGCCGGCGGTGCTGAGAAACGCCGACGACGACCTCGACCGCCTCGACCTCATCGCGGAGATGCCGAAGCTCACCACCACGCGAGGCCGGCGTGACAACTGGCGCTGCCCGGTGGACGACGTGCGCGCGCTGCTCGCACGAGCCGAGGCCGGCCGCGCCGCGGTGGTCGGCGCGCAGCAGCAAGCCATCCTGTCCGTGCTCCTCGGCCGCCTGCGCGGTTTCGTGCGTGCGTACGCAGAGGAGCGTCGCCGCGACGGACGGCTCGAGTTCCACGACCTGCTCGTGCTCGCGCGCGACGTGCTCCAGCGCAACCCTGTTGTCCGCGCCGGGCTCGCCGAGCGGTTCCGCGCGTTGCTCATCGACGAGTTCCAGGACACGGACCCGCTGCAGATCGAGATCGCCGTGCTCCTCGCGTCCGACGACCCCGACGCCGGCTCGAAGCCGTGGTGGAATGCCCCGATCGCGCCAGGGCGGGCGTTCTTCGTCGGTGACCCGCAACAGTCGATCTACCGCTTCCGCCGTGCCGACCTCGAGCTGTACCACCGCGTCGAGCGCGAGCTGCACGACGGGCGCCTCGAGCTGGCCCAGAACTTCCGCTCGGTCCCGGCGATCCTCGACTGGGTCAACCATGTCTTCGACGCGTTGTTCGACCGCTCGGACGGCGGAACGCAGGCCGCGCACGTGGCGCTGGCCGCGGACCGCGCGCCGTCACCGACGACGGCGCCCGTGGTCGCGACCTTCGGCGGACCCGCCGACGTCGAACGGGTCGGCGAAGTCCGCGCCGAGGAGGCGGGGGCTGTGGCCGGGCTGGCTCGGCGGATCAAGGACGAGGGCTGGCCGATCGTCGACCCGATCACCGAGGAGCTGCGCCCGGCTCGCTACGACGACGTCGCGCTCCTGCTCCCGACGCGCACGACGCTCCCCGACCTCGAGGACGCGCTCGAGCGCGCCGACGTGCCGGTCAGGATCGAGAGCCAGTCTCTCGTGTTCTCGACCGCCGAGGTGCGAGACCTGCTCGCGATCCTCACCGTCCTCGACGACCCGACCGACGAGATCGCGCTGATCGCGTCGCTCCGCGCGCCCGCGTTCGGGTGCGGCGACGACGAGCTCGTCGACTACCACCACCGAGGCGGGCGGTGGGACTACCGCCGGCCGCCGCCGGACGACCTCCCCGCCGATCACCCGGTCGTCGAGGGCCTCGCCGACCTCCGCCGCCTGCACGAGGCGCGCTGGTGGCAGTCGGTCAGCCAGACGGTCGAGGCCGTCGTGCGCGAACGCCGGATGATGGAGCTCGCAGTGACGCGTCGCCGGCCACGCGATCACTGGCGGCGGATCCGCTTCTTCCTCGACCAGGCACGCGCGTACGACGCCGCATCGGGCCGCGGCCTGCGCGGCTTCGTCGACTGGGTGGAGCAGCTTGCCGACGAGCGGGCCCGGGCCGTCGAGGTCGTCGTTCCCGAGCCCGACGACGACGCGCTGCGCGTCCTGACGGTCCACGGCGCCAAGGGGCTCGAGTTCCCGATCGTGATCCTCGCGGGGCTGAACGTGGCGCCCCCCTACCGCACGACGCCTGTCCTGTGGAACCCGGACGGCAGCTTCGAGGTCCGGGTCGGGCGGGCGCAGCAGGGCACCCGCTTCGAGACCGCGGGGTGGGAGGAGCGCGCCGAGCGCGAGGACGAGCTCGACGCAGCCGAGCGCTTGCGGCTGCTGTACGTGGCGACGACGCGCGCACGCGACCACCTGCTCGTGAGCCTGCACCACAAGCCGGGCACGAAGTGCCACGCCGCTCGTCTGTGCGAGCACGGCGACGCGCCCGCGGTTGCACTCGACCTTCCCCGGACAACGCCGGCGCCGGCCGCGTCAAGCTCCCCCGCCGACGACGTCGCACGCGAGGGGCCCGACGAGCGTGGCGCTTGGATCGCCGCCCGGCACGACCTCTTGGCGCGCACGGCGCGTCCCGCCACGGTCGCAGCCACCACGCTGGCGAAGGAGCCGGCGGCGACCGAGCCCGGTGCTGGCGTGCCCGATCCGGGGCTCGTCAAGGACGAGCCGGTCGACGACCGGCCGGCGTGGCGGCGTGGCCGCGCCGGCACCGCGCTGGGACGTGCCGTCCACGCGGTGCTCCAATCGATCGACCTCGCGACCGGCGACGGCCTCGACGCCACCGCGAGGGCCCAAGCCCTCGCCGAGGGCATCCCCCAGCGGGAAGCCGAGGTGCGGGCCCTCGCCCGCAGCGTGTTGCAGGCGTCCACGGTGCGCAACGCCGTCGCAGGCGGCCGCTACTGGCGGGAGGTGCCGGTGGCTGCCGTCGTCGACGGCGTCACCGTCGAGGGTTTCGTGGACCTGCTGATCGAGACGCTCGAAGGACTCGTCGTCGTCGACTACAAGACCGACCAGGCCCCAACCGACGACGACCTCGATGCGGCCATGGCGCGATACCGCATCCAGGGCGCCGCCTACGCGCTCGCGCTCGAGCGGGCTCTGGGCGCACCGGTGGCGCGCTGCGTGTTCGTGTTCGCCCGTCGTCGTCGCGCGGTGGAACGGGAGGTCGGCGATCTCCCTGCCGCGGTCGCCGACGTCGAGCAGCGTGTACGAGCGCGCGTGTGATCAGGGGCGAGGCGCGCGACACGGCCCGGGGCCGAAGCCCCGGGCCGTGTGCACGTGCTTCTCAGTCGCGCTCCGTCAGAGGCCGAGCTGTCCGAGAAGGTTGAGGACGGCGTTCGCGTTGAACGGCTGCGTGCCCAGAGCGAGCTGCGCAGTGTTCGACGTGTGCGAGTGCAGGTAGTTCAGCTCGAGGTTGACGTCGCCGACGCCGTTCGAGCCTGCGAGCGGCGCGATCTGGACCGTGCTGAGGACGCCGAGCGCCTGGCCGGTCGCGTTCAGGAACGCACTCCCCGAGTCGCCGGGGATACCGGGCGTGGCTGTGTACACGTTGTGACTCCAGCCGTTGCCGTCGTCGCCGAGGCTGACGCCCTGCTTCGGGCTCAGCTGGCTGACGCCGCCGCGGAGGCTCGAGTTCCCGTACGAGTAGACGTTGTCACCCTGGACCGTGCCGTTGGTGTCGATGCCCGTGGGGCCACCCCAGAACGGGACCGACGGGTTGACCTTGCCCACGTCGGCCGGGTTCAACTGGACCAGAGCCAGGTCGTTGAACGCGCACACGTCCGGGTTGGTCTCGCCCGCGGCCTGCATCGTGAGCCACGAGTTGTAGACCATCGTGCCGGGCTGCGACGCCCCTCCCACCTCGACCGGTGTGCCGATGGGCAGCGAGCCCGAGTCGCAGCCGTTCGTCTCGGTGGCGCCGCCCGTGCCCGAGCAGTGCGCAGCCTGGCCGATGTACACGTTCGAGGCGTCGAAGAAGATGAAGTTGGCGGTGCACTGCGCACCGTCCGTGATCGTCTGGACGCCGGGATGGATCGGCGCAGTGGCAGCCGGTGCCCAGGTGGGTGCGGCGACCGCAGACGGGGCCTCGGCCGCAGCGAGCGGGACGGCAACGGCCCCGACCGTGACCACGGCGGCGAAGGCGCGGGCCAGCATTCTCATGAATCGTCCTCTCCCTTGGAGGTCCTATTGCCCGATATCGGCGGTTCGAGACAATAGTCCCTCTCAGGGGAGAACGCATGCCCCCGGACGGCGCCTGTCGGCTTTCCCGCAGCCTTGAACGACGATCCCTGAGGGTCTACGGCTCGCCGTCGCTCTGCGCGCCGTCGGCGCGCGCCTGTGCCCGCGCCGTTGTAGCGGGATCGAACAGCGTTTCGCCGGCCGCGGCGAGACGCACCGAGTCGACGATGTCGGCCCCCTTGATCTGCTTGAGCACGTAACCGGACGCGCCCGCGAGAATCGATGCCAGCACGACCTCGTCGTCGGTGAACGCCGTGAGCATGATGCAGTAGATCTCCGGATGTCGCGAGCGAACTCCGCGGCACAGCTCGACCCCGTCACCGTCCGGGAGCCGGACGTCGAGGACCGCCACATCAGGTCGGGTGGCCTCGATGCCTGACTGCGCCTCACCAGCCGTGCCGGCCTCACCGACGACCTCGAGATCCCCGTCGGCTTCGAGCAACTCCTTCAGGCCCTGCCGCACGATGTCGTGATCGTCGAGCAGAAAGACGCGCACCACGTTGTCCAGCCGTCCTTTGCCAGAATGGGCCGTTGCCGTTCTCAAAGGTCTACCCACAGGTCCAAGAGCTGCTGGCCGCGATCAGCACCGTCGCCTCCGAGCGCAGCCTGCCCACGGTCCTGCGCCGGATCGTCGAGTCGGCGTGCACGCTAGTCGACGCCGAATATGGGGCGCTCGGGGTCGTCGGCGAGAACCGCCGCCTGAGCGAGGTCGTCACAGTGGGTTTCGACCCTGAGACGTACGACGCCATCGGCCATCTCCCCGAGGGGCTGGGAATTCTCGGCCAGCTCATGGACAAACCGCAGCCGTTGCGGCTGCGTGACGTCGGAGCGCACGCCGCTGCGCACGGCTTCCCCCCGAATCATCCGCACATGCGATCGTTCCTCGGCGTACCAGTGCACGTCCGCGATGTGGTCTTCGGCAACCTGTATCTCACCGAGAAGCGAAGCGCCGAGGAGTTCAGCGAGGAGGACGAGCAGCTGGCGGTCGCGCTGGCGGCGGCCGCGGGGGTCACGATCGAGAATGCCGTGCTCGTGCATCGACTCGAGGAGCTCGCCGTGCTCCAGGATCGAGAGCGGATCGCGCGCGATCTGCACGACAAGGTGATCCAGCGTCTCTTCGCCACGGGCATGACGCTCCAAACAACGGTGCCTTCGCGCGGCCGCGACGACGCGGATGCTCGCATCACGTACGCAGTCGACGAGCTCGACGAGACCATTCGCGAGATCCGCAACACGATCTTCGCGTTGCAGAGTCCGTCGCAGCAGCGTTTGCGAGTCGCCATCTTCTCGTTGGTCGACGGGGCGCGTGAGTCGATCGGGTTCACACCGGAGCTGCGGCTCGACGGGCCGATCGACTCGGGCTTGTCCGACAAGGTGGCCGACCATCTCCTCGCCGTCCTGCAGGAAGCGCTGTCGAACGTGGCCCGTCACGCCGGCGCGTCACGCGTCGACGTCAGCGTCGAAGCGGGAGACGAGCTGGTCGTCCGCGTCACCGACAACGGGCGTGGCTTCCCGATGCTCACCCTGCCTGGGCGGGGACTCCGCAATCTCGAGGAACGAGCAGCCGCCATGCAGGGGACGTTCACCGTGTCGCGGACACCCGACAACGAAACCGTCGTCGAATGGCGAGCCCCGATCGCGGGCGAAGCCGTCTAGGCGACGGCGACCGGTTAGGCGAGGACGTCCTTGTTCGTGAAACGCGCCCACGCGGCGGCGGAGAAGATCACCACGTAGACCGCCTGGAGCCCGAGGTTGAACAAGATGTCGGTCCAGTACACGGGCGAACGGAGGACGTCGCCGAACGACAGCCAGTAATGGGTGATCAGCCAGGGGTGCATCCACGAGAGCGGCGGGACCGCGTTGAGCACACCGCTGAGGACCGCCACCCCGACGGTGCCGGCCATGGCGCCGACGGGCGCGTCGGTGAGCGTCGAGATGAAGAGGCCGACCGCGGCCAGGCCGAGCAGCGACGCGCCCACCAAGGCTGACGCCGCGAAGATCCGCAGCATGCCGGCACCCAGCGACAGCGTGTCGCCCGACAGGGTCGTGACGGGTCCGACGGGGAACAGGATCGCGCCGGCGATCAGGCCGGCGGCGGCGACCGCGAGCGTGGCGACGAAGCAGAAGACGGCGACCGTGGCGCCCTTCAGCACGAGGAGCCGGGTGCGACCCATCGGCCGCGCCAGCACGTAGCGCAGCGTGCCGAGGTTCGCTTCGCCGGCGATCGAGTCGCCCGCGACGACGGCAACGGCCAACGGCAGGAAGAACGGCAGCGTGATCGTCAGGCCGACGAGCGCGGCGAAGACGCCGTTGTTCGTGACCTGATCGAGAAAGCGCGGGCCCTGCCCGGTGCTCGGGCCTCCGGAGACGCGGATGGCGATCGCGATCGCTGCCGGGACGAGCACGAGCACCAGGAGGAGTGCGCGCGTGCGCACGCGCCGGAACAGCAGCCCGACCTCAGCTCGCCACATCGAACCCCTCCCCCGTCAGTGCCACGAAGGCGTCCTCGAGACTGCGCCGGTCGGTGGTCAGGCTGCGGACGCCCAAGCCCGCCATGACGAGAGCCCGGTTGCACTCTTCGGGTCGTTGCCCGTCGAGCTGGGCCGAGACGACCTCGCCCGTGACGATGATGGATTCCAGTCCGAGGCGGTCGAGCACCTGCGCCGCGTTCCCGGCGTCGTCGGTCTCGACGCGCAGCATCGTGTCGCCCTGGCCGCGCAGCTCCTCGACCGAGCCCTGCGCGACCAGCTTGCCGACCGAGATGATCCCGAGGTGCGTGCAGAGCTGCTCCACCTCGCTGAGGAGGTGGCTCGACAGGAACACCGTCGAGCCTTCGGCGGCCAGCTCGCGCACGAGGTTGCGGATCTCGCGGGTGCCTTGCGGGTCCATGCCGTTGGTCGGCTCGTCGAGGACGAGGAGGCTGCGCTTGCGGAGGAGCGCGGCCGCGAGGCCGAGGCGCTGACGCATCCCGAGCGAATACGCGCGGTACCGCTTGTTCGCCGCCGCGCTCAGCCCGACCTGGGCCAACGCGGCGTCGATGCGCGCGGCGCGTGTGGATCGCCGGCCGTCAGGTCCGGCGGCGTCGATGCGTCGGAGGTTCTGCTTGCCGGTGAGCCAGGGGTAGAACGCCGGCCCCTCGACGAGCGAGCCGACGTCGGGCAGGACCTTCGGGCTGCCGGCCGGCATCTGCTCGCCGAGCAATTGGAACGACCCCGCCGTCGGAAAGATCAGGCCGAGGAGCATCCGGATCGTCGTCGTCTTGCCCGAGCCGTTGGGGCCGAGGAAGCCGAAGACGCTGCCCCGCGGCACGGCGAGATCGAGGTCGTCCACGATCACCGCGCCGCCGAGGCGCTTGGTGAGGCCCCGCGTCTCGATCGCGAGCTCTGAGGTCACGACGGCCGCCTCATGTCACTGCGCCCCCGCGTCCTGGGCGGCGGCGGACTCGAGCCCCGCCGGCGTGACCGCTCCGCCCACGATGCGACCGCTGTTGAGAACGAGGAGATTGAACACAGGTGTGCGCACGAGCTGGCCCGTGCCGAACGGTCCGGTGACCGTCTCCGCCCCACGCGTGAGCTGCTCGACCCGCCAGGGGCGAAACCCGGACAGCATCACGACCTCGTCCCACCCCGTTCCGCCGGTGGCAAGCCGGACGAGCGAGCGATTGACGCCGGCGACGGACTCCACGTCCTGGATCGCCTCCTCGCGTTGGTGGTGCTTCCGCCAGTCGTCGAACACCTCCGGGCTCGTGACGACGGTCGCGCCGTCGGCCACCCGCGCCTCCGACGGCGGCCGGAACGTGAAGTGGAAGTCGGCGGGTCGCCGGAGTGTGAGCGAGGTGAACTCGTTCCGGATCGCGACCGTGCCGCTCCGGGTCTCCACCGCGACACGCAGCGGCAAGCCGGTCTCGGCGTCCACCGAGATCGCCACCTCGGTGACGAGGGACACGTTCGAGTCCGGGATCAACCCGAGCTCGTATACGGGGCGCCCGGCGACGTGGCTCGGCTCGTGAAGGACGAGCCGCGTCGAAGCCTGGCGTAGGGGGAGGAGGCGCGTCGCCAGCGCGTCCGGCGTCTCGACGGTGCCCCCACTTGCCAGCAATGTGATCAAGCCGTCCGTGGGTTCGGCGGTGGCGACGGCCGGAGTGTCGACCTTGGTGACGCGTACGTCGTTGCTGTGCCAGACGTAGGTGGTGTCGCCCTCGCGGTACCAGTCCGTCTCCTGCAGCGGCGCCAGGAGGGCGATGCGGCGACGGCCTGCGCCGTCCTGCCACACGCGAGCGCGGTTCGTCCCCGCCGCGAGCCCGACGAACGACCCGCCGCTCTCGCCGCTGGCGGTGCCGAAATCACCCAGGCCGAGATTGGTGGACAGGTCGAAGAACCCGGACCGGGGTTGCGGGTGCGGGCCGGCCGCCCAGTCGGCGACCTCGGCGGGTGTGCGCCGGGGAAGCGTCGGCGCGGCGCGAGCAGTGAGCCGCTCGCGCAGCGAGTTGCCCAGGAAGATCGCGACGATCAGCAGGATCGGGACGACGAAGCGCCACTTCCGTGGCCGAGCACTCACGAAAGCCAGCGTATGACCCTGGGTGAGCCTTCCTGACGCGGCCGCCCGCAGCGCCTCGCGTCGTATCAGCGGTACGTTCGGTCTGGCCGCCCGGATCAAGAGCGAGGTGATGGGATGGCAGACGCGGAGACGTGGCTCGAGGAGCTTCCCTACGACGAGTGCCTGAGTCTGCTGCGGCAGGCCCAGGTCGGCCGCGTCGCGGTCGTCGCCGACCAGTTCCCGTTGGTGCTCCCGGTGAACTTCCGCCTCGCCGAGACCAAGGGCCCGACCTGGGTCGCCATACGGACACGACCGGGCAATGTCTTGGACCAGGCATCGATGCACGTCGCCTTCGAGACTGACAGCATCGACCCGGTGCACCGGCAGGGTTGGTCGGTGCTGGTGCGCGGGACACTGCACCACGTGGATCCCGATGCCGCCGATTTCCGCGCCCGCTTCGATCCCGAGCCGTGGATGGCGACCGAGCGCGACTCCTGGTTGGTGATCGAGCCGTTCTCGATCACGGGTCGTCGGCTGCACGCGGCGGAGCGCGAGTGGCCGTTCCACCCGACTGCATACCTGTAGGACGCGGCCGAAGTGCCGGCGGCGGCTACTCCTCCGACGGCTCCGCCTGGCGCCCGGCGAGGCGGGCGGCGTACACCGCCGCTTGCGTGCGCCGCTCCATCCCGAGCTTGGCGAGCATGTTCGACACGTAGTTTTTCACCGTCTTCTCGGCCAGATGGACCCGCTCGGCGATCTGACGGTTCGTGAGGCCGTCGGCGATCAGCCGGAGGATGTTCCGCTCCTGCGGGCTCAGCCGCGCGAGGAGCTCGTCGTCCTCCGAGCCCTTGCGGAGGCGTTCGAGGACGCGGGCGGTCACCGAAGGATCGAGGAGCGACTGGCCTTTCGAGACGACGCGCACCGCCTCGACGATGTCGGCGCCCTTGATCTGCTTGAGGACGTATCCCGACGCACCCGACATGATCGCCTGGATCAGTGCTTCGTCGTCGGCGAACGACGTGAGCATGAGGCATTGGACCTCCGGGTGCCGCGACCGGATCTCACGACAGACCTGCACCCCGTCCCCGTCGGGGAGGCGCACGTCGAGGACGGCGACGTCCGGTCGCGTCGGCGGGATGCGTGCGAGCGCCTCGTCGGCGGTGCCGGCCTCCCCGACCACCTCGAGGTCGGCCTCGGCCTCGAGCAGATCCTTGACGCCACGCCGGACGATCTCGTGGTCGTCGAGCAGGAACACGCGCACCCCATCTTCCACACGGACCCCCGGGTCAGATCGCGCCACGCGTCCGGCACAGGCCGGATGCGGGCATCAGCGTAGGCTCTGGCCGGGTCGACCGACCGGGGCGCGATGAAGCTGCAGGAAGTTCCGATCGAGGCCCTCACGCCGCAGCGGCTCCGGCCGATCATCGGGCCCGAGCGCGCTGAGCGGTTGGAGGCGACGGCCCGCGCCGCCCGGGAGCTGCTGGCAGGACGAGTGGTGAGGAACGTCAACTCGACCGCGGCCGGCGGCGGCGTCGCCGAGATGCTCCGGGCGCTCCTCGCGTACGTGCGTGGTGCCGGCGTCGACGCCCAATGGCTCGTGATCCAGGCGGATGCCGACTTCTTCGCGATCACGAAGCGCATCCACAACAACCTCTACGCCGGGCCGGGGGATGGTGGGCCCCTCGGGCGCGACGAGCGGCGTCACTACGAGGCGGTCCTGCGCGACAACGCCAGTGCCTTGGTCGCGTTGGTCAGGCCGCGCGACATCGTCGTGCTCCACGATCCACAAACCGCCGGGCTGGCGCCGCATCTTGCTCACCGTGGCGCCATCGTGCTGTGGCGCTGCCACGTCGGAGCGGACGTGGCGAACGAACACGTTGAACGGGGATGGGCATTCCTGCGGCCGTACCTCGATCACGTCGACGGATACGTGTTCACGCGCGCCGCGTTCGCGCCCCGATGGGCCGAACCGTCCCGGCTCTTCGTCATCCCTCCGTCGATCGATCCGTTCTCGTCCAAGAACCAGGCGATGGAACCACGTGTCGCCGAGGCGGTGCTGCGGTATGTGGGGTTGCTCGAGGGCCCGGTCCCGGAACCCGTGGTCGCGTTCACACGCGACGACGGCTCTCCCGGTCGCGTCGAGCGCCACGCCGATGTGCTCCAGACCGGTCCGCCTCCCCCGGCGGACGCGCCGCTGGTCGTGCAGGTGTCCCGTTGGGATCGCATGAAGGACATGGACGGTGTCATGACGGCGTTTGCCGAGCACGTCAACTCCGATGTCGCGCATCTTCTGCTCGTGGGTCCGGTCGTCAGCGGCGTCGCCGACGACCCGGAGGGCGCGGCCACATTCGACGAGTGCATCCGGACGTGGCGTCGTCTCCCTCACGCCGTGCGCAGCCGCATCCACCTCGCGTGCCTGCCGATGCGCGACCCGGAGGAGCACGCCGCAATTGTCAACGCGATCCAGCGCCACGCCTCCGTGGTCACCCAGAAGAGCATCGCCGAGGGCTTCGGGCTCACGGTCGCCGAGGCGATGTGGAAGGAGAAGCCGATCGTTGCCAGCGCCGTCGGCGGCATCGTGGATCAGATCGTCTCAGGCGAGCACGGCCTTCTGATCGACGATCCCCATGACCTCGGGGCGTTCGCGC
>WNGA01009912.1_pt1 | contig 20852 bp, 15 predicted proteins | sample 5400061 | NCBI WGS metagenome assembly WNGA01 (sample SAMN13153366, study PRJNA577476) | soil metagenome | isolation source: 100 cm soil or saprolite under grassland replicate 2 | place: USA:California | collected 2016-06-15
TTTTCCTGCTCCCATCCTGGAATATAGCGGTCATAAAGTTCTCGAAACGGCTTTGCCGTCCAAGTAGCCGCATGCACCCCATTAGTGATCGAATCAATCGTATAACGGGCAAACATCAGTCTGGAAACTTCCCCGTGCCTTTTAGCGACTCCGTTAATATAGTGGCTCAGATTGAAACCCAAGTACGTCATGTTCAGACGGCCCTCACAACAAAAGACATCCTCCATGTCGTAAACGTCGCGCCGGCCAAGAATTCTTTGCACTAGGTCCATAGGGAACTGATCGTGCCCGGCGGGAACGGGGGTGTGGGTCGTGAAGACGCATTTCTTCCTGACCGCTTCGATATCGTCATGGGTGATGGATGGTCTGCCAGCTTGCTTCATCTCTTCATCCAAAAGCTCCAAAACGAGCAAACTTGCATGTCCCTCGTTCAAATGAAATCGCTCGATGTTTTCATGGCCAAGCGCACGGAGCATTCTTACGCCGCCGATTCCGAGGATCACTTCCTGACAAAGTCGATAATGCTGATCTCCTCCGTAGAGAAAGTCAGTGAGCGTTCTGTCCCAATCTGAATTCTCGGGCAGATCCGCATCCAAAAGATAGACAGGCACTCGGGAACCTCCGCTGCCACAGACTTCATATCTCCAGGAACGAAGGTGAACTGTTCGACCCTCCAACGTAACGGCGGCTCGGCCTGGCATCTCCTCTAAAAGGGTTTCTACACTCCAACCCGCTGGTTCCTCGTTTTGCCATCCGCTCGCATCCAGCCTCTGGCGAAAATATCCTTTTCTATGAAGAAGCGTCACGGCCACCATGGCGATTTTCAGATCGGCCGCAGAGCGAACCGTGTCTCCTGCCAGGACACCTAGCCCGCCGCTGTAGGTTTGAATCTCTGCCTGGAGAGCTATCTCCATCGAAAAATACGCAATCCTATTTTCCTGCGCAGGCAATTTGAGCATTCTGGTATCCTCAGAAAAATATCTCTTGGCTCTTTAGCCCATAGAGAGATTGTCAGGTCTTAAGGTATTGTTCCGGCGCCTGCTGGAATTTTGCTTTGCAGGCATTGCAGCAGAAGTAGTAGGTCTTGCCCTTATACTCTGCCGTCGCCGCCGCGTTTTTTTGTCTACGTCCATCCCACACACTGGATCTTTTGCCATTTGGACTTTTCTCCTTTCGCCAGACTATTTCACTCCCAGAAACCAACGATGGCGAAAGATTCGATAGTAGTGATCCTATCCTTAAGCACGATGGTTTCCGAATGTGCTCGGTTCGATAGTATTGGATAAGCCGCTTAACGAGCTTTTCCGGATCATCGTCGTACAGGAGGCACGCTCCGGTGTCTTTGCCGCTGACACGAATAATTTCCTCCACGATCTCCGTAATCCTTCCGGTTCCGGTAAGAATACCAATCAGGCGTCCTTCGTCGTAAGCAATTGCCCAAGCGTACCGGTGCGGCCGCCAGCAAAGACGACGATGTCGCACGACCGGATATATGTAATCTCGCGTCCCGTGAGACCGCTGCCCGTGTAAATCAGAACATCAAAACCTTCGGTAGGCGACTTATATTTACCCTGGTGTTCCTCAACGGAAAGTCCCGGTGAAATACCAACTACCCATCCGCCTTTAGCTTTTGCGCAAGAACAGCCTCATAGGGGAGCCCCGGACAGCCAGCAGTGATAACGATTGCGTCATGCTCAGTGATAGCTTCACCAAGTCGATACGCCTTCTCTCTCACTTCGGCGCTTAGGTCGCCGCCGCTTGATCCCATTACACCGATTGTAAGTTTCATTGGTGCTCACCCAAAAGTTCAGCACATGCTGCGTGCGCGAATAGATGATTTATTCTGACATTGCTCAACCGACCTGAAACCGTTCCCGCCGGACGACAGCGAAGCGGGCAACCACTCCGTCGCGTTCGTCCGCACGGCTGATGCTGCACAGGTCATATCGGCCACCGAAACGAGCATCGCCTCCAACAAGCGCCCGCAACCTGCCGCCCTTCCAAATCTGAAATCCATCAAAGTGAGTCCAGGACTTTTGTCGCCCCCAGCCCCTCGTCTCCGCAAGACGGCTGTAAAGGTCGAAAGGAATGCATGCCAGCCGGAATTCTAACGGATCGAGGCCAAGTTCACTCTTCACAATCTGCGCCCCATGCTGAAGTAGGGCCTGATCGATTTCTATCCTGGAAAGCGCGGTCCGTCTTGGCAATCCTAGCGCGCTGAGCAGTTCGGAGACTGAGGCATACTTCTCCTCCTCGGAAAAATCTTCGACCAAGACCAGCTCAGGAACAAAGCGAGGGAGATAGCGCACACCCGCGGAATTGATGAACGGGTGGAGCATCAAAAGATCCAATGTTTCTTTAAGTGGCTCCGATATACTGGGGGGACAGGGATGGCCGCAGGTACAACCTTCGATACATTTCCCCCCCTCAGTCAGCGGCCGGTCGGGAATCTTAGCCTGCACTGCACAACAACAACGAAGATAATCACCAAACTGCCGAAAGGATTCGACCCGCGCCGGGACTAATTGGAACCGGCGCGCGGCGCTAAGCGTTTTCTCCGAAAACATAAAGGACGGGTCCTCGCCATTCACCACCCTGCGGATGGTTGTCGGTTCAACTGTGGTTATGGATTTAACCGGCGCCTTCGGTCTGAGCATTTCCTCGGCCAAACGTTCCAGCGCGTTGATATCTCTATTGTCCAGGGCCCAGCGAGCCTGTCTTTGGATCTGCGCCGGGTCGATATTTTCATTTGTGTTGTCGAGTTTGTCGACTTTAAGGGGAATCAGTGTAAGGCCCTGAAAGTGGGCCCGCCGGCGCGCATAGAAGTCCCGCCACACCGGGTCTCGTTTCTCGAGAGTGGCCAAAGTCACGACTACGCAATCGCGTAACTGCGCCGGGTCTTGCCTGGAGAGGGCCAATACCGCTTGGAGCCCTGGATCAAACGGGTTGAAAGGGACGTCAATGGGTTCGTAAACTTTGCCTGCCAATTCCGCAAGAGTGTGTTTTTCGTCGACCGCCTCGCGCAAGAGAAGTATTCGACCGGTCAACTCTTTCACCTTCACCCATTCCTGACGTTCCAGTGCTGACGCGACTTGCCGTAGCAAATCATCAATCTCCACCTTGCTGTGTTTCAAGCGAAGATATTCGGAGTGCGGCAGCAACTCGCCCATAAGCGTGTGTGACCGCTCCAGGTAAAGATCCCGGTAGACGGTATCGGTTTCTCCCGCCTCCAGAAGCTGCGCTGATAAAGAAGCGTTTTCCGAACCTGAGAATGCCGATATTTGATTCATACGTGATTCCCCTCAAAAATGTTGCACCACCGATTTCCTCTATATGCGAGAAGAAACTTCGATCCGGTAACCGTGCCGACTACAGGAGCGGATCGCCCGGTTGGAGAGTATGGCAAAGACCAATGCCAGCCACCACACCCTTGAATATCTTCATCATTGCTCTTTTCTCTGTTACTCTTTCTCAAATTGCAGAAGTTTTTCCGCCGCTCTTCGCAAGCTTGACAAAAATAGAAAACTTGTCGACAAGACAACAAAAAGCATTGCTCAAGATTCCAGCCTTCTCACTCGCTAGCGCTCTCGTCACTTTCCGAAGACAAGCTCCGCATCCCCCAACCTCTCCATAGAGCGTAGATCGCGGGAATAACAGCTAGCGTAAGAATGGTAGACGTCACCATGCCGCCGATCATCGGCGCGGCGATCCTCTTCATCAGATCAGCGCCACTCCCGTGGGACCACATAATGGGAAGAAGACCTGCAATGATGGCTGTCACCGTCATCATCTTGGGCCTGACGCGATGGGCGGCGCCTTCAATAATCGCCTCATAGAGATCTTCCATCTTAGCCATTGACCCCTCGCGCAGTTTCCTGTCATAGACCTCGTCGAGGTAAACGATCATCACCACGCCGGTCTCCGCCGCGACACCGGCAAGGGCGATGATCCCCACCCACACCGCCACGCTCAAATTGTAACCTAGAAAGTAGAGGAACCAGACGGCACCAACCACAGCGAAGGGCACCGATAGGAGCACGATGACGCTCTTCGCCACCGACTGGAAGTTCATGTAGAGAAGCACAAAGATGATGACGAGGGTGAGCGGAACCACATAGATAAGCCGCTCCTTGGCCCGCTGCATATACTCGTACTGTCCACTCCAGACGAGGCTATAGCCAGTGGGTATCTGGACTTGCTCGGCGACCTTTTTTTGGGCCTCTTCGACGTAGCTGCCAATGTCCCTGCCGGTCATATCGACGAACACATAGCCGGCCAGTTGAGCGTCTTCATCCCGTATCATCGCCGGACCTGAGGTCAGTCGAGCCTCGGCCAATTGGCCCAAGGGAATTTGCGCGCCGTTCATGGCGGGAACCAGAACGCGTTTCAATCTGTCTACATCATCACGCAGTTCTCTCGCGTAGCGCACACTGATGGGGTAGCGTTCTCTCCCTTCCACTGTCGTGGAGATACTTTCTCCGCCTATGGCGGACTCGATGATCATCTGGACATCGTCGAGAGCCAAGCCGTAGCGCGCGATCTCTTCGCGCTTCAACTCGAAGTCGAGGTAATAACCTCCGGTGACGCGCTCCGCAAAAACCGTGCGCGTGCCGGGAACCGATTGAACAACCATTTCGATCTGTTTTCCAATTTCCTCGATTTTTTGCAGATCGGGACCAAAGATCTTGACTCCGACGGGGGTACGGATACCAGTAGATAGCATGTCGATACGGTTTTTGATCGGCATCGTCCACGCATTCGCCACGCCGGGAAGGTGTAGTGATTTGTCCATTTCAGCAACCAACTCGTCCCATGTCATCGCACGAGTGGGGCTCAAAATAAGTTCGCCCAGGTAGCGCAACGGCTGCGGCCAGTGAGACCGGTCGATCCTCAGCTTGCGCCACTCGGACTCCGGTTTCAGCATCACTGTTGTTTCCCCCATGCTGAATGGCGCCGGGTCCGTCGAGGTCTCCGCCCTGCCTGCCTTGCCCGAGACCCACTGTACCTCGGGGAAGCTCTTCAGAATTCTGTCCTGCATCTGCAGGACTCGGCTTGCCTGCGTGATCGAAATACCCGGCAGGGTAGTGGGCATATAGTAGATCATTCCCTCGTTCAGGGGTGGCATGAACTCGGAGCCTAACCTTGTAAATGCCGGGAGCGTCAAGATGAGCGCTACGACAGCCAGAATAATGGTAGCCATTTTGAAACGCAGCACCAGTCGAACAACGGGCATATAGAGAGCGATCAAAAAACGATTCACCGGATTTTTCGCCTCAGGGTGGATGCGCCCGCGAATCAATAACAGCATCAAGACCGGAACGAGAGTAACGGAAAGAAACGCCGAGAAAAACATGGCGAAGGTCTTAGTGTACGCCAGGGGCTTGAAGAGTCTGCCTTCCTGAGCCTCGAGGGTGAACACCGGCAGAAACGATACTGTAATGATGAGGAGAGAGTAGAAGAGGGGCTTTCCGACTTCTTTGGCAGCCTCGATAATCACATGGCTTCGGTTTCCCGGTCTACCCTCCGCTTCCCAGTGCTCCAGCTTTTTGTGCGCGTTCTCCACCATAACGATGGCAGCATCCACCATGGCGCCGATGGCGATGGCAATGCCCCCCAACGACATGATGTTCGAGGTGAGATTAAGGTAATACATCGCGATGAAAGAAATGATGATCGCGATGGGTAGAGTCAAAATAGCCACCAGTGCGCTGCGAAAATGGAAAAGAAACACCAGACACACGATGCTGACAATGATGCTTTCCTCAATCAGTTTCTCTTTGAGTGTGGCTATCGATCTCAAGATGAGATCGGAGCGGTCATAGCTTGTGACAATTTTCACCCCTGGTGGAAGCGAAGGTGCAATCTCAGTGAGCTTTTTCTTCACCCGGTCGATAACATTCAAGGCATTCTCGCCGTAACGCATGACGACGATGCCACCGACCACCTCGCCCTTTCCGTCCAACTCGACAATCCCCCGTCGCATATCCGGACCCAGAGCCACTGAGCCGATGTCGCGCACGAGAATCGGTGTGCCGCGCTCGCCTCCCACAGCAATCATCTCGATGTCTTTCAGTGATTTGATGTAGCCGCGGCCACGCACCATGTATTCCGCCCCGCTAATTTCTACGGACCGGCCGCCGACATCATTGTTGCTCATCCGAATCGCTTCCATGACGCCCTTTACTGAAAGGCGATACGCAGCCATTTTGTTAGGATCCAGGTTTACCTGGTACTGCCGCACGAATCCCCCCAGACTTGCTACCTCAGCTACGCCGTCGACGCTGCCGATCTGATAACGCAGGTACCAGTCCTGAAGGCTGCGCAACTGAGCTAGATCGTACTTTTTACTCTCGTCCACCAGAGAATATTGAAAAACCCAGCCGACTCCGGTCGCATCCGGTCCGAGGGTGGGGGTAACGCCCTGAGGAAGTCTTCTGGTCACCTGGTTCAGGTATTCGAGGACTCGGCTTCTAGCCCAGTAGATGTCCGTGCCGTCTTCGAAGATGATATACACATAAGAAAATCCGAAATCGGAGAAGCCGCGCACGAATTTCACTTTGGGAGCCGAGATCATCGTTGTGACGATCGGATAGGTTACCTGATCTTCCATGATGGTCGGGTTGCGCCCCATCCATGTGGTGTAAACGATAACCTGAACGTCTGAGAGATCCGGTATGGCATCGAGCGGGGTGCTTCTCAGAGCCCAAAGCCCCGCAGCGCTCAGGAAGATGACCATAAGAAATACGAGGAATTTATTTCGCGCGCTGCCTTCGATGATTTTTTCGATCATAAACTTGGCTCGCTTCGCTCTATGGCGTATGGCTTATGGCGGATAGCGCGTTCGCCGTACCGCTCACTCTATGGCTTGTAGCTCATTCGCCGCTGGCTCACTCTATGGCACGCCAGCCATATGTGATCCGCAATACGCCATCTGCTATCTCAGCGTCGCCTTGAACGCGTTGATCTTCTTACCCAAGGATTCAGCCTCTCTCTTGATTTCCTCCAAGTCTTGCTCAGAGATGTACGATTGCTTTTCGGCAATGAAAAAACATGCGACCGTTTCAAAGGTTGAGCCTATGGCCATATCTAGAAAGTGAGAGAAATCTTTCTTCGTCCCTCTCCCCGAGCCTTCGGCGATGTTGAGGACAATCGAATTGGCTGCACGCCTAGCCTGCGATGTGAGATCGAAGCGTTCTTCAGCGGAAAACTTCTTGACCAACTCACGCACCCTAACTGAAAAATCGACAGCGGCGTGGAAGATTTCTAATCCCTCGAATCGAAAAGCCATGCTTTGCTCTCTTCTGTCTGCGTATGGCATATAGCCCGTTCGCCCGAGGCTCACTTTATGGTCCACCGACCCTCTGCCATATGCGATATCCATCGCTATAGGCCACACGCCATAAGCTATAAGCCATATGCCATATGCCATTCGCTGTTCGCCATAAGCCTTCTACTGAGCCGTTACTGTGAATTTTTCCTCCAACGGTTTTTGCCCTGGACGCTGGACCGACACGGCAATCTCCCATGCTCCCGCCATGGCAAAGTTAGCTTTGGCTTCGTAGATTCCGTCTTTAGACAATTTCCCTTCCCCCTTGGACGGCACCATGCCGGGCATGGTCATCTTGAAAACAAAAGAAACTTTGGCATCGTTAACCGGCTTTCCGGTGCTATCGGTGATCTTTACGCGAACGAGATTTTCCCCTGCTTTGGTTTTTTCGGGCTGGGTTGAAAAAACCAGGGTCAGATCCTGAGTCTTTTTTTCCTGCGGAACGGTAGTAGCAGGGCCACCCATTTTCATCCCTTTCATGTCTCCCTTGCCCCCTTCTCCCATATCCATCCCAGGCATACCGGCCATGGCGCCCATCGCCTCTGTGAGTCGGCTTTCCGAATCCAAAAGGAAACTTGCGCTCGCAATGATGCGTTCGCCTGGAGCGAGGCCATCGAGCACTTCGTAATAGCCGCCAAATTTGCTCCCGAGCTTCACTTCCGCGGGCGCGAAACGGCCATCACCTTTGTCGAGGAACACAACTTTCCTGAGTCCGGAATCCAGCACCGCCTCGTCGGGCACGGCCAACTTTCTGCCGGCGTCAATAGCGATCTCGACGTTGGCGTACATCTCGGGCTTGAGCGTGAAGTCGGCATTGGGAAATTCAAGCCGTACTTTGGCCGTGCGAGTCTTCTCGTCGAGGACAGGCGAAATCCAGGAAACTTTTCCGGTAAAAGTCCGTCCGGGATAATAGGATAACGTGATCTTCGCCTCTTGTCCGATACGAATAGGTGCAAGCTCAAACTCGTAGATATCCGCATTCACCCAAACAGTGGAAAGATCGGTGATGGTATAGAGTTCCTTGTCCGGCATGACTTTCATTCCCTGAACCGCCTCTTTCTTAATCACGAAGCCGCTCATTGGCGCGAAGAATGTCAGGGTTCGCTGAGGTTGACCATTTTTCTGCAGCTCCGCTATTTGTTCCTCGGAGATGTCCCAGAGGGCGAGCCTGCGGCGCGCCGCTTCCAGCAACGAAACGGAACCCATACTGATCTCCTTTAGCGAGCTTGACCCAAGGGTCTCTCTGGCCCGCAGAGCCAAGAGATACTCTTCTTGAGTTGAAACAAGCTCGGGGCTGTAAAACGTGAAAAGCGGTTGCCCCTTTTCCACGAGCTTGCCTGTATAATTGACAAAAAGTTTTTCAATCCAACCGTCTACTTTGCTGAAGACCTGAGCCACCTTGGTCTCGTCATACGTAACAATTCCAACGGTCCTTATTTTCTTGACCAGGGGTCGGATCTCCGCCACTGCGGTGCGGATGCCGACAAGCTGCTGCTTGTCAGGACTTACGTTGACGCTGCCCGACGACATCTCGTGCCCTTGCATCGCGCCGCTCCCTGACTTCATGTCAGCGGACTGCTGCGACGAGGACGCCGAATGGTCAGCTGTTTTATCGTTCTGCCCGCGCCAATAGCCGACGGCGAACACCCCGACAATTATGATCAGAAGCGCCAGAATTTTTACCAGTTTCATATGCTTTCTCCGTTCGTGAACTGCCCGAGCTTAGCTCCTATTGCAAGTCCTTGCCGATGACCCGCTCCAAATCGGCTAGATTTTGTATGAACCCTACCGTGGCTTTGTAGTATCCCATCCTGGCGTCGCGCAGCGCGCGCTGTGCTTCCAAGAGCGCCACAAACTCCACCCGTCCCGTCTGATAGGCGGCCATAGCGGCCCTGAATGAAAGCTCTGCCTGAGTTAAAAGCCCTTCACGATAAAGTTGTAGGGATCGCCTGGCGGCTTGGACTTTCGACTGCGACTCTCCCACTGCCCTCAGAGTCATGTTTCTCATCGCATCCCGATTCGCCCTAGCGGCGCGGATTTCCGCGAGGCTTTCCTCGACTTCATAGTTGCGTCTTCCGATAGTCCATGGTGAGAAAGGGATGGTGATATTGACCATAGCGGCGTAGCGGTCTTTCTTCATTTCCGTTGGCATACGCATGTAATCCCACCCCACCATGAAATCGGGGTACTTGCGATTTCGTTCTGCCAGTTCGTACATTCTTTCGCTTCGCCCGATCTCTTCTTCCGCGCCTTTCAATTCGGGACGATTCGCCAAGGCCATTTCATCTACACCAGCGAGGCTGAGTGCTCCATTAGGCAGTGTGAGATCAGCAGGAACTTGGATTGGCGCTCGTGGCGGTCGATACATCGCGGTGTTGAGCTTAACCTCGGCGGCGTTACCATCCTCTTCGGCAACAATGAGTTGATTCATGATCTCGCTCTGTTCTAGCAGCGCTTTAAATACATCTTGTTGGGTCACTCTTCCGACTTGATAGCGCGCTTCAGTGGCCCCGATAATTGCGCGCATGATCTCCAACTGTTCACGAAGAATCTCGACGCTTCTTCGCGCCATAAAGAGATCGGCATAAGCCATTTTGACCATGGCGATAATCTCTCTCTCTTTGCCACGAAGCTCCTGCTCGACAACTTTCACTTCCTGCTGTGCTATTTTTTCTTTCAGCCCAAGTTTTCCGAAGAACGGTAGCTTCTGGCGGATACCGATCGAATTCGTATCGGACTGATTAAAGCTCGTGGGATTTGATAGCGGCACTCCCCCAAGTTGGAACGCAATCTCAGGGTCCTCCAGATACGGGGCCTGTTTAGCTCTGGCTGAGACAACTTGAAGGCGCTGTCTCAACAACTGAATCTCGGGGTTTTTTTCTAACGCCTCTGTAACGGCCCCTGAGAGATTCAACGGAGCTTGGGCTTCCGATGCCCAAACGGGAAAAGATGGCTCGTGGGTTAAGAGAAACGCGAACACTCCAACCAAAAGGAAGCGAGCCTTTGTCATATGTCCTCCGAACAAATCGAATAAAAGAGATTAGCTCTCTAGCGCCGAGCGATAGAGAAGAACAATTGAAACCGCTTTTCGGCCCGAAGAAGCCGAGAAGCAAAGTCGGAGAAGATTTCTAGATGCGAATGACGTGATAGAGAAGAGTTAACGCGATCTCGGGAGGCGGCTGATAAGGAATTGTTGATAGATAAGAAAACGACAGGCTCTCCGGCGCTAAGAAAATTTCATCCGCTAGGACAAAATTTTCCTGTCCACCGGCGAAAGAGAATTCGGTCGCCGGGTTAAGCCGCCGGTGGTGGAGTGCCTGGTGGCAGCCGGAGTGGGACGCGTCATTATTCGTGTCTCCGCAGGGATCGTGCTCGGGCGCTACTTTATTGACTGACGAGTGGTGATCGTGGCTCGGGAGGCGGTAGACACCTGGACAGGCGTACGCCACCGATGAAACGAGGAATAAGAAAGCTAAAGTATTAGTCGCAATCCGCCTGCCCATAGATTTCTGTGTATTCACGTGGTTAAGATAAGCAACCCGTATGCCAGATTACAGCCCTAACCGTTTTTCAGTTGCTCGTGGATTTTTACGGCTCGTCGCTTAACTTGTCAACCGTCGAATTCTTGAAAGAGACGAGATTACTTCCCAGATTTGAAAAAGTAGACAATCCCTTTTCTCATCTTTGGAAATGAATCTGCCAGGACGAGCTGCGTTTTGGCCGGTTTGCCCTGGCACTCAGAACCCAAGTTCAACGGCGCTCTTGAACAGGCCAACACAAACTGACACTGAATCGTTTTATAAAGCTAACGAGTGCGCTTGAACCTTCGACAGTGTGAGTCGACAGCTGAACGATCGAGCGCGTGTCGACAGCACTCTCCGACCTCACCACTCGCGAAACTACTTCACCTCTTTGCAATTCCATCAACAAAAAGGCATCGTTCAAAAAATTATGACCCCTTGATTCTCAAATGAAGTGAACAAGTACACATGGTTATATTTGTACGAGCAGCCAAGAGCTTCTTCCGCTTTCTCGATATTCGACCCGAAGAGGTCAGGCGGGTCGGTCTCATGTTCTCCCTGTTCTTTTTACTTCTCGCCGCCAACAGTGTCCTTAAAATTCTGCGCGATTCGGTTTTTCTTGGCCACCATTCAGCAACCGAACTGCCGTATGTTTATTTATCGGTCGCCCTTTTTTCCGGAACCATCATCGCGGCCTATTCTCACTACACCACACGGATACCTCTCAACCGGCTTATCCTGTTCTCCAACGCGTTTATATTTTCGATCACGGTCCTTTTCTGGTTTCTGCGAACCTTTTTCGATACCAGTTGGCTCCACTACGCGATTTATATCTGGTCGGCCATGGTCGGCGCTATCACCATCGCCCAGGCATGGACCTTTGCAAGCGAACTATTCGATCTCGATGAGGCCAACCGCTTCTACAGTATCTTTACCGCCGGAGGCACGCTCGGAGGGGCAACGGGCGCCTTTGGCGCAAAATGGGCGGTTCTTCCGTTCGTTGAGACCAATGAACTCTTTTGGTTCGCCGGGACACTTTTCGCTGCGGCCTGCGGAGTCGCGTTCTTAGCTAGAAAAGAACGGCGAGCCGCTGCGGACGATTCTCTAAAGACTTCGACCAACCCTAAGGAAGTGGCAGAAAAGAGTTCGTATCATTTCTTACGCAGCTCCCGCTACCTCCAGGTCATCGCCGGGATGATCTTTGTCTCAATCGTGGTCTCAACGTTGATCGATTTTCAATTCAAGTCGGCAGTCAAAGATAGCTACCCATCGGAAAAAGCCCTTACCGACTTCTTCAGTTCATACTACGCTTGGCTCTACGTCGTCACCTTGTTGACCCAGCTTTTTTTGACCGGCAAGCTCCGCAAGTTCCTCGGCCTGGTTCCAAGTCTACTTGTAACGCCCGCGGTCCTTGGGGTCGGTTCCGTAGGCATCATGGTCTGGCCCGGGCTTTTTACTGCAACCGCCACGCGCATGGCTGACGGGGCGTTGCGAACCAGCGTCCATCGGAGTGGCATGGAGATGCTCTATATTCCCGTGCCTGCCAAGGTAAAAAAACAACTCAAGACCTTCATCGACGTTGTCGTCGAACGAGCAAGTGACGCCACGGCGGGTTTTATTATCCTAGTCTACACAACGATTTGGACCACGAGCGACGTAACTGAGGTGCATTTTGTCTGCATTGGCCTGATTCTCGTCTGGGCCGCGCTTACCGTTTTGGTTCGCCGAGGCTTTCAAAAGTTTCCCCACGAGATTTTAGAACAGCGCACTTCTTCCCAACTTTAGAAAAATTCAGGCGCCAACCTAAAATTGAACCGATTAAGCTGGAGCGGAAACAAGATGAGCGTCAGGTGGCGGAGTGACAATAGGAGCCGATTGTGAACAATCCTCAGAAAGCAGAACGGGGAACAGCCGTTCGCCGTTCCCCGTTTGCGCTAATAGGAGACAAATCTCCTTAGTACTGATAAATTACCTGTAGCGCGAGAGTGGTTTGATCCTTGTCGGCATTGGAACTGCCTCTCTTATAAAACCGGCGATCAGACCAGTCCTGCCGAACCTCCGCTCGACCAAGCAGCATCTTAGTAAACTTATACGCTCCTGTTAGCGTCATCTCACCAACCGCGACGTTCGCATGGTTTCCAAGGAAGTCACCGCCCAGTCGAGCACCATCACGATCATTGAACCATTCAGCCCGAAGAGCTGTGTTAAAGCGTTCCGTCCAGTCATACGAGGCTATTGCGGCAACACCCTGCCAAGTACCATCCCGGAGACTCGCCGTAACTTTTTCTTCGTGCCCGTAGGTGTACTCTAAGAAAACGGTGAGGTCAGATATTGGCTTGATGGTTGCGACATTGCCAAGAGTAAATCGGTTACGGTTGGTATTGTGTCTTTGCTCCGGTCCGGCCATGACGCTGGTCGTCAGCGAAAACATTTCGCCTGGAGTAAAGGTAAATCCCCCATGGAAGGAGGGGCTGCTGTTGTTGTCATGGGGGTTATCCCAACCAGTCACGGGACCACCCATAATGGTAAGCGTCTTTAACACCGGATAGGAAAATAGGGCGCCCAAGTGAGTGAATGGAATAGCGAAATTAAACAGGAAAGAACGGGAGATATTGGGGTTGTATGAGCCCGGAGCAGGAATCACCTCGGTTCCCATCAACGTGACAAATTTTCCTGCTTTAATTTGCAGCCCTTCTCCGATGGGGATGGTCGTCGTCAAAAATGCCTCGCGCAATTCGGCGGAAGGTTGTTTCTGTAATTTTTTATTCCACAAGGTCGCTTCGCGCAGCAGCTCCGCGGTGCGCCCAAAATCACCCACGACCTTGAAACCGACGCCCCAATCTTTTTCCGGCTTTTCCAGAGTTATGTTGAAATCATTAAAGACAATCTTGTTATGGTCCTTATCGAAGTACCGACCGCTGATGTCCTCAGGATGTCTTGGATGATTCGAACTCCAAGTGTAGCTCGTATCAAAGAAGCCGCCCAAAAAAAATATCCCGAACATCAGAACCATTGTTGCCAATCTTCGTTTCATTTATCTGACCTCCTTCAAAACTAGGCTGCGACATTAACACACCGTAACATCGATGTTAACGGGTTTTGAAAAAATCGAGCAATTAAAATGCCACGAACAAGCCGTTGGCCCAAGAATTTTATCTACCTGAAATTCAAGTGTTTTCACGAAACAGGGTAGCTCGAAAAATTATCTTGTGCCTAAATTGTAATCAGCGCCTGTCAATTTTCTGAGCAACACGCGAGGTCGTCAGGTCAAAGACTACGACTTTTAGCGGATGCCGTTGCCTTCAACAAATGATGTCGAGATCCTCTCATTCGGTGCCACCCAAACAAACTTTGCCGATTGGGAATCGCATTCATATAATGACTGTCTCAGTTATCGTCAACAGGAAATTCCAGCACTTTCCGCACCCGCACTGCGCAGGCCTTGAGCTCCGGTTGCCGCGACACGGGATCGCGCACGCTAGTCGTCAGATTGTTCGCGGCTTTGAAAAAACCCTCGTCCCGTCCCCAATGAAAAGGCAAGAAGCAGGTGCCGCGGGTGATTTCATCCGTGGCTCTAGCCTGCGCCATGACTTTGCCGCGGCGCGAAATGATTTCGACGAAATCGCCATCCAGAATATCAAAGCGGCGCGCGTCGGCGCGGTTAAGTTCCACAATCGGGTCGGGCGCGCTGCGCCTGAGCGCCTGGTTTTTCCCGGTGCGCGTCATCGTGTGCCAGTGATATTTGACCCGTCCCGTAGTCAAAATCAGCGGGTACTCGTCGTCTGGAGTCTCGACCGGAGGCGCGTGCTCAACCGCAATCAGATTGGCCTTGCCGTCAACGGTGGGAAAGCGGCCGTCTTCGTAAAGCCTCGTTGTTCCCGTATGTCGCGCCTTCGGGCATGGCCATTGTAACGGTCCTTCGATCTTGAGCCGATCGTAGCTCGCGCCCGAGAGATCACAGCGCGTCGCCGCGGTCAGCGCGGCAAACTCGGCGAAAATTTCCGCAGACGATGGGTAAGCAAAGGCGTCGCCGAATCCCAACGCCTGGGCAAAGAGCGAAATAATTTTCCAGTCCGGCAATGCCTCGCCCGGCGGCTCGGCGAGCTGCGGCATATACGTCATGCGTCGTTCGGAATTGGTCATCACGCCTTCCTTCTCGCTCCACTGCGCCGCCGGCAAGAGCACGTGCGCGAAGCGGCTGGTCGCCGTCGGATGATAAGCGTCTTGCACGACCACCAGCTCGGCGTGGCGCAACGCCTTTTCGATCAAGTCGAGGTCCGGCGCGGAGGCTGCCGGATTGGTGCAGAGAATCCAGATCGCCTTGAGCTTTCCTTGTGCGAGCGCTTCAAACTGCTCGAGCGCCGGCAATCCGGGCCGAGACCCAATGCGTCCGCATGGGACACCCCAAAAACGCTCTACTTCCTCGCGATCGGTTGGATCTTCGACGCTTCGGTAGCCCGGCAGCATGTGCGATAAACCGCCGACCTCGCGGCCACCCATCGCGTTGGGCTGACCGGTCAATGAGAACGGACCGGAACCCGGCTTGCCGATCTTGCCGGTAGCAAGGTGCAGGTTGATGATCGCGTTATTCTTCTGCACGCCGACGGAACTTTGATTGACGCCCATGCTCCAGAGCGTGAGCGCGCTCTGCGCCATGCCGAAGATCAATGCCGCTTCGACAATCAGACATTCCGGCACGCCGCAAATTTCTTCGGCAACTTTAGGCGGGCATTTCTTGACGACTTCCCTGAGGGCGCGGAAATCGTTCGTATGCCGGCTGACAAAATCGCCATCGATTAAATTAGCTTCAATGAGCACGCACAGCATGCTGTTCAGCAGCGCGATATCCGTGCCCGGTCTAATCGGCAAATGAAGATCGGCGAAATCGGCGGTCTCGGTCCGGCGTGGGTCGACGGCGATGATCATCACTTTTTTCGGATCGCTGTGCTTTCGCTCTTTGATTCTCTTGAAGAGCACCGGGTGGCAATCGGCTGTGTTGGTGCCGATAAGAAAAAGACAATTGGTCTCGTCGATGTCGGCATACGAGGTTGGCGGACCATCGCAACCGAGAGATGTTTGATAGCCGGCCACCGCCGACGCCATACAAAGGCGTGAGTTAGTGTCGAAGTTGTTGGTGCCGAGAAATCCCTTGGCCAGCTTGTTGGCAACGTAATACTCTTCGGTGGTCAGCTGTCCCGAGCCGTAAAAGACCACCGCGTCGGCGCCGTGCTCGTCAATGATCGAGCGAAATCTTTTTGCCAAATAGGCCGTCACCTGCTGCCAAGTAACGCGTTTGAACGGCCTGTCCTGACACTGGCGCACCTGAGGATGGAGTAAGCGATCGTGGGTTCTGAGAATTTCCGGCAGGTAGACGGCCTTGAGGCAGAGATCGCCGAGACTCGATGGATGGTCGGGGTCGCCTTTGATTTTCGCTACGGCGCCGTTGCTTATTCCCGCCGAGAGCCCGCAGCCGACGCCGCAGTAGGGACAGTAAGTTTTTTCCCAGTGCTCGATGGCGTTGCTTTGAGTAGTATCCACGACGAAATCTTTAGCCGGCGCCAGCGCAAATCACCTCCTTGATCCTCCCCCGCCTGCGGGGGAGGAAAGAGGTGGGGGCGCTTCGCTCAAATCGACAAACTCCGTCATCGCCTGTGGTTTGCGATATTTGCGGCGGAAACGATTAAAGCCGGTGAATTTCTCGATGACGAAGAGCTCCTCTGGTGTAACCGTTCGGTCGGTAGTTGCCGCTTGCCGCGCTTCGAACACAGAAAGCGCCCTGCCGCCACGGTTCGCCTCGCCTTCGAGGAAGCTCAGCAGTTGCTTGCGTGCCTCATGGTATCTGGCATCGTCGATGATTATCAGCCGGTCTCGCGGCCGCTCGAATGGCACGGTGACGATTTCTCCGACGGTGGCAGCCGGGCCGTTGGTCATCAGCACGATCCGGTCGGCGAGCAACAGCGCTTCATCGACGTCGTGCGTAACCATGAGCACGGTCTTGCGCGTTTCGGCGCAGAGCCGGATCAACTGGTCCTGCAATTCCATGCGGGTGACGACGTCAAGAAGACTGAATGGCTCGTCGAGCAGTAACACTTTCGGTTCCAGCGCAAAGGCGCGGGCGATGCCGACGCGCTGGCGCATGCCGGCGGAAAGCTGTTCCGGCTGACAATCCGCAACATCGTTCAGGCCTACGGAACTGAGAAACTTATCGGCGACCGCTTTACGCTCCTTGCGTGTCTTTCGGTCATCGATCTGCTCCAGGGCAAGCAACACGTTTTCCCGCGCGCTCAGCCACGGCAGCAAGGCGGGAGATTGAAATACCACGCCGCGGTCGAGCCCTGGGCCAATAACTTCGCGGCCGGCGACAATCACTCCGCCTTCCGTGGCATCGTTCAACCCCATTGCGATGGAGAGCACGGTGGATTTGCCGCAGCCCGAGTGGCCGACGATGCAGGCAAATTCGCCTTCGCTTACGCGTAGGTTAAAATCCTTGACAATGACCGAGGGGCCCTGCTCGGTATCATAGGTTTTACCGAGGCTGGTGAGCTCGAGAAATGGGATCATCGATACGGTTTTTCCTCCTCAGTTAAGTAGGATTCCTTGCCGTTCCGGGGTCGAACCAGCAGCAGAGTCTTCCCTCCGCGCGTTAGAATGCTCACGGTTTCGCGCCGCACCCTCTGATAGCTCGGCTCCCTGCTCAACTGCACGTGGGAGCGTGGATGGGCAGTTTCGACGTGCACGGCCGGTCCGAGCGTCGCGCCGGGGCCGGAAGTCAACGTGTAGATCGAGTCGGCGAGCAAGATCGCTTCGTCGATATCGTTGGTGATCATCACTACGGTTTTCCGCGTTTCCATCCAGATGCGCGCCAATTCTTCCTGCAGCGTGCCGCGCGTCAGCGCGTCGAGCGCGCTAAAGGGCTCGTCCATCAGCAGTACCTTGGGGTCCATCGCCAACCCTCGGGCCACGGCGACCCGCTGGCGCATGCCGCCGGAAAGTTCCCGTGGGACCTTTTTCATCGCGGCGCCGAGGTTGACTAAACGGATGTAGTGCTCGGCGCGCTCGCGTTTTTCTGATTCGCCGAGATGAGGCGCCACCGCATCGACGGCCAGATAGACGTTCTCAAACACGTTCATCCATGGAAGCAACGAATAGTTCTGAAAGACCACGCCTCGGTCAGGACCCGGACCATCGATCGGCGTCCCCTCGAGCAAAATTTCGCCAAGATCGGGTTCGATCAATCCGGCGACGAGCGAAATCAAAGTCGTCTTGCCTGACCCGGAACGCCCGACGATGCAGACGAACTCGTTTTCATCTATGGCCAAATTGATGTCGCGCAGCACGGCTAGTCGGCCGCGGCCTTCGGCTGCGGCGCGCTGAGTGCGCGCAAAGCTTTTGTCGAGGCCGCGAATTTCGAGATAGGCCATGCGCAAAACCTCAAGCGGTCTTAAAGCGCCGTTCGACTACGCCCATGAGCCGGTCCAAGCCGAAGCCGATAAGGCCGATCGTGATGATGGATAGGAGAATGTGCGAGTAGACAAGGCTGTTGTATTCTTGCCAGAGAAAGCCGCCTACACCGGGAGCGCCCGTGAGCATCTCCGAAGCGACAATGACCAGCCAAGCCAGACCGAGCGAGAGCCGATAGCCGGTGAAAACATAGGGGAGTGATCCCGGCACGATGATGCGCCTGAGAGTTTTCATCCGGGAAAGCTTCAGCACCTTGCCGACGTTGAGATATTCGGGGCTGATACTTCTTACGCCGACCGCAGTGTTGATCACCGTGGGCCACATGGCACAGGTGGCAATGGTAAAAATGGCGGCCGGTTCCGACTGCCTGAAGATGACCAACCCCAACGGCAGCCAAGCCAACGGGGAAATCGGCCGCAAGATTTGGATCACCGGATCGAAGGTCCTATGAAAAACCCCGGAAAGTCCCAGGAGAAATCCCAGAGGCGTGCCGATAATGATCGCGAGTAGAAATCCTTTCGCGACCCGGATCAGGCTTAAAAACGCGAACCTGCCGATTCCCTGATTCATCTCACCGTCTTTGAAAAATGGATTGAGGATGTAGAGCTTGCTCTCTTCCCAAGTTTTCATCGGCGACGGCAGATCCCGCGCTATGGTCGTACTGATTATCGTCCAGATGAGTAGCATGACGCCGATACCCATCAGAGGAAGAGCCAGGGTGGCAAAATCGAATCGCTTGGTCATTTTGCACCTCTACGCGATGCTGTTGATAGGAAACTTTTTGGCGTACTCTTCCGGCTTGCTCGGATCGAACTCGACGCCGTCGAACAGCGTCTCTTTCTTCATGTCCTCTTTTGGCGTCACTATGCCCATCTCTTTTGCGACTTCACGTTGAAGTTCCGGCCGGAGCACTTGATTAACCAGACCCTTGTAATCGGGCGCTTCTTTCACCATCCCCCAGCGGCGAAACTGCGACAGCCACCACACGCCGTGGGATTTCCACGGAAAGTTTGTATTGCGCACGAAAAAGGTCATGTAGTTCGGATCCTTTTCTTTCCGCCCGTCGCCATAATCGTAATCTCCCAGCATGCGCCCGAGAATCACTTCTTTCTGGGTATTGATATATTGCGGGCGCGACACCACCTCGGCCATATGCGGGCGGTTCTCCAGCTTATCGATGTGCTGGCTCGACTCGAACATGGCGCGAAGGATCGCTTTCACCGTCTTGGGGTTCTTGTCGGCGAACTCTTCGGTGAACGCGAGGACCTTCTCGGGATGGTCCTTCCACATCTGCTGCGTGGTGATCGCCGTAAAGCCAATGCCGTCGGCGATGGCACGCGCGTTCCATGGCTCGCCGACGCAAAAGCCATCCATCTTGCCGACCTTCATATTTGCCACCATTTGCGGCGGCGGTATAGTGATCAACGTCACATCTTTGTCCGGATGTATTCCGCCCGAGCCAAGCCAATAGCGCGTCCACATCGCGTGCGTACCCGGCGGAAACGTCATGGCGAAAGTCATCGGCGTGCCGGCCTTCTTGGCCTGCTCAACCAGCGGCTTTAACGCCTGCGGTGTCTTCGCGCCTTTCGTCAACAGCTCCTTCTCCAGTGTAATCGCCTGGCCGTTGCGATTGAGGACAAACGGAATGACCAGGCTCTTCTTCGGCGAGCCCAAAAGTCCCATCGTTGAGGCGAAAGGCATGCCAAAGAGCATGTGCGTCGCCTGGTTTTCGCCGAGAGTCAATCGGTCGCGAATAACCGCCCAGGAGGCTTCCTTCGAGATGATCGATTCGATTCCGTGTTTTTTGAACAAACCCAATTCGTGCGCCATCACGATCGACGAGCAGTCGGTCAAGGCGATGATGCCAAACCGGACACTGATTGTTTCAGGGCCATCAGCCGCATAGGCGCCGCCGATCCAACCCTTCGGCATGCCGGCGAGCAAGATACCCACTGCGTTGCCGGACAGCTTTAGAATTTCCCGCCGCGAAAACTGCTTTAACTTACGCTGTTTATTTTCTTGCGCCACGGCCATCATCCTTCCAGTATGATTTGCTCGCCTTGCGCGACCAGCCGAAAGATTTTCACTTTCAGCTTCGGATCCGTCGAGCACGCACCGGTCTTGAGATCAAACTTATATCGGTGGAGAGGGCAGACCACTTCGCCATTTTCGATCCAGCCGTTGCACAATTGGCCGCCTTCGTGCGGACAGATATTTTGAATGCCGTACAGTTGTCCGTTACTTTTGAAAACAGCCATCTCTTCTCCTCTCGTACGAAGTAACTTCGCCGCTCCTTCAGCGATCTCTTGAGGTTGAATGCTAGGCGGCGCCGGCTCGGCCGCGGCTTTGACGGGCGCCGGCTCGGGTTGAGGAATTTTTCTTAACTGCTGACGCATCGCTTTAAAGGCACCATATTTCGCCAACCCGGCGATGACGTCAGCCAATTCCTCACATGGCACATCTTCCATAATCTTCGCTGGGAAATTCGCTTCACTGCCGGCAGCGCCGCCGGCGAACACATCGACGGCCTCGACGACTTCACC
>WNGA01011905.1_pt1 | contig 20852 bp, 21 predicted proteins | sample 5400061 | NCBI WGS metagenome assembly WNGA01 (sample SAMN13153366, study PRJNA577476) | soil metagenome | isolation source: 100 cm soil or saprolite under grassland replicate 2 | place: USA:California | collected 2016-06-15
CCGCATCCGATCTGCACCCCGAAGTACATCGCCGACGTGATGATCCCCGCCATCCGCGGCGGCGCCGCCAAGTCCGGACGTGACCTGACCGGCTTCGATGTCGTCGCGCAACCGCTGATCGCGACCGCGCCGACTCGGGACCTCCTCGACGCCCGCATCCGCGACGTCCGCGCGCGCGTGTCGTTCTACGCCTCCACGCGCACCTACGGCGAGGTCTTTCGCCACCACGGCTGGGGCGCGCTCGTCGACGAGCTGCACGAGTACTCCGTCAAGAAGCGGTGGGAAGAGATGCCGAAGCGGATCAGCGACGAGGTGCTCGAGACCATCGCGGTCATCGGGACGCACGACGAGATCGTCGACAAGCTGCGGCAGCGGTACGGCAGCGTCGCCACCGGCCTCGAGTGGGGGATGCCGATCCGCACGCCCGACGACCGCCGGACGCTCAAGGCGGCGATCGAGGAGCTGCACCGCTGGGGCCCGCAGGCGAGGGGATGAGTGAACATGAGCACATCCCAAACACCCAATCCCAGACCTCACTCGTTGGTTAAATCCGTTCCATCCGTTGTCAACCTCAGCGCCAAACACTCGACACTCACACTGGCGACTACGACCGCCAGCGGTCTTCCTCAAGCCGCGCCACTTTTCTTCGCCGCCGCCGCCGACGGCTCGCTCATCTTCGTCTCCGGCGCAGAAAGCAGGCACAGTCTCAACATTGCCGCCAACGGCAAGGCGGCGGTGACAATTTACGGCGACACGTGGAGCTGGAATGAAATCGCCGGGGTGCAAATGGAAGGATTGGTCAGCGCGATCCCGGCCGGGCCGGAGCGCGACGCGGCATGGGAAACGTACAAGGCCAAATTCCCGTTCGTGGTCGACTTTGAGGATGAAGTGTCGCGGTCAAACTTCTACCGCTTCACGCCTCGCTGGGTGAGGTTGATTGATAACCGTGTGCGGTTTGGGTACAGAGAAGAGTTCACTGTGGATGAAGGGGCAAAGCGCGGCTAGTCCGCGAGGTCGGCGAACAGGGGCGTGCTCAGGTACCGCTCGCCGAACGACGGGATGATCACGACGATGAGCTTCCCCGAGCTCTCGCTGCGGCGCCCGACTTCCGCGGCGGCCCAGATGGCCGCGCCGGAGGAGATGCCGACGAGGAGGCCCTCCTCGCGCGCCGCGCGGCGGGCCGTGGCGAAGGCGTCGTCGTTCTTCACCCGGATGATCTCGTCGTAGATCTTCGTGTTGAGCACGTCGGGGATGAAGCCCGCGCCGATGCCCTGGATGGGATGCGGGCCCTTCTGCCCGCCGGAGAGGACAGGCGAGGCGTCGGGCTCCACCGCCACGCACCTGAACTGCGGCTTGCGCGCCTTGAGAACCTCCCCCACTCCCGTGATGGTCCCCCCGGTGCCGATGCCCGCCACGAGGATGTCCGCCTTGCCGTCGGTGTCGCGCCAGATCTCCTCCGCCGTCGCCTTCCGATGGATCTCGGGGTTCGCCGGGTTCTGGAACTGCTGGGGAATGAAGTAGCGAGGGTCGCTCGCCGCCAGGTCCTCGGTCCGCTTGATGCACCCGGCCATGCCCTCGCTGCCCGGAGTCAGGATCAGCTCGGCGCCGTAGGCCCGGAGGAGCATCCGCCGCTCCTTGCTCATCGTATCCGGCATGGTCAGCACCAGCTTGTAGCCGCGGGCGGCGCAGACGAACGCGAGCCCGATGCCCGTATTGCCGCTCGTCGGCTCGAGGATGATGGTGTCCGGCTTGATCTTGCCCGCCTTCTCGGCGGCGTCGAGCATGGACACGCCGATCCGGTCCTTGACGCTGTGGGCGGGGCTGTAGAACTCGAGCTTGGCGACCACGTCGGCCTTGCATCCTTCCACGACGCGCCGCAGCCGTACGAGGGGCGTGTTGCCAACCAGCTCTGTGACGTCATTGGCGATTCGCACTGATCTCCTCCTTGTGGATGACGTGCCGACGTGGATGACCGGTCTATTGGGCGAGCCACTCGAGCGTGAATCCGCCACCCCCGTCCCGCACGTGGCCGCCGTGCGGCGCGGGGAAGTGCGCGGGCAGGAGCAGCGCCCCACGCTCGCAGCACATCTCGAGCAGCCGGCGGCGAGAGGCGGCGGAGGCGGCCGGATCGATGCACGCGACGGTACTCCAGTCGGGGCGGTACACCTGGATCGGATGGTGGACCACGTCGCCCGCGAAGACCGCCTCGGAGCCCTTCGACGCGAGGCGGATACGGACGTTGCCGGGCGTGTGCCCGGGCGCCAGCTCGACGCGGAACGCCCCATCCACCTCGTGCCCGTCCTCGATCATGTCGGCCCGCCCCGCCTCCACGACGGGCAGCACGCTGTCGTTGAACGCGTTGCGGCGGATGGGGCTCGGATCCGGGTGCGCCGTCCAGTGCTCGTACTCGATGCGCGAGAAGAGGTAGCGCGCCCGGCGAGGAACGGCGTATTCAGCCGGTGCCAGTGGGCGCGCGGCATCCGGTCCTTGCCGTTGCCGATGCAGGCGTCGATGAGCACGGTGTGACGGCCGGTCTTCACGACCCAGCTGTGCATGCTGAAGACCAGGGCCCCGCGCTCCGCGATGTAGTAGCGCGGTGACAGCCAGGGCATGTGCGGGCGCAGCACCTCGGGGTCGAACGCGGGGAAGAAGCCCTCGGCCGTGAAGCTCGTGTCGACCGTCTCCTCGATACGGTCGAGAACCGCGCCGCCGACCGTGAGCCTGTCCATTCGAGTCCTCCCCGTCTGCCCGTGATCCGGCTGTCCACCCCGCCGCCGCCAGATTCTACTCGATCCGTCCCCGCCGCTTCACATTCGTTTACACTCGCCACACACGGCCTTCACACGCCCGCGAGACGCTGGGGTCCGAGCAGGCCGGATCGGATTCTCGCGCCTGCGATGCGCACTGACGAAGGGGAGGAACGTCATGAGAACGAACGCGATACTCGCAGGGTTGGCGTTGATGCTTGGGCTGACGGTCCCGGTGGCGGCGGATCCGCCCGACATGGCGCCGGCAGCCGAGGAAGGGATGGGCAGCGGCGGACATCATCCAGGAATGCAGACCGCGGGACACCGTGGCGGCTGGCAGCGAAACATGGGCCCGTCGCAGCAGGGGTACTCCCACGGTCGGCAGCGGCCCTCCTTCGTCGGGATGGTGCTGCGCAACCAGCAGCAGCTCGGGCTCAGTACCCAGCAGGTGGACTCGCTCCGGAAGCTCGGGATGGACGCGCGGCGCGCGGAGATCCGGCGGAGCGCCGATCGGCAGATCGCCCAGCTCGACCTCATGAGCCTGCGCTGGAGCGACCCGGTAGACATGGGCAAGGTAGAGGCCAAGGTGCGCGAGATCGAGAAGCTGAAGGGTGACGGGCAAATCGCCGCCTTCCGTACGGCCGACGCGGCCAAGGCACAGCTCACGCCCGAACAGCGGGAGAAGCTGAAGGCCCTGTTTGCGGCGCGCATGCAGCACCATCGCCGGGGCGCCGGCGAAGGCGGCGCGGAACCGGGCACGCCAGGACACGATTCGACCCAGTAGCCGGCTCCCGAAATACCCGCCGGGTGCTGAAAGAGTCCGTGCGACGCGACGGCGCAGGCCGTCGAGAAAGGTCCAGATGCGAGGCGGCGCCCGAAGGTCGCTCGCGAGGCGTACTCCCTGCACGTTGACCGAGCGGCCGAGGGCGCCAACGAAGCAAATGGGCCCTTATCGGCGGCCTGCCCCGGCTACTTCTTGAGGCGGACGTCCTCGAGTGGCGCCGACCAGGGATACGGATCGATCAGCATGAGCGCGGGGTCCGCGACGCGCGGCCCGACGCCGCTCGGCCAGATGTACTCGTAGATGGGCCCGAACCGCACGCGCTCGTAGAGGAGCCGCTGGATCTGGTGCAGCATCGCCTCGCGCTTCTTCCGGTCGGTCTCGCGGGCCTGCTGCTTGTAGAGCGCCTCGATGTCGGGATACGCGCCGTAGGCGAAGGCGCCGTCGCTCGGGACGAGCTCCGCCATCCGCGTCGACGCGTTACCGTAGACCGCGTCGATGCAGACGCACAGCCCCTTGAGCTTCTTCGTGGCCAGCGCCGCGTAGAAGGCCGCGCGCTCCATCGTCCGCATCCTCGTCCGGATCCCGACGGTCCCGAGGTATCCGCCGATCGCTTCCACCATGGAGAAATACGGAGGCCACGGATAGAGATCGCCGGCGTCGAAGCCGTTGGGGTAGCCCGCCTCGGCCAGGAGCTGCTTGGCCTTCGCTGGATCGTACGCGTAGGGCTTGAGAGGCAGCGCAAACTCGAACTTTTCCGGCACGAGGCTGCCGGTGAGCCGCGAGGCTCCGAGGTTCTCCGCCTCATTCACCGCGCGGCCGTCGATGGCGTGCATGGCGGCCAGCCGCACGCGCCTGTCGTGCCAGGGCGACTTGGGATCCCACTGGTCCAGGAAGTCCAGGTAGAAGGTGCCGATCCCGCCGGAGAACGCGAGCTTGAGATTGGGATCTTTCTTCACGTCCTGCGCCTGCGGGGCGTCCAGCAGGTACGCGAGATCCACCTCGCCCCTCTTCAACATGGCCATCCGCGTCGTCGCCTCGGGGACGCTCTTGTAGACCAGCCGCTTCACCGAGGGAACTTTTCTCCAGTAGCCCTCGTAGGCCTCCATCACCAGCTCGATGCCTGGCGTGTTGCTGACGAACTTGTACGGCCCGAGGCCGATCGGGTGCTTCTTGAAGCCGTCGGCGCCCACCTGCTCGAAGTACTTCTTGGGCACGATCCAGCCCGCCCCGGTCGCGAGCGTGCCGTAGTACGTCATGAAATCGGGAAACGGCTCGTGCAGCTGGAAGCGCACGCGGTGGGGAGCAACGACCGTGACTTCCTTGACCTTCTCCTGGAGGATCTTGGCGCCCTTGGTGCGATGGAAGCTGAACTTCACGTCCTCGGCGGTAAAGGGATCGCCGTTGTGGAACTTGAGCCCCTCTCGCAGCTTGAATTCGTAGACACGCTGGTCCGCGCTCATCGTCCAGGACTCGGCCAGGCTCGGCGTCAGGTGGTTCCCCGGCATGGGCTTGACGAGCGCGTCGTGGAGGGCGTAGAGGACCCAGAATGGCGTGATCACCCCCACCACCGACTCGCCCGGATCGAACCAGCCGGGGAAAAGTGTCACGTACAGCGCCCAGCGCATCTCCCCCTCCGGCTTGGCCTGGGCCTCCGCGGTGGCGAAGAAGCCGCCGGCGAGCGGGGTGCACAGGAGGAAGAGACAGCCCAGAGCGAGACTCCGCGTGCTTTTCATGCTCTTAGCCTCCGTCGGTGGTGGCGACGGGGCGATCCTGCCAGATCGCCGCGGCCGCGTCAAACGCGATCCACGGCCGCTCCTCTTTCTTTCCGGCGGCGGCCATGCTATAGCTTCCGCACCATGATCGGCGCTTCCCACTACCGCCTGGGCGGCGATCGGCTCGCGGCGGGAGCGGGACGCTTCGTGGCCGATGTCCGCGTGCCCGGCATGCTCCACGCGGTGGTGCTGCGCTCCCGGCACGCCCACGCCCGGCTGGTCGGGATCGACGCGAAGCGGGCGCTCGAGCTGCCCGGCGTGCGTGCCGTGCTCACGGCCGCCGACGTGCCGCAGCGGGCCGTCATCCCGAACCGCGTGGGAGCGCCCTCCGGGACCGAGCGGTATCTCCAGCCCGCGATCGCCCGCGACGTCGTCCGGTACGTGGGCGCGCCGGTCGCCCTAGTCGTGGCCGATGACCGCTACATCGCGGAGGACGCGCTCGGGCTCATCGACGCCGTCTACGATCCGCTGCCAGTCTGCGCGACCGCGGCGGAGGCGCTCGCGACGGGGGCTCCACTTCTCTTCCCGCGCAGTGACTCCAACAACGTCGCCCTGATCACGATGCGGGTCGGCGACGCCGCCGCGGCGCTCGACGCGGCGGCGGTGGTCATCCGTGAGCGGTTCGCCTATCCGCGGCAGACGGCCGCGGCCCTCGAGACGCGGGGGCTCGTCGCCGTGCCGCCCGATCCGAAGGGCGGAGAGCTTCACCTGATCGGCTCGACCAAGTGCATCCACATCAACCGGGGCATCCTGGCCCCGATCTTCGGGATCCCGCTCGGCGCGCTGCGCCTGACCGAGGTGGACGTGGGAGGCGGCTTCGGCGTTCGCGGCGAGCTCTACCCCGAGGACATCCTGGTGCCGCTCGCGGCCATGAAGCTCGGTCGACCGGTCCGGTGGATCGAGGACCGCCGCGAGAGCCTGCTGGCGACGAACCACGCGCGCCAGACGGAGTACCAGGTCGAGATCGGCTTCGACGGAGACGGGCGCATCCTCGGCCTGCGCGCCCTGATCGTTGCCGACATCGGCGCGTACGTGAGAACGGCGGCCCTCGTGCCCGCGGAATTCGGTGCCGCGCTCTTCCCGGGTCCGTATCGCGTGCCCAGCTATGACTGCGATCTCTGGTCGGTCGTCACCAACAAGACGCCCGCGGGAACGCTCCGGTCCCCCGGCCGCCCCGAATGCAATTTTGCCCGCGAGCGCCTGATGGACAAGGGCGCCGCGCGGCTCGGCCTCGATCCGGCCGAGATCCGGCGGCGCAACCTCATCCGCGCCGACGAGATGCCCTACGACTGCGGCACCAAATCCTTCGGCGCCAACACCGTCTACGACTCGGGCGACTACCCCGCCCTCTTCGACGAGCTGCTGCGCCGCCTGGACTACGAGCGGGCGCGCGCGGAGCAGCAAGCGCGCAATGCGCGGCCGGGGCCGCGGCGGGGGATCGGGCTCAGCGTCTACGTGGAGAAGACCGGTCTCGGGCCCTTCGAGACGGCCCACCTCGAGGCGCGGGCCGACGGGCGCTTCACCGTCGACACCGGCGCCTCGTCCATGGGGCCGGGGCTCGAGACGGTGCTCGCCCAGATCCTGGGCGAGACCCTCGGCGTGGCAGCCGACCGCTTCGAGGTGCGCCACGCCGACACGTCCAACGTCGAGAGCGGGGTGGGCACCTATGGCTCGCGCGGCACCGTGACGGCGGGCAACGCCGCCGCCATGGCCGCGGCGAAGCTCATCGCCGAGGCGACGTCGAGGGCGGCCGCCAGCTGGAGCGTGGCTGAGGGCGAAGTCAGGTATGCCTCGGGAGTGCTCGAAGCGGCCGGCCGGCGCGTGACGCTCGGCGAGCTGGCCGCCCTGCGGAGGCTCGCCGTGGGCGCCTCGTTCAACGTGCCGAAGATCACGTATGCGGGCTGCGCGGTCGCGGTGATCGCCGACGTGGACGTGGAGACCGGCGCGGTGAGCCTGGATCGCATCGTCATCGGCACGGACGTCGGCCGCGCCGTCAACCCCGCCCTCGTCGAGGCCCAGCTCGTCGGCGGGGTCGCATTCGGCATCGGCAACTCGCTCTACGAGGCGCTCGAGTACGACGCCGGCGGACAGCTCCTCTCGGGCACGCTCATGGACTACGCCCTGCCGTACGCGCCCGACGTTCCGCCCGTGGACGGCTTCTACCAGGAGATCCGGGCGACGACGAACCCGCTTGGCCTGCGGGGCCTGGGCGAGTGCGGCAATCCGGGGCCTGGGCGGCGCCATCGCCAACGCTGTCTGTGACGCGCTCCGCGACCGGGGCGTCGGCATCACGGCCCTGCCGCTGACTCCCGCGCTGGTATTCGAGGCCATCCGGAGCGCCGCGACCAGGCCGACCCCCTAGGTCGCGGCCGCGCGCGCCGGTGGCCGGCTCGGCCGCATCCTTTCCGGGGGCGTGCGCATCTCAACAGCGGGAGGAATGTCCATGAGTGAGCAGGAGGAAACCGTCGGCGCCGATAGCGCGGTGGTCCATCTGACCGGGCAGACCTTTGACGAATCGCTGGCCGCTGCCGACGGCGTCTGGATGGTGGACTTCTGGGCGCCGTGGTGCCGCCCCTGTGTCGCCCTTGCCCCGGTGCTCGAGGAGCTCGCGCGCGCCTCGCAGGGCGGTGTGACGCTGGCGAAGGTCAACGTCGACGAGCAGCCCACCCTCGCGGCCCGCCACGGGGTCCGCTCCATCCCCACGGTGCTCTTCGTCAAGGACGGCAAGGTGGCGGATCAGGTGGTGGGAGCGGTGCCGAGGGCCCAGATCGAGGCGAGGCTTGCCGCCCTCGTCGGGACGGGTGTCGCGCCCTGAGTTGGCCGTGGGAGCGCCACGACCCGAGCCAGAAACCATGACAGCCCCCATGGCGAAAAAGACCCGCCCCGAGCCGGCCGCGCCGGCCCGGGTGCTCTCCATCCACGCGCATCCCGACGACCAGGAGTTCACAGTCGGCGGCACGCTGGCGAAGTGGTCGGGGGCGGGCAGCCACATCGTCACGGTGTGCATCACCAGCGGCGGGGCCGGCTCCAACGAGCACACGCCCCCAGATCTGACGCGACAGACGCTGGAGCCGATTCGCGAGGAAGAGCAACGGCAGGCCTGCCGCGTGCTCGGCGTCTCCGAGGTGGTCTACCTCGGCTACGAGGACGGGATGCTCGAGCCCTCGCTCGCGCTGCGACGGGACCTGACGCGGGTCATCCGGCGCCACCGTCCCGACGCGGTGGTGTGTGGCGACCCGACGGTGCGCTTTTTCGGCGCGATCTACATGAACCATCCCGACCACCGCGCTGCGGCCGACGCCGTCCTCGACGCCGTTTATCCCTCGGCGGAGACGCGGCTGATCTTCCCCGAGCTCCTCGACGAAGGACTCGAGCCCCACAAGGTCCGGTCGGTCTTCATCCATGGGTCGGAGAAGCCCGACACCTTCATCGACATCTCGGAGTGGCTCGGCGTCAAGCTCGCCGCCCTCAAGGAGCACCGTACCCAGATGGGCACCTGGGACCCGACCGAGTTGATCACGGGGTGGGCGCGGATGCAGGGCGCCAGGCGGAAGCTCGAAGCCGCGGAGTCCTATCGCCTCATGCGCCTCGGCGACTCGTAGCAGCCGGCGACTCATCGGGCGGGGTTGGGGGGTGCCCCCCGGGACCACACTGACTCGCACCCCGCTGTCCGCTCTCTACGCCGCCACGAGACCTCGGTCTTCGGCTTCGAGAATCCGCGCAGAAGATATAATCACCAGCCCGCAGGCGGCTCCTAGCTGTTCCCGGCGAGGCAGCGGCCGTCCGAGGTGAGACGGCCGCCCACGATATCGCAGGCCTGCTGGGGGTTGTAGGGCGTCTGGGACCAGCCGGCGCACCCGCCGAGCAATGCGGCCATGACCAGCGCTGCGCCCAGGAGGACTCGCAACGGAATCAGGCGCGTGGCTAGCGGACCGCGGTCTTCAGCGAGCGGCTCGACTTGAATCGGGGCACGCGGGTGGCGGGGATCTTGATGGCGTGGCCCGTCCGCGGGTTCCTCCCGTTGCGCTCGGCGCGCTTGCTGACCATGAAGGTCCCGAAGCCGCCGATGGTGACGCGGCGACCCTTCTTGAGCGCGTCGAAGACGCTCATGAAGAAGGCGTCCAGCGCCCGCTCGGCCGACACCTTGCTCCCGCCCGAAGCCTTGGCCATGGCGGACACGAGATCGGCTTTGGTCATGGCCTTCCCTCTCTACTCGAAAGTCCCGCGCGAAGTCAAGCTGGTCAGACGCTCGAGGACCCGGAAGAGGCTCTCGGCGGTAAACGGCTTCTCGAGCGCCGGCACCTGCTCGGCCTCGAGGAACTGCCACGCCGACGGGTTGGCCGTGTCGCCCGTCATGACGACGAAGCGCTTGGCCAGGGCGGGCTGCTCGCGGACCACCGCGCGGTAGAGGTCCTCGCCGCTGCCATCGGGCATCCGGATGTCCGAGATCACGACGTCGAAGCGGCGCGCGCGCGCGCGCTCGAGGGCCGAGCGACCGGTGGAGGCGACCTCCACCTGCCAGCCCGCGTCCATCAGCAGCGCCGTCACGAGGTCCACCATGCCGGGCTCGTCATCGACGACGAGGGCGCGGCGGCCGAAGCCGAAGACGCCGGCCTGGAGCGGCGACGCCGCCTGGCCCGCCGGCCCGGCCTGTGCGGCGGACGGCAGCTCGACCGTGAACACCGTGCGGCCGGGCACGCTCTCGGTGGTGAGTCGCCCGCCGTGCTGCTGGACGATGCCGTAGGACACTGAGAGCCCGAGCCCCGTCCCCTCGCCCACCTTCTTCGTCGTGAAGAAGGGCTCGAAGATGCGCGGCATGACCTCGGGCGGAATGCCGGAGCCATTGTCCTCGAACTCGATCACCACCCACGATCGATCGTTCTCCGTTCGCTCGCGGATGCGCACGCGTATGGTGTCGCCCTTTCCCCCGGCCATGATGGCGTGCTCGGCGTTGAGCAGGAGGTTCAGGAACACCTGCTGGAGCTGGTGCACGTCGCCCTCTGCGGGCGGCACGTCCGGGTCAGGGTCGAGGTCGACGTGGATGCCGGAGAGACGCAGCCGCGTCGCGCGCAGCGCCATGGTTTGCTCGATCACGGCCGGCAGATCCACGGGCGCGCGCTCGGGCTTGCGCTGGCGGGAGAAGAGCAGCAGCCCCTGGACGATCTTGGCCATGCGCTCGCCCTGCGCCACCATCGTCTCGAGCGGGCCTCGAATGTCGGGCGGCAGCGGCTTGCCCTTGAGCAGCTGGCCGTAGCCGATGATGACGGACAGCGGGTTGTTGAGCTCGTGGGCGACGCCCGAGACGAGCTGGCCGACAGCGGACAGCTTGCCCGCCTGCACCAGCTGCGCCTGCGTCTCCTGCAGCTGCTGGACGCGCGAAGCCAGCTCGTCGTAGAGGCGGCCGTGCTCGATGGCCAGGGCCGCGGGTGCCGCCAGGGTCGCCAGCCGGTCCAGGTCTTCCGGGACGAAGCAACGCTCCCGGCCGACGTAGGCGACCGACAGGGCGCCGATCGCCTCGCCGCGGACCATGAGCGGACAGGCCACGGTCGCGCCGAGCAGCTCGCGCCGATTCTGGGTGAGCATGCGGCGCATGCGGCCTGGCCACGACCTGTAGTTGTTGACGAGCACGCCCTCGCGCCGCAGGGCCGCGGTCCCCAGCGCCCCCTCGCCGAGCTCCAGCTTCTGCCCGAGCTCGCCGTCGACGAGCCCGTGCCCGGCGCGGATGACCAGCTGGTCCTCGCCCTCGGGCCGGAGCGCGACCAGCGCCATGTCGCCCTCGAAGAGCTCCGCGGCCTTGCGCGCGATCAGCGTCAGCCGCTCCTCGAGGGTGAACGGGACGAGGATCTGCTCGACGACTTCGCGGATGGACTCGAGGTGTCTCAGCCGCTGGCGCGTCTGCTCGTACAGGCGCGCGTGATCGAGCGCCAGCGCCGCCTGGTCCGCAAAGGTCTGGAGCAGGCCCGTCTCGACCTCCGTGAAGCGCCGCCCCGTCCGGTCCGCGATGGAGACCGCCCCGATGATGCGGTCCTCGAGACGAAGCGGGACCGCCAGGAAGGCACCGATGCCGGAGACCACGACGCGCTCCCGCATCTCGGGAGTCAGCTGGATGCGCGGATCGGCCAGGACGTCAGAGGCGACCACGGAGCGCCCGTCGACCACCGCGCGGCCCGTGATCCCGTAGCCGGGCGGCACGACGTGGCCGTGCGGAGCGTGAGCTCCAGCGTTGTGTCCCTGCGCGATAACCTTCAGCGAGCCGTCGGGTTGGACGAGGCGGAACCCGGAAGAGCGGGCGCGGAGAACCGGCAGAACGCTGCTGACGATGCGCTGGGCGATGTCATCGACGTCGAGGCTGCCCGTGAGCGTCTGGGCGACGCGCGCGATCTCCTCGGCCTCGCGCTGCCGCCGCGTCGCCTCGCCGTACAAGCGCGCGTTCTCCATCGCCAGCGCCGCCTGGTCGGCGAAGGCCTGGAGGAGCGCCGTGTCCGCGTCGGAGAATTCGCGGACCGAGGTGGAGGCAATCAGCAGGGCTCCGATCAGTTCGCCTTTGGCGCGGAGCGGTGCCGCCAGCACGGCGCGCGTGCCCGACTCCACGAGTCTCGTCCTGAGGTGGTCGGTCAGCGACAGCGCCGGATCGGCCAGGATATCGTTGGTGGAGACGGCCCGCCCCTCGGCGATCACGCGGGCCGCGAGCCCGGTGCCGGGCTCGATCGCGTAGCCGCGGTCGAAGTGCCCCGCCGCCGCCCCGGCCCAGGCGATGGCCTCGAGCGTCCCGTCCGGGCGCAGGAGGCGCAGGCCCGCCGACTCCACCCCGAAGATGGGCAGGACGCTCTGCACGACGCGGTCGGCGACCTCCGTCACGTCGAGGCTCTCGGTCAGCATGCGCGCGCCCTGCGCCAGCTCCTCGGCTTCCCGGCGGCGGCGCGTCGCCTCGGCGAAGAGGCGCGCGTTGCGCACCGCCACGGCGGCCTGCGAGGCGAACGACGTCAGGAGCTCGCGGTCGTCCTCGGCGGGCAGGTCCCCTCTTAGGAGGTTGAGGGTGAGGACGCCCAGAAGGTCGTCGCCGGACACGACCGGGACGCCCGCAAAGGCGAGGAGTCCCTTGTCGGCCGCCCACTTCTGTGCGTGGATGCGCTCGTCGCACGTGACGTCCTCGACGTACAGCGCCTGACGATGGCGGGCGACCCAGCCGGTGCCCCCCTTGTCCAGCTCCAGCGCGGGCGGGAGCTCGTCGGGACCGTCGGACAGGTCGGACGACCAGGCGCGGCGGATCAGGCGGCCGCGGGCGGCGTCCATCTCCCAGAAGACGACGTTCTGCGCGCCGGTGAGCTGAGCCAGGGCGAGCGTGATCTGCCTGAGGAGCGTTTCGAGGTCGAGCTGTTCCGAGAGCGCCGCATTGACGTCGGCCAGCGCTCGAAGGCGGCGCCGGCGCGCCTCGAGGGCGGCCAGGGCCTGGCGCCGCGCCTCCAGGGCGCGGTTGAAGTGCTCGGCGAGCTCCGCCAGCTCGTCTCCCGTGGACACCACGATGGGCGGCCCCTGCGCCGACGCCAGGTCGCGGGTGCCGCGGATGAGCGTGCGAACGGCTCCGTGCATGCGGTTGCCGATCAGCCAGGCGACCAGGAGCGCCAGCATCGTTGCCGCTCCGAGGGCGACGAGGTCGCGCTTGAACCGCCCCAACGCCGGAGAGTAGGCGATGCCGCTCGGCACCGCGGCCAGCGCGAGCCATTCCGATCTGGCCATGCCGGCCGCGCCTGTCAGGTGGGGCACGCCGCCGGGGGAGTCCCATTCGGCCGTCCGGCTGCTTCGGCGAAGCAGCGGGCCTGCCTCAGGGACGCCACCCAGATGGCGATCGAAGGACTTGTCCGGGCTGGCGGACCTGGCCAGCACCGCGCCGCCCGGGGCCACGATGGCGACGGCCTGCCCGCGGCTGAGTGGCAGCGCGGTGAGATAGTGCGAGAGGACCTCGAGGTCGATCTCGGCTGCGAAGACGCCGACGATCCTGCCCTGGCGGTCCTCGACGGGGACCAGCAGCGGCACGACCTGCCGGCCGTCCGTCGGGCTCTGTTGCGGCGCCGTCACCTGCGGCTGGCCGCGCTGCAACACCGCGTCGAGGACGCCCCGGGCGATGAATGTCGGCTCCTCTACGTGCGGGCCGCTCGCGGCCAGCACGCGCCCGTCGACGTCCGCGACGACGAAGCGATGCATGAAGGGGTGCTGGACCTGGACGCGGCGGGCGAGGGCCTCGAGATCGGAGTCCTGGATGCGGTCGAGCGTCCGAAAACTGGCGAGGGCGAGGAGACTCTCGGTCTGGCCGCTCAAGACCTCGTCGAGCTGGCCGGGCTAGTATAGCCCAGACGCTGGCGTATAATGCCTGCATGCCGCGCGGCTTTTCGATCGATCTCTCCACGTCGATTTTGATCGCGCTGGCCGTCCTGGCTACCGGCATCGCGCACTGGAAGGACCCCGGCCTGCCGCTCCTCGGCGCCAGGAACGGGCTCAGCATGGTCTGGTTCATCCTGCCGCGACTCATCCCGGCCCTGATCCTGGCTGGCATGCTTCAGGTGATCATTCCCCAAGAATCGATCGCGCGGTACTTCGGCCAACAGTCGGGCATCGGCGCCATCCTCATGGCCTCGGCCGCCGGCGTGCTGACGCCCGGCGGCCCGATGGTCAGCGTGCCGCTCCTGGTGGTGCTCGCCAACTCCGGCATGGCGCTCGGCCCGCTCGTGGCCTACATGACGTCGTGGTCGCTGTTCGGCATGCAGCGCATCATCGCCTGGGAGGCGCCGCTCATGGGGTGGCGCTTCGTGCTCGTGCGGATCGTCCCGAGCCTGGCCTTCCCGGTCATCGCGGGCTGGCTCGTCAAGCTGTACTACAACGAGTAGCCGCGTGGCCTTCGACGACCTCCGCGAGTTCGTCGCTCACCTCGAAAAGACCGGGCAGCTCAAGCGCGTGCGCGCCCGCGTCTCCCGCGATCTCGAGATCGCCGAGATCACCGACCGCGTTTCGAAGAGCCCGGCCGAGCGCAACCAGGCCCTGCTGTTCGAGAGCGTGGAGGGCTTCGACACGCCGGTGCTCATCAACGCCTTCGGCTCGCCCGAGCGCATGGCGGCGGCGCTCGGCGTCGAGCACCTGAGCGAGCTGTCGGCGCGCGTCGCCAAGCTCCTCGACATGAGGATGCCGGGCTCGCTGTTCGACAAGTGGAGAAAGCTCGGCGACCTCTTCGACGTCGCCAAGGCCGGGCCCAAGCACGTGCGCTCCGCCCCGTGCCAGGAGATCGTCGAGACGGATCGGCCGAGCCTGGCGACGCTGCCCGTGCTGCGCTGCTGGCCGGGCGACGCGGGACGCTTCATCACGCTCCCGATGGTCGTCACGAAAGACCCGCTGAGCGGCGCGCGCAACGTGGGCATGTATCGCCTGCAGGTCTTCGACGATCGCACGCTCGGCATGCACTGGCAGATCCACAAGGGCTCGGCCGAGCACCAGCGGCTCGCGGAAGAGCAGCGCACGCCGATGGATGTCGCCATCGCCCTGGGCGGCGACCCCGCGTCCATCTTCTCGGCCTCGGCCCCGCTGCCCCCGGGCATAGACGAGATGGTCTTCGCCGGGTGGCTGCGCGGATCCGGCGTGCCCATGGTCCGCTGCAAGACGGTGGACCTCGAGGTGCCCGCGGAGGCGGAGATCGTGCTCGAAGGCACGGTGGATCCGGCGGAGCGCAGGCTCGAGGGGCCCTTCGGCGACCATACGGGCTACTACTCGCTGGCGCGCGACTACCCGGTCTTCCACGTCAAGGCCATCACGCGCCGCAGGCAGCCGATCTATCCCACGACCATCGTGGGCCGGCCGCCGCAGGAGGACTACTGGCTCGGCAAGGCGACCGAGCGCATCTTCCTGCCCATCATCCGCCTGATGCTGCCCGAGGTCGTGGACATGAACATGCCCGCCGAGGGCATCTTCCACAACCTCGTCATCGTCTCGATCAAGAAGCGCTATCCCGGGCAGGCGCGCAAGGTCATGTACGCCCTCTGGGGACTCGGACTCATGATGCTGGCGAAGAACATCCTCGTGGTCTCCGAGCACGTGGACGTCCAGAACCTGTCGGAAGTCGCCTGGCGGGCCACGGGCAACGTGGATGCCAGGCGCGACATCGTGATCGTGGACGGGCCGATGGACGATCTCGACCACGCGGCGCTCCGCCACCGCTTCGGCGGCAAGATGGGCATCGACGCGACGGAGAAGACCGCGGACGACGCCATCGGCCAGCCGTGGCCCGAGGAGATCGTGATGAGCGAGGAGATCCGCGCGCTCGTGACGAAGCGTTGGACCGAGTACGGCCTGTAGTGCCGCGCACGCTCAGACACTTCCTGGACGCCATCAAGTTCGAGCACACCGTCTTCGCCCTGCCCTTCGCCTACGTGGCCATGGTCCTGGCTGCCGACGGCTGGCCCGGGTGGCGCGTGCTCTGCTGGGTGACGCTCGCCATGGCGAGCGCGCGCACGCTGGCGATGAGCGTCAACCGCTTGGCGGACCGCCTCGTCGACGCCAGTAACCCGCGCACGGCCGAGCGCCACCTGCCGATGGGGCTCCTCGCGCCCTGGCACATGGTGCTGGCCGCCGTCCTTTCCGGCGCGCTCCTCGCCCTCTCGGCCTGGATGCTCAACCCCCTCTGCTTCAGGCTCGCGCCGTTCGCGGTCCTCTTCCTGATCGGCTACTCCTACACGAAGCGCTTCACCTGGGCGAGCCACTGGATCCTCGGCTTCACCGACGGCATCGCGGCCGCGGGGGGCTGGATCGCCGTGCGCGGCGGCTTCGAGCCGCCGGCCTTCATCCTCTGGTTCGCGCTGACCGTCTGGATCGCGGGCTTCGACCTCATCTACGCCTGCCAGGACGTGGACTTCGACAGGCGCGCGGGGCTCCACTCCTTCCCCGCGCGCTTCGGCATCGCTCCCGCGCTTCACGCCGCCAAGGTCTGCCACGTGCTGACGGTCATCGCCTTCGCCGCGCTCGGCTGGACGATGGGGCTCGGCTGGCTCTACTGGGCGGGCGTGCTCGTCGTGGCAGGCCTCTTCGTCTACGAGCATAGGCTGGTCTCGCCCACGGATCTCTCGCGCCTCGATGTCGCCTTCTTCAACGTCAACGGCTATATCGCGCTGATCATCCTGGCCGCCGTCCTGGGCGGGCGTCTCCTCTGACCGTGGGACTTGGAGAAGGGCCGGGCAAGGCGCGCTTCGTCAGCGAGATGTTCTCCCGCATCGCGGGCCGCTACGACCTGATGAACGGGCTGATGACCTTCGGCATGCATCACGCCTGGCGGCGGGCGGCCGCGCGCGAGACGATCCCCTCACCCGACGGGCCTGGCCTCGACCTGGCGACGGGCACGGGAGATCTCGCGCTCGAGCTCGCCGAGATTCACGCGCACCGCGCGATCGTGGGCGCCGACTTCGCGCACGGCATGCTGAGGATCGCGGAGGAGAAGCGGCGCGCGGGGGCCAGGGGCGGCCGCATCCGGCTCGTCGAGGCCGATGCGCTTTCCCTGCCCTTTGAGGCACGCACCTTCGCCTTCGTGACCTCGGCCTTCCTCCTGCGCAACCTGGCCGATCTCCGGCAAGGGCTCGCGGAAATGCGCCGGGTCTCGCGCCCGGGCGGGCGCGTCGTGGCCCTCGAAATCACGCAGGCCGAGCTGCCTGGCTGGGCGCCGCTCTTCCGGGCGTACTTCCGCCACGTCGTGCCGCGCCTCGGAGCTCTGGTTGGCGGCGACAGCGAGGCCTATACCTATCTTCCGCAATCGGTGGAACGTTTCCTCACGCCGCCCGGCCTCTCAGCGCTCATGGAGTCCATCGGGCTCCGCTCGGTCAGGTATCGCCGCCTCGGCTTCGGCACGGTCACCATCCATACCGGCATCGCGTAGGACGAGAAGGACCACCCTCTTCCGCTGACACGTCCGAGAAATTTCTTTCGACCCGTCGGGCTTACACAGCCGGTAGGTATTGTTCGGATCGGCACACCCGCACGCATTGAAAATATTTCCCTGCCCGGGCCGAAAGCACCCATTCCCTGCCCCTTTTGATGCGCGCCACTCCAGGGTGTATTTGGCACATTCGATGCTCCATCTATCGTACGGCAGCGATTGGCTTGGTCACCACATGGGCGAGCTGGGAATCTGGAGTAACTGAGAAAGGAGAGACCAAGTGAAGAATAGAGCGTACCGGGCGATAGCGATTCTGGTCGTGACGATCATGATGAGTGGCATGGCGTTCGTAGGCAGTTCGTGGGCGGGTAGCGCCCCCGGGGGTAGTGCCCCCGGATCAGGCGGAAGCGGCGGCAGCGGGGGTAGTGCCCCCGGCGCAGGCGGAAGCGGTGGGAGCGGAATGAGTACTCCCAGCGTAGGCGGAAGCGGTGGGAGCGGAATGAGTACTCCCAGCGTAGGCGGAAGCCCTGGGATCGGCGTCGGTGAAAGCGCAGGTACCGGCGACGGCGCGGTGAGCTCGGCCGCAGTGGGTATGCCGGGAGACACGAGGGTTGCCGGGATCGCCGAGGAGGGCGTTTTCTTCGCTTCGACGAGCCCGATGGCTTTCCGTCGACCGGCGGCTGCCTTGGGTGCTCCCGGTCTGACGCTCGCCCAGGCGCGCACGTGGGATTCCTTTCACCAGTGCGCCACCAGAGGAGCGGTGATTGATCAGCTGCGCGTCGATGGGTCATTCACCTTCGAGGCGACAAACGGGGCCGACGTGAACACGATCCAGAATTGCATGACCCGGATCGGATATCGCTTCGACCGCTGAGTAGTCGCCTCTGGAAAAGCCAAGGCCCCGGGGATGTCGCCCCGGGGCCTTTGTGCTTCAGCAGTCGGTCAGGCGCGGGTTACCACTCGGGGCTGGAGTACTCGTCGAAGACGCGCCGGACGACGCGGATCTCCTTGGCCTTGCCGTCCTCGTGCTCGAGCGTGATGATATCGCCCGGGTTGATCTCCGCGAGGTCGCGCGTGCGCCCCTCGTCCGTGACGATCTCGGCCTCCCCGCAGGCGAAATCCGAGCAGATGTCGGCTTCACTCTTGATGCGCAGGCGGCCCGCGGCCTTGTCCACCGCGACGACGCTGTAGCGGTCGTGCTTGATCCTATCGGTCAGGCTCCTGGCCATGGGGGCCTCCTTTCGGATTGGCCTATTAGATAGCAGAGCCGTCCCGAGGCCGCAAGACGTTTCTCATGCTAGGATTTCCGGTGACTTATGGATCTCACCACCACCTACGTCTTTGACGCGGCGCACCGCATCGCGGGGCACCCGGGCAAGTGCGCGTGGCTGCATGGCCACACCTACCACCTGGAGGTGACGGTCAGCAGTCCAAGGCTCAACCCGCTCGGCATGGTCATGGACTTCGACGACCTGCGCGATGTGGTGAGAAAGGCCGTCCTCGATCTCTGGGACCATGCCACGCTCCTTGCCGCGGATGATCCGCTCGCCCCGGCCATTCGCGCCATCCAGCACGAGGCGCCGGACCGGGTCGTTCTCCTGGAGAGTCAGCCCACGGCCGAAGTCCTCACGAGCCAGGCCTGGGCGCGTCTCGAGAGCCAGCTGCCGGCGGGCATCATGCTCGAGCGCGTGGCGATCCGCGAGACGCCCGCCTGCGGAAGCGCCATCTCGCGGCCCCGGACGTGAGTCGCCTCGCCCCGCCCGGGCGTCTCTCGGAGGTCTTCTACTCGATCCAGGGCGAGGGCGCGACGGCCGGGCTCCCCGCCGTCTTCGTCCGCCTCCAGGGCTGTTCCGTCGGCTGTACCTGGTGTGACACCAAGTACTCCTGGGATCCCGAGGCGGGTCGCGTCGCGAATCTCGACGCGCTCCTGGACGAGGCCTCCGGATTTCCCTGCCGCCGCGTCGTCATCACGGGCGGCGAGCCGCTCGAGTCCTCCCTCTTCGTGCCGCTCGCTCGCGTGCTCGGCAGTCGGGGCTTCATCATCGAGGTCGAGACCTCGGGCACGCTGCCGCCGCCCGCGGAGCTCGACCGCGCCATTCAGTGGAACGTCTCGCTCAAGCTCGCGGGCTCGGGCCTGGACGAAGCGAAACGGATCAGGCCGGTGGCCATCCGTGGCTTCCTCTCGCGCGAGGCCTGGTGGAAGTTCGTGGTGACCGATGAGGGAGACGTGGCCGAGGTGCTGAGGCTGGCGGAGCGCTTCGCCCTGCCTCGCGGGCGCATCCTCCTCCAGTCCGAAGCCGTGCGCCGCCAGGACCTGATCGAGCGCTCGCCGTGGGTGGTCGAAGCGTGCAAGCGCCACGGCTTCCGTTTTTCGCCGCGACTGCACCTCATGCTCTGGGGCGCCAGGCGGGGCGTCTGATGGCCGAGCGCGCGGTCGTCCTCCTCTCGGGCGGGCTCGACTCGGCCACGACCCTCGCCGTGGCGCGGGCGGAAGGCTACGAGTGCTTCACGCTCGCTTTCGACTACGGCCAGCGCCATGCGCGCGAGCTGGAATCGGCGACGAAGGTCGCCGCGTCCCTGGGAGCGGCGCGGCACTTGACGCTTCGCCTCGACCTTCGCGCCATAGGCGGCTCGGCGCTCACCGACGAGGTCGAGGTGCCCAAGGGCAGGAGCGACGAGGCGATCGGCGCCGGAATCCCGATCACCTACGTGCCGGCGCGCAACACGATCTTCCTCAGCCACGCGCTCGCCTGGGCCGAGGTGCTCGGCTCCCAGGACATTTTCATCGGCGTCAATTTTTTGGACTCGTCAGGCTACCCCGATTGCCGGCCGGAGTTCATCGAAGCTTTCGAGCGGCTCTCGAATCTCGCCACCCAGGCCGGGGTCGAGGGCAAGAGCCGCTTCCGCCTGCACACGCCGCTGATCACGCTCTCGAAGGCGCAGATCGTCGCGCGTGCCCACGAGCTCGGCGTGGACCTCTCGCTGACGTGGTCCTGCTACGCGCCGGAGTCCGACGGACGCGCCTGCGGGCTTTGTGACTCGTGCCTGCTTAGAAAGAAAGGCTTCGCCGAGGCGCGCCTGACCGACCCGGTCCCCTCGGCGCACTGAGCGTGTTCCCGTGAGCGACTGGCACGACACCGTCCGAGCCTTCCCCAGAGAGCGCGCGTGGCTCCTGCCCGCGCTCCAGGCCGTCGGGCACGAGCTGCGCTGGATCCCGGCCGACGCGTTACGCGAGGTCGCCTCGCATCTGCGCGTGCCGCTCTCCGAAGCGTACGGGGTCGCCACGCACTACCCGGAATTCCGCCTCGCGGAGCCACGCAAGCGGCTCGTGCGCGTCTGCACCGGCGTGTCGTGCCGGATCCGCGGCGGGCTCGATCTCCTCAAGGCGCTGGAGGCCGCCGTCGGCGGCGATGTCACGCTCGAGCCCTTCGACTGCGCCTTCAACTGCTCGGTCGCGCCGGTGGTCGAGGCGGACGGCAAGCATCACGGACGCATGGGTATCGGCGACGTAACGCGCGTTCTCAACGCTCCCCCTCACCATTTGCCCCCTCACCCCGCCCTCTCCCCCACCGGGGGAGAGGGCACCTCGCTCCCTCTCCCCTCAGGGAAGAGGGTCGGGGTGAGGGGTGGCGCCTACGCCCATC
>WNGA01004361.1_pt1 | contig 20846 bp, 17 predicted proteins | sample 5400061 | NCBI WGS metagenome assembly WNGA01 (sample SAMN13153366, study PRJNA577476) | soil metagenome | isolation source: 100 cm soil or saprolite under grassland replicate 2 | place: USA:California | collected 2016-06-15
GGCGCAGGAAGAAGAAGCGTGAAATCGCTAGATCGGTTCGACGATTTAACGATTTTAAACTCTCCTGACGTTTCTCACCCGTCTTCAAGGGTAAAGCCAATCTTCAGTGTCACCTGCCAATGAGCGACTTTGTCATCTTCAATGTACCCGCGAGTCTCCGCCACCTCGAACCACCGCATGTTGCGCACCGTTTTCCCGGCACGCACCAGCGCGTTTTTCACTGCCTCCTCGAATCCGTTTGGCGACGAACCAACCAATTCAATTTTTTTATAAATATGCTCAGACATTTGGCCGTTATTCTCTAAGGAAGCGACCGAAAAACAATAAAAACCGATCGACAGCTGGTTTATGGGACCTGTGTCTCCCGGCGATCGGCGGACTTCAGTAGCGGCCCAGTCCGAAAATCGATATTTTGCTTTACAGACCAGGGATGAGTTCGGCAGCCTCGGTGTCGTGCGAAAGTCGCCGGCTGCTTGTTTAGTGGTCCTAGTTGCTCTCCCTTGCGTCCATGCTCAGGACCAGGAAAGCAAACTCGTCGATCGGCTCCTTCGGCCGGACACGACGCTGCGCAATAATGCGCAGAACAAACAATTTACCGCCGATGGCGCATCAATAAATAAAAAGGCAACCGTTGGCACATTTTATATCCGGAAAAAGTCGAACTCTAAGAGTTTTGCCGGAACTCGCGACTTTTCGGCGCGGCAATTCGATTCTCAATCTTTCCACGGCACGCACAGCGCATCTGGAATTTCTTCACAGCAAGCGATCGGAAATTCTCGTCCTGCTTATGCAACTCGCACGGCGCGCGGTCCCCGCGATGTCCCTCAAAATAACAAAAAGGTCGCCAGCCGTTCTTACGCGGAGAACCGGCCTTTCCTTGATCAAGGTAAAAGTCAAAAGTCGCTCAACAGGAAGAATGCGCCGCTCACGATCGAGCAGGTGCGCGAGTTGCTGAACAAAAACAAGTAGCGCACGAGCTCGGTGCGCTATTCTGTGGTCAATCATGCAACCGGATGAAGCTCTCGCGTTTTTAAAACAAGGCGCCGCGCAGATCATCAGCGAGGATGAACTGCGCGCGAAACTCGCGCTCGGGCGTCCGCTCCGCGTAAAACTGGGGGTCGATCCAACCACCTCTGATATTCATCTTGGTCACAGTATCGTCCTGCGAAAGCTGAGGCAGTTTCAAGAACTGGGTCACCAGGCGGTTCTGATCATCGGTGATTTCACTGGAATGATCGGTGATCCGAGTGGTCGCTCCGCCACCCGCCCGCAATTAACGCATAAGGAAGTAATGGAAAATGCTGCAAGTTATCGTGAGCAGGCATTCAAGATTCTTGATCCGGTACGCACGGAGACCGTTTGCAATGGCGACTGGTTTCGAGCGATGTCGTTCGAAGACGTCATTCGCCTGAACAGTCGGGTTACGCTGCAACAAATGTTGCAGCGTGAGGATTTCCGGGACCGGATTGAGAACCAACAAGCCATCCGTGCCCACGAAATTCAGTATCCGATCATGCAAGGCTGGGACTCGGTGATGGTGAAAGCCGATGTCGAGCTCGGCGGAACGGACCAGCTTTTTAATATTTTGATAGGGCGCGACTTCCAAAAAGAGGAAGGTCTGCCGCAGCAGGTCGTTTTTCTCCTTCCAATTCTGGAGGGCTTGGATGGCTCCAAAAAAATGAGCAAGAGTCTCGGCAATTTTGTTGCGATCAACGAGCCCGCTCCCGCCATGTTCGGGAAACTGATGAGCATTTCCGATGAGTTGATGGCGCGCTATTATCCATTGCTGCTTGGCCGCACCCTCGCGACCGATGCTCACCCGCTCGACGCCAAAAAGCAGCTCGCCTTCGAAATCGTGCAGACCTATCATTCGAGCGAGGTTGCGCGAAAAACGCTCGACGAATGGGACAGGCGCTTCAGTAAGCGCGATTTGGAACACGCCGATCTGCCCGTGTTCTCAGCAACTGAACGGGAAAGACTCGCAGCCGTCACCCTCGTGTCGAATGTTTATCGCGAAGTATTCAATCTTCAAAAGTCCCATAGCGAAGTCTCCCGCCTGATCAAACAGGGAAGCGTGGAATTCGATGGAGTAAAGATCCGTGACCCGAGGGCGACAATCACACTTGAGGCCGGTCAGGTGCTTCGCCTCGACAAGACGCATGCGGTGCGAATTGCCTAGCAAAAGAGCCACGAAGCGTTGGCCTCGTGGCTCTTCGAATTTTTCGTTTCCTCAGGCTGCGGCCGTTTGCAGCACTGGCATGACGCGCTCGTGCTCAAGATAGCTTGCTGCGATGCCTTCGAAGTGCGCCCGGATGCTGCGCAGTTCGGCGGTTACAAAACTATCGACGAACCGCAAGCGCTGGTCCAGCCAGGCGAATGCCTTGTTTTTAATCTCGTAATGGACGGCTAGTGTGACTTCGGTGCAGTTTGGGCGGATCGCGGCGAAATCGACAATTCCCATCACGTTGATATTTCCGCCCACGGATTCAAACGAATACTGATTGGGCGAGTCGCTTTCCACCGACAAAAGGACCGTGTGCGCCTCAAATCCAAGAGGGCCGCGAAAGCTAAAATCGACTGTCTTAGACGAGGTAACGGTAGCCCTTGTCACCATCAGGAACTGCCGCCGATACGATTGGATGCTGGCCAGGCGAGCCCTGCACTCCCGCAACGGCTGACTCATGTGTAAGGTTTTTTGTAAGAGCATAGGTGTAAGTGTTTGTTGCCTTAAACTTAAGCAATAGCGATGCCATCGCGTTTCCCCAGCGGTACCAGCGGGAATGCCGCCTAATCGTGTTTAATTTGTTGACACCCTTGTATCTGGTCAACACGCTCAGGCTTCCTAGTTGAATCAATCATAAGTCGCCAGTCAGCGGGCAATTCCATCAGATTTTCACCTAATCCACCAAGCAATCGAACGCTGAGAACCTTCTGCAAAATATCGGCATTGGTCAGGGCGGCCACATCATCGGTCGCCCCCGCACCTGCGGGGTTTAGCATGACACCGGCGCAACGTAGGTTGTGCTGGAGAATGCTTCGCACGGTGAGTGCCGTATGATTTAGACAACCGAGCCGGTTCTGCGCTACCACGAGGACAGGCAACTTCATTTCGACAGCCAAATCGCTCACGAAATAGTCAGATCGAATCGGTACGAGCCAGCCGCCGACGCCTTCCACGATGACATGCTCAACTCGATCCTGAAGCGCGCGAAAAGCAGCAAGAATCTGCTCAATGTCGATGTTCACCTCTTCCGCGAGGCTGCCGACAATCGGCGCGGCCGGCGTCTTCAACCAGACGGGATTAACATTGTCGATCGTCAGGTCATCGCTGCCCGCCGCCAGCAAGAGCTCTGCATCTCGACGGTCCCCGCAACAGATTGGCTTCATTCCGGCGCAGCTTGTTCCCGCGGCGCGCAATAGACGCAAGAGCTGGAGGGCAGTGTGCGTCTTGCCCACGCCGGTATCTGTCCCGGTAATGAAAAGGCTCACGCCACCTGTCTGGCAGCTGCCGGACGCTCCGATGTGGTCGTTGAGCGGCTGGCGCGGATTGTTTGCATCATCGACCCGAAAATCTTCGCGCCATCTGCGCTACCCAGCCGCTCGTCTGAGGCGCGATCAGGGTGAGGCATTAAGCCAAATACGTTCCCCTCGCGATTGCAGATGCCGGCGATATTTTCAATCGAACCATTCGGATTCGCTTCGGGAACAATCCGGCCGTCCCTGTCCGAATAGCGCAAAATCACTTGCCGATTGGCGTTAAGCTCACGCAATGTCTCCGGGTCAGCGAAGAAACAACCTTCCCCATGAGCAACCGGCATCCGGAGCAGCGCGCCTTTCTTGCAACCATGTGTAAATGGCGAGTCATCCACTTCCACGCGCATTGTCACCATGTCGCAGACGAATCGCAGCGATCGATTCCGCACCAGCGCTCCCGGCAACAGGCCCGCTTCGCACAGTACTTGGAACCCGTTGCACGTGCCGAGCACTAGCTTGCCCGCGCGCGAGTCGCTGACTACCGCTCGCATGATCGGCGAAAAACGAGCAATAGCGCCGCAACGAAGATAATCCCCATACGCGAAGCCGCCCGGCAGCACGATTGCGTCAAAATCATCAAGCGAAGTTTCCTTGTGCCAGACGTATTCGGCCTGGAGCCCTTCGAGACCATTAATCGCCGCAATACAATCCTGATCGCAATTTGAACCGGGAAATTGGATGACAGCAAATTTCATTTATTCACTTCTGACCTCTGCCTGTCGCGCCGTAGCCTTGGCGGAGGCGGAACTTCTGACTTCTGACTTCTGACTTCTGACTTCCGACCCCTGCAGCTCGTAATCTTCGATCACCGGATTCGAGAGCAAATCGCGACAAAGCCCGTGCAGTCGCGCTTCAAGTTCACCATTTTTTCCATCGACATCGATCTCCATGTATTTGCCGATCCTGACGCTGCGTACCTCCGGCACTCCCAGGTGCCGCATCGCATCGCGCACCGCGTTACCCTGCGGATCGAGCACTGCCGCCTTCGGCATCACGATCACCTTCACTTTCATCGCCTCACCATATTTGCAGCTCACACGCGAACAAGTGCAATCCGGAGATCTCTTTTAGCGGCGCTACCCGTCTCGAATGACCTCGCTGGGCTTTTTATCCTCGCGCAGTCCGAGGAAGACGGGCGCGCGCAATTTTTTGTCTCGGGTCCATTGATTCGTTCGCCGCTCGCGAACTTACCCGCTGCCAGCGCGGGCTTGACCGTCCATGTCGCGGCGTCCCCGCTGGCTCCATTCGGCTGGCACCTCGCGGCCTCGTGACAAGTTAGTTTTCTTTTATCACGCTGCGAGGATTCTTATCCTCTCTCAACCCTAAAAAGACTGGTGCACGTAGCTTTTTGTCACGAGTCCACTCGGCAAATTTGATTTCGGCGACAAACCTCGGATTGACCCAGTGCATCTTTTTCATCATCGAAGGGGTGATTCCCTGCGTCCACTGTCCATTGTGCTTTGAAGGAAGATCGACAAAGGGACAATCATCGCGGGCTTCCTTTTGGAATTTCTTGTGCAACATCGACAACGATTTCACAGTAAAGCCGGTGCCGACTTTGCCGGCAAAAACGAGCTTTTTGTTATCGTAATACCCAACCAGGATTGCGCCGAAATATTTGCGTGATCCCTGCGGCGGCGTGTATCCGCCAATGACGAATTCCTGTTCGTTGACGCATTTGAGCTTGATCCATGCGCCGCTTCTGCGTCCTGGTTCATAAATGGAGCTGCGCCGCTTGCCGATAATCCCTTCCAAGCCCCGGCGCTTCACTTCTTCGAGCAGTTGTTTTGCGTCTCCACGGATCGCGCCTGAATAGCGGATTCGATCACTCGCGTCCGCGCAGAGTTTTTCGAGAATATTCTTGCGCGGCTCCAGCGGCAGCGCCATCAGACTCTTGCCGTCGAGCTGGAGCAGATCGAATGCGTAGAAATAAACGGGACTCGTTCGCCCTTCCATCTCGCGCGCCTGCAGAAGTTGAAACGAGGAACGTCCCTCCTCGTCGAGCGCAACCACTTCGCCATCGATCACGCATTCGCGCGCCGGCAAATTCCTTATCGCCTCAACGATTTTCGGGAATCGTCTGGCCAATTCATTTTTGTTTCGGGAAAATAGTGAAACGTTGCTTCCGTTCTTGACCGCGATCAGTCGGATACCGTCGAATTTGAGTTCGTAAATCCAGTCACCCGCGGCGGGCGGCTGCTCGACCAACCGCGCCTTCATCGGCTCGATGAAGCGCGCTTTGGCGGAAGACAAATCGGACAACGATGTGGCAGATGCCGGACCCGTCCGGGCATGGACGTCGTCAGAAGTAATTCGTCGGCCCGCCCGGCCCACCTTCGCCTTGGACGGGCTCCGCCGTGGCGAGCGATCGCGCCCTACCCCGGAATCGCTTTGTTTATGGCCACCTACCTCTTTTTTTTTAATCGCGGTTCGGATGCGTTCTTTGAATTTCGACGTCGCACTCGCATCTTTTTCCTCGCGATTGGATTCCCATTCGGCATCGCGATCTTGCGCGATTTGTTTCATCGTACGTCCGCTCTTGGCCGACCGATCTTCGAGTTTTTTCGAAACTGGTTTGGCATCGGCGCCCGTTTTCAAAATCAGCCACTGATTCTTCTCGTTGTCGCGGCCACGGATGCGCACAAGTGTCCATTCGCCCCTGGCTTTCTCACCATCTAGGACAAGATGCAGTTTGCCTTCCCGAAGCGATTTCGCCGGCTGCTCTCCGTAAACGTAATAAGTGCCGCGGTCCCAAACCATCACCGTCCCGCCGCCGTAATTTCCTTCGGGAATGACCCCTTCGAAGCTTTCGTAATCGATTGGGTGATCTTCAACTTCCACTGCCAGATGCTTTTCACCTCGCTTCCAGGGAAGGCCTTTTGGCACCGCCCACGATTTCAACACGCCTTCCATTTGCAGCCGGAAATCGTAATGCAGCCGACGGGCATCGTGTTTCTGGATGACAAAGCGCGACGCACCTCGCACCGCTTTAGGTAAAGGTTTGTCGCCCTTCGGTTCGGCTGTTTTTTGAAAATCGCGCTTCGCTTTGTACTCGGCCAGGCCCATTGGTTTTAAATCTAGCGACGGTCATGGACCGCCGCTACAGCAAAGCACCCGAAAGCTTTCGGGGTCGCCGCAGAACAGTTATGTCTCGCCTGGAATTGGCTCGCCCACGAGGTAGCGAGTGAACCGCCGGATCACGATGTTCTCGCCCAGTTCGGCGATCTTCGATTTCACCAGATCCTCAATCGTCTGGTCCGGGTTCTTAATGAACGCTTGTTCGAGCAGGCATACGGTGCTGTAAAATTTGTCGAGCTTGCCTTCGACAATTTTGTTCAGGACGTGCTCCGGTTTGCCTTTCACCTGCCCCTTGTAAATCTCGCGCTCGGCTTCGATGAGGTTGCCCGGAACATCTGCACGACTGACGTAGAGTGGGTGCGCGGCAGCGATGTGCAGGGTGATGTCCTTTACGAACTCGCGAAAATTCTCATTCCGCGCTACGAAATCGGTCTCGCAATTCACCTCCACGAGCACGCCGACCTTCCCTTGCAAGTGAATGTAAGAAGCTACGATCCCCTCTTTCGTTGCGCGCGATGCCTTTTTAGTTGCGCTGGCGATGCCTTTGGTCCGCAAAATCGCCTCCGCTTTCTCCAGATCACCGCCGCTCTCGACAAGAGCACGCTTGCAATCCATGAAGCCAGCGTTGGTTTTTTCGCGGAGTTGCTTGACTAACTGCGGGCCGATTTCCATGGGAATGAAGAATTAGAGAGTTACAAGAGTTACAAGAGTTACAAAGTTGAATCGTTGAAGCGAATTGCGCTTCGATCGAGGAATGTCAGGCGGACACGCCGGCCATTTCGACTTGCTCACGGATTCGAGCTTCGCTGCCTGCCGAGACAATGGCATCCACGAGCTTTTGTAAAATCACCCGAATAGCCCGAATTGCATCGTCATTTCCGGCGATTGGATAGTCGATTAGATCCGGATCTGCATTGGTATCGACAATGGCGACAACCGGAATGCCGAGACGGCGCGCCTCGTTCACTGCGTTTTGCTCGCGGATCGTGTCGATCACCACCAGCGCATCCGGCAACTGGGACATTTCGAGGATCCCATCGAGATTGCGCCGGAGCTTTGCCGCTTCTCGATTAAGCGCCGCCAGTTCCTGCTTTCCCATCTTCTTGTATTCGGGCGATTGCTCGATCTGCTCAATGTACTTCAAACGGCCGATGCTCTTGCGAATTGTCGAAAGATTGGTCAGCGTGCCTCCGAGCCAGCGCTGATTTACGTAAAACTGGCCGCAAGCCAGCGCCGCCTCTTTTACCGCTTCCTGCGCCTGTTTCTTGCAGCCCACGAACAAGATCTTGCCTCCACGGCGGGTCACCTCCCGAAGAAACTCCGTGGCGCGCCGAAGCTGGACGACGGTCTCATCCAAATTGATGATGTAAATTTGATTTCGCTTTTCGAAAATGAACGGTTTCATTTTCGGATTCCAGCGCTTGGTCTGATGCCCAAAATGGACGCCCGCTTCCAAGAGTTCCGGCACTAGTTCTATTGTCTCAGCCATAAAAAAATCACGCCGACCGGGCGGCGCGGCGAGTGGCGAATATGCTACGACACCTCGCAGATCGCAAATTCAATTTCCACTTAGTCGTCATTTCGCTCGCGACGTCCGCTCTGCGTATCGCGCCAGAACCCAGAGGAGATCTGAGAGGCGATTCAGATACCGCAAAATCTCCGGATTAATATCTTTATCATCGGCCGTGAATTGAGCGATATGCCGTTCGGCCCGACGGCAGGTTGCCCGGGCAAAATCGAGAGCGGCTGAAGTGCCTGTTCCCCCAGGGATGACCCAATCTTTCGGATAAAGCGATTTATCCTTCTCAAGCTCGACAATTACCGCCGTGATCCGATCCACCATCGCGGTCGTGGTGACGTGAAAACCATCTTTCATGTAACGCTCCCGATCTTCCGGCGCTGTTGCCAGCTCGCCCATGACAATGATCAAATCTTTTTGTGTGGCGAAGATTTCATCCGAAAGGAATTTGTCCGTTGAAAACGATCGGGCGAGACCCAGTGCGGCGGTCAGCTCATCGATACAGCCGTAAGCGTCCACACGTGGGTCGGATTTTGGCAGGCGCCGGCCATACATCAGCGACGTTTCGCCTGTGTCGCCCGTCTTGGTTACGATCGACATCAGCCGCGGGAGTGGTGGAGTAATGGAGGGCTGGAGTGATGACTCATGCTCGCCAACATTACTCCGCTACTCCATCACTCCATCGCTGCAAAGTTACCCGATTGCCGGCTGCGGTTCGGCTTCTTCCATCACGGGTGCGCCGATCGGCTCGCCTTTTTCGACCAGCTTGATCTCACGATGCTTTGGGAACCCGGTGCCAGCAGGAATTAAGTGCCCCATGATCACGTTTTCCTTAAAGCCACGTAGTTTATCGACTTTACCCAGCGTAGCTGCTTCCGTGAGCACGCGGGTTGTGTCCTGGAACGACGCGGCAGAAATAAAGCTGTCAGTTTCCAGTGAAGCCTTAGTGATACCGAGTAACACGGGAACGGCTTCCGCCGACTTGCCGCCCTTCTCGACGACCTTGTTGTTTTCCTGTTCGAAATCGAGTTTGTCCACTTGATCGCCCCAGAGCAACGAAGTGTCGCCGGGATCGGTAATTTTCACTTTACGCAACATCTGGCGCACGATGATTTCGATGTGCTTGTCGTTGATCTCCACGCCTTGCAGCCGGTATACCTCCTGCACTTCGTTCACTAAATGCTCCTGCAAATCCTGCGGTCCGCAGACTTCGAGGATTTCGTGAGGAACCACGGGGCCTTCCGTAAGTTGCTGGCCTTTCTTCACGAAATCGCCCTTGAACACGATGATGTGTTTAGTGAGCGGAATCAGATGCTCTTCCTCGACCCCGGTATCAGGGTCTTTTAGAATCAGGCGTCGTTTCCCGCGGACAGTTCCGCCCATCTCGACGACGCCGTCAATCTTGGCAATCTCAGCTGCGTCCTTCGGCCGGCGGGCTTCGAATAATTCGGCCACACGCGGCAGGCCGCCGGTGATGTCCTTGGTTTTTGCGACTTTACGCGGCGTTTTTGCCAGGAGCGCGCCTGCGCGCACCTTCTGGCCTTCTTCGACAATGACGTGGGCGCCAGCGGGGATCGAGTAACTGGCGAGCAGTTCCTTCTTGTCACCCACGATGATAATCTGCGGATGCAAATCCTCCTTGTGCTCGATAATCACGGTGCCCATGAGACCGGTTGCTTCATCGACGTCACGCTTGATCGTGACACCGGCGATCATGTCGCGGAATTCGATCTTGCCGCCTTTGTCGGTGAGAATCGGAACGTTGTACGGGTCCCATTGTACGAAAGTCTCACCTTTTTTAACTCCGCTTTCGTCAGCTTTAGAGATCATTGAGCCAATCACCACGTTGTGACGCTCCAGTTCGCGGCCTTCCGCGTTGTGCACGCTGATCGAGCCGTTCTTATTCAGAACAATCCAACTGCCGTCGAGCGCCTGCACCGTTCGCAGGTCGTTGAACTGAACAGTGCCATCGTTCTTCGCCTTGATGATAGGTTGCTTGAAAGTCTGACTGGCCGTGCCGCCGATGTGGAATGTTCGCATTGTCAACTGTGTTCCCGGCTCGCCGATCGATTGCGCTGCGATAATGCCGACTGCTTCGCCCAGCTTCACGAATTGGCCCGTGGCAAGATTGCGGCCATAACACATCGCGCAAACGCCGCGACCACACTCGCATGTAAGCACCGAGCGAATCTTCAAACTTTCTACGCCGATTCGCTGAAGCTCGGCCGCGATCTTCTCATCGATGAGCTGGTTTGCCTTGACGATTTTCTTCTTCTTCTCGACAGGGTCCGCGATCGTCTCACAACTGACGCGACCAATAATGCGCTGGCCGAGATCGACGACCTCTTCATCGCCCTCATAAATCGAGCGCACCACAATTCCATTTACTGTGCCGCAATCTTCTTCGTTGATGATGACGTCCTGCGCTGCGTCCACCAGTTTGCGGGTAAGATAACCCGAGTCCGCGGTTTTGAGCGCCGTGTCCGCGAGACCCTTGCGCGCCCCGTGCGTGGAAATGAAATACTCGAGCACGGTCAGCCCCTCGCGGAAGTTTGACGTGATCGGGCGCTCGATAATTTCGCCGCTCGGTTTGGCCATCAAACCGCGCATACCAGCGAGCTGCCGCACCTGCTGACGGTTGCCGCGTGCGCCTGAATCGACCATCAAGTAAACAGGATTCAGTTCCTTGCGCCCCTCGTTGTGTTCGAGGGTGCGGAACATCACGCTGGAAATTTCGTCTCCGGCGTGCGTCCAGATGTCGATGATCTTATTGTAACGCTCGCCATCGGTGATGATGCCTTTGCGATATTGCTGCTCAACCTGCCGGATTTGCCTGTAAGCGTTTTCGAGCTCCGTTTGTTTCTCTTTCGGAATAATCATATCCGAAATTCCAATCGAGATGCCGGCTTTGGTTGCTTCGGCAAAGCCGAGCTCCTTCAATTTGTCCAAGGTCGCGACTGTTTCAGCCGGTCCCGCGATCTGATAACAGCGCCAAATAATATCGCTCAGTTGCTTTTTGCCCGCTGGTTTGTTGAAAAATCCGAGCTGCTTTGGCCAAATTTGGTTGAAGATGACACGGCCCGCGGTGGTCTCGATCGTCTTAGTCTCCGCATTTCCATAGATCGTTTGCTTGCCAAAGTCGGGATTTTTAATCCTGATGCGATCGTGCGTCCGAATGCCTTCGGCCATGGCGAACTCAACCTCAGCCGGATCGGAAAATAGCGGGAGACGCCCGTCAGCGTCACTGCCGGCGGCCCGCCGCGGATTTTGCGTGAGGTAATAACAGCCGAGTGTGATGTCCTGGGAAGGCGTCGTAATCGGCTTGCCACTCGATGGCGAGAAAATGTTGTTCGGGGCCAACATCAGCATGCGCGCTTCCATTTGTGCCTCCACCGAAAGCGGCACGTGCACGGCCATCTGGTCGCCGTCAAAGTCGGCATTGTAAGCGGTGCAAACCAGGGGATGGATGCGAATCGCTTCGCCTTCGATCAATTGCGGCTCAAAAGCCTGAATCGACAATCGATGCAGAGTCGGCGCGCGATTGAGCAATACCGGATGCCCTTTCGTTACCTCATCGAGAATATCCCAAACTTCCGGCGTCTGCCGTTCGATCATCTTTTTCGCGCTCCGCACGGTATGGACGTAACCAAGGTCTTTCAGCCGGCGGATGATGAACGGCTCGAATAGAACGAGCGCCATCTTCTTGGGCAGACCGCATTGATGGAGTTTCAGCTCTGGCCCGATGACAATTACCGAGCGGCCTGAGTAATCGACGCGCTTACCGAGCAGGTTCTGACGGAAACGCCCGCCTTTGCCCTTGAGCATGTCGCTCAGCGACTTGAGCGGCCGATTTCCCGCGCCGGTGACCGCGCGACCATGCCGTCCATTGTCGAACAGCGCGTCCACGGCTTCCTGCAACATTCGCTTTTCGTTGCGAATGATGACATCCGGGGTCTTGAGCAGAAGCAGATTTTTGAGCCGGTTGTTGCGATTGATAACGCGACGATACAGATCATTCAGGTCCGAAGTCGCAAAACGTCCACCTTCAAGCGGAACGAGCGGACGCAAATCCGGTGGGATCACCGGCAGCACATCGAGGATCATCCATTCGGGGCGCGCGTGTGAATTCTGGAAGCCTTGAACCAGCTTCAGCCGTTTCGCCAGCTTCTTACGAATCTGTTTGCTCTTGGTGGCGCCCATCGCCTTTTCGAGCTCTTTGTTAAGTTTGTTAAGGTCGATCTCGGCGAGAAGCTTTTTGACTGCTTCCGCGCCCATGCCGGCGACAAAATCTTCGCCATACTGCTCCTGCGCTTCACGGTATTCGACTTCGTTAAGCAGTTGTGCTTTCTGCAGCGGCGTTTTGCCAGGATCGATGACAATGTAGTCCTCGTAATAAATGACCCTCTCAAGCTGGCGCGCGCTCATGTCGAGCATTAGCCCGATGCGTGATGGCATGCATTTATAGAACCAGATGTGTGAAACTGGCACGGCCAATTCGATATGACCCATCCGTTCGCGCCGGACACGTGCCAACGTCACCTCAACGCCGCACCGGTCGCAGATGACGCCCTTGTGTTTGATGCGCTTATACTTTCCGCAGGAACATTCCCAATCTCGTGTCGGACCAAAAATTCGTTCACAGAAGAGGCCGCCCTTCTCCGGTTTAAAAGTGCGGTAATTGATTGTTTCCGGATTTTTGACCTCCCCCTTGCTCCACGAGCGCATCGTGTCGCTGGACGCGACACCGATCGCGACCTGATCAAAACCCACGGGGCGTTCCTCGCCCACTAACTCACGCCAGGAATGTTCGTTCATAATTTATCCAAGTAATTTGCCGATCTCAAATTAGGCGACGTTCTCCAGAAAACTGCTGGGCGCCTGGCCACCGACCTTTACATCGAGACCGAGGCTCTGCATTTCCTTGATGAGCACGTTGAAAGATTCAGGAGTACCCGCTTCGAGTGAGTTGTCGCCTTTGACGATCGATTCATAGATGCGGGTCCGGCCCTGCACGTCGTCCGATTTAACCGTAAGGAGTTCCTGCAAGGTGTAGGCGGCTCCGTATGCCTCCAAAGCCCACACTTCCATTTCGCCGAAGCGTTGTCCGCCGTATTGCGCCTTGCCCCCGAGCGGCTGTTGCGTGACGAGCGAGTACGGTCCCACGGCGCGCGCGTGAATTTTGTCCGCCACCAAGTGGCCGAGCTTCATCATGTAAATATGACCGACCACCACTTCCTGATCGAAAGGATCGCCGGTCCGTCCATCGAAAAGCCGCGCTTTCCCGTTTGCCTGCACCCAGGAGAAACCATCCTTCTTCTTCGCTTCCTGCAAGTATTCGCGAATCTGTTTTTCCTTGATTCCGTCGAAGACCGGCGTCGCCACTCTAAATCCGAGCGCCTTCGCGGCAACTCCCAGATGGGTTTCCAAGACCTGGCCGACGTTCATGCGGCTCGGTACACCCAGTGGATTGAGTACGATCTCGACCGGCGTTCCATCTGCCAGGAAGGGCATGTCTTCCTCAGGAACGATGCGCGCAACGACGCCTTTGTTCCCGTGGCGACCGGCCATCTTGTCACCGACACTCAGCTTGCGCTTACTTGAAATATAAACCTTAACCTGCTTGATGATCCCTGGATCGATATCATCGCCGCTCTCTACCCGGTCTACGGCACGCTCGCGTTCGAGCTCCAGTTCCGCGAACTTGTGTTCGTATGAACCAATAATCTCGCGGATTTTGTTGCGGATTGGGCTCGGATCAATCTCGATGTGATCGTGCACCATCGCGAGCTTTCGCAATAATGTTTTGGTAATCTTGCGATTGGCTGGAATGATGATTTCGCCGGTCTCGGCGTTTACGACGTCGAGAGGGATTTTTTCGCCCAGCAGGATATTCGAAAGCGCATCGGTCAGTTGTTCGGTCAACTCCTCTCTCTTGCGCTTGTTTTCTTCACCGATCGTTTTGAGCTGTCGTTTGGTTTCTGCCGGCGTGAGTTTTTCGCGCGAGACTTCTCGGCGGGACGAGACTTTTACGTCCATCACGATTCCGTAGGTGCCCGAAGGAACAGTAAGCGAAGTGTCCTTCACGTCGGCGGCCTTTTCGCCAAAAATAGCCCGGAGCAATCGTTCTTCCGGCGCCAATTCGGTCTCGCTCTTCGGCGTGATTTTGCCCACCAGGATGTCGCCCGGCTTCACTTCCGCACCGACCCGCACGACGCCATCGGGCCCCAGATTGCGCAGGGCTTCTTCGCTGACATTGGGAATGTCGCGCGTGATTTCTTCTGGTCCAAGCTTGGTGTCACGGGCGCCGATCTCGAATTCATCGATGTGAATGGAGGTATAGATGTCCTCCTTTACCACTTTCTCCGAGATCATAATGGCATCTTCAAAGTTGTACCCGTTCCAAGGCATGAACGCGACGAGCACATTGCGGCCCAGCGCTAGTTCGCCACGATCGGTGTTCGGACCGTCGGCGATGGCCTGACCGCGTTTTACGTGCTGGCCTTTGCGCACGATCGGTTTCTGGTTCACGCAAGTGCCGGCGTTTGAGCGCATAAATTTGCGCAACTCGTAAACATGAATTCCCGCTTCGGGATCCGTCTTTAGTTTCTTTTTGCTTTCGGGCAGATGCCCGTCCTTGGTGACAACGATCTGATCAGCCGTGACCGAAGCAACTTTGCCGCTCTCGGTCGCGATGACAACGGCATGGGAATCTCGCGCTACTTTCTCCTCCAGGCCAGTGCCAACAAGCGGCGCCTCGGAAACAATGAGCGGCACGCCCTGGCGCTGCATGTTTGAACCCATCAGCGCCCGGTTTGCGTCGTCGTGTTCGAGAAATGGAATCAGACCCGCTGCCACCGACACCAGTTGCTTGGGCGACACGTCCATGTAATGCACCTTCGAGGGATCGACTTCGAGAAAGTCGCCCCGATACCGCACCGATACTTTTTCTCCAGTAAAACGTCCTCGTCCGTCAATTGGCGCATTGGCCTGCGCGACGAGGAAGTTCTCTTCGCGATCGCCCGTGAGATAGTCAACCTGATCCTTCACCCGGCCATTCTCCACTTTGCGATATGGGGTTTCGATAAAACCGAATTCATTGATGCGCGCGAAGGTGCTCATTGAGCTGATCAGGCCGATGTTTGGACCTTCAGGGGTCTCAATCGGGCAAATGCGTCCGTAATGCGACGGATGAACGTCGCGCACCTCGAACCCAGCGCGTTCACGGCTCAAGCCTCCAGGCCCAAGCGCCGACAAACGCCTTTTGTGCGTCAACTCTGCCAGCGGATTGGTTTGATCCATGAATTGGGAAAGCTGCGAGCGACCAAAGAAATCGCGGATGACTGCGCTGAGCGCCTTCGGATTGATCAGTTTTTGCGGCGTCATCCCGTCCACATTGATGTCGAACAGCGTCATACGCTCTTTGACCAGACGTTCGGTGCGAGCAAGACCAATGCGGCACTGGTTAGCTAGCAATTCGCCGACCGTGCGCACGCGGCGGCTGCCCAGGTGATCGATATCGTCTAGAGTCCCCTCACCCCGGCGCAAATTGATCAAATATTTGATGGCCGCGATAAAGTCTTTATCCGTCAAAATACGCTCACTGGAATCGACGTTGATTCCCAGTTTCTGATTGATTTTGTAGCGGCCGACGCGTCCCAGATCGTATTTCTTCGGATCGAAGAAGAGTCTTTTGAGCAAAGCGCGCGCATTTGCAACGGTGGGGGGATCGCCCGGGCGCAAACGCCGGTAAATATCTTTGAGCGCTTCTTCCTGGTCGTGCGCCGGATCTTTCCTCAGCGCCTTGACGACTGTGTCATCGTTCGAAATGTCGATCACTTTCACCTCGTGAATATTCAGCGCCATGATCTGACGAACGGTCGCCAGGGTGAGAGGCTCGAACGCGCGCGCCACCGTCGCCTCGCCATCACGGATCTCTGCCGTAAGAACTTTGGTGGCCAGCTGCTCTTCGTCGAGCTTTTCGCTCAGCTTGAGATTCTCAATGTTGTAAAAAAGCTTGATGACTTCTTCGTCAGAACCGTAACCGAGCGCGCGCAGGAATGTTGTGGCGAGAAACTTGCGGCGCCGCTTGCGTCGATCGAGGTAAATGTAAAGAAGATCTGCCGTATCGAACTGAACCTCGATCCACGAACCGCGATCCGGAATGATGCGGAAGCTGTAGAGCACCTTGCCGTTGACGTGAACAGTAGATTCAAAAGCGATTCCTGGCGAGCGGTGTAACTGGCTCACCACCACGCGCTCGGCGCCATTGATGACGAATGTGCCTTGTGGCGTCATGAGCGGGATTTCGCCCATGTAAACCTTCTCCTCCTTGGTCCCTTTTTCCTCGCGCAATTGGAATGTGACATGCAGCGGCGCGCTGTAAGTCTGGCCTTCGCGCTGCGCCTCCAGCGCGGGCAATTTCGGCTCGCCAATTTCGTAGCGACTGAAATCGAGCACTGCTTTTTCATCGTAGCTCTCGATCGGAAAGACCTCCCTGAAGACAGCCTGGAGCCCCTGATTCTTCCGCTTCGAAAACGGAACGTCTTTCTGAAGAAAATCGACGTATGAATTGAGCTGAACCTCAATCAGATTCGGGGGTTCGATGCCTTCCTTGATGCTTCCGAAGTAAATGCGTTCCGACATAATCACTAGACCAAGAGTTGACCCTCGCAGTCGGCCGCACCAAATCGCGTCCGACGCGAGTGAGATTTTAGGGGGTTAGCGACGAGCGAGGGGCGCAAAAATGACACCAAAACAGCGGCCTGTCAAATTCGCCACCATTCTGCTGCCACTTCTGTTTTTTGCCGTCGAGCGCCGGGTTAAAAATACCTTTTGCCTATCCTTAACAAAATTTCACGTTATATGAAAACGTCCGCCGCGCAAGTAAAATGTAGCGCGTGCGAGGAGGTCGATTACGCAGCTCCGATGAGACGCATGTGTCCTCTTGCTCTCATGTGCCCCATCGGTGCAGGCCGCTACCACAAACACGCAAAACGTCTGCGCAAATGCGCAGCCTATTTAATTTCAACCTTCGCGCCTGCGGCCTCGATCTTCTTCTTGATTTCGGCCGCTTCTTCCTTTGTCACGCCTTCTTTAATGGTCTTGGGGGCTCCTTCCACAAGCGCTTTGGCATCCGCCAAGCCCAGACCAGGCACAGCGCCCCGAACTTCTTTAATCACAGCGATCTTGTTCGAGCCCATTTCCTTTAAGATGATATCGAATGTGCTCTTTTCTTCAGCTGGTGCCGATACCGGCGCTCCTCCTGCCACAGGGCCAGCCGCGACCCCGACTGCTGTCGGGGCTGCGCTCACTCCCCATTTTTCTTCGAGTTGCTTGACCAATCCAGCAATCTCCAGCACGGACAATCCGCTAAGTTGCTCCACCAATTTATCTGTATCTGCCATTTTATTTTTCCTCCAATTGCCGCCTCCGAAAGCTTTCGGAGAATTCAAGCCGATAGCCATCGGCTCGGTCAGTTTTCGTTTTGTTACTCGCCCTGCAAAGACAAGGCGAAATTTCTTACGCTGCCGCTTCTGCTGGCGCACCCTCCTTTTCTGCTTTCGCTTTCAACAAGCGCGCCAATGCCGAGCCTGGTTCGTTCAACAGACGGACAAGACGCGTTGCCGGAGACAAGAGCAGCCCAAGCAGTTGCGCCTGCAAAACTTCGCGTGGCGGCAGGTCCGCCAATGTTTCCAATTCCGCCGTAGAAAGAAGGGCGCGATCGACAAAGCCAATTTTGAGCGCTGCGATCTTAAATTCGGTGGCAAATCTCTTAAAGATTTTCGCGACTGGCGCCACATCTTTTTCCCCGGTAACGACTGCGGTCTGGCCGACCAGCTTGTCGCTGACATCCGGAAAACCAGAGTCGGTCATGGCACGCTTGAGAAAATTATTTTTCACCACGTGCACTTCCGCACCCGTTGGCGCAAGCCGATTCCGCAATTCGCCAAAATCGCCAACTTTCATATGCTGGTAATCGGTCACAAGCACGAAGGGCGAGTGTTTCAATCTCTCGGCAAGATCTGAGACGATGCTGGCTTTTTCTGGTCGCATATTGGCGATCTAGTCTAATTATTGTCTATTGTCGATTTTGGGCTCAGACACTCAAATACGGCGCTGGATCGACGCGGACTCCCGGAGACATCGTCGCACTAATTGTCACGCCTTCAAGGTAACGTCCTTTCGCCGTCGCCGGGCGCGCCCGGACAACCGCTTCGATCACTGCGTTTCCATTTTCAACCAGTGCCTGTTCTTGAAACGAAAATTTTCCAACCGGCACTGCGACATTGCCGTTCTTGTCGAGCTTGAATTCAACGCGGCCGGCTTTCACTTCCTGGACAGCCTTTGCCGTGTCGTCGGTCACCGTCCCGGTCCTGGGATTGGGCATCAGTCCGCGCGGGCCCAGCACTTTCCCAAGCTTTCGAACTTCTGCCATTGCTGCCGGCGTGGCGATAGCGACGTCAAAATCCTGAAAACCCTCCTGGCATTTCTGAATTAAGTCTTTCATGCCGACGAATTCTGCGCCTGCTTCTTTGGCTGCCTTCGCTGCCTCACCTTCTGCGAAAACGAGCACGCGCACCTGTTTGCCGCTTCCATGGGGCAGCGGACAGGTCCCGCGCACCATCTGGTCGGATTGCTTTGGATCAACACCCAGCCGAAACGAAACCGTCACTGTCTGATCGAATTTAGTCGCGGGCATTTTTTTTAGCGTCGAGACGGCATCGGGCAGATTGTAAGTCTTCGTCCGGTCTACCTGCTCGACGGCGGCGCGATATCTTTTGGACCGATTATGTTGCATAATCGGTCATTCTCAGAGCCTGCCCTGAGCGAAGTCGAATGGGTTTACTGCGATTTTTTGGCATGGCGTTTTCAGTTCCAACGAGCCGTGAAGCTCTCCTGATTTATGTTCCGCGCAGCTATTGGAGCAACGAGGAGCGCATAAACTAGCGGGATCGACCCGGCTGTCAACCGGATCGCCGGTCAGCCTCCGCTTCGCCTGCGCGCAGCATCAATGACCGGATCAAATCGCAGAAAAAGTCTTAGCGCAGCGCAATCGATGATTCCGACATAACACGCCAGCAGATCATGTCCTAGATAACCAAAAAACACATTCTCCGTTTCGCCGCTCTTCGAGTGTGGCAAGTCCGCCACGCCCACCCATTGCGGAGGGACGCTAAAGCTACCTATCTCCATCGTCGCAAAATAAGCCATCTGGAGGACTATCATATGCTTGCCAACGTCTGGCGCTCCAAGTTTTCCAAAGCTGGTCGGCGAGGCGAGTCGCATATTAAGGCCGGCAATCGCATTCTGGCTAAGCAGGGTATGCGCAGCGCCGGTGTCTACGACGAAGTAGCCGGAGCGTCCGTTTATCCGAGCCGGAACGGTCAATCCACGGTGACTTATAGGCGTCATCGGAATCTCCGTGCAACCCCCTGCCCTTAGTCCGGCGCTCAGCGTTGCCGAAGCAGACGGCGCCGAGGGAGGTTTGAGAAAAAGATGCATTCGGAAGCAGTCGATGACCGCTTGGTGGCGGTGGAGAAAATCAATTCCCAAAAGCCCATCCATGCTCGAACCTCTACCGGCGCCACCAAAGTACGAAAAATCCCACGCGCTCACGGAATGTGCGCCCGCCTGGTAGGGGCCCACCTGAAAATCTTTAATTTCACCAGCCTTAATATTTTTCCCGGCCCACCCCATCATACCATAGACATTCTCTTCTCCTTTCGTAAGAGGCAGACCGAGCGACTTCAGTAGTCCCGACCCAATAAGAGTGCGGGCTGCTCCTGTATCGACGATCAGACTGGCGGGGCGTCCATTGAGCTTGCACGAGACATAAAATTCGTTACCCGCCCTCTTCAACGTTAACGGAGTGTAACCCTCTTCGATTAGCGCACCGGCGAGGCTCGAGACTTTGGGTGCGCCAAACACAGGCGCACAGGTGCAAGCAATTGCGGCTGCGAATACAAAACCGAGCAGATTTTTGCGCATGGAAGCTCCTCTTTAGGCAGCAAGAAGTTTCGTGGCAAGCCGATATCTTTCGCGACCCCGACTAGTCGGCTGGCAAAGTGGAATCATCCGTCGCCGAGATCGCAGAAGCCGATGGAGTCGCTGGTCCGTTTCGGACGACTCTTCCTTCTTTCATGGCAAACGAAACGCGTTCTGTCGCCGTAATGTCCGCAGTTGGATCGCCCGCCTTCTGGTTTTCCTCCGGTCCATCAGCAGCGCGGTCCGCATAATCCCGCTCGCGTCCAAAAAGAAAATCGCGAAAACCGTCGGACTCCGGGTTCCGAATGACCGCCGCGGTAAAGAGATTGTCGATCCTATCGCAGATCGGCCGATTCGGCGGCCATCACTGGCTCGGCTTCTTCAGTCGTTTCGGCCATCACTTCGTCGGTTTGCGTAACGCGCACCACCTCTTCGATTGTCGTTTGGCCTTGCGCGACACGCCGCCAGCCGTCCTGCCGCAGCGTTTCCATGCCTTCGGCGATGGCACACTGCTTGAGCTCGCCGCCGTCGGACTTCCGCATGATGAGCTTTCTCAAAGGTTCAGTGACAAGGCAAATCTCGTAGATTGCTGCGCGACCCTGATAGCCGGTTTGCCGGCATTGATCGCAACCGGCGCCGCGCTGGAAGCGGGTGCCGAGTTCTTTTACAGGAAAACTAATCTCGGCCAGGTGTTCACGCGGGTAATCGACCAGCTGCACGCAATCTGGAC
>WNGA01005157.1_pt1 | contig 20843 bp, 16 predicted proteins | sample 5400061 | NCBI WGS metagenome assembly WNGA01 (sample SAMN13153366, study PRJNA577476) | soil metagenome | isolation source: 100 cm soil or saprolite under grassland replicate 2 | place: USA:California | collected 2016-06-15
CGGTCGGCGCGGTCCGGCCGATCGCTTGATCAGCGCAGCTCGAGCGTGTCGTGGTGACCGATGACGGCGCCGGTCACGGCGCCGAGCAGCAGCCCCGGGACGGTCAACAGCAGGGCTTCCCATTGTGCGGCGTCCGCGTTGCTGCACACGATGGTGCAGTCCATTGACCGCTCGTAAGGGCTGAGAGCACGTGTCAGGCCGTGGGTGAGGCCCAGGGACGCGCCGACCGCAATGCCCGCGAGCGCGCCTTCGAGCGCGCCGGCCGCGCGGCTCACCGCGACGACCTTTCGGACATCGCTCATCGGAATCTCCTGCGCGTCCCGCGCCCGGAAATGGATGTCGGTCGCAGACCTCGCCTCGATGATGACGGGCGCGGGATCGCCACCCGTTACGAGCAGTACGTTCACTTCCGTGCCGCCGTTGCGCGCGAGCCACTTTTGCGCATTCGAGCTCGCGGCGGGCGCATACGTCGTCGTCCAGCAAGCGAGCGATAACGCCGGCAGCATGGCGAACAATAGGCGACACATCTCCTGAGGCTGAAGCAAACGGAAGGCCAGCCCGCAAACTGCCGCATGGACCTTCGAACCGCGGCGAAACCAGGCTAACCGCAGTAGGGGATGACGCCCGCCGCGCCATCGTCGGGGCGATACGGGGCGCGGGCATGCACTGCACGATGACGACCGTAGGGTCAACAGGAACTGCTGGAGCAGGACGCCGGAGGGCCCGCGAGCTTGCAAACCTATGAGATGGACCACCAATGCCCGTGCCGCGGCGGGGCAGCTGGGGTTTTCGGGGGACCACGCGGGAAAATCCGACCCGGGCCGGTCAGAAGTGTCGCGGATCCGCCAGCAACCTGGCGAAAACCTGTCGCAAGATCCCTCGCGCGGCGACCCGATCGCAGTATCCGCGACCGGGCGAAGCCACTCAGGTCAGTCGCGGCCCCCGCAGATAGCCGGTGCCGGTCGCGGCGGCGAGGCTTTGGAAACGGGGTCTTGAGGCGTGTGTTGGAGCGCGCAGTTGTCGGAACGCTTAATCTCGGCGAACACGACGCGGCGCCAGTCGCTTCTGCGTACTCATCTCCGAGGCGCCAAGCGACCGACGACCTGTGCCTGCCGGAACGGCTTGCTCAGAACTGCGCGATGAACTTCCAGGCCAGCGGTGGAATGAAGGCCTTGAGGCCATCATCACCGGTCGAGTTCCCGTCATCCACGCTCGACGGGGTGTGCGGGCCATCGAACGTGCACGTCTTGACCGGATAACCCGGCATGCACCCCGCGAAGTCGTAGCAGACGTACTTCTTGCTCCCAGCCGTCGTCGTCGGGATGCTGTTCCCAGCGGGAATCGTGCAGCCGTTGTCCCTCGCGTGCTGAAGGTTGCAGGCCTTACCGCCCATCGTGTCGTTGCCCCACGGACAGGTGCCGTCGCTCATGCCGGTCGTCCCCATGTACGCGACGGGCACATGCGCATTGGTGGGCTGAGTGAAGTTGTAATTGGCGGCTGCCATTGCGACAGCGCCGCGCAGCTTCGACGCGCGCCCGAGAGTCAGGGCATAGCTCATCATCGCTCCGAAGCTGAAACCCGTGGTGAAGACCCGGCTGTCATCGATGCACAGGTTCGCGTCGGCCAGGGCCAGCAGGTCGTCGAAGAGGACGACGTCTCGATTGTAATCCCACGGAAAGTCGCCGATACCGCCGGGCGCTATGAAGATGGCGGTATCGTTCGCCGCCACCATTTCGCGGTGGAGCCCGAAGTAGGCATAGTTTTGCGCGTTGAAGTTGGGACCATCCCCGGCGGGATGTAGGCCATTCGCATTGCCCGTGTCCGAACCGTACGCCTGGTGCCAGGAAAAGATCAGGCGATACGGGTGCGTCGGATCGTAATTCGCCGGAATGTCGATGATGTATTCGCGATTCATTCCGCCGCTCGTGATCTTGAGTCTCGTCGACGTGGGAAGAGCGCTCATCACCGACGAGCCGCCGGTGGTCAGCGTCTTCGCGCCATTGGTCATGCCACAGCCTTTGCTCGGAACCGCGGCGCTTCCGCCCGCGCCCGCGCTGCCGCTAGACCCGGCGCTCGCGGTCGATCCAGCTCTGCCGCCCGTTCCGGCGCTCGCGGTCGATCCAGCTCTGCCGCCCGTTCCGGCGGTCCCGGTCGTTCCGGCGGTCCCGGTCGTCCCGGCGGTTCCGGTCGTCCCGGCGGTTCCGGTCGTTCCAGACGTGCCAGTGGTCCCGGCGCTGCCGGTCGTTCCGGCCGTACCGCTGGTGCCGGCAATACCGGTGGTTCCCGCGCTGCCCGTGGTCCCGGCGCTGCCGGTCGTTCCGGCCGTACCGCTGGTGCCGGCAACACCGGTGGTTCCCGCGCTGCCCGTGGTCCCGGCGCTGCCGGTCGTCCCCGCGCCTCCCGTGGACGAGCCGCCGTGTCCGCCGGTCGTCGTGGAACCCGGAGAGGACGACGCACACCCGGTGACCGTCGAGCCGACACCCACGGCGAGAGCCAGGAAGCAGACTTCAAGGGGAGCGAAGCGGCGGTGGGACATACATGAGATTGTCGTCTCTGCATCGATTTGTGAATAAAGTTAACGACATGATCTAGGGTGCCCGGCGCCTCCAGTCTCGGCTCGATCTTAAACGTAACCGGGATCGCAAATGGGAGCGCTTCCGCAGCCTCACGGCAGCGCGCCCTGGTCGATCCAGCAGCGGATTGCGGCCACGTCGGCGTCGCTCAGCGGCATGAAGGTGCCAAGCTCGCCGGCCATGGGCATTCGCGCCCTGACAAGGGGTCGTGTTCACGAGCTTGTGGACCAGATAGCTCCGCGCCGAGTCCGACGGCGCCGTCCGCGACCGCGGCGTCCTTCATCGACGATCCGCCGTGCCCGCCGGAGCCGGCGTCGCTGCCGCCCGTTCCGGCGGTCGCACCGGACTGTCCTCCTCCGGTCGCCGCGCCTCCTCGTCCGCCGTCTCCTACTCCGCCGCCACCCGACGGGATCCCACCGGCTCCGGCGGACGCCGAACCCGCGGACCCGGCGGTCGAACCCGCGGTAGCGCCGCGACCGGCGCTACCCGGGTTGCTTGCGTCACCGCTGCGCTGGCAATCCATCCCGACGATCAGAAACGTCGCAAGGGACAGCCCGAAAGGAACCTTCATTCCAAATCGCGGCACGCCTGACAACGCCACCAGGCAATCTTAGGCGACGCGACGCCCAAGGGGCCGCTGAACGGAAACCCGATCGAGGACGTGAACTAGACTAACCGGGCACAGGCGATTCCGCCAACGCAGCTATCTCGTTCGCTGTCAGGGCGCGGTTCCAGATCGCGACATCGTCGAGGTCGCCGCTCAGCTGTCGGCCGCTCATGTTCCAGCCGCCCCAATACAACGTCGGATCGCCCGGTAGGATGTCAGACGGCCGCGTCTCTTGGTCTTGGACGGCGCCATTCTTGTAAAGGGTGACTCGGTCGGCTTCGACGTCCACGACCGCGGCGAGGTGGATCCAGCGATCAAGTTCTACACATTCGCACTCGACGAACAGGTAACCGGTCAGCGGAGAGGACCAGTAGGCAAAATCCAATCGAGGCCGGGCGAGCCTGTTGTCGATGTTCAGCTGCCAGCCGCCGGCGCCGAAGTTCTCGTTGCCCAAAATCGCGACCCACATCCCATCGTCCATCGCCAGCTGTTCGGGCGACAGGCGCAGCCACGTCGCGACGGTGAAGTTGGGCGTCGCGTTGGGAAAATTCGCGACGGTGGCCGAATCACCCGCAGCGAGACGTAGCGCGCCCGCAAATCGTCCATCCGATATCCAGCTACCGCCCGTGAGCTGACCGTCGCGCCCGCTGCCGGAGCTGTCTTTTGCGATCGTTCCCGTCCTGTCGTCCAGTGCCCAATGCGCAAGCACGCCCTCGCCGAGATCGCTGTGTGAAGGCCCGATGGCATCGAGCGGAGCTCCGCCACACCCGAGCATCGGCAACATACCCAGCGCCGAGAGCGAGAGCGAGAGCGAGAGAATGAAACCCGGGTTCATCACAGCAGCACTTGTAACGTTAGCGCCAACAGCAGCGACGGATAACCGATGGTAGCCGCGCGAATGTCGCGGAAACGCACGAAGGGGTGCGGAGCCGCCAGCGCGGCGTGTACCTCCGATGCCAGCGCGGCGCGCCGGTGAATGCCGAACGAGACGCCGACGCCGGCGTCGAACGCTGCCGACCAACTCTGCGGTTCGCGACTTTCGGAGGGCGACGCGCCGACGCCCATCGCGCTCACGTTGAGGGCGCCGGCGCCAAGGCTGAGGATGGGATGGACGCGTTTGTCGCCTCGGAAGACCGCGGCCATTTCGAGCAGCGCCAGGTTCTGTGCCAGCGTCGCCGATCCAGCGGTCGTCACGACGCGCGGACGGCTTCCGAGCCCGATGACACTGACCCGAGCATGCAGCCAGGTCGCTAACCGGAGTCGGATGCGGCCGGTGGGCATCACCGCGGGTGGTGGTCCATCGATGCTGTGCAGAATTGCGAAACCGACGTCTACCGCGAGAGCGGCGCTCTCCGGCGGCGGCGATGGCAGGGCGGTGGCGGGTGCGGGGGCCGGCGGCTCTCGTGCCGGCGGCGTGCGTTGCAGCTCAATCGAAAGCTCCAGCGCCGTCGCCCTCAGGAGCTCGAGCGTACGCGCCGACAGTGTGTCCGGCATTCGCTCCGGATCTTCGGCGACCACGGCGCGACGGATAGCGACACGCTTGCCTGCGCGCCGGACGACGCAGAGCTCGGCGTGGCCGGTATCGGGATCGCCGAAAAGAACGATGGTTGTGCCCCCTGGACGCTGAACCGCGTGCGTCACGACCGATCCAGGGTCGCGCTTGGTCGGTGAATCTGCGACGATCACCTGGAACCGATCAGCCAAAAGTTCATCCCGAATGCGGGCGAGGCTCCGACTCGCCGCGGGCGAAGCGTCGATCGGCTGCAGCAGGATCACCGACTCGGCGTCCGCCTCACCGTCAGCGGACGCGGCTCGGGCACCGAGCGTCAGCATGACAAACGCCGACGCCAGTCCGAGCACCGGACTCCTCGGCCTGGCGCGCGGCGGCTTCACTGTTCTACTGGCGGTGCTCCGATGAACGAAGCAACGCGCGCGCAGCATTGCCGTAGAAGCCGCCCGGGAATTTTTGCAGGTACTGCTCGGCAATGGTCAGAGACTCCGCGTGCCTGTTCCATCGCTCGAGCAGCGTCATCTTCCTTCCTAGCGCATCCGAGACATGGATACCGTCACGCGCTTCGACGAGATAGCGATCGTACCATCCGAGCGCGTCGTCAGGGCCGTTTCGGTCGTCGTCGTGCAGGCGCCCCAACAGGAACGCCGCATCCCGGGCCCGATCGGATGCTGGGAAGCGCTTCCTCTGCGCCAAGAGAGCGCTGCCCGCGAGCGAATACCGACCCGCGTATCGGGCGGCATTGGCGAGAGCCCACAGATCCTCGCTGTCGGCTCGCTCGAGCACGGTGGCTAGGCCCCGGCGGTCCGCATCCGCCACGACATCCGCCGATCTGTTTTCCTCGACCGCGACGGTCCAGCCTCGATGCGACCAGCGCCCGGAGTCCGGCAGTGGCGCGGGTGCGGTCGCGGGTGGCGGTGCGAGGGAAGCGGACGCGACGATCGGCGGCGGACCGGCGACAGACGAAACATCACCCGTCGCGGTGGTGCCAATCGTGCTGGTTTGGTCGCGTAAGCTCACCCTGAGAGTCTGTCCCACGCGCAATTGAATCTCGGGGCCGGCGACCGGGCTCGCGACCGTAATCGCGCCATTTTCGAGACGAACGTCGAACACGGCGTCGACGGGATTCCAGGCGACCGTGAAGGATGTCCCGCGCACGGTGACCAGAAACGGACCTGCCTCGAACAACCACTGAGCACGCGGACGCGGGACGATGTCGACCGCGGCTTTGCCTTCCTCGAGGGAGAACCTGGCGCCGCGATCGGTTACTTGGACGACACGGCCGCGGGATCGCGCCGCCATCCTGACCTTTGATCCATCCGAAAACGCCAGCAATGACTCCGCCGTCGGCGGCGCCAAGACGTATCCGCCGGACGGTGGGCTAAGGTCGTCCACCCGATAGCTCAAGTCCGCGGCGGGACCGTTGCTTCGCACCCTCGACCCGGTGAGGCCGACACCAACAATCATCATGATGATGGCGGCCGCTCCGACCGCGACCCGCCTTCGGCGGCGGGCGCTGCGAAATTCAGCCAGATAGCGAACGAAATCGTTCCCGTCCGACGTTGTGGATGCAAACGCCGCGGCTTCCGCGGTCACGAGCTCGGCGACCCCCCGCGCGTCGAGATGGGCGCGATCTGGAAACTCCCGGCTCACCTGCGCTCCTCCCGTGGACCAGCAAAGAAGAACCGCAAGTCTGGGTCCCGAGCCATCCGCGCCGACATCTTCGCAGCGGCCCGGTTCACCCAGCGTTTAGCGGAGCTTATCGACGTGTCGAGAGCCGCGGCAACCTCTTCAATCGTCATCTCCTCCAGGTACCGGAGCACGAATGCCATCCGTTCGTGGGTCCTGAAGGTATCGAAGATGCGATAACAGCGCCGCAAGGCTTCCCGTGCCTCGGTGTCGTCGGGCGTCCCCTGGACGTCCGGCAGCGTGCCACTGACCGACAACCGTACTTTCCGGCCCACCCAACGTCGACGGAGCTCCCACCGAAGGACATTGGCGGCAACCGAAAGCACGAAAGGCCGTAGCGCCGACGGATCGCGTAGCGACGGCAAGCGAACAAACACCCGCGCGAACACTTCTTGAGTGAGATCGTCGACGTCGAGACCGGGGCCCAGCGCCTTGGCCAGCAATCGCCCGACGGCAGGGGAGCATCGAGCCCACAACAGCGCAGGAGCCTCGCGGTCATCAGCCCGGAGGGCCGTGACCAACTCCGCATCCGTCAGTTGTCGCGACCGGCCATCGCCCCCGTCGACCAGCCGCAAGGTTACGGACGACAACCGTTCAACTTGACGCTTGGAGTGTATGACGTCGCCTCCGCGCGGGACCGTGACGGTCTCGCATGAAACGCCTTCTCGATACTAGTTCCGGTGCCGCACGAGAATAGTCCACTTTTCTGCCGCCCCAGGGGCGCCCGGCACAGAAGCAGCGCGGCAAGCTCACCGAGTGCTGGCTTGGAAAACAAGTGGACCAATCTCGCACATGGTCGGAACTGCTATGTGACGAGCCGACGTCCACCGTACGAGGTGCCCCATGCAGCTGCTGCCATTCTCGCGCGTCCGAACCGATCTCTTCCGAGCAATTCCGGGTTGGGCTTTCTTGTCGCTCTGCCTGATGAGCTGCGCGGGCTCAGACCCCGGCGTAGCGGGCACTGCGGGCACCAACGGTTCGGCGGGAACGACGGGATCGGCTGCAACCAGCGGCGCGGCTGGGACGATGGGGACGGCCGGGACGACTGGGGCCGCGGGGACCACCAGCGGAAGAGGCGGTGCGAACAGCGGAAGGGGGGGCGCATCCGCGATGGGCAGCGCAGGACGAGGCGGCGGCTCGGGCGTCGCCGGCGCAAGTGGACCCGCGGGAACGACCGGCAGTGGCGGCGCATCCGCGACGACGGCGGGATGCGGAAAGGCGACCTGGCCGGCCACCAACGATCAGAGCGGCGGCACTCCCTACACGCTCACGATCAACGGAATGACGCGCGAGTATTACATCAACGTACCGGCCTCCTATTCCTCTGGGCAAGCAATTCGCGTGGTGTTTGCCTGGCACTGGTTGGGCGGAACGGCTCGCAACGTCATCAGCGGAACGTTCGGCGGCGCCTACTACGGCCTCAAGTCGCGAATTCCCGACGCCATCTACATATCGGCGGAGGGACTCGGTGAAGGTGGCCAGACGGGTTGGCCCAACACCAATGGGCAGGACATCAACTTCCTAAAGGGAATGCTCGAGTGGTTGGACGCGAACTACTGCGTCGACAAGACGCGGATCTTTTCGGTCGGGTTCAGCTATGGAGGCATGATGTCCGACACCATCGCCTGTCAGATGGGCAGCACGTTTCGGGCGATGGCGCCGATCGCCGGCGCCCTGTTCTCGGGAACGCGCAACTGCGTGGATCAGCGTCTCGCGGCGGAAATCGTCCATGGAAGCGCGGACACCACGGTCGCTATTTCGAGCGGCATCACGGTGCGCGATTGGCTGATTGGCCTCAACCACTGCACGACGACGTCGCAACCCATAGAGCCGTCGCCGTGCGTCGAGTACACGGGTTGCGATGCTGGTTACCCGGTCGTGTGGTGCGAGCACACCGGCGGCCATACGGTTCCTAGCTTCGCTGGCGCTGCGATAGCGACCTTCTTCCAACGGTTCTAGCGAGAACGGACGACCTCATGACGACCAAGTTCTCGATGCTTCCAGTAAGCGGTCTGTTCGCCGCTGTGGTCGGCGGTGCCCTGCTTTTCACGAGCTGCGGAAACAGCGAAGGTGTGGTCGCGGGCTCTGGCGGCGTGGGCGGCGGGAGGGCGGGCTCGGGCGCAGGCAGCACCGGCACCGGCGGTGGGAACGGCGGGAACGGCGGAGTAGGGATTGGCGGGTCGGGCGCGGGTAGCACCGGAACCGGTGGCGCGACGGCCGGCAGGGGTGGCGCCGCCGAGGGAAGCGCGGGTCGCACAGGTTCCGGGGGGACGAGCGCGACGGGTCGGGGAGGCACCATCGGGGGTGCTGGAACCGGCGCGAGCGGCGGCGCTGGTACGACCGGGACGGCTGGATCAGCGGGCGGTGGAGAAGCCTGCGTCGTGGGGAGCTTCCCGGCCGCTGATCCGTCGACGACGGGACCCTTCGCCGTAACCACCGAGAACGACGTCGGACCGGCGGCCGGCGTCGGCGCGGACGGCGGCGCGCCACCGACCTTCACCCTCGTTCGTCCCACGGACCTGCGGCAGGGTGGGCTGTGTCACCCCGTGGTTACCTGGGGTAACGGCCACGGGACGACACCGACTCTTTACGCCCGGCTACTGAAGCAACTCGCGTCTCACGGTTTCGTCGTGATCGCCTCGAATAGCTCGCAGGTGTCCATGGGCGATCCACCCCCGATGCTGGTCGGCGTGACGTGGGTGATCGAGCAAAACGCGGATCCGGCCAGTGTGCTTTATCAGCGCATCGATACCGCCCACATCGGCGCGAGTGGGCATTCGGAGGGCGCCCTGTCGACGATGCGCGCAGGGGCGGACGCGCGCATCGTCACTATCGCGCCCATCGAAGGATCGATGTCGACGAAGAACCTTCACGGTCCCGCGCTTCTGATGTGCGGCGGCATGGACACCACGCTCCCGTGCAGCGGGCACGTCACATCGTTCAACGGAATCACCAACCAGCCCGTCATGCTCGCCAACCAGCTCGCCGCTACCCACACGAATTGGGTGGGGGGTGGTGGTGGCGGGGGAAGCCTGAATCCGTTCGTCATCGCCCTCACGGGCTGGATGCGCGTCCAGCTCATGGGCGACGTCGCGCTACGGTCGACGTTCTACGGCCCAAGCTGCACGTTATGCCAGGACACCGCCACCTGGCAGGTGATGCAAAAGATGCTGGATTGACCTGGCGGTAACCGGGCCACGCAACGGTTGGTCCGCAACGGCGTTGAGGCATTAAATGTGAACCAGTTGTGGTCACAACTGGAACTACCTTGGGAACGCACAATGTCGTCCGCTCGAGATGTAACAACGCCGGCGATTGGCCACATCGGGCCGGCTCTCGCGACACGGAGGCCCGCGAACGCCGTCCGACGTGATGGGCTCGAGCCGTTACTCTCGGCATCCGAGGAACTGCTTGCGTCGGAGACTCTCGACACGCTTCTCCGGTGTTCCATCGAGGTGTTGCGCGACACCGTCGGGCTAGTTCGCGCTTCGATCTTCCTCGCAGATGACAGCCGCGACTTCATGCTCGGAACCTGGGGTCTGGATTCGAGCGGTGCGATCGTAGACGAGCACCACTTCGTGCATGAGATGAGCAGCACCGATCTGAGGACGGTCCTCGCTGACGAGGAACTCGCGCAATACACGGTCTTCGGGGAGTGCCTAATCGTCGAGCACCGACGTCGCGGCACGAGCGTGCGAGATCAAGGATGGGTCGCCTGCACGCCAATACGGTACGGAGCAACCGCCATTGGCATGATGTTGAACTATGCCGGGGCGTCGCAAGCGCCCCTCGACCAGGCGAAGCAAATACAGGCAGCCATGCTCTGCCGGGTACTGGGCACAGCGTTCGGCTCGTTGGCGACCGCCAAGCCATTGCGGGCGCACCGCATGCTCATGGGTGCCGTCGCGTTACTGCTACGCGATCCATGCATTGGACGACAGGAGATCGCGCGGCAGCTCGGTATCAAGTCGCGACGCCTGACGCGGATGTTCGAGTCTGACTTGGGAATCCTGTTGTCAGAGTACCGAGATCGACTGCGTCTCGATCGCTTTGCGTTCCTGATCGCTAACGGAGGTACCAGCCTGTCGGACGCCGCAATCGCTGCAGGCTTCAAGAGTTACGCGCATTGTCAGCAGGTCTCCAGGACATTCCGGTGGATGTCGTACCTGAAGCGGCTGACCAGGTGACGGCCCTCATCTCATCGGGCCGCGCGCAAACTTTTCAGGTCAGCCGCGGCAGCGGGCCCGTGAGCGCGACCGGCGCGCCGCGCAGGTAGCCCGTGCCGGTCGCGGAGGCGAGGCCGATCGAGTCCTTGTTCACGCCGAAGGCCTGCATGATCGAGACGAGCAGGCGGCTGTGCGCTGGCCCGAGGCCGAACTTGTTCGAGCCGTAGTTGCCCTTGGGCTCGTCACCGTAGGGCGACGACTTGAGCAGGTTGAAGGGGTTCGGGCCGGTCTCGGCATACTTGAGGTAGCGGCCGGGCCGAAGCCCCAGGTTCTTGCCGCCCGCCAGCACGTACATCATCCGGTAGAGATCGTGTCCGCCGTTCGCGAGCTCGTTCATCCACACGAGGATCGTGTTGTCGAGCATCGTGCCCGTTCCCTCGGGCACCGACTTGAACGCGGTGACGAGGTCGGCGAACTGCTGCGCGTGGATCTTGTGGTAGTTCACCATCCAACCCGCCGCCTGCCCGTTGATGTCGGCCGCCGCGTGCGCGATGTCCTGGTGAACGTCCAGCGTGCTGGGCGCGCCCACGTCGACGGCACGCAGCTGGGGATGGTGCAGCAGGCCCACACGCGTCAGGTCGCAGGCCATCGCGACCGGGAAGAGCTTCGTCATCACGATGCGCGCGATCTCGATGCTGGTCTCGCTGCCCTTGGGCGGGTAGGCGGGCTTCTCGCACTTGAGGTCCGCAACCGCCTGCACGCGCAGCGCGAGGTCGTTCAGCATGTCGCGGTGGAGCGTCAGCTTCGCGCGATCCTCGGCGCCCACGCGCGCGAGGAGCTTCTGGTACTGGCCCTTCACGAAGTCGACCGAGACCTTGCGCCGCGCCTTCGAGAGCGCGAGGCCCGTGGGCACCGTCGGCGTCGGCGTCGTGGTCGGCGACATCACGCCGTCGAACACGCGCTTGAACTGATCGCCCAGGAAGCCATAGTAGTTGTCGGTGCGCGCGAGCGTCACCGGGTTCCCCGCCGTGTCGAAGAAACCCACGTTGCTGACATCGCCCGCGTTGGGCGTGAAGCCCAGCGTCTTGAAGCGGCCCGGCACGGCGATCTGGTCGGCGACGTATTGATCGAACGAGACGTGTTTCGTGCCGTCCATCGCGCCCGTGAAGTGGTGGGCCGACGCGACGCCGTGGTTGTTGCCCTGGGTGTCGGCGATCGCGGATGTGAGGGCGAGCCCCTCGAGGATCGTGAGGTCGGCGCGGTTGGCGTAGAGGGGCCGCAGCGTCTCCGAGAAGTCGGTGGCAGCGAGTGGACCGAGCGGCAGCTCCCACTCCGCGTCGGGTGTCGCGGCGAGGCCGCCGGGACGCATCTCCCACTTCCCCGTGACCGGCCCGTGCTCCGTGTAGAAGACGACCAGGCGCTTGGGCATCGCCTGCGCGTAGGCCTTCCTGTCGCCCAGCCCAGGCAACAAAGACGGCAAGAACAAGCTGCCCGACGCGATGCCCGCCGCCTGGAGGAAACGGCGCCGGCTGCGTTTGTCGAAGCGTTGATGGTTCATGCCAGGCCTCAAGGGACGATGGGCGTGCGGTAGATGAACTCGGGGCTCTTGACGAGCGAGACCAGCAGCTCGCGAACGTCGCCACCCGCCTCCGAGAGCGCGAGGTTGAGCTTGGCGAGGCGGCACTCGTCCGCCGTGCCGACGCTGCGCCCGATCCCGTACTCGAACCACGTCTTGGCGGCGCAGCTCGCGACCGTCTTGCTGCCCGCGAGCTTCTGCGACAGCTCGACGCCGCCCGTGAACGGGCCGTCGACGTCCGTACCTTTGATGATGCCGGCCGCGTTGACGGCGAACCCGTTGTCCATCGTCCGATAGCCGCCGATGGCGTCGTAGTTCTCGAGGCCGTAGCCGATGGTGTCGATGACGCTGTGGCAGGCGTTGCAGGCCGCGGGCGCGATGCGCGCCTCGAACAGCTCGCGGTTCGTCATCTTCGCCGTCCCGGGCATCGTGCCCGCCGTGGCCTTGGGCTCGGACAGGTTCGCGTCGGCCGGCGGGGTGGGCGGCGGGATGCAGAACAGGCGCTCGCGAATGAAGACCGAGCGCAACGGCGGCGAGCCGTCGAGTTGGTGCGCGCGGCTCGCGAGGAAGTTCGCGCGCGTGAGCCACCCCGCGCGCTTCCCGGCGTCGAGGGTCACGTCGCCCCACCCGGTCGCCGGCGCCGTGACGCCGTAGAGATCGCCGAGCGGCTTGTTGACGACCGCCGCCGTGCTCGTGAGGAAAGCCGCGAGCGTGCCGGGACCCTTCCACATGACCTTCTCGACGAAGCGATCGGACTCCTCGCGGATCGCGCTCTCGAGCGCGGCGGTGTACTGTGGATAAGTCGTCGGGTCCTTGGCCTCGCGCGCGAGCCGGTCGAAGTCGAGCCACTGGCGATGAAACTCGACCATCATCTTGCCGGCGCGCGGGTCCTGCAGGAGGCGCCGCGCCTGGGCCTCGCGCACGTCGGCGCCCTCGAGCGCGCCGGGCGCCGCCGCGGCGGCGTCGAACAGCGTCTCGTCGGGCGCGCTGCCGATCACGAGGTAGGAAAGACGCGACGCGATCTCGTACGGCGTCAGCTTGATCCGATCCGTCGCCGCCGTCGCCGGGTCGCCGAGCTCGAGTCGATACAAGAACTGTGGCGATTGCAGAAACGCCTCGATCGTGAGTTGAACGGCGCCCTTGAAGTCGGACCCCGCGCGCTCGCTCTCGAAGAAGCTGGTGTAGTCCAGCTTCTCCTCGGCGGTCAGCGGGCGGCGAAAGGCGCGGGCGCCGAACGCTTCGACGAACGTCGCGCCGCAGGTCTTCTCCTCGGCGGCCGTCTTGGGCGCGCACGGCACGATCCCGGGCGTCGCCAAGGCGCCCGAGACCTTTAGGCCGGCGTCGATCGCGGCGTCACCGAACTGCTCGACGAGAAGGGGCGACGGATTGAGGAGGTTCGCGCGGTTCTCGAAGCCATGCAGCGCCGGGTCGCGCGTCAGCGGCACTTCGGCGGTCTTGAGCGCGCCCAGCAGGTCCTTCGTCGTCGCCTGATACTCCGCGTAGCTGAGGCGGCGGAGCGGCGACGGCGCGATCGAGGGCGTGCATGTCTTCGCCATGTCCGTGTTCATCGGATCCACGGGCGTCGGCGTCGTGCCGGGCGGTGTGATGATGGTGTCGGGTGGCACCCCGGCCGAGCCGACGCCGCCCGTGGCCCCGGTCGAAAGGCCCGCGCCCGCGGCGCCCGCCGCCGACGGCCGCGCGGTCTGTCCACCGATCGAGCCTGTGCACGCCATCCCCCAACCGAGGAGCGCCATGCCCAGGGCGAGCCTGCCCGTCGTCATGCGGCGCTCTCGTGGCTACGAGCGTCGTTTTCGGATCACGACTGACGCGGCGCGCCCGGCGGTTTTTCTCGTCCGTCGTCGACGGACGAGCTCGTATCGCGACCGAGCGGGCGGACCGTATACTCGGCGCCATGTCGAATCGGGCCTGGTACTTGTCCGTAGCAGTGGTCGCCGCGGTGGCTTCGTTGACGGTGGGCTGCGCCGAGACCGGCAGCACCTGGAATGCGGCCGGTTACCAGCAGAGCGTGTTTGGTTATGCGGTCGCGTACCGCGATGCGAAAGCACGCGCGATGGCCGGGCCGGATTGGCAGGTCGACAACTACCGCTTGGACTCGACGACCAACCAGTGGGAGGAGAAGACGGGCGCCGATTACATGGCGTACCGCGAGCAAGATCTCAATCAGGACGGGACGATTTCGACCGGAGAGCGGGTAGAGGAGGCCATCTTCGATCTGCGCCTCACCAACAAGAGGAATAACGGCGTGTTGTGGAGCAAGGCCCACCCGCTCCTGTTCGAACAGTCCGACCGCGACCTCGACGTGATCCTGGACAACTACGTCGACGCGCTGGCGGGAAACGGCCTGTACGCGCGAGGAAGCCTGTTCGGCGTCGAGCGGACCAAGGCGCGCAACTTCACGACGTTCCTGGTGTCAAAAACCATCGGGCGGATCGGGGGCCGCGACGCACTGCTGGGGACGATCGAGATCGCCGAAGTCGATCGCCTCAAACAGGACCCGAACCATCGTACCGGCGTCGTGCGCCTGGCGTTGGTCAAGATTCGCTGTTTCACGGTCGCCAACTGCCGGCTCGATGGCGGTCTCGCCATGCAGGGGTCGTCGGAATCGGTTGCGATGGGTGCGGCGACCGACGTGGAGCTCAAGCGTTGGCCGACGATCGACTGTCGCGGCAAGCCCTGTCGGGCGCGAACGGGGTTGCTGATCGTGGGCTACTACAACACGCCGACGTACTTCGCCGAGGGCGAGGCCGAGCTCGACAACCTGCTCAGCCGGATCACATTCCCCGACGCCGAGCCGCTGCCCGTGCCCAAGTTCGCCGTCAAACAAGAGGTGCCTTCCGCAAAGCCGGAGCCCGCGACCGGAAAGCCGGCAGCGGCGCCGCCTGACGAGCCCGCTGCTGCAGGCAGCGACAAAGGCCCGCCGCAGACGCCGTGAGCCCGGTTCGCCGTCCGCACGTGCGCCCGACGCGCGAAGCCCCCGTGAGCGACTCCTCGTCGGTGAAGCTGAGCGTCGTGCCGTCGGGCGCGATGATCGATCCCGACGGGTTGATCTCGAACGTCACCGACGCGGGCGTCACATCGGCGCGCCGGCCGTGATCCAGCTGGTGATGGTCGAGATCTGGGCGGTGGTGAGACAGGCACGCATCGACGGACAATCGTCGGGCATGCGCGCGTTGGTGCAGCCGCTGAGGGGCGCCATGATCACTTGGGCGATGACGCTGTTGGCGAGGTCGCTCGGCTTGACCAGGGTCCGACTGGTGCAAGCGGCCATCGCCCGCGCACCGGTCGGCATCGCGTTGACGATGCGAGCATAAAGACCGGTGTTGTTGCGCAGGTCGGTGTGGTCCTGACCGTTGTGGCACATACCCGTCCCGCAGCTCATCCCGAGAATCGACGCGACCTGAGCGAACGTCGGCGCACCGCCCGTGCCGCCCGTGGCCCCGCCGGCGCCGCCACCACGTCCGCCCGCCGAGTTGCCCCCGCGCCCCGCGAGGCCGCTGTTGCCGCCTCGACCGGCGGAGCTGCTGCCGCCCGTCGCGCTTCCGCCGGCACCGCCGCGGCCGCCGCTGCCGTTGCCTCCGCGGCCGGCTGGGCTGCTACCGGCGACGCCCGTACCCGCGATCCCGGTGGTTCCCGCGACGCCGGTACCGCCGGTTGCGGTCGTCCCCGCGACGCCGGTGCCGGTCGTCCCCGCGACGCCGGTGCCGCCGGTTGCGGTCGTCCCCGCGACGCCGGTGCCACCGGTTGCGGTCGTCCCCGCGACGCCGGTGCCGGTTGTCCCGCCAGCACCGCCAATCCCGTCATCGACACATCCCGGAGCGCTGAACCCGACGGCAAAGGCGAAGGCCACCGCGAGCAACGACGATCGGATCACGACGGAAATCTTCATGCTTCCTCCGATTTGACCGTTTGGGCCTCGACCGTAGCACGCGAATTGCGCCTTGGAACAGAATCGCCCACGCCCCAAGAACGGGTCACGGATCCGCGTATTTTCTTCGACGAAATGCGCCGGGCGCGGGTTCGGGTGGGGCCGCCACGTTCGGCGCCCTCCGGTTCGGAGCGCGACGGTTTCTACGCGGTCGCCGCGATCACTCCTCACCTCCGGGGGAATAAGGGCGCTATGGACTACCGCCGTCCCAACTGGAATATTGAGGCGCCTTCCGCACAACCGCAGGCGAGCTAGCGACCGATCGGGGGTTACGTGAGCAGCACGAAATTCGTTAAGGTGATTCTCTCTAGCGCGCTCTTCGCCTGGGGCTGCGGAGGCGGCGGCACTGGCGAGGGCACCGGTAAGGGTGGGACCACCGGCGTCGCGGGTACGGGTACGACGGGCTCGGCCGGAACGTCGGGCGGCGCCGGAACGTCGGGCCCCGCCGGGACGTCGGGCGGCGCCGGAACAACCGGGAATGCGGGCACGACCGGCGCGGCCGGATCGACCGGCCCCGGATCGGCAGGCACCAATGGATCGACCGGCTCCGCCGGGACAACCGGGAACGCGGGCACGACCGGCGCGGCGGGTGCAGGCGGACGTGGCGGCGCTTCCGGTACGGCCGGCATCACCGGGACGGCGGGCCGCGGCGGCACGACCGGCACCGCGGGCACGACCGGCACCGCGGGCACGACCGGCACCGCGGGCACGACCGGTTCGGGCGGCAACCCGGGTGGCGTGACGGTACAGCTCGGTCAGACGCGCCAGACGATCGAGGGGTTCGGCTTCAACACCGCCTTGAGCAGCGCGGTCCCGAATTGGGACACCTTCTACGGGACCGGTGCTAACGGGCTTGGCCTCTCCATCGTGCGCGTCGCGATGCAATCGAACGGCAGCCTATCGGGATCTGTCCCCCCGGCCAGCTACAACGCGAAGGTCATCGGATCGCCGTGGACGGCGCCCGCCAACTGCAAGGACAACAACAATACGCAGAAGGGCGGGCACCTGCTCACGAGCTGCTACGACTCGTGGTCGACGGCGATCGCCACCTTCGCCAAGAACAACAAGCTCTACGCGATGGGGGCGGCGAACGAGCCCGACTTTGCGTCGTGCGGGTCCTCCATCGGTCCCCCCTGCTACAGCGACTACGACACGATGGTCTACACGGCCAACGAGATGGTGGCTTTCATCAAGGTGCTGGGACCGAAGCTCAAGAGCGCGGGGGTCAAGCTCATCGCGCCCGAACCGTCGGAGTGGATCCACCTCTGGAGCAATGCTTCGGCCACGGGCTCAACTGTCGCGGGCCATCCCAACAGCTCGGACCCGCTGAAGTGTGGATGCTTCTCGAACACGCCGACCACCACGGGCTGCGCGAGCAAATGCGCCACGGGCGACGGATACGACTACGGCCACTTCCTGGCCAAGGATGCGACGGCTTGGGGCCTCATCGACATCATCGGGACGCACGAGTACGACACGCAAAAGGCGGAAGCGTGGCCGGCCGATGTCGACGGCGGCAAGCGGAGCAAGCCGGTTTACGAGACCGAGGTGTCGGGGGTCCATTACTGGCCGAACGAAGGGCCGTCGAGCGACATCGCCAACGGCGTCGTGGTCGCGGAGTGGATTCACTCCGCCCTGGTCGTCGGCGAAGCTTCGGGCTGGCTATATTGGTGGTACCAGGCGAGCGGCGACAACGAAGGGTTGATCATCTCGACCTCGTCGCTGACCAAGCGCGCCTACACGCTCGGCAACTACGCCAAGTTCGTCCGGCCCGGCTACGTGATGGTCGACGTCACGGGCAACTCGAACGCGAGTCTCCTGCTCTCGGCCTTCAAGGCTACGGACGGCACCGTCGCCGTGGTGGCGGTCAACAAGGGCACGTCGGCGGCCACCGTGCCGATCACCATCTCCGGCGGGACGGCACCGGCTTCGTGCACGCCGAACGTGACCTCGTCGAGCGCCAACCTCGCGGCCGGCACGGCGGTCACGGTGACGGGCGGGACCTTCACGGCGTCGCTCGCCGCGACGACGGTGACGACGTTCGTCTGCAAGTAGCCTCGATTCGAACGGTACGCCGCCCTCCCCGACCGATCGGCGTCGCGTCCTCATAGGACCGACCGTTCAGCATCGACCGGTCCGGGACAGCGCCGATCAGTTGGCGGTTGCCGTGAGGTCCATGCAGCGGTCGCCGGCGTTGATCGCGGCACACGCGCCGCGCGTCGGATTCGCGCACACGATCGCGGGGCAGACGAGGCTGGGCGGACATCCCGCCGCCTGCCACTGCGCATAGATCTTGTCGAGCTCGGTCCTGTCGTTGACGTAGGTCGGACAGCAGATCAGCGCCGAGCTCACGAGCTCGGTACACTGCACGACGGTGAGGGCAAGATTGCACTTCTTGGCCTGCTGCAGCGCCATTCTGTAGGCGGACTCCAGCTCCGAGCAGCTCTGGCCGCCGACGCCTCCCTTACCGCCCGATCCCGCTTGACCCGCGGCGCCGCCGGTCCCGCCGCGTCCGGCGCTGCCGGTCGTGCCGGCGTTGCCCGAGCTTCCCGCGGCGCCGCCGGTCCCGCCGCGTCCGGCGCTGCCGGTCGTGCCGGCGTTGCCCGAGCTTCCCGCAACGCCGCCGGTCCCGCCGCGTCCGGCGCTGCCGATCGTGCCCCCGACCGCACCGGTGCCACCGCGTCCTCCGGCGCCCGCGCTGCCTGCACTGCCGGCATCACCGCCGGAACCCGCGCTGCCAGTCGAGCCCGCGCGACCGGTCGTACCCGCGCTACCTGTGGAACCGGCACTTCCGGTCGCACCGGCGCTCCCCGTCGAGCCCGCGCTGCCGGTCGTGCCGGCACCACCCCCGGCGTCCGAGCACGCAAACAACAGAAAGCACGTCGACATCGAATTTTCGAGGCCGTCTCGGCGCGCGCGACGTCAGGCAAACCCGACCGGGCCGGGCGCGAATCCCCGCTCACTGGTGAGCGGGGACGGTGGTCTGGATCAGCACCGGGTCGGCGACGCCGGTCGCCGTCGTCCTGGTCGTGATGCTGACCAGGCTTCCCTGCAGCACCGTCGCGCCGATGAGCGCGTTGAGCGTGATGAGCTGGGTGGCGCCGGCCGCCATCGTGCCCAACGTCCAGTACGCCTCCTCGCCCGCCGTGCACGCGCCGTTCCCGCAGGACGAGCTGTTCGGTTGCGCGTCGCCAGCGGCGCTGAACTGCATCCCGATCGGCAGACGGAACATGACGGTCACGCCGTCGATCGCGCGCGCGGCCGTGTTGGTAACCGTCATCGTGTAGCCGAGCCGAGCGCCGGGCGCGATCGGGCTCGGCGTCGCGGCGACGCCGATGGTGATCGGTTGCGCGACGTCGACCACCGGGATCACGAGCTCGGTCTGCGCGTCGACGGCTGGACCGCCGTCGAAGGTGAGCCAAGCGCGCGCCGGCAGCAGGGTCGCGGGCGGCAAGCTGGCGCCGGCGGTGACGACGACCGTCCTGCGCAACGTGCCGCTCACGGCGACGGCGCCGAGCGACCAGAGAACCACGCCCGTCGCAACGCTGCCGCCGTCGCTGATCGTTCCCGCGGTCAGCCCGGTGGGCAGCGACAGAGAAAGCTGTGCGTTGGCGAGCGCGGCGGCGCCGATCTGGCCCACGTCGAGGTTCAAGGTGAACGACTGTCCGGGCGTCACGGGATTGCTCGCGGTGCCGAGCACGAGCTGCGCGCCGGGACGGCCGTACGCCGCGACGGTCTTGATCGCGGCGATGCGAGACACCCCGGTCGCGGTCAGCTCGAACGCCGCGCGCACCAGGCTGCCTTCGCCGACCGTGTTGGCGGCGACGGCGGTGTTGACCTCGAACGTCTGCGACGCTCCGGCTGCCAGCGAGCCGAGAACCCAAGACGCCTCTTCGTCGACCGTGCATGCGCCGTTGCCGCACGTGGAGCTGTTGGGCTCGGCGTCGCCCGCGGCCGAGAAGTCCAATCCGCGGGGCACCCGGAGCAGCACCGTGACGCCGTCGGTGGCGCGCGCCGCGAGATTGCTGACCGTGACCGTGTAAAGCAACTGGCCGCCCGGCACGACCGGGTCGGGCGTCGCTGCCACCTCGAACGCCAGCACCGATTTGTCGGCCACCACCGACAGCGCGTATTCGGCGACGTTGTCGATCGCGGGGCCACCATCGAACGTCAAGCTGGCGGCGGTCTTGAGGATCGCGCCCGGGCGTGCCGCGGCGTCGACGGTCAAGTCCAGCTGCCGGTGCAGAGCGGCGCCCACGGCGACCGTGCCCAACGACCACGTCACCTCGCCGCCGGCCTGGGTGCCCGCGTCGCTGATGCCTGAAGCTGTGACGCCTGGGGGAAGCGCGAGCTTGAGCGTGGTGGCGGTGAGCGCCGTCGCGCCGACCTGCCCGACGTCGACATCCACCGTGACCCTCTGTCCGGGGATCACCGCATTGATCGCCGCGCCGAGCGCGAGCTGGGCCGCCGGGGGCCCGAAAACGCTGACCGTCTTGGTCACGATCGTCGGATTGAGACCGGTCGCGGTGAACGTGAACGGCGCGCTTATCGCCGTGTCGTTAGCGAGCGTCGCCGCGACCGCCGCGTTGACGACGATGGTGCGGCTTGAGCCTGCGGTCATCGTGCCGAGCGCCCAGTTGGCCTCCTCGTTGGCCGTGCAGGCGCCGTTGCCGCAAGTCGAGCTGTTGGGCTCGGCGTCGGCTGCGGCGCTGAAGTCGAGACCGGTCGGCACCCGCAACATGACGTTGACGGCGTCCACGGGTTGGCCCGAGACAT
>WNGA01004594.1_pt1 | contig 20840 bp, 19 predicted proteins | sample 5400061 | NCBI WGS metagenome assembly WNGA01 (sample SAMN13153366, study PRJNA577476) | soil metagenome | isolation source: 100 cm soil or saprolite under grassland replicate 2 | place: USA:California | collected 2016-06-15
AAGCGCTGTTACACCCGAAACTGCCAGTGACGATTGAGCGTTCAGTCTGGCAGTCTCTATGAGCGCGACCTTGCGTTTGACTCGAGCGGCCTTCGGGGCTGTGCAGCGGGCGTCCCCGCGCCTCGCGGCGTTGTGGGCCGAGCGGATTTTCTGCACGCCCCCGCGCCGTCCGATCAGCGAGCGCATGGCCACCTGGCTACGGGAGGCGCAGCGCTTCACGATCACCGTCGGCGGCAGACGCGTCGCGGCCTGGTCGTGGGGCGATCACAGCCCCGGCGTGTTGCTGGTGCACGGTTGGGGCAGCCGCGGCGCTCGCTTCGTCGATCTCGGCAACGCGCTCCTGACCCACGGGTATCGCGTGGTGACGTTCGACGCGCCGGGACACGGCGCATCGGCCGGGCGGCTCAGCTCTGGTCCGGAATTCGCTCGTGCGGCGCACGCCGTGGTGCATGCGGTCGGGCACGTCAGCCACATCGTCGGGCATTCAGTGGGCGGCTTCGCGTCGGCGCTCGCGATCGGTCGAGGTCTCGCCGTGCGTCGCGCTGTGTTTCTCGCCCCGTCGGCTAACGTAAACAGGTACAGCACCCAATTCGCAGCGCTGCTCGGCGTCGATGGTCCAGTCATGGCGTCGATGCGCGGCCGCCTGGAGCGCCGGCTAGGCTTCTCCTGGAACGATCTCAACATCCCGGCGTTCGCCCCCGAAATGAACGTGCCGCTCCTCGTAGTCCACGACCGCGACGATCGCGAGGTGGGCTGGAGTGATGGCGCTGCCATCGCGCAATCGTGGCCCGGCGCCGAGCTCGTGACGACCACCGGTTTGGGGCATCATCGGATTGTGAGCGACGCTGGCGTGATCCGTCAGGTGGTCACGTTTCTCAGTCGAACCTGAGTCTCACGGTCCTCTATCGAGACGCTTGACGGGACTCCATGTTGTCGCATGCCTAACAATCGCGGAGCAGACGAAGATCGCGTCGCCGCCGAGGTCTCCGATCGGCTGCGGCGGCGCGGCATCGCGGTGACCGGAGCCGAGCATCCGGATGATCTCGCGGATCTGCTGTCGGCCGTCGAGCGCTTCGAAAAGACGGTCGAGGCGCACGGTGGCGACTTGATGGTGGACGATCTGAGGAGCCCACAGCCGGACGACCGGCATTTTGTGCTGCCGCGCCGCGAGCACGGGGAAACAATTCGGGCTTATGTCAGCCGGATCGATGAAGCGACCGCCGGGCTGCGGCGCCATCCGCGGCGGCCCGACTGACCGCGGGCATACCCTAACGCGCTAACGGTCGCGGCGCGGGTTCGATGAACAGATTCTCCACGAAACAAAAGCCCCAGTCCTCGCCGGGTTCGAAGCTGCGCATCACCGGATGGTTCGTCTTATGGAAATGCTTCGTCGCGTGCCGGTTGGGCGAGTCGTCGCAGCAACCGACGTGACCGCACTCGAGGCAGAGCCGCAAATGCACCCACTCATCGCCGCTCGCCAGACATTCCTCGCAACCGTCAGGCGTCTTGGGCTCAACGACGCGAACCTGCGCGAGATGTTTGCATTGTTGGGCCATGGGGGGAAGCTCTTCCGTTACGTGGTAGTATTCAAGCCATGACAGCGGTCGCAGCCGAACCCACCCGTCAAGAGCAGGCGTTTCCGCAGCTGACGGCGGCGCAAATCGCCCGCATCGAGCCCCACGGCCGGCGTCGCAAGGTCCAGCCGGGCGAAGTGCTCGGCGAAGCAGGCGAACCGGTCACGCGCATATTCGTCCTCGTCTCGGGACGGCTCGACCTCGTTCGGCCGCCCCGCTGGGTGGGCGAGGAGGTGCCCAGTTTCAGCGAGGGGATGTTCACCGGCGAGCGCTCGATCCTGGCGGGTGGGCGCTTCCTGGCCCGCATCCAGGCGAGCACGCCCGGTGAAGTGATCGAAGTTCTCCGCGATGACCTGCTGACGCTGATTCAAACGGACTCCGAGCTCAGCGACATCTTCCTGCGCGCCTTCATCCTGCGCCGCCTGCAGTTGATCGATCAGGGCTTCGGCGACGTGCTGTTGCTCGGATCGAATCACTGCCAGGGATCGCTGCACATCCGCGAGTTTCTCACGCGCAACGGGCATCCGTACAAGTTCGTCGACCTCGACACCGACGCCGACAGCCAGGCGATGCTCGACCAGTTCCAGGCCGGCGACATCCCGGTGGTGATCTGCCGCGGCTCGCTCGTGCTGCGCAATCCCACGATCCAGCAGGTCGCCGACTGTCTCGGGTTGAATCCCAAGATCGATCGGACCGCGATCTGCGATGTCGTCATCATCGGCGCTGGGCCCGCGGGGCTCGGCGCGGCCGTGTACGCCGCTTCCGAAGGCCTGAGCGTCGTGATGATTGAAGCGAATGCGCCGGGCGGTCAGGCGGGGACGAGCTCGCGCATCGAGAACTATCTCGGTTTTCCGCTCGGGATCTCCGGCCAGGAACTGGCAGCTCGCGCATACGATCAGGCGCAGAAGTTCGGCGCGAAGATCCTCATCGCGAGAAGGGTCGCCCGGCTCGACTGCAGCACGAAGCCGTACCGCGTGCAGTGCAGCGAGGCGACCGGCGACCCGTTGCTCACCCGCGCCATCATCATCGCGAGCGGAGTCGAGTACCGGCGCCTGGCGGTCGAGAACCTGTCGCGCTTCGAGGGCGCCGGCGTGTACTACGCCGCCACCCGCATGGAAGCGCAGCTCTGCTTAGACGAAGAGATCGCGATCATCGGCGGTGCCAACTCCGCGGGCCAGGCGGCGGTGTTCCTCGCCGAGACCACGAAGCGCGTGCACATGCTGATCCGCTCAGGCGGACTGGCGCAGACCATGTCGCGTTACTTGATCAGCCGCATCGAAGCACATCCGCGGATCGAGCTGCACACGCGCACGGAGATCGTGGGGCTGGAAGGGAACGGGCATCTGGAACAGGTCGCGTGGCGTTCTGGTCGGGGCGGACCGGTGGAGAAGCAGAAGATCCGGCACGTCTTCACCATGACCGGGGCTGAGCCGAGCACGAAGTGGCTCGCCGGGTGCTTGGCGCTCGATGCGAAAGGATTCATCAAGACGGGGGCGGCGCTGAGCACCGATGATCTCACATCCGCCAAGTGGCCGCTGCACCGGTCGCCGCACCTGCTCGAAACGAGCCTCCCCGGCGTGTTCGCCGTGGGCGACGTTCGCAGCGGCAGCACCAAGCGCGTCGCTTCGGCGGTGGGCGAGGGCTCGATTGCGGTGGCGACTGTCCACCAGGTCCTGGCCGAGTGACTATCCCTTAACGAGCTGCACCATCCGCCGCACCGCCTCCTCCAGTCCCCAAAAGACGGCGTTACTCACGATCGAATGGCCGATGTTGAGCTCTTCCATCTCGGGAATCGCGGCCACAGGTTGGACATTCTGATACGTCAGACCGTGGCCGGCGTGGACCCCGAGCCCGAGCTCCTTCGCGTGGCTGGCGGCGCGTCGCAGTTCCCCCAGCGCGGTGTCGCCGCGGCGCCAGGTGTGGGCATACCGACCGGTGTGAAGTTCGATTGCCGGAACACCGAGCGCATGGGCGATATCGATCGTTCGTAACGAAGGATCGATAAAGAGACTCACACGGATCCCCGCGTCCTTGAGTCGCGCGATCGCGCCAGTGAGCCGCCGATCGCCCTTCCGTAGCGCGAGCCCACCCTCGGTTGTGATCTCGCGGCGTTTCTCCGGCACGAGCGTCGCCTGAAAGGGCGGCGGTTTCAAGCGGGTCGCGAGCCGGACAATTTCCGCGTGCGCGCCGAGCTCCAAATTGAGAACGGTGCGCACGCTGCGTGCGAGCGCGGTGACGTCCGCGTCCTGGATGTGGCGGCGATCCTCGCGCAGATGGACCGTGATGCCATCGGCACCCGCGCGCTCGGCAGCGGCGGCCGCCTGGATGGGGTCGGGCTCGTCGGTCTTGCGCGCTTCGCGGAGGGTCGCAACGTGATCAATGTTGACGTAGAGACGCATGGTGTCTTACCTTCGGGTCACCCCGACCACAGGTCTTGCCTCGTGAAGCGACGGCTCGCGCTTTGTCTTCTCCTGCTCGCCGGCAGCGCCGCCTGCGGCAAGAGCCCCGGGCCAGGGGGTCCGGTTCCGCAGTCGATGAACGAGTCGGTCTCGCAGTTTCTCGCGGCAGTCAAGGCGAACGATCAAAAGCGGATGGGAGAGCTCTGGGGGACGGAGCGCGGGCCGGCGGCCGGCACCATGAATGCCGGCGTGCTGCGGCAACGGCTCACGGTGATTCAGAAGTATCTCGATCATACGGGCTATCGGCTCATTGAAGGGCCGCTCATCGTGCCGGGGCGCGACGATCTGCGGACGTTCCGCGTGGAGCTCCAGCGCACGAATTGCAATCAGGTGATGCCGATCGACGTGGTTCGCACGCGAAGCGGCGGCTGGCTGGTCTACGACGTGCATCTGGAAAGTGCGGGCAGTCCGGGAGGGCGGTGTCAACCGGCGGGGACGGGAACCAGGCCCTAGGGACGGGCGTTCCACCTACTCAGTCAGCTCCAGCAGAATGCCGTTGGTGGTTTTGGGGTGCAGGAAAGCGATTCGCCGTCCGCCGGCCCCGCGCCGGGGCGTTTCATCGACCAGTTGATAGCCCGCCTTCCGGCAGCGCGCCAGCGTGGCGTCGAGATCTGAGACGCGGTAGCAGACGTGGTGGATGCCGGGCCCGCGTTTTGCGAGGAATTTCGCCACGGGACCGTTGGGATCGCTGGGCTCGAGGAGCTCGACGTCCACGCCGTCGAAATGCAGGCTGATGATCGTGGCGCCATCAGCGGTCTCCGGTCGTCCGGGAGAGAGTCCCAGGACGTCGCGATAAAATGCGAGCGCCTCAGAGATGCTCGTGACTGCGATGCCGACGTGAGCAACAGACGGGTTCATAGAAAGCCAAACTAACGTCTATCGAGGGAGCGTGAAGGCTATGGAAGTGTCGGACGCCACATTTCAGGCGGAGGTCGAGCAGCACAAGGGGCTCGCCGTCGTCGATTTCTGGGCTACCTGGTGCGGACCGTGCCACATGGTCGCGCCGATCATGGAGCAGCTGGCCGGCAAGTACAACGGCAAGGTGAAGATCGTGAAGCTGGACGTGGACGCCAATCAGGCGACGGCCATGCGCTTTAACGTCCGCTCGATTCCGAGTATTCTATTCTTCAAGGACGGACGCCACGTGGACACGCTGGTGGGTGCTTATCCGTCGCACGCGTTCGAGCAAAAGATCGAACAGCATCTGTCGTAGCTTCCTCCCCGGAGGACGATGCGCGCGAGCACCGCTCGCCTGACAAATTCGCCGGTTCGCCTCGCGGATCTCCAGTTTCCGCAGGTGAGCCGGCTTATTCATCGCACCCGGCTCGCCTTCATTCATCTCGATAATCTGCTGGCCTACGCCAAGCGTGACCGCGACGGGCGCATTGACGGCTACCTCGCGGCGCACCTCCCCGACGAGTGCGTGTTGCTCTTTTTCCGGAAGGGCGAGGCCGTCAACGCCGCGACGCTCCACACCGCGGGGCGCCACGTCATCACGATCACCGAAGCGTTGAAGCGCATGCGCGCCGAAGTGGAACGCGGGGATCTGACGTATTGCGCCGCGTCCATGGAGCAGCTCGCGTGGATGTACACCGCCTGCGCCGGTACCTACGAGCCGCGCGTTATCGACGTGAAGCAGCCGGAGAAGTTCTTTCCGCTGCTGCAACAGGAAAAAGTGACCGGTGTCCTCGAGCTGATCTCCAACGGCCGGGTCTCCTACCTGAAGTTCGATCGGGGGAAGTATCTGAGCGGGCATTTCTGCGACAAGCCCGACAACGTGCCGCCCGCCCGCTATCTGGAATCGCTCTTCGACGCGGGAGCGGGCGGCTCGGCGCCGGCGATGTCAGCCGGGACATTTCCCGCCGCCGACGATCTCCCCGCCCAGGCTGCCACCGCGCTGGTCAACACGTACCGCGAGCTGTATTGGCGGATCGTGGACGCCGTCGATCGGGAATTTCCGGGAGAGGCCAAACGGCGCGCGCAGAAGGTGACGTCGGCGATCGTGGACACCCATCAGGCCTTGGCGCTCATGAGCGTGCCGCGCGGCACCGATACGCCCGATGCGGTCGTGCGACCCGAAGAGCTTTCGACGGCACTGACCGACTGGGCCTTGCAGCTGCTCGAGGGCGCCGAGGTCATGATGCCGGGGACGGCCACGAAGGTGCTGAAGGACGCGACGCGCGAGCATCGCTACGTATTGCAGGCGGCCAACTTTTACGGCCGGCTCCCCTGGCGGGTGACGTGGTGACGTGGCCGGCACCCTCTACGTTGTCGCGACGCCCCTCGGGAACCTCGGCGACCTCTCGCCGCGCGCCGCCGACACGCTGAAGCGCGTCTCGGCCGTCGCCGCCGAGGATACGCGCCACAGCAAACCGCTGCTCCAGCACGCCGGCTCGCACGCCGAGCTGCTCAGTTTTCACGAACATTCCTCGGACCGCGCCCTCGAGCGGATCCTGCGCATCCTTACAGAAGGGCGGGACGTCGCGCTGATCACCGACGCCGGCACGCCCGCGATCAGCGATCCGGGTGTGGCGCTCGTCGCCGCAGCGCGGGAACGGGGGATTCAGGTCGTGACCATTCCGGGCCCGACCGCCGTGGCGGCCAGCCTCTCGGTGTCGGGCATTGGGGGCGACCGCTATCTGTTTCTCGGGTTTCTCCCCCGCAAAGGGAGCGACCGCCGCCGCTTGTTGTTGACCGCCGCCCAAAGTGAATGGACCGTCGTCATCTTCGAAGCCCCGAATCGCGTCACGCAACTCCTGACCGACCTGGCAGAGGTGTGTGGTCCCGAACGGCCCGTCGCCGTCTCTCGGGAGTTGACGAAGGTGTTCGAGGAGACACGTGCGGGGACGTTGCAGGAATTGTCAGAGCACTATGCAGAGGCCCCCGTGCGCGGAGAGGTTACGGTAGTACTCTCCGGGACCGGCAAGCAGCACGTCGAAGAACGGACGCCGGATCCCGGTGAACGCGCCCAGGCTTTGCTTGCCGAAGGAATGTCACGCAAGGATGTAGCTGATCGGTTGGTGGAGGAGACAGGAATTTCCCGAAACAGTGCTTATCGATTGGTCAACGAACTATGAAATCGTTTCTCTTGGTTCTAGTGCTTTTTTTCGCACCACGCACGACGCACGACGCACCACGCACGTCCTTGACCATAGGTCGCTTGCACTACGACGGCGGCGGCGATTGGTATGCGAACCCTTCGAGCCTGCCGAACCTGCTGGCCGCGCTGCGCGAACGGACGACGCTGCCCGTTGCCGATCGCGAGCGGGTGGTGACCCTGACCGGGCCTGAGCTGTGGGATGTCCCTTACATCTATATGACGGGTCACGGCAACGTGCATTTCTCGGAGGGCGAGATCCGCAACCTGCGGCGCTATCTGGAGCAGGGGGGCTTTCTGCACGCCGACGATAATTACGGGATGAACGCCTCGTTCCGGCGAGAGATCGCTCGCGTCTTTCCGGACCATCCCATGGTTGAGGTGCCGTTGACGCACCCGATTTACAACCTTGTGTACGCCTTCCCGAAAGGGATCCCCAAGATCCACGAGCACGACGGGCTGCCCGCGCAGGGGTTCGGCATTTTTTTGGGAGACCGCCTTGTCGTATACTACTCCTATCAGTCGGATCTCGGGGACGGGTGGGAAGACCCCGATGTCCATCATGACCCCCCTGAGCTTCATGAGGCGGCGCTGCGGATGGGTGTGAATCTCTTCACGTACGCGGTGAGCGGAACCAAATGACCGAGACGGCGCGCCGGCTGCGTCGCCTGGGGGCTCCCCACGCACGCGCGCGCGCGCTCGCCGTGGTGCTTGGCGGCCTCGGCGCGGCGCTCGCCGCGGCCGCGCTCGGGCTCGCGCTATCCCCTGCGGTGTCGGGCGTTGCGCTCGCCTGGGCCCTCATCGCCGCCAGTGCCGTTGCCGCAACATGGGCCGTGCTGCGCACGCGCCTTGAAGCCGCCGCGCCGGCGTTGGGCAGACTGATCGAGAGTGCGGCCGGCGGGCGAGCCGGAAGCATCGTCGGAGTGGTCAGCCCAACCGCGGGCAAGGGCGCCGGTTCGAGCGCGGCGCTGTTGCTCGCCGCCGATACGCGCGCCGCAACAGTGGTGTCGTTCGCGGCGCCTGGCGTCAACGGCGTACTGCGCCGCACGACCCAGCGGCGCGTGGCGGCCGGCGCCGGCGCGGCGCTCGTTGGTGTTCTCCTTTTTCTCGCGGGCTCGCCCGCCTCGGGCCGCGCCGCCGCGTTCTGGCATCCGGTACGGACCTGGCGGGACGCGCGCGCGCCGGTGCGCCTAGTGGTAGACCAGCGCACCGTGCGGCGCGGCGGCAGCGTCACGGCGACGATCACCGTGCCGGGCGCCGTGCGCGTGACGCTCTGGACGCGCGGGCCCGGTGAGCCGTGGAAACCGATGTTGCTTTCGCTCGATACGAACGGCCGCGTCGTCCAGCATGTGGGCCCGATCGAATCTGACCTGTACCTCCGTGCGTCGAGCGGCGGACGCCGCAGCGGCGAGATCAAGGTCGACGTCGCGCTGCCGGCGTTTCTTGCCGATCTCGGACTCACTGCCCGCTTTCCTTCATATCTCGATCGCTCCGACGAGCCGCTGCTGGTGGGCCCGGACGTCATTCCACTGCCCGCTGGTACCACCGTGCTCACGAGCGGGACCGCGAGCGTACCGCTCTCGAGCGCCGCGTGGACGCTGGAGTCGCGCGTCGAGCAGCTGCGCATTGCGGGAACGCGCATCGACGGCCGCTTCACGCCCGCCGCAAGCGGCACCTGGCGGCTGCGGGCCCTGAGCGCCGATGGATCGGCGCTCGAGGGCGCCGCACCGGAACTGCATCTCCTGATCGTCCCTGATTCGGCGCCGGTCGTCACGTTGCCGGTCCCCGGGCGTGATACGACGCTGCCGATTTCCCTGCATCAGCAGCTCGTCGCCGATGTGCGGGACGATCACGGCATCACGGGGCTCTCCGTCGTAAGCTGGCGCGTGAGCCGGACCGGCCGCGTCGGCGAGGCGGTGCGAGAGTCGCTCGACGTGAGCGGCGTCGGGGATCGGGCGATCGTGCAGGGGCGGCTGGATGCCGAGCACCGTGGTCTCTTGCCCGGCGACACGCTGCGGCTCTACGTCGAAGCGTTCGACAACGCTCCCACGCCGCACACCGGGCGCAGCGCCGAGATCGCATTGCGACTGCCCAGCATGGAAGAGCTGCGGGCCGAAGCGCGTGAGGCGGCGCGGGCGGTCGCGAGTGCGGCCGATTCGGTGTCCGCGGCGCAGCGAGAGCTCAGCGACCGGACGCGTGACTTGGCACAGGAACGCAGCCGTGATGCGGACGGTCGCGCGGCCGGACGGCCCGACGGCCGGAATCAACAGAGCACCATGTCATTCCAAGCCACGCAGCGCGCTGAAGAAATCGCGCGCGATCAGGCGGCGATGTCGCAGCGCGTGCAGGAGCTGGCGCAGGCAGTCGAGGAGATCGCGCGCGCCGCCAAAGCGGCCGGCGTGGACGACAGCGCGTTCCAGAACCGCTTGCGCGAGGTGCAGGAGCTGTTGCAGCGGGCGCTCACGCCCGAGCTCGAGCAGCGGCTCCGCGAGCTGCAGGAAGCGCTCGCACGCCTCGACCCGGAGGCGACCAGGCAAGCGCTGCAACGCCTCGCCGAAGCGCAGCAGCAGCTGCGCCGCGAGCTGGAGCGCAGCCAGGAGTTGTTCCGCCGGGCCGCTCTCGAGGGCGAGCTCGCGTCACTCGCGAAGGACGCCGAAGACCTGCAGCGCCGCCAGACGGAATGGACAAAAGAAGAGGCGCAGCATCCCGACTCGGCGGCGGCGGCCGCCGAGCGCGATCTGGCCGCGGCCACCGATTCGCTCGCCCGCGGCGTCGAGCGCGCCGGGGAAACCGTGCCCCTGCAGCGTTCGCAGGCCGCCGCGCGCCGCGCTCAGGCCGCCATGCAGGAAGCGGCGAACGCGGCGAGCCAGCGCGACTCCCGCGGCGCCAGGGCGTCCGGACAGGAAGCCGCCGATTCGCTGGCGCAGCTCCCGAATGAGCTGCGGCAACGGCGCGATTCGGTGACCTCCGCCTGGAGACAGGAGACGCTCGACGCGCTCAATCGTGCGCTCTCCGAAACGGCGGCACTCGCACGCCGCCAACAGGACGTCGCCGACGCGCTGCGCAACGGGGAAGCGGGCGCCACGACGCGCGCGCGCCAAGCCGCCGTCGAAGAGGGGACACATGCGATCGAGGAGGAGATCAGCGCCGCGGCCGGACGGCACGCGCTGGTATCGCCGCAGCTCGAGGCCGCGCTGGGGTACGCGCAGAACCAGATGAAGCAGGCACGCGAGCAGCTCGAGCAGGGCGATCCCAATCCCGCTACTGCCGCACCCTTCGCGGAGCAGGCGCTCGATGCGCTCAACGCGACCGCGCACGCACTGGTGCGCACGGCGCAACGAGTCGCCGATGCGCAGTCGGGATCCGGCTTCCAGGAGGCGATCGAGCAGCTCGCGCGCATGGCGCAACAGCAGCAGGGGATGAACGGCGACGCGCAGGGGCTGCTGCCGATGATGGCGCCGGGCGGCGATGCGGTGATGCAGCGCCTGCGTGAGCTCGCCGGCCGGCAGCGCGCCCTCGCCGAGCAGCTCGAGCGGCTGCAGGCAGGAGGCGATGCCGGCGCCGCGGGTGCGCTCGCCCAGGAAGCTCGCGAGCTGGCCCGGCAGCTCGAAGCGGGACGGCTCGACGCCCGAACCATCGCGCGGCAGGAGCGGCTGTACCGCAAGCTGCTCGATGCCGGCCGCAGCCTCACCGGCGAGGAGCCGGATGAACAGAAGGAGCGCACCAGCCGCTCCGCCACGGGCGACAGCGTCCACATTCCGGCCGCGCTGCTCCCGGGTACGACCGGCGCAGGTCCCAAAATCCGCTACCCGACGTGGGACGAGCTCACCGGTCTCACGCCCGAGCAGCGGCGCATGGTGCTCGAATACTTCCGCCGCCTGAATGAAGCGAAGCATTAGGCTCGCGCTCGGCCTCATTGTTGTGCTGCCGGCGCTGGCTCGGGCTCAAGCCATCAGCCCCGGCTTTGAGCTCGAGCGCGCCGGTCGCTACGCCGACGCCGCGTCCGTCTACTTCACGACGGTGCGCAGCGATCCGGCGAATATCCCGGCGCTCCTCGGTCTCGAGCGCACGCTGTTCGTGTTGAACCGCATGCCCGAGCTGCTGCCGCTCGTGCAGACTGCACGCGCGCGCCAGCCCGACAGTCCGGCACTCCGCAGTCTCGAGTTGCGCGTGTACGCGGCATTGAATCAGCTCGATTCGCTGGAGGCGATCGCCCGCCGCTGGGCGGCGAGCGCCCCGCAGAGCGAGGCGCCGTATCGCGAGTGGGGCCAGGCGCTCGCCGATCGCCGCATGTGGGATGAGGCGCGGCGCGCCTTTCTCGTCGGAAGGCGGTCACTCGGTGGCGAGGGAACGCTGGCGGTTGATCTGGCGGAGCTCGAGCAGCGCGCCGGAAACTGGGAAGCCTCGGCGTCGGAATGGGCACGCGCGGTCACGCGGTCGCCCGACGTCGCGCCCAATGCCGCGAGCCAGCTCGCCGACGCGCCGGCGCCGCTGCGCGACCGCGTGGCGCGCGTCCTGACGGCGCCCGGTGTCTCAGCACGGGCGCGCCGCGTCAGCGCGGAGGTCCTGCTCATCTGGGGACAGCCGAACGAAGCGTGGGCAGCAATGGAGCCCACGCTGGCCCTTATCGTCACTCCCGTGCTCCCCGACAGCGAGGCGCCGGCCGCGCTGCGACGTTTCGCCGATCTCGCGGGTGCGCTGACGACGCCGGAGGGCCATCGCGTGCGCGGCCTCGCGCTGACACGGTGGGCGGACATGGTCCCGCGGTCGCTCAGCGCGCGCGCGCGCGCCGAGGCGGTGCGCGAGCTGCTGGACGGCGGCGACAAGGTCGCCGCGCGCCGCGTGCTCGAAGCGCATCCCGATTCGAATGGTGTCGCCGAGGCCGCGCTCATCCAGCTCTTGATCGCGGACAATCAGCTCGACATCGCCGAGGAGCGTCTCTCGGCGGAACACACGACCCTCCCCGCCGACGATCGCGCGTCCTTACGCCTGGCCTTGGCGAAAGCGCGAGTGGCGCGCGGCGAGCTGGACCGCGCCGCGGCGGCGCTGGGCGATGATTCGAGCGTTACCGCGATCGCGCAACGCGGCTGGATCGCGCTGTATCGCGGCAATCTGACGAGCGCCATGGAAGCGTTCCGCGCCGCAGGTCCCTATGCCACGGGCCGCGCCGCCGCGACCGACCGCACGGCAATGATGGCGATGCTGCAGCGCATTCAAGAGGAGTCGAGCCCTGAGCTGGGCGCCGCATTGCTCACATTGGCGCGTGGCGATTCGGTCGCGGCCATCGCGGCGTTGCGCCGGGCCGCCGCACGGTTTGCTGAACAGGGCGGCCGGCTCGAGGTGCTGCTGCTCGCGGGCCAAGTCGCAGCCCAGAAGGGCGGCGAACAGGAGCCCACGGCGACCGCTCTGTTCGAGGAAATCGTGCGTGCCGGAGGGGAAGGTGCTGCGCCGCCCGCCGCCGAGCTGGAGTGGGCGCGGTTGCTCGTTCGCAGCGGCCGGTCAGCGGAGGCGATCCCGCACCTCGAGCATTTGATCCTGACGTATCCCAACAGCGCCTTCGTCCCGGAAGCGCGGCGCGTGCTCGAGCGGGCGAAGGGGGCGATTCCGAAATCGTGAAACGGCGAGACTTCGTAAGAGCGGTTGGGCGGTTGAGCGGTTTGGCGGTTAGCGCGCCCTGGTTGGACTTCCAACCGCCTAACCGCTTAACCGCCCCGTCGTTGCTTGTTCCCATGGACGACGCCCAGTCCGATCACCTCAAGGCGTACGGCCTGACGTACCGGGCGATCCAGGCCGGTCTCAAGGCCGAGTGGCTCCTCAATTATCGCGGCGGCTCGTTTCTCATTCCCGATCTCGACGCGCTGCGGCGCGACGCGGCGCTCAACGGCATCCGCACCGAGCCGGTCGACAGTGCCATGACGGCGGTCCGCGGCGAAATCGAAGCCAACAACATGGACGCGGTGCCGCTCGAAAAGGCCCCAAAGGTTGCCGTGTACGCGCCGCCCAATGCCGCTCCATGGGACGACGCCGTCACGATGGCGCTGCAGTACGCCGGCATCGCATTCACCAAGATCTGGGATGCGGAAGTCATGAACGGCGGTCTGAAGGACTTCGACTGGCTGCATCTGCATCACGAAGACTTCACCGGCCAGTACTCGAAGTTCTTCCTCATTTATTCCGGCATGTCGTGGCTCGCCGAGATGGTGCAGCGCAACGGTGACATGGCCAAGCGGCTCGGCTTCCAGACGGTGCCTGACCTCAAGAAAGCGGTGGCGCGGAGTATCCGCGGGTATGTCGAAAACGGCGGCTTTCTGTTCGCGATGTGCACGGCGACCGAGACGATCGACCTCGCGCTCGCGGCACACAACGTCGATATCGCCGCCACCTTCGCGGACGGCACGCCGCTCGACGCCGATGCCGACGCCAAGCTCGATTGGAGCCAGGCGTTCGCGTTCACGGGTGGGCACATCGAGACCAATCCGCTCGTCGCAAGCTTCTCCGACATCGATGGCCATCAGGTCAACGGCGGCGCGCGCCGCCAGCCGCTGGGCGCGTTCAAGCTGTTCAACTTCAGCGCCAAGATCGATCCGGTGCCTACGATGCTCGTACAGGACCACCGCCAGGTGATTCCCGACTTCTACGGCCTGACGACGTCGTTCATCCGCAATCGGCTCAAGCCGGGCGTCACCATCCTCGCGGAAGAAGAGGGTTCGCCGTGGGTCAAATACATTCACGGCGACCTGGGGAAGGGGACCTGGACCTTCTTCGGCGGGCATGACCCCGAGGACCCGCAGCACCAGATCGGCGATCCTGCGACCGATCTTTCGCTGCATCCGCACTCGCCGGGCTATCGGCTGATTCTGAACAACGTGCTGTTTCCCGCCGCGAAAAAGCGCGAGCTCAAGACGTGAGCGTCGAGCGCCTGACGGCGGCCGCGCGCACGCTCCTGCAGGAGGAGATCGCCGCGGCCCACGGGCGCGAGGTGTCGTTCGTGGTGCGCGCCGACCCGAACGGCACGCTCACGGACGCGCGCGTCGTGGCGCGCGGCACGATCGACGCCGTGCTCGCGCTCCCCGGCGCTGCGCAGCGCGGCGAAATGCTGCTCCACAACCATCCCAGCGGCTTCCTCGAGCCCTCGAGCGCCGATCTGCACGTCGCCGCGCGGCTGCACGATGACGGTGTCGGATTTGGAATCGTCAACAACGACGTCTCGACGCTGTACATCGTGGTCGAAATGCCGCGCGCCCGCGCGCTGGCACGGCTCGATTCCCTGGAGATCGCGAATCTGCTCACGGAATCGGGTCCTGTGGCGCGCGTGCTCGGGAAGACGGCATTCGAAGACCGGCCCGGCCAGCGCGACATGGCGGCGTACATCGCCGACGCCTACAACGACGGCGGGATCGCGCTGCTCGAGGCGGGAACGGGCGTCGGCAAATCGTTCGCGTATCTCGTGCCGGCGCTCGAGTGGGCGCGCCTCAACGGCGAGCGCACCGTCGTCTCGACCAACACGATCAACCTGCAGGAGCAGCTCGTCGGCAAAGACTTGCCGATCCTGTCGCGCGCCTTCTCGACGGGCGACCGCGGCGTCACCTTCGCGTTGCTCAAGGGCTGGCGGAACTATCTTTGCCTCTCCCGCCTGGAGCAGGCGCGCGCGGGACAGGACTCGCTGTTCGACGACGCGCGCGGGGCGGAGCTCGAGTCGATCGCGGGGTGGGCCGCGCGGACAGCCGATGGGAGTCTCTCCGATCTCATCGAAGAGCCGTCCAACGACGTGTGGGATGCCGTCGCCGCCGAGTCGGACCTCTGCACCCGCCTCAAATGCCCGCACTTCGATCGCTGCTTTGTCTTCGCGGCGCGGCGTCGCGCGGCCGAAGCCGACGTCGTCGTCGTGAATCACCATCTGCTTGCCTCTGACCTCGCCGTGCGCATCGCTTCGGACAACTGGCAGGAGGCGGCCGTCCTGCCGCCCTACCGGCGGCTCATTCTCGACGAGGCACATCATCTCGAGGACGTCGCCGCCCAGCACCTCGGTACCCAGGTCAGCATGCTCGGCGTGCAGCGACTGCTGGGCCGTCTCGAGCGCAACGGCCGAGGACTGTTGCCGACGCTGGCCGCCGAGCTGCGCACGCATGACGATCTGCTCGCATCGGCAAGCCGCGACCTCCTGACGCGCACCGTACTCGATGCGGTGGTGGCGGCGCGCCGCTGGGCCGACGAGTTGTTCGGCCGGCTGGGAAGGCGGCTCGACGCCGATCAGGTGTTGCGTCTCACGGATGCGTTCGGCGCCGATGGGGTGTGGCGCGAAGGACTCGACGTGGCGCTCGACAACTTGCTCGTCGCGTTCAGCAAACTGCGCGATGGCGTCGAAACGATCGCCGATCGACTGTCGATCGACGACCCCGCCGAGATGCGCACGCGGCTCATCAGCGAGCTGCGCGGCGTCGTGCGCCGCCTCGATTCCGCCGCCGAAGGACTCAAGGCCACGCTCCAGCCCGTCGGCTACCGACCGACCGCCGGCCCGGCCGTCCGCTGGATGGAACGTCGGGGGGGCGGCCGGCGCACGCCCAACCTGACGCTGTCCGCGGTGCCGCTCGACCTGGCCCCGGTGCTGAAGGAGGCGCTGTTCGACCGCGTCGAGACGGTCGTGCTGACGAGCGCGACGCTCGCGGCCGGCGGCGAGTTCACGTTCCTCGAGGAGCGCCTCGGTCTCGCGCTGCCGCCGTCACGCGTGACGGTGCGCGAGATCTTGCCGTCGCCGTTCGACTTCGGGGCGCAATGCGTCTTTGGTATCCCGACCGATATCCCCGAGCCACGGGATGACGAATCCGGGCATGGGGCCGCGGTGGCGCGCGTGCTGCTCGAGCTCGCGCACGCGTCCGACGGCGGCATCTTCGCCCTGTTCACGAGCCATGGCGCCCTGCGACGCGCCGCCGATGCGATTCGGGGGGAGGTCGGCGCACGCTGGCCGTTGCTGGTCCAGGGGGAAGGGCAGCGCGATCAGCTGCTCCGGCGCTTCCGCGACGCCGGCTCGGCGATTTTGTTGGGCACCGATTCGTTCTGGGAAGGGGTGGACGTGCCGGGCCGGGCGCTGCGGGTACTGATCCTCGCGAAGCTGCCGTTCAAGGTGCCGAGCGAGCCACTAACCGCGGCGCGGCTGGAGCGTCTCACGGAAGCGGGAGTGGATGGCTTCACCCACTACCTCGTTCCGCTCGCGGCGCTCAAGTTGAAACAGGGATTCGGGCGCCTCATTCGGACCAAATCGGACGTGGGCGCCGTTGTCCTGTTGGATCGCCGCGTCGTCACCAAGCGCTATGGCGCGACGATGCTCGAGGGCTTGCCGCCGGCCTCGAAAGCGATCGGGAATTGGCCCGATGTACGGCGCGAGCTGGAAGAATTCTTCGCGATGCACAGCATCGGCACTCCGGTTTCCTGGAGCTAGATTCCAGGAATGTACTGGGTCGTCTGGTCGTACGATGTGAAGCCCGCGCAGGTGAAGGCGTTCGAGCGGGCCTATGGTCCGGACGGCGACTGGGACCGACTGTTCCAGCGCGCGCCGGGCTACGGCGGTACCGAGTTGCGACGCGAGACGGATCGTGCGGCCCACTACGTGACGATCGATCGCTGGGACAGCCGCGCCGACTACCAACGGTTCAAGGACACATTCCGTAAGGAGTATGAGGTACTGGACGCGCGGTGTGGAGCGTTGACCGATTTCGAGAAGAGGCTCGGCGACTTCGAGACGACAAAGGGAGCGATGTAAGTGACCGGGTTCAGTAAGCGCGTCGCACAACTGCCGACCTACCCCATGGCGGAGCTGCCCGCAATCAAGCGGCGGCTGATCGAGCAGGGTGTGGATGTGATCGACGTCGGTGCAGGGGATGCCGACTTCCCGCCGCCCGATGTCGCGGTGAAGGCACTCACCCGGGCGGTGCAGGATCCCACCATGAGCCGCTACGCGTTTCAGCTCGGCCTGGCGGCGTTTCGCGAAGCCGCCGGTGGATACATGCAGCGGCGCTTTGGCGTGAGCGTCGATCCCGTCAAAGAGCTGCATCCGCTGCTGGGCTCCAAGGAAGGAATCGCGCACCTCGCGACGGCGGTGCTCAATCCGGGGGACGTCGCGATCGTGCCGGTGCCGGGCTATGCCGTGTATCACGGCGGCACCGTGCTCGCCGATGGCGAGCCTTATCTCTATGATCTCACGCCCCGCACCGATTTCCTGCTCGAGCTGGACGAGATTCCCGCGGCGGTGCTCGCGCAGGCGAAGCTCGTCTATCTCAACTATCCGAACAATCCGACCGCCGCCGTCGCGCCGCGCGACTACCTCGAGCGCACGATCGCGGCGTGTGGCAAGCACGACCTCGTGCTCGCGTACGACAATCCGTACTGCGAGATTACGTTCGACGGCTATGTCGCGCCATCGATTTTCGAGATCCCCGGCGCGATGGATGTCGCGGTCGAGTTTCATTCATTGAGCAAAAGCTTCTGTATGACGGGATGGCGGCTGGGGTGGGCCGTGGGTCGTGCCGATCGGATCGCGGCGCTGGCGCGCGTCAAGAATTACGTGGACACCGGCGCCTTCCTCGCGGTGCAGGCGGCGGGCGCCGAGGTGCTCAAGCAGGCGGAGCGCATCGCCGCCGGGTACGCCGCCCAGTTCAAGGAGCGTCGTGACGCGATCATTCCGGCGCTGCGCGCCAACGGATTCGAAATCGAACCGCCGCGCGCGACGCTGTACCTCTGGGTCCCACTGCCCGAGGGCCTCCCGTCGGCGGCGTTCCAGAAGCGCGCGCTCGAGGATGTCGGCGTGGTGACATTGCCGGGCAGCGCGTTTGGCGCAGGCGCCGAAGGGTTTTTCCGGATAGCATTGACTGTCCCGATTCCCAGACTCATCGAAGCAACCGAGCGGTTGGGAAAGGTGCTTGCCACTGTTTGACCGCCAGGTAGGGAATCTGCCGATTGGGCGTGCATGGTTCATCACCGCGGCCATACACATCGTCGCGGTCATTCTCTTTTTCACGGTGAACTGGCAGGCGCCGTGGCGCAAAGCGACGTATGTCGTGCTCGAGCCGCGCGACTACGGCGATACGCTGGTGTTTGTGCCCGGCACGCGGGAAGCGCGGGCGAAAGGGCCGACGATCGCAACGACGCGCCGCGAACTCCTGCCGCGACCTGCCGCCCCCTCGCTGCCCCTCGCTGCTGCCACGCCGCCCGATACCGGAGTCACGCTGCCGGCGTACGACCCCAACGCGAGTCGCGTGGTGCCCGCACCGCAAGTTGGCGACGGCCGCCTCTGGGTGAGCCCGCGGCCCGGACTGCCGGCCGCGGTGGCGGATGCGATCTACGGCGATACGGCGGCGCGGCGTTCGGCGGCGATCGACCGGCTGAAGGTGATGGTGGACTCGCTGAATCAGGTGCTGGATCAGATCCAGCGCGATCACCAGCGGCCGAAGTGGACCATCGGCGGGACGCCGGATAAGCCCGAGTGGGGGATCGATTCCGCGTACATCCACGTCGCGGGGATCAAGATTCCGACGATGGCGCTGGCGCTGCTCGGCAATCTGCTGCCGCAAGGCAACTTCGACGAGGAAATGCGGGCGCGGCAGCTCAACGACATGCGCGCCGACCTGCTGCGCGCCGCCGATCGCGCGCAGACGCTGCAGCAGTTCCGCCGTTACGTGCGCGAGCTGCGGGAGCGGAAACAAGCAGAGCGCGACGCCGAGGAACGGCGCCGCGCCCAGGATACCGTCAAAGCCGTACCGTAGTGTACCTCGCCGCCGTCCTCCTCCTTCTTCAGGCGCCGAGCCTCGATCGCGCCGAGCAGCGTGTCCGAGCGTCCATTGCCACGGCGCGCGAGCAGCAAATCGCCTACCTCCAGCGCGTGGTCGACATCCCCAGCAACACGCTGAATCTCGAAGGCGTTCGCAAGATCGGCGCGGTATTTCGCGCCTCGCTCGATTCGCTTGGCTTTAAGACGAGCTGGGTCGCCGTGCCGGACGCGGTCGGTCGCGCCGGGCACCTCGTCGCCGAGCACAAGGGCAAGCCGGGGGCCGCGCGCATGCTGCTCATCGGTCACCTCGACACCGTTGTAGAGCCGGATGGCCCCACCTTCGTGCGCGAGGATTCGACGGCGCGCGCCATTGGCGGCGCCGACATGAAGGGCGGGGATGTGGTGATTCTGTACGCGCTCAAAGCGCTGCAGGCGGCCGGTGCGCTGCGCGATCTCAACATCACAATCGTCTTCACCGGCGACGAGGAGCATCCCGGCGAGCCGCTCGCCGAGGCGCGGCGCGCGCTCATCGAGGCCGCGCAGCACAGCGACGTTGCGCTCGCGTTCGAGGCAGGCAACCGCGCCGATGCGACCGTGGCCCGTCGCGGGGCGAGCGCGTGGCGGGTGATCGCGACCGGCCGGCAGGCGCACTCGGCGGGCGTCTTCGGTGCGGCGGCGGGGTACGGCGCGATTTACGAAGTCGCACGCATTCTCGACGCCTTTCGCACGCAGTTGGGTGGTGAGCAGTACCTGACATTCAACTCGGCAATTATCGTCGGCGGGACCGATGTCGCCTACGACACCGTAGCCATCAGCGGCACGGCGGCCAGCAAGCTGAACATCGTGCCGTCGCGCGCCCTCGCGCACGGCGATCTGCGATTCATCTCCGACGAGCAGCTCCAGCGCACGCGCCAGCGCATGCGCGACATCGTGGCGAAGCATTTGCCCGGCACCGACGCCACGATCGTGTTCCGCGACGAGTACCCCGCGATGTCGCCGACGCCCGGCAACGCGCGACTGCTCGCCGTCTACGACTCCGCGAGCAGGGCGCTGGGCTACGGCGCAGTGGCCGCGCTCGATCCCGGACGCCGCGGCGCCGGCGACATCTCGTTCGTCGCACCGCTCATCGACGGCCTCGACGGGCTCGGTGCCCTAGGCAGTGGGTCGCACTCGCCGGCCGAGCGCGTGGATCTCAAGACTCTCGCGATGCAGACGGAGCGTGCGGCGTTGCTGCTGTACCGCGTGGGCAAGAGGCCGGCATCACAGTTCGCGCGGGCAGCCACGCAGACCAACTAGTGCTGGCCACACTGCTGGTGCTCGGCCCGATCTGGGTGACCGTACCGTCCTGCCGGGCCTCATCGACGCGCACACCCATCCCGTCTGGTACTTCAATCGCCAGAATCGCCTGCATACTGCCAGCGACGGCGACACGCCGGCGCAGTCCGCCCTCGCGGCGGCGGCGAACGCGTACGCGACCCTCCTGGCGGGATTCACGACGATTCAGAGCGTGGGATCGAACAGCGACGCGAACCTGCGGGAGTGGATTGCGACGCAAGGCCTGCCGGGGCCGCGAATCCTGACCTCGCTCGATCCGATCACCGATCGCACCCTCAGCCCGGACTCGCTGCGCGCGCTCGTCCGGCAGCGCAAAGCCGGCGGCGCGGACCTCATCAAGATTTTCGCCTCGGCGAGCATTCGCGAAGGCGGCCAGCAGACCATGTCCGACTCGCAGCTTGTTGCGGCCTGCGGCGAGGCCAAATCACTCGGCTTGCGCACGCTCGTGCACGCGCACAGCGCTGCCGCGGTGCGCGCCGCGACGCTTGCCGGCTGCACTCAGGTCGAGCACGGCATCTTCGTGACGCAGGACGTGCTCTCGCTGATGGCGCAGCGCGGGACGTACTTCGATCCGCAGTGTGCGCTCGTGTTCCGAAATTATCTCGACAACCGCG
>WNGA01015869.1_pt1 | contig 20830 bp, 23 predicted proteins | sample 5400061 | NCBI WGS metagenome assembly WNGA01 (sample SAMN13153366, study PRJNA577476) | soil metagenome | isolation source: 100 cm soil or saprolite under grassland replicate 2 | place: USA:California | collected 2016-06-15
CGGTGGATCGTCTCCCCACCATCCGTCCGCGACGGGATCGTCCTCCCAGGCACCTGCGCCGCCGCTGAACATGCGTCTGCCCATGACGTACGCCCCCGTGGCCGCAACCGCCTCTCGGTAGACGTCGTCGTCGGCGCCGCCCTCGCCGCCCGATTGTCCGTGCTGTGCGCGCCAACTCGCGGCGCCGAAGATCCATTCGTGGAGCCGCTCGCCGCCCTCGCCGAGCGGTTGTTCCACCGTCCGATCCGGGCCGGCGATGAAGCCGTCGAGTGACATCGTGATGTCGAGCGTCAGTTTTGTCATCGGTCCTCCCAGCGGTCGTGAGCGGCCTACGCGTCAAGACCGTGTCACGCGGCGAAACTCATCGGCCGGGCTGGTAGACGAGGATGGTCACACCGTCGCCGACCACCTTCGTGTCGACGAGCTGCAGAGGCTTCTTGTCGCTCGTCTCGCCGAAGAGTCGCTTCCCGGTTCCGAGCACGACCGGGAAGACCATCAGCCGGAGTTCGTCGACGAGGTCGTGCTCGACCAGCGTTTGCACGAGCCGGGCGCTGACGAGCCGGGCGCTGCCGTGGACGACGATGTCGCCGTCGTGCTGCCGCTTCAGCTTCGCGACCTCCTCGGCGACGTCGCCCTTCAACACGGTCGAGTTGTTCCACTCCGGGTTCTCCAGGGTCGAGGAGACGACGTACTTGGGCATGCTGTTGAACTTGTCGGCGAACCCCACCTCGTCCGTCCTGGACGGCCACGCCGAGGCAAAGGCCTCATACGTCACGCGGCCGAGCAGCAGCGCCTCGGACGAAAGGGTCTCGTCGAGCTTGAACTTGTCTCCCTCGTCTCCGCGGTTGATCTCGAAGGTCCAGCCTGCATGCTTGAAGTCCTCGCCTCCGCCCGGGGCCTCCATGACGCCGTCGAGCGAGACGAACTCCGTTACGACGATCCTTCCCACGTCATCCTCCTCCTTTGTCCGATGAGCCGGCTACTATATTCAACCAAAAGGTTGAATACATGCCCGTCGACCACCTCACCACGACGTTCGCTGCCCTCGCCGACCCAACCCGCCGCGCGATCATCGAGCGGCTCGCGTCGGGAGAGGCGACTGTGACCGAGCTCGCCGAGCCGTTTCCGATCAGCGTCCAGGCGGTCTCGAAGCACCTCAGGGTGCTCGAACGTGCCGGCTTGATCGCACGCGGCCGCTCGGCGCAGCTCCGGCCCTCCCGCCTGCAGGGGGCGCCGCTGAAGGAGGCCCTCGAATGGCTCGAGACGTATCGTCGGTTCTGGCACGGCAGCTTCGACCGACTCGACGAGCGCCTGCGTGGCTGAGTCTGTCGGGATCACGATCTCTCGCGTCTTCGACGCGCCGCGTGAGCTCGTCTGGCAGGAGTGGACCGAGCCCGAGCGCTTCGCGGACTGGTTCGGCGGGAGCGAATCCGACGTGCCGCTGTCGAGCGTTTCGATGGACGTCAGGCCGGGCGGCTCGTGGCGGCTGACGATGTTCGCCGCCCCCGGCCGCCGCCAGATCCACTGGAAGGGCGAGTATCAGGAGGTCGTCGAGCCCGAGCGGCTCGTTTTCACGCTGTCCGACCAGCCCGGCGACGACGCCTACGAGCTGATCACGGTCGTCCTCACCGACCTCGGCGACGGCCGGACCGAGATGCTCTTCCAGCAGCGCGGGCGCATGTCGGCGGAGCAGTACGAGCGCGCCGGCCAAGGCTGGTCCTCCTTTTTCGACCGCGTCGCGGAGCGCCTGGTCGGTGCCTGACTGTCAGCCTGCTCCGTCATCGCAGCGGTCGACTCAACCCGGAACGAGCTCGCAGGTGACGTTGACGTCGGCGTGAGCGTCTCGGGGACGCCGGCCGTGTAGAGGCCGACCACACGGACGCCGTGCGGTCCGAGTTCCGCTGCCAGGTAGCGCATGAAGGTCTCGGTCGCCGCGTCGGCGGGTCCGGTGTTGCCCATCAACGGCATCGTTCCCCTCGCAGACCCGCTGGTCAGGGTCAGGATGACGCCTGATCCCTGCTCGACCATGTGGCCCGCGGCCGCCCGCGCGGTATGGAAGTTCGCCATCAGTCCCGTCGTGACCGCGCCGGCGAAGTCCGCGGCCGTCAGGTCGACGAGCGGAATCCCTTGCACGTCCCCGCGCGAGATGAGGTTGAAGGAGACGTCGATGCTTCCCGCCTCCGAGGCGACGGCTCGGGCATGCTCGTCGACGGCCTGCTCGTCGAGTGCGTCGACCACGGTCACCTCGGCCGACCCACCGGCGGCCGCGATGTCGGCGGCGACCGCCGCGAGCGATTCACGCGTTCGGCCGACGAGGAAGACAGTAGCCCCCTCGCGCGCGAAGGTCCGGGCGACGCCGCCGCCGATACCCCCGCCAGCCCCGTAGATGATGGCGTTCTTACCCTCGAGCAACATGTCACCGCTCCTGGGCCCGCAGGTACTCGGCGAGACGGTCGTAGGTCTGGGCGGCGCCGTCCTCCATGCCCGATTCGAGCACTGCGTCGCGAGCCTCTTTCGATGGGTAGAGAACTGTGGTCCTGATTGTCGTCTTCCCGTTGTCCTCCGAGAGGACCACCGTGTTGAGCGATTCGCCCGGGTAGTCGTCGAACGACTCGGTGGAGACGAGCCGCTCGGGCGGCGTGATCTCCTGATACACGCCGCGCATCCCCATCTCCTGACCGTCGGGGCTGCGCAAGACGAAGCGCCAGGCCCCGCCGAGGCGGAGATCGATGTCGCACACGGGCAGTGTCCAGCCTCTGGGGCCATACCACTGGGGAACGTGCTCGGAGTTGGTCAATGCTTCGAAGACCAGGTCACGTGACGCATCGAACACCCGGGTGATGACGATCTCCCGATCCGACGGCGTCGTGAACGTCGTCTCACCGATCCTGTTTGCCGCGGTCATGGTGCCCCTCCTTTTCTTTCAGGCGTTGTAGGTACTCGTCCAATCGTGTGTAGCTCTCGTCCCAGAAGCGGCGATAGTTCTCCGCCCACTCGGCCACCTCTTTGAGCGGCGTCGCCTCGAGCCGGCACGGCCGCCACTGCGCCTCGCGCCCGCGTGTGATGAGGCCGGCGCGCTCGAGCACCCGCAGATGCTTGGAGACGGCGGGGCCGCTGATCGCGAAGGGCGCCGAGAGCTCGGTAACCGTCGCCGCGCCCTCGGTCAGGCGGGCGAGGATCGCTCGCCGTGTGGGGTCGGCAAGGGCGGCGAAGGTAGTGCTCAGGGGGTCTGTCTGACTGCTCATCTAACCAGGCGGTTATCTAACTAGAGGGTTAGATACACGATGGCGAATCCCCCTGCAAGGCCGCGGCCGCGTTGCGTGCGAACATGTGTTCGTGTCAGACGAGGTGACGATCCTCCACGCGGACGTCGACGCGTTCTATGCGTCGGTCGAGCAGCGAGACGATCCTCGTCTGCGCGGGCGGCCCGTGATCGTCGGCGCGGGGGTCGTGCTCGCGGCCAGCTACGAAGCCAAGGCATACGGCGTCCGCACAGCGATGGGCGGCGCACAGGCGCGGCGCTTGTGCCCGCGAGCGGTCGTGGTCGAGCCACGCATGTCCGCCTACGCGGCGGCGAGCAAGGCGCTATTTCGGGTGTTCGAAGACACGACGCCGCTGGTCGAGGGGTTGTCGATCGACGAAGCCTTCCTCGACGTTCGCGGACTGAAGCGCCTCGCGGGCACACCCCCCGAGATCGCGTTCCGGTTGCGCCGCCATGTTCTCGAGCGCGTCGGTCTGCGCGTGACGGTAGGCGTGGCCAGGACGAAGTTCCTCGCCAAGGTGGCCAGCGGCGTCGGGAAGCCCGACGGTCTGCTCGTGGTGCCGCCCGACCGCGAGCTCGCCTTCCTCCACCCGCTGCCGGTCGAACGGCTCTGGGGTGTCGGGCCGGTGACCGCGGGCAAGCTCCGCGAAGCCGGGATCACAACCGTCGGCGAGGTCGCGCAGCTTGCGGAGGCGGCTTTGGTTTCGCTGCTCGGTCAGGCGTCGGGACGGCAGCTCCATGCCCTCGCGCACAACCGCGATCCCCGACCGGTGCGCGCGCGCCGCCGTCGGGGTTCGATCGGATCGCAGCGCGCGCTCGGCCGGTCGCCGAGATCGCCTGAGGCCGTCGACGCCGTCGTCGTCGGACTGGTCGACCGCGTCACCCGCCGCATGCGTGCCGCGCGGCGCACCGGCCGGACCGTGGTGCTTCGGCTTCGCTTCGGTGACTTCTCCCGAGCGACTCGCTCGCACACGCTGCCTCAGGCGACGGCAGAGACGTGGGCGATCCTCGCCACTGCAAGAGGACTGCTTGCGGCCGCCATGCCGATGATCGAGCGTCAGGGCCTCACGCTCGTTGGAGTGGCGGTCGCAAATCTCGAGGACGGCGGCGCCGTCCAGCTCACGCTGCCGTTCGATCGGCACAGCGGCGGCGCCCTCGACGCCGCGGTCGACGAGATACGCGAGCGCTTCGGACCGGGCGCTGTCACTTGGGCTGTCCTGCTCGGCCGCGACCAGGGATTGGAGGTGCCGCTGCTTCCCGACTGAGGAGCGAGATATCGTCCGCGCTTCACAACGGCGCAATCGGGATCTCCTCCGGAGAGTCTTGTCGCGAAAGACAACGCTAAGACGGAAGGCGGCGAACCCGGGCCTGTAGGTAGGTCTGCCGAGGATGCGCTCGATCGTGTGTCTACTCTAGGAAGTGCAGGATGATCGACGACGGCGCCAAGGGCAGCTTCGACGAGCAGGGCTATGTCGTCGCGCGCGGCCTCTTCGACGTCGCAGAGACCGCCTTCTTGCGCGACCACTTCATGCGGCTTCGCGAGGCCGGCGGCTATCCGGGCGATGTCGTCGGCGTCGAGCCGAGCTCGAACGATCCGCTGAAGAAGTACCCGCGCATGATCCACATGCATCGCTGGGACGCGGTCGCGCTCGACACAAGCCAGAGCTTCACGGACGTCACCGTGCCGCTTCCCGACGACGCGGAGCTTGTCCCCGTGCTCATGGAGCCGGGTGACGTCCTCTTCTTCAACGGCTCGCTCGTCCACGGCAGCAAGCCGAACAGAAGCAATCGCTTTCGCCGCGCCCTGATCGGTCACTACATCGAGGGCGACGCCCGGGAGGTTGCACACTGGTACCACCCTGTGCTTCGAATGGACGGCACCGAGGTGGAGCTCGAAGAGGGCAGTGGCGGTGGCCCGTGCGGGGAGTGGATGGACCGCGAGAGCCGGCCGGTGATCGAGCTGACCGGTGTCGCCGTCGATCCGCGCACGACCGAGTAGTTCACGGCGTGCACATCGTCACGCTGAGCTTCGACGACGGCTTCGAGCGTTCGTCGATCCGGACGGCCGAGATCTTCGAACGTCACGGGCTGGTCGTCGAGCTGAACGTCCTCGCGGCCGGCCATCGGGGGAAGCCTGACGAGAGATGGCACCGCAAGTGGCGCAAGGGTGACTTCGGTCTCTGGAACGAGCTCAAGGCGCGCGGCCACTACGTGATGCCACACGGCTACGGTCACGTGAACAAGGCGGAGGTGCCGCTCGCCGAGGCCAAGCGGCTGATCGAGGCATGCTTCGACGTGTTTCGTGCCGAGCTCGCAGGGTTCGAGGCGTCGGAGGCAAGCTTTGCGTTTCCGTACAACCGCTCCACCCCCGAGCTCGAGGCCTGGCTGGGCGGTCGCGTTCGGGCCTTCCGAACAGGTGGCGATCCAGTGATGCCGCTCCCTCAGCCCGGCCAGCAACGGGTGACGTGCGCCGGCTTCGGCCCCGGGCGCTGCGACGATCATCTTTCCGGGACGCTCGAGTCCTTTCTCGCAGGCCGACCCGGCTGGCTCTGTTACAACCTCCATGGGCTCGACGACGAAGGCTGGGGGCCGCTCGGAAGCGACACGCTCGACCGCCTGCTGGAACGCCTCGTCGCGCGCGACGTCCGGGTGCTCCCGATCACGGCCGCGCTCGACCTAGCCGTGGCCTGAGCGATGGCGCGGACGAGCCGAGAGATCCAAACTCGTTGCCTCGTCAATTCAGGGTGCAGTCTCGGCGAGGGCCCGACGTGGGACCGCGACTCGCAACGCCTCTACTGGGTCGACATCCTGGAGAACCGCATCTACCGGCACGACCCTGCAGACGGGAGCACGCATTCCTGGACCACGCCGGAGCACGTCGGGTTCGTCGTCGTGAGGCCGGACGGAGAGCTTGTCGCCGGCTTCAAGTCAGGGCTCCATCACGTGGTGCTCAACGACGACGCGACCGTGACGTCGTCGCGGATCGACCGGGTCGACGGTAATCGGGACGACGTCCGTTTCAACGATGCGACCTCCGACGCGGGCGGACGGATCTGGGCCTGCACTCTCGGCGGAACGCCCGGGGAGCCACTCGGAACGTACTACTGCTACGACACCGATCTGAACCGCCGCACTGTCGACGACGGCTATCTCGTCGCAAACGGGCCCGCACTCAGCCCGGATCGCAGCCTGCTCTACACGATCGAGACGAGCGGTCATCCCGGCAGACAGAAGGGCGTCTATGTGTCGCGCATCACGCCAGAAGGTGCGCTGGAAGCGCAACGGCTGTTGATCGCCTGGGACGCGTACGACTCCGCCCCCGACGGCGTCGTCACCGATAGCGACGGAAACCTCTGGCTCGGCGAGTTCCGCGGCAACGTCCTCCGCTGTTTCAGCTCCGAGGGTGTGCACATCGCCTCGGTGCCGCTGCCGGCCTGGAACGTCACCAAAGCCGCTTTCGGCGGCCGGCAGTTGGATCGTCTCTACGTCACGAGCGCACGGGTCGAGGCGGACGACGAGACGCTTGCCCGCTATCCGGACACGGGCGGCGTGATCGTCGTGGAGGGCACCGGTGCGCTCGGAGCGTAAGGTCCGCGTCGGATGAAGATCACGTCGGTCGAGCCGCTCGTCGTCGACATCGGGCCGCGGAACTGGCTCTTCGTCGTCGTTGAGACAGACGAAGATGTAAGCGGTGTCGGGGAGGGAAGCCTGCCGGCCCATCCGCGCGCGGTCGCCGCGGCGGTCGAGGAGTACCGGGAGTACGTCGTCGGCGAGGACCCGGCGCGGATCCAGCATCTCTGGCAGGTGATGTACCGGCAGCCGTTCTTCCGCGGCGGCGCCGTCACCCTGTCCGCAATGAGCGCGATCGAGCAGGCGCTGTGGGACATCAAAGGGAAGGTTGCAGGTCTGCCGGTCTACGAGCTGCTCGGCGGGCGCTGCCACGACCGGCTCAAGCTGTACGCGAACGGACCGGCGGGGGAGACGCGCGAGGAGCTCGCCGAGGATGCCCAGGCGCTCGTCGAGGGCGGATTCAAGGCGCTGAAGACCGGCGTCACGAGCCCGGTGTTGCCGATCCAGGGGGACGGCATCTTCCGCCGCGCGGCAGAGCACGTCGAAGCGCTGCGAAACGCAGTCGGCGAGGACGTCGAGATCGCCTGGGATGCGCACGGTCGATTCGCGCCTGCGATGTCGATCAAGCTTGCTCGGGCCCTCGAGCCCTACAACATCTGGTTCCTCGAGGAGCCGGCGCTACCGGAGAACGCCAAAGGGCTGGCGCAGGTCGCGCGGGCGACGTCCATTCCGATCGCGACGGGCGAGCGCCTGTTCACGAAGTGGGGCTTCCGCGAAGTCCTCGAGCTCGGCGGTGCGGCACTCCTGCAGCCGGACGTCTCTCACTGTGGCGGCGTCCTCGAAGCGCGGGCGATCGCATCGATGGCCGAGGTCTACTTCTGCGGCCTCGCGCCGCACAACCCTCTCGGCCCGGTCAACACCATCGTCTCGGCTCACGTCGGGATGGCCTCTCCGAACTTCGTCGCGCTCGAGATCTGCCTCTATGCGCCGGACTGGACGCGCGAGCTGTTGATCGAGCCGGTCGCGTTGTCCGACGGCTATCTCGAGCTGCCGGACAAGCCAGGCTGGGGCGTCGAGCTCGACATCGAGCTCTGCCGCGCTCACCCGTACAGGCCCTCCAAGTTGCCGATCCTCCAGCATCCGGGCGGCGCCGTCGCCGACTGGTAGCGCATGGCCGCGAAGGTGCAGATCGGGTTCGTCGAAGAGTGCGAGCTCGTCGCTCTCGCCGAGCCGCGGCAGCGCACCGCCGAGTTGGTCGCGGCCCGTTACGGCATCGGGCGTGTCTACCGCGATCACCGCGAGCTGCTCGAGTCAGAAGAGCTCGACGGGATCGTCGCCGCGCAGAGGTTCACCCATCACGCCGCGCTGCTTCCGGAGCTCTACCCGCACGTCCCTCATCTCTTCACCGAGAAGCCGCTCGCGCTCACGGCGGCGACGGGCGACCGGCTCGCGCGCCTCGCGAGCGAAAGCGGCTGCGTCCACATGCTCGGCTACCAGCGCCGCTCTGATCCGGCAACCGTCGAAGCGAAGCGGACGGTCGACGCCTGGAAGGCGAGCGGCGAGGTGGGCGGCCTCCGGTATCTACGCATCTGCTACATGGACGGCGACTGGACGGGGAACGCGCACGCTCGGTTGATCGATGCGGGCGAGCAACCGCCGCCGTTTCCCGCCGAGGAGCTTCCGGCCGAGCTCGCGGCCGACGACGAGGCGCTCTGGGCGCTCTCGACCGGCGTGGACGAGCTCGTCCATCCGCTCAACTTGCTCCGACACTTCCTCGGGGAGCGCTATCGGCTCGTCTTCGCCCACGTCTCGGGACGGCTCTATGCGTTCGAGAGCGAGTCTGGCGTTCCTATGACGATCGAGGTGTCGCCGTACCGAGTGACGGTCGGGTTCGACGAGGAGCTCCTCGTCGCGTTCGAGCGCGGGTACGTGCGGCTTTGCCCTGCGCCTTCGCTGGCGATCAATCGCGCGGGCCGGCTCGAGATCTACAGCGACGCCGGCGGCGGCGCGCTGCCGGAGCGGGTCGCGCCGCAACTTCCCTGGATCGATCCCCAGCAGGCGCAGGCGGCGGACTTCCTCCGCGTCTGCCGAGGGGAGGCGCCGCCGCCGACGGACGCCGCCGAGGCCGCCGAGGATCTGCACCTCGTTGCAAACATCGTGCGTGCGCGCGTCGAGCTTCCGGGTGCGCGCGAGGCCCTCCGCACGGATCGGGCCGAGCGCGCCCGGGCTTGGGAGGAGCGGCTACACGCGATGGAGACGAAGACGCGATCCGGCGGGTGACTCGAGCAGGGCGACGCCGTACGGCTCGAGGACGAGCGATCCTGCCTCGAGCGCGCCGTCGAGGTGGCTTGCGAACACGTCCGGAATTGAGATGGCGCGTTCCTCGCGGGCGTAGTTGAGCAGGAACAGCAGTTCCGTTCCGGACTCGGGCTTGCGCAGCCTCACCACCTCCACATCCGCGGGGGCGCTGAGGACGTCGAGCTCGACCTCGCGTACAAGCCACGCGTAGAGGTCAGAAAGCGTCTGCTCGGTCGTAACGCCGCCGATGTAGACGACGCGGCCGGCACCGACTGCGTTGACCGCGACCGCAGCCGAGCCGGCGAAGTCATGGTCTCGATAGTGGTAGAGCGGCTGGGCGCCCTTGAGCGAGAGCTCCTCGAACCAGCCGCAAAACGCTGCGTCGGCACCGCCGACGCCGTCGACCGGCTCGAGCTGCCCGGCGCGCCCGTCGAGGAAGCTGGCGATGTCCGACACCTCGAGCCCAGCAAGCTCGTCGAGCCAGGCCGGCAGAGGCCGCTCCGGCACCGCATTCGCGCGATCCTTGAACCCGCTCCTTGGGCCGAGAACGAGCAGCCCGCCGCGCTCGACGTAGGAGCGCAGCGCGGCCGCGACGGTCTTGTCGACGACGTAGAGGCTGGGTGCGGCGACGAGCCGGTACGAGGAGAGGTCCGCGGTCGGCGCGAGCAGATCGACGCCCACTCCCTGTCGCCTCAGCGCGCCATAGTGAGCGCGAAGCGCGTCGACGTGCGCGAGCACCGGGTTCGTCGGCTGAATCTCGAGCGCGAAGCGCGCGTCGTAGTCGTAGACGACCGCCGCCTGCGCGGCGGGCACGGTCCGGGCGAGCAGACCATCGATCCGCTCGAGCTCCTGCGCGAGCTCACTCAGCTCCTGCAAGCGGCGGTTGGGCCGGCCGTCGTGGTCGAGCACGCCGTACCAGTGCTGCTCGGTCCCGAAGCGGGCGGACCGCCAGCGGAAGTAGCAGACCACCTCGGCCCCGTGCGCGAGCATCTGGTACGAGTGCAGGCGCATCTGCCCACACCGCGGCGTCCAAATCGTCTCCCAGCCGAACGGCCCGACCTGCTGCTCCATCACCCAGAACCGGACGTCCTTCATGCCGCGAATCGCATCGCAGTTGAGTGCGGGCTCGAGCCAGCCCTCGCTCGCGTTCAGGAGTGGATAGTTGTCCCACGCGAGGAAGTCGAGATCCTGCGCCAGCTTCTGGTAGTCGAGCTCCTTGAACCTGAAGCTCCTCATGTTGTGCGTGATCGGGAGGTTCGAGTGGTGCCGGATCTCGTCGATCTGCAGCCGCTGATACTGGACGAAGCTGTCCGAGGCGAAGCGACGGTAATCCAGCGCATGACCGGGTGAGGGCGAGGCGCGCATGAACCCCTCCGGGAGCGGTACGTCGCCTGCGGCAGGGAGCGGGATGTGATCCCAGGAGGCGTAGTTCTGGCTCCAGAAGGCCGTGCCCCAGCTCGCGTTGAGCTGCTCGAGCGACCCATACCGCTCCTCGAGCCACTCCCGAAACGCCGCTTCGCAGCGTGGGCAATAGCACCGCTCGCCGAACTCGTTGTCGATCTGCCAGGCGCCGACGCGCTCGTCCGCCCCGTAGCGCTCGGCGAGGGCGGCGACGATGCGACGCGTCTCTTGGTGGTAGGTCGGGTTGTTCGGGCAATAGTGGCGACGGTGTCCGAACGGGAAGAGACCTTCGCGATCGACCGGCAGGATGTCCGGATGCTCGGCGATGAGCCAGCCCGGAGGCGCGGCGGTCGGCGTCCCGAGGACGACGTCGATGCCGTTCTCGGCCATGAGCGACACCGCCCGGTCGAGCCAACCAAACTCGAGTGCGCCACGTCGCGGCTCGAGCGTCGACCACGAGAACTCGGCCATGCGGACGACCCTGATCCCCGCCTCCGCCATCATCCGCGCGTCGACCTGCCAGCGCTCCTCGGGCCACTGTTCCGGGTAGTAGGCGACGCCGAGGCGGACCGAACGAGAACGCGGCGGCGTCATGCCTTGTAGCGGCCAGCTCCTATGCCAGTGCGGGAATCGGCTCGGCCGCCGCCTTGCGCGTGAGCAGCGACTCGCGGGTCAGGGGATCGAAGAAGTGACAGCGCTCGGGGTCGAGCGCGAGCCGGATCTTCGTCCCTATGAGCTGGCGCGTCCCCGAGGGGAGCCTGGCCGTGAAGAGTGCGCGAGCCTCCTGAGCGAGCAGCGCCTCCTCTTCCTCGCCCGCGCGAATGCTGACGATCTCGTCCGTCTCTACCGGCGCGGCGTCGACGGGGAAGAAGACGAGCACCTCCGCGCCGAGGTTCTCCTCGACGGTCACCTCGCCCTCGATTGACCAGGGCGGCGACTGGCCGTCGTCGACCTCGGCGAAGTGCTCCGGACGGATGCCGAGGATGACACGTGGGGGAAGCTTCGCGCCCTCCGGGCCCAGCTCGGCGAGCGGGAGGGAGAAGCCTGCGAAGCGAAGGCAGCCGTCGGCGATTGTCGCCTCGACCAGGTTCATCGACGGCGAGCCGATGAACGCGGCGACGAAGAGGTTCACGGGCGACCAGTAGAGGCCTTGCGGCGTGTCGACCTGCTGGATCTTGCCGTCGTTCATGACGGCCGCGCGCTGTCCGAGCGTCATCGCCTCCACCTGGTCGTGCGTGACGTAGACCGTGGTCACGCCAAGCTGCGTGTGCAGCCGCGCCAGGTCGGCGCGGACGCGAACGCGGAGCTTGGCGTCGAGGTTCGAGAGCGGCTCGTCCATCAGGTAGACGCGCGGCCGTCGGGCGATCGCGCGACCCATGGCGACACGCTGCCGCTGTCCTCCCGAGAGTGCGAGCGGGCGGCGGTCCATCAGCTCCTCGAGCCCGAGCAGGCGAGCGGTCTCCGCGATCCGCGCGGCGATCTCCTTGCGCGGCGTCCGCCGCACCTTCAGGCCGTAGGCGAGGTTCCTGCGCACGGTCATGTGCGGGTAGAGGGCATAGTTCTGGAAGACCATCGCGATGTCGCGATTCTTCGGATTGACGTCCGTCACGTCGCGGTCGCCGATGAGGATGGCCCCGTCGGTGACTTCCTCGAGCCCCGCGATGCAGCGCAGGAGTGTCGTCTTCCCGCAACCGGACGGACCGACGAGCACCATGAACTCGCCGTCGGAGATCGTCAGGTCGACGCCGTCGACGGCGCGCACGCCGTTCGGGAACGTCTTGACAACCGTCTGTAGTTCGATGCCCGCCACGATTAGCCCTTCAACCCGGTGGTTACGATCCCGCGCGCGAGCTTCTTCTGCAAGAGGAAGAATGCCAAGAGCGGCGGCACAGTAAAGAGCAGCGCGCCCGCGAGCGTGATGGGTATCAGCACGATCTGGGCGGTCGGGTCGTTGTACCCCGTGGCGACCTTTACACCCAGGGGAAGGAGCCGGTCGGGCAGGAGCAGCGAGGCATAGATGTACTCGCCCCACCAGCCGGTGCCGAGCCAGATGAAACCGACTGCGAGCGCAGCGGCCGAGTTCGGAAGGTAGATCTGAAAGAACGTTCGGAGGTGTCCCGCCCCGTCGATCGCGGCCGCGTCGTCGAGCTCGGAGGGGAAGGTCGAATAGAACTGGCGGAAGAGGAAGATCAGGAACGCGCTGCCGCCGACGCCCCAGATCAGCCACGGCCAGCGCGTCGAGTACATCCCCAGATGGGCGACGACGTAGAAGAAGGGAATGAAGATGATCGAGAACGGGACGAACGTCGTCCCGAGCACGAAGATGAACAACGTGTTGCGCCCCCACGCGCGCAGACGCGCGAACGCGTAGCCGGCGAACGCGCTCGTGATCACCGCGGGCACGGTCGCGATGAAGGTGAGGACGACCGTGTTCCACAGGTAGTGCGAGAAGGGGAACAGCCCCGACCACGCGAAGTGGTAGTTGTGCTCGTGCGCCGGACTTGGGATGACCGGCCCGCTGACGCCTTGGTGCATCTCCCGCAGCGAGTTGAAGACCCCCCAGACGAGCGGGGCGACGAAGATGGCCGCGAGCAGGATGACGAGCGCGTAGAGGAGCGTTCGTGCCGCGAGCCTCTTCGGTGTCCAGCGTCTGCGCCGGCGGCGGCGAGCCGGGGCAGCTTCCGCGGCTACTGCGGCTTGCGTCATTTGCCGTACTGCTCCTTACCGGAGAAGACCCAGAAGCGCCCGCTCAAGAAGAGGAGAGTGGTCACCACGAGCAGGAAGAAGACGAAGATCCAGGCGACCGCAGCGCCGTAGCCGAAGTCGCCGTCACCGAAGATCCGCTGGAGGGCGTAGAGGTTCGTGAAGACGTTGTCTGTTGGCACGGTCGACCCGATCCCTTGCTGGAGACCCGGCGAGAGGAGGATCGGGTAGACGAACGCCTCGTTCGCGGCGAGGAAGACGCCCCAGACGACCTGGAACATGATCACCGGTGTCAGGAGCGGGAGCGTGATCGTGATGAAGCGCCTGACCGCGCTTGCGCCGTCGACGCGCGCCACCTCGTAGAGCTCGTCGGGAATGCTCTTGAGACCCGCGAGGAAGATCAGCATCCCGGTGCCCGCGTATCCCCAGACGAGGACCATCAGCAGCGTCGCCGTCGGATGGTCGAGCAGCCAGTCGACGTTCTTGCTCCCGCCGAGCGCGCCCAGCACGCGGTTGATCAACCCACCGTCCTGAGCGGCCATTGCCTTCCAGACGAACGCCTTCGCGACGAGCGGGACGACGACCGCGATGAAGAAAAGCGTGCGCCAGAGCCCGAGCAACCTGATGCTCGCGTTCAGGATCATCGCCAGCCCGAGCTGGGTGACGATCCAGAGCGGGATGATCGTCACCATCAAGATGCCGGTTCGCTCCAGCGAGTACCACATCTCGTGGTCGTGATAAGCGCGGACATAGTTGTCGGCGCCGACGTAGCGCAGGTTGGTGTGGAGGTTCACCGCGGTCAGGTTCGACACCGACATGAGGAACGCCAGCACGAGCGGGATCGAGCTCAGCGCGATGAAGCCGAACAGCCAGGGCGAGAGGAAGCCGTAGAAGGCGAGCGTCTCCCGCCTCCGGCGAGACGCCCGTCTTCTCGGCTTGGCGACGGTCGCGACGAGTGGGGTTCCGGCCGTTGTCACGGCGTGACTATTTCACGACTGGAACTCGGCCCTATCCCTGCTTTCCGACCTTGATCGCGCGGTTCGTGTCGGCCTCGACCTTCTTCATGAACTCCTTGAAGGAGATCTTTCCTTTCGCTGCGTCGGCGAGGTACTTCAGGTAGGCCGAGGATACCGCCGTGTTGTCTGCCAGTCCGATGAGGTAAGGGTTGTACTGGAGGACGGGTTTCGACACCTTCAGCTCATGGAGCAGTGTCTTCTTCGCCTTCCGCTGCACCGCGGTCTTCTCCGGCAGCCGGTCGAAGAGCGATCGCAGGGCGGGGACGCCCCAGCCGATACCTGCGCGGTCGCGGGCGGGCTTGCCGCCCATGTACCACTCGAAGAGCTCCCAGGCCGCATCGGGATTCTTGGTCCGTGCGCTGATGACCCACCCCGTCGCCGTGATGGTCGGATCGTAATGCTTGCCGCGCCTCCAGTTGGGTGCGGGCACCAACTGGGAGTTCTTGACGATCGGCCCGCCCGAATCCGTGATCTGCCCAAGGAACCAGTAGCCGTACTGGGTCATCGCGATCCCGCCTTTGACGAAGTCCGGTCCCGACCAGCCGTTTGGATTCGGATTCTCGGGCCCGAGGTCGAGCTTGTGCTGCGAGTAGCGGAAGGAGTAGTGGAACGCGTCCATCGCAGCCGGGTTCTTGGTCAGGTTGATGTGTGAGAAGTCCTTCGGGTAAAGGCTCTTCCCGATCGACGCCAGCTGCACCATGACGTGCCGGTCGATCCAGTTGTAGCTGTCCGCGATGTCGAGGATCCACCGGATGTCCTTGTTCTTCCTCTTGAGCTTCAGGGCGATCTCCCAAAGATCCTCGTACGTCCACTTGTCGGTCGGCCCAGGGATGTGGATTCCCGTCTTCTTGAAGAGGGCGGTGTTGATCCAGACCGTCTCGTCGGGAGACGCGTCCTTGCACATGCCGTAGCGTGGACCGATCCCGACTTTGCCGTTTTTGTACCGGTAGTAGTCGTTGAGCGGCGTGAGCTGGGCGGGACGGATCAGGTCGCTCGCCCTGAAGTACTTGTCGAGGTTGAGCAGCTGCCCGCGCTTGGCCCATTGCGGAATGAGCGGAGCCTGGGTGCGCCAGATGTCCGGTGGCTGGCCGGCAGCCATCATCGCCTGGAACTTCGCGGCGTTGACGTCGAGGAGCTCGATCTTGATGTTCGGGTGAGTGTCCTCGAAGTCGCTTACTGATGGCGTGCCCGGGTTTCCGGCTCCGGTCGTCAGCTCCTTGCTCATGATCACGATCTTGGTCGGCGCGAGCCGACGCCGCGGGATCGCTTTCGCAAGCTCGGGCCCGAACAGCGAGCCGACGGCAAGAGAGCCGGCAGTACCCGCAGCGCCCTGAAGGAACTTGCGACGTGAGATGCGACTGTCTTCGAAGGGGTCCGACATGCTCGCCACATCCTTTCCTTCGCCTACTCCCACACCGCCGGCGGAAAGCTCGCCGGGTTCTCAGGCGCTAGCTTGTCTGATATGTTCGGATCTGTCAAGGTGCAAAGATGGCTTGACCTCCTGAGATTTCAGGCTTGACTCCTATAAGGAGATCAAACATGCTGTGCCAGCATGACTGATAGATCGCCCTCGTACGAGGAGTTGAAGCCGGTCGGGCGCCGCTCCGTCGTCGACTCCGTGATCGAACGGCTCGAGGAGCTGATCTTCACCCGGCTGCAGCCGGGTGAGGCCCTCCCCTCCGAGGGACAACTGGCCGAGGCGCTCGCGGTCAGCCGGCTCAGCGTTCGCGAGGCCACCCGCACGCTCGCGGCGCGCGGACTGCTCGAGATCAGCAAGGGCCGCCGCGCCCGCGTCGCAGCGCCCAACGGCGGCCTCGTCGGCGACTTCTTCCAGATCGCCGTCCGTCGCGACCCCCGCGCCCTGCTGGACCTGCTCGAGGTGCGAAGAGCGCTCGAAGTCCACATCGCCGCCCTCGCCGCCCAGCGCGCAACCAGCGGCGCGATCGCCGACATGGAAATGTCGATCAACGCCATGCGCGCCGCCGAGCGCGAATTCGAGGCCTTCCACACCGCCGACGTCCGCTTCCATGAAAACCTCGCCGCCGCGTCTGGCAACCGCATGCTCGTCTTCCTGATCGAAGCCTTCGCGGAGCCGCTCCGCGAAAGCCGCCTGCGGAGCTTCGCGGGTCACCGGGCGCGAGGGGGTGGGATCGAGGACGTGATTCAGCAGCACCAGGCGATCCTCGACGCCGTCAAGGCCCGCAACCCCAAAAACGCAGCCCAAGCGATGCGCGACCACCTCCAACAAACCGAACAGGACCTCCGCACGCTGCTGCAACAGACGCCCAACGAGCAATCCAAGGCCGGTGGAGCATGAGGATCGTCGACGTCGTCACGACGGTCGTCGGAGCACCGTGGCGCGAGCTCACGTTCGTCGAGCTCGTGGCAGACGACGGACGCCGCGGCCTCGGCGAGGTGCGGATGGTCAACAAGACGGACACGCTGGTCGCATGCATCGCCGAGCTCGCCGATCGATACGTGGTCGGCGCGGATCCGTTCGACCGGGAGACCCTTGCGTTCAATATTCAGCGGGCGGAGTACGGTCGGCCAGGCGAGGTCACGCAGTCCGCCCTCGCTGCGTTCGACATCGCCTGCTGGGACCTGATCGGACAGGAGTTGAACGTTCCCGTCTGGAAGCTTCTCGGCGGGAGATACCGCGACCGGGTTCGAGCCTACGCGAACGGCTGGTATCAGACGGATCGCGACCCGACCGCACTCGCCGAAAGCGCACGTGACGTCCTCGCGCGAGGCTATACGGCGCTCAAGCTCGATCCGTTCGGGAGCGCGTGGATGTGGCTCCCGCCCGCCGAGCGGCGGCGATCGATCGAGCTCGTGGCTGCCGTGCGCGACGCCGTCGGACCCGACGTCGAGATCATGATCGAGATGCACGGCCGCTTCTCCGCAGCCGCAGCCGCCGAGATTGCAGCCGATCGTCGACATCGTCCAAGCTGATCTCACGCACTTCGGCGGCTTCACGGGCCTACGCCGCCTTGCGGGCTGGGCGGAGGCATACGAGCTACCGCTCGCACCGCACAACGTCTGCGGCCCGGTGGGAACGGCAGCGAACATCCATTTCGCAGTCGCCACGCCGAACCACCTCATCCTCGAGCACTTCAACGACTTCGCCGACAATTGGGTGAGCGAGCTCGTCGACGCCGCACCGGCGATCGATCCACTCGACGGCTGCTTCCCCGCGCCGACCGAACCCGGGCTCGGGCTCCGCCTCGACCATGACGCCTGCGCCGAGCATCCGCGCACGCACGCCGGGATCTTCCTCTTCGACGACGGCTGGGAGCGACGGGGCGAACCGTCCACGGCACCGGCCCCGGCGGAACTCGACGAGACGCCCTCGCCGCTACCGCCGTGAGTCACGAGATGCGCGCGGTCGTCGTGGAGCGGCCCGGCGTCGCCACGTTGAGACGCGTGCCGAGACCCGAGCCCGGTCCCCGCGAAGTTCTGGTGCGCGTCGGCGTCGCCGGCATCTGCGGTTCAGACGTCGAGGTGCTCGAGGGCCGGCGACCGGCGCGCTACGTGCGCTACCCGATCATCCCGGGCCACGAGTGGGCTGGGATGGTCGAAGCGGTCGGGCCGGGTGTCGAGAACATCGACGAAGGAGCCGCGGTCGTCGCGGAGGGCTTTCGCTCCTGCGGCGACTGCGCTCGGTGCCGCGAAGGACGGACGAACCTGTGCGCCGCGGAGTACGCGGAAACCGGGTTCACGCACGCCGGCGCGTTCGCGGAGTTCGTCTGCATCCCCGCTCACCTCGTGCACCAGCTGCCGCCGGGGACCGACCTCGCCGCCGCAGCGGTGCTCGAGCCGGCTGCGTGCGTTGCGCAGGGACTCCTCGAGATCGACCTTCGGCCCGGCATGACGGCGGCGGTGGTGGGCTCGGGCACGCTCGGCCTGCTGGCAGTCGCGCTCCTCAGTCGGGTCAGCCCGGCACGCCTCGCACTCGTCGGGACCCGCGCGCCTCGGCTGGCGGTCGGTGCGGCGATGGGGGCGACCGAGACGTGGAACGTGCGCCAGGATCAGTATCCCGGGCCCGGTTTCGATCTCGTGTTCGAGGCCGCCGGAACGGCCGGCGGGGCCCGGACGGCGATCGAGCTGGCGCGGCGGGGCGGCACCGTCGTCCTCGAGGGGATCTCCGGGCAGTCGAGTGGAATCGACGCCGACGCGGTCGTGCTCGGGCACCTGCGCGTGCAGGGGATCTTCGGCGCCTCGCGCGATGCTTGGCGGTGGGTGATACAGCTCTTCACGGCGGGGCTGCTCGACACGAAGCCGCTCGTCACTCATTCCTTCCCGCTCGAGCAGCACGACGCCGCCTTCACGACTCTCGCCGAGCGTAACGGTGACGCGCTCAAGGTGCAGCTGACTCCGGAGTGAACGCGGTGAACGAATGAAGATCGGCGACGAGCTCGAGCAACTGGGCCTGCCGCCCTCCGACCTACACGGGCTGCCGACCTCGGAGAAGCGCTTCCCCGACGGCGCGCACTACCGGGTCGAGATCCCGAGCACGGAGGGTCCGCGCTGCCTCGAGGCCGTCCTCGACGAGGCGGACCGACTCGACGTGCCGGTGCACCGCGTCTCCCAGGGAAGCGGCGTCTTCATGCTCACAGACGACGAGCTCGACCAGTTCGTCGCCCTCGCCGCGACGGCGAACGTCGAACTGAGCCTTTTCGGCCGGCCGAACGCCGGCTGGGACACTTCGGCGACGAGCCGGGCACCCGCGGGCGCCGCACTCGCCGCGACGGCGCGTGGGCAGGATCAGCTCGTCGCGGTGCTCGAGGACGCCGTTCGCGCAGCCGATCACGGCGTGCGGAGCGTCCTGTTCGCCGACATTGGCGCCCTCTACGCCTTTTCGAGGCTGCGCGCGGCCGGCGTCTTGCCGGCTGAGCTGCAGGCAAAGGTGTCGGTCATGCTGCCGATCGCGAATGCGGCGACCGCGAAGGTCCTCGCGGAGCTCGGCGCCTCGACGCTGAACCTCCCGCCCGACTTGTCGCTCGCGCAGATCGCGGCTATCCGGGCGACGGTCGACCTGCCGATCGACTTCTACGTCGAGGCTCCGGATACGCTCGGCGGCTTCGTCCGGCTGCACGAGATCCCGGAGCTGATCCGAGTCGCCGCCCCCGTCTACGTCAAGTTCGGACTAAGAAACGCGCCCGACGTGTATCCGTCGGGAACACACATCGAGCCGACCGCGGTCGCCCTGTCGCGTGAGCGCGTGCGGCGGGCACGCCTGGGCCTCGAGCTGCTCGAACGCTCCGGGTACGACGTCATCCGTTCCGAGCTCGGCGCCGCCGGCCTGGCCGTTCCGGTTCGGGTCTCCGGCGCGGTCCGGGCCTAGTGGCGCGGCTCGGGATCGGGGTCGTCGGCGCCGGCAGCATAGGGATTCGAGGGGCGCTCGCGCATCTCTCGCTCGACGACGTGCAGGATCGCGTCTTCCTGGCCGCCGTGTGCGACCCGGTTCCGGGCCGCGCGGCTGCCGCGGCCAGGCGCTTCGATGTGGCGCGGGCGTACGAGCGCTACGAGGATCTGCTCGAGGACCCTGCCGTGGACGCGGTCACTTTGTGCTCGCCAATCGGGCTTCACTACGAGCAGGGGCTGCTGGCGATCGAGGCCGGCAAGCACGTGCACTTCAACAAGACGATGACGACGACGGCCGCGGAGGCGACCGACCTCGTCGAGCGCGCCGAGGTTGCCGGCGTGAAGCTGGTCGCGTCGCCCGGCGAGATGCTGCGGCCGCTGAACCGTGCGATCCGCCGGCTCGTCGAGAGTGGCGCGCTCGGGAAGATCTCTTGGGCGATGACCGGCGCGGCATTCGGCACCTACCACGAGGAGGAGCCGGTGCGGCGAGGGAGCGGGACCGGCGCGATCGATCCGTCCTGGTACTGGCGAAAGCCCGGCGGGGGGCCCCTCTACGACATGACGGTGTACGGGCTGCACGCGCTGACCGGGATACTCGGGCCGGCGAAACGCGTCGTGGCGCGGTCGGGGATCGGGCTCGAGCACCGTGAGTTCCAGGGTGTGCTCCAGGGAGTGCACCGCCGACGACAACTCGCTGCTGCTCCTCGACTTCGGCGCCTCCGTCTTCGGGTTCGTGCACGGGACGTTCGCCGGCGATCTCACCGGCCTCCGCGGGGTGAATGTGTACGGCAGCGAGGGCGTGGTCGAGGGAGAGCTCCACAACGGGTTGCCGCTCGAATATCCCGGCCGCGAGCGCGCCGGGCCGGGGCAGTTCGGCGATGTCGTGCTCCTTCCGCACGTGACCGCGGCACACGCAGCGTTGGAGGAGGCGCATGTTTTCGAGGACGTGATGCAGCTCGTCGACTGTGTTCGTGAGGACGGCACAAGCAGTTGCGACGCTCGACACGCGGCGCATGTGATCGAGATCATCGAGGGGGCCTACCGGTCGGCCGAGACGGGGCAGGCGCAAGACCTCGAGACGACGTTCGACCTCGAGCTGGAGGAAGTGACGGCGTGGAGCGCCTGACCCTCGAAGAGAAGGTCGCGCTCCTGAGCGGCCAGGACAAGTGGTCGCTGCCCGCGCTTCCTGCCATCGGGCTCGAGTCGATCGTCATGT
>WNGA01004365.1_pt1 | contig 20829 bp, 23 predicted proteins | sample 5400061 | NCBI WGS metagenome assembly WNGA01 (sample SAMN13153366, study PRJNA577476) | soil metagenome | isolation source: 100 cm soil or saprolite under grassland replicate 2 | place: USA:California | collected 2016-06-15
TCGAGCTGGTCGGCGACGAGGAACAGCGTCGCCAGCGCCGGCGTGTTGTAGGTCTGGTCGAGGCGAGAGTTCTCGAGCGCAATAGAAAGGCTGATGGACGGTGGGATCCAACGGTCCGACGCCGCGATGCGCTCGATGCGCTCGAGCGCGACCGGCGAGCAGCACGCGAGCCACAAGCCCGCCTCGCCGCCGAGGACCTTCTGGGGCGAGAAGTAGTACACATCGAACTGCGCAGGGTCGACGCGCAGCGCGCCGGCGCCCGAGGTCGCGTCCACGAGCACGAGACCGTCTTCGGCGTCGACGCCGTCGGGCCGCCGCACGTCCATCATCACGCCGGTCGACGTCTCGTTGTGTGGGAACGCATACGCGTCCACGAAGGAGTCGGGTCGCAACTCCGGATGTGTGCCCGGCGGCGAATCGATGACGCGCGGCGGCTCCAGGTGGGGCACGCCGGAGGCGGCGGCGGCGAACTTGGCCGAGAACTCGCCGAAGCTCAGGTGCTCGCTTCGCCGCGCGATGAGGCCGAACACAGCCGCGTCCCAGAACACGGTGGTGCCACCCACGCCGAGCAGGACCTCGTAGCCGTCCGGGAGGTGCAGCAGCTCCGCGACGCTGCCGCGGATGCGGCGCACGACCGAGCGCACACCCTCGCGGCGGTGACTGGTGCCGAGATAGGAGGGTGCCGCGGCCGCGAGGGCGGTGACGGCGTCGGTGCGGACCTTCGACGGGCCCGAGCCGAACCGGCCGTCAGCCGGCAGCAGCTCGGGCGGCAGTCGGATCGGATCGACGTCGTCGCCGCCGGAGGTCACGGGCCCACCGTACCGAGCACGTGCGGCCACCGAGCGTGTCGTTTGCCGCGGTTGCCGTCGGGCCGGAAGGGCCTATACCCTCGGGGGGTATCCCACGTCGAGGGAGGCGAATGGCATGCTCGCAGCCAGGACTGGAAGATGTTGAACCCCGCACCAACCGTCCAAGACCTCAGTGGTTGTGGCAGTCGACGATGAATCGGGTGGGACTCGACCGTGCGCGCGAGCTCGGGGCCCGGGAGGCAGGGCTCGCCGTCGTCGTCACGATCAGGGAAGGCGGCTCGGTCCAAGCCTCGGTCGCGAACGCCGGCGTGCTCCACCACCCGCTGACCGGCGAGCCGATGGTCGGGTTCGTGGCGCGCGGCGGGACCAAGAAGCTCGCGAACTTGCGGGCGCGACCAACGGTGACGGTCGTGTTCCGATCAGGCTGGGAGTGGGTGGCGGTGGAAGGCGACGCGGAGCTCCTCGGCCCGGACGACCCGCTCGAGGGGCTCGATCCCGGCGACGCGCTGCGGGTGATCCGTACGGTCTACGCCGCCGCCGTCGGTGGTAAGCAAGAGGAGTGGGCCGAGTTGGACGCGGTCGTGGCCGCCGAGCGTCACACCGCCGTGCTCATCCGCCCATCGCGCGTCTATTCGAATCCGAGCCAATAACACGGAGCGCGTCATGAATCGGCGAGGACTCCAGCTGGCATTGGCAGGCATCGGGACCGTCGCGACAGCGTTCGGAACACTCGGCGTGTTGCAGGGCGCCGGCGGCGTGCTCAACGGCGGCAAGGTGTCGGCGAACGTCGACAGCGAGATGCGCTTCTTCTCGGCTTGGTACGCGGTGCTCGGAATCCTCGTGCTGCGCGCGGCTCGACGGCCCGAGTCCGAGGGGACGATCGTGCGCGCGTGCGGTGCCGGGTTCCTCCTCGCCGGGGCTGGGCGGCTGCTCTCGATGCGGGCTCTCGGCCCGCCCAGCACCCTGTTCAAGCTGCTGGCTGCCGTGGAGCTCGCGATTCCTGCCGTGATCGTGCCGTGGCAAGCCACGATCCGCCGGACTGCGGACGCGGTGTAGGCGACTACTCCTTCCCGACCGCAGATTGATCGCGGCGGTCACCGGTCATCTCGCGGTACCAGGCGGGGCGCTCGGTGCGGGCCCAGTGCGGCGTGACGCTCCCGCTCGTCATGCCGTGCAGCGCGATCGGGTCACGGATCGCGAAGAAGATGTGGCCGAGCACGGCGATCCAGATCCCGAACGCGAACCAGTCGTGCACGAACGTCGCGCCGGTTCGCCAGTCGTTCGAGAACGGGTTGGGCCAGCGCAGGATCAGACCGGTCGCCAGCATGACGACGACGGCGGCGGCGAAGAACGTGGCGTTGAGCTTCTGGCCGGCGTTGAACTTGCCCACCTCGACGCGGCCGGGACGGACACGGTTGCGACGACGGAACCAGCGAGCGTCGTCGCGGGTCCAGCGGTTGATGCGCCCTACGTCACGTCGCAGCTGCGCACCCCAGCGCCCGGCCACGCCGATGAGCACCGGGACAGGCAATAGGAGCCCTGCGTACACGTGGATCTGGCGGAACAGCTCGCGGCGTCCGAAGAGCGTCGAGAACGGCCCCGCGTAGAGGACCGCACCCGTCGCCATGAGTACGCCGAAGAGCACGGCGGTCGTCCAGTGCGCGGCGCGCTCGACCCGGTCGAAGCGCGGGATCGGCGCGGCGTCAGGTCGAGTTGTCATCGCGGTTGTTCGACCGTCCGACCCAGGCGTCGACGTCGTAGCCCCGGTCCTCCCAGTAGCCCGGCACCACCTCGTCGGTGACCTCGATCCGATCGAGCCACTTGAGCGACTTGTACCCGTACATCGGCGCGATGTACATGCGCACAGGTCCACCGTGGGCGTCGGAGAGCGCCTCGCCTTCGAGCTCGTAGGCCACGAGCACGTCGTCACGACGGCCTTGCCCCAGCGTGAGGCTCTCGGTGTAGGTGCCGTCGAACGAGCGGAACCGCAGCGCCTTCGCACCGACCTGGACGCCGGCGCGCTCCAGCACGTCGGCGAGCCGGACGCCCTTCCATTGCACGTCGTAGACGCGCCAGCCCGTCACGCACTGGAAGTCGCGGGTGATGCCCGTCGGCGCCATGGCCCGGAGGTCGGCGTAGGTGAGGGTCAGCGGCTGGTCGACGAGGCCGGTCACCTGCAGGCGGTACTCGTCGTGGCTCCGGTGCGGCATCGAGCCCGTCACCGAGTAGATGCGGAACCGGCCGATCGGGAGGAAGCCCGACAGGCCGGTGCCGTCCTTGGCCAGGTACGGCGCGACGTGCTGCTCGAGCCACTCCTGAGCCTTCGAGCCCCACAGGATCCCCGCCGCGCCCGCCCCCAACAGACCCAGGAACACCCGCCTGCCAACCGGTGCACCGTCCATCAACTCAGGATACGGACGCGACCCCCCGATCGGATCAGCGGGACCGAGCTGTTCCGAGAACGTTCAGGAGCCGAGCGCGAGCACCTCGGAGAAGCCGGCTTCGACGGTCTTGGCGAAGTCGGCGGTGTCGGGGACGGCGATGGCGTCGGTGTTGATCCCGATGCAGCACGTGTCGCAGTGCGACAGCAGGGTGACGTTGGCGGCGGTGCCCGAGAGAGGCCCGAACGGATACAGGCGCTCGAGCTCGGCGCCGGCCACGAACAACGGGAACGGCGAACCGGGCACGTTGCTGGTCACGAAGTCCGAGCCCTTCAGCAGTGCCCCGAAGAACGCGGTCGTGACGGGCGTGGGCAGCTGGTTGAGCACCATCGCCAGCGTGTCGGTGAGGGCGATGGCCGGCTCGTCTCGGGCCTCGCGCGCCAGCGCACCGAGCGCTCGCATGCGCTCCGCCGGGTCCGTGATCTGGAGCGGAACGAGGAAGCGCGCCGGGGTGAAGTGGTTTCCGCCGAGCGCGGCGCCCTCGCCGCGCACGTTGATCGGCATCACCATGCGCAGGTCGGAGGGCTCGACGCCGTGCAGCTCGTGGTAGCGCTGGATGCCGCCGACGACGGCGGCGAGGAACGCGTCGTTCAGCGACGCTCCTTCCGCCTTCGCGGCGCGCTTGAGGTCGTCGAGTGGCACGTCGAGCGCGGCAAGCCGGCGGGTCAGGCTGCGGGCGCCGATGATCGGGGAGCGCGGCGTCGTGGCGGGGGCGAGGAGCGACGCCAGAGAGCGCGCGACACGTGCGGCCTCGCGGAGCGCGGCCTCCGGATCGCGCACTGCGGCGCGCGCGGCGTCGACCGCTTCGGCGACGCCCTGCCGTACGATGCCGAACGCACGACGGCGCTGGTGATCGAGCGATCGTCCAACCAGGCCGACGGGGTCGAACACGGGCAGCTTCTGGAGCTCGTCGTGCGGCCCGGGCGCGGCCGCCTCGCGTTCGAGGTCGAACAGCATCATCAGGAGCTTCATGCCGCCGACGCCATCGGTCATCGAGTGGTGCACCTTGATGACGACCGCCGACTTGCCGCCCTCGAGCCCGTCCACGACCGTGTATTCCCACAGCGGACGGGCGCGATCGAAGCCGGCCATCGCCGCGTTGCGCGCGATGTCGAGCACGCACTCGAAGCTCGCAGGCTGCGGCGCGCGCACCCGCCGGAGGTGATAGGAGAGATCGAAGTGCGGATCGGCCGACCAGTACGGCGGGCCGACGCGCAGCATGGGCGTTACGACGCGCTGACGCAGGCGCGGGATGAGGCGGCTCCCGCGATCCACCCGGTCGACCAGCGCGTCCCAATCGGGGCTTCGGTCGAACGTCAGCACGGTCACGACCGTGGATCGCAACGTCGGGTCTTTCTCGACGTTCCACATGAGCGCGTCAGCGTCCGTCATGTGGATGTCGAACTCGTCGGACCCTGCCGCCACGCTCCCAGCCTGCGCTACGCGCCGTACTTCTGCAACCGGCCCGCGTTGGCGAGCATCAGGGCCATCAGCTCCTTGGTGGGACGGAGGCCGAGGCCACCCTGCAGGCACCAGCGCTCGCCGAAGCGCCCGATGCCGTCGCGGCCGCACCGCTCGCTCCAGAGCAGCGCCGGCACGGGGTGCCAGGAGTGCGCGGCCATCTGGGTCGGCGTCGAATGGTCGCCGGAGACCGCGATCACATCGGGGTGGAGGGCGCGCAGTTCGGGCACGACCGCGTCCAGCTGCTCGATGGCGCTGATCTTGCGCGGGCGATCACCGTCCTCGCCGGCCGAGTCCGTCCCCTTGTGGTGCAGGAAGAAATAGTCGTAGCGGTCCCACGCCTCGCGCAGGATCTGGAGCTCGTCGTCGAGCGACCCGGGGCGGCCGAGCACGTCCATGCCCAGGAGCTGGGCAATGCCCCGGTACATCGGGTAGATCGCGACGGCCGCCGCGGCCAGGCCGTAGCGCTCCGAGAAGCTCGGAAGCTCGCGCTGCGTGTCGAAGCCCCGCAGCAGGATGCCGTTGGCCTGCGCCTCGCCGGCGAGAAGACGTTGTGCCTGCGCGACGAGCTCGGCGACCAGCTCGGCCGTGTGCTTGGCGTCGGGCTCGAGCGGCTGGGGATCGAGCGGGGCGACGCCCGTGCGCTGCGGGTCGGTGTCGGTGAGCGCGGGGTCGAGACCTGCGCCGCGCAGCACCACGAGAACACGGTGCTCGCGCTCGTGGCGGAAGAACGCCTCGGCGCCGTCGAGGCGCACGCCGTCCTGGAGCTTGGCCACAGCGGAGGCGGCTTCGTCGTCGGGCACACGGCCGGCGCGGCGGTCGGCGATCGTCCCGTCGGGTGCGAGCGTGCACAGGTTCCCGCGGGCGGCGACGTCGCCCGGTCGCAGTTCGAAATCGAGCCCCGCCGCGCTGAGCGCGCCCCGCCCGAGCTCGAACCGCTCGGGGTCGTAGCCGAAGAGGCCGAGGTGGCCGGGTCCCGAGCCGGGTGTGATGCCCGGCCCCACCGGCTCGACGAGCCCGGTCAGGCCCTCGGCGGCGAGTGCGTCGAGGTTCGGCGTCGCGGCCTCTTCGAGCTCGGTGCCGTGGTCGCCGTCGGCGTAGCCGCCGAGGCCGTCCATGACCACGAGGAGAATCTTGGTGTCCGCGGCCTGGATCAGCGGCGTGACGTCCATCCGGTCACGGTACCGCTCGCGCCGATGCGTATCTCAACGACGCCGGGCGTCGCTCAGATACGCATCACGATCCGCGTTGGCCGCGGCCGCGCTCGACGACGTCGGTGCGGCGGCGTTCGATCTCGGACGGATCGACGCGCCAGTTTCGGAAGATCTCGTGCTCGAGCGCGAGAGCGTCGCCGGCGCTGAGCTTGGAGCCGCGGTCGTAGAGCTGCTTCAGGTTGCGGACGGCGCGCTGGTCGTTGGCCACGATGTCCGCCGCGAGAGCTCGGGTGGTCGGGAGCAGCTCGTCGTGCGGCACGACGCGGTTGACGAGCCGGAGGGCGAGGGCCTCGTCGGCGGTGACGAAGTTTCCGGTGAGGCTCATCTCCTTTGCCCGGCGGAGCCCGACCGCCTGGGGGAGGAACACGCTCATCCCGCCGCCGGGAGTCACGCCCACACGGGCGTGGGTGTCACCGAAGCGGGCGCGGTCCGACGCAATCAGGAAGTCGCAGCCGAGCGCGAGCTCGAACCCTCCGGTGACGGCGGCGCCGTTGACCGCACCGAGGACGGGCTTCGACATCGTCCACAGCACGGTGAACGGGTTGGGGTGCTCGCCGCCCCTGAGGTTGGCGCCGGTGCTGCCCAGCTCGCGCAGGTCGAGGCCGGCACAGAACGCGGGGTCGGCGCCGGTGACGATCACGACATCGGCATCGGTGCCGGCTTCGGTGGCCGCGAGTGCGTCGGCCAGCGCACGTTGCAGCTCGCTGTTCATGGCGTTGCGGGCGTCCGGACGGTTGAGCGTCACCGTGCAGACGCGATCCGCGGTCTCGGACAAAACCAATTCGCTCATGCGGCCGACACTAGTAATGCTTCTCCGCATGAGCATTCGTGAGCTCTCGCCGTCCGACACCCATCTCGCCTACGAAGCGATGGTCGAGCTGCGGCCGGACATCGGTACGAAGTCCGAGTTCGTCGAGCGCGTGAACGACGTGCAGCGCGCGGCGGGTTACCGACTGGTTGCCTCGTTCGACGATGGAAACCCGGCTGCCGCCGCCGGCGCGGCCGGATTCCACATTCGCGACACGCTGGCGTGGGGTCACTATCTCTACGTCGAGGACCTCGTCACCCGCGAGACGGCGCGCCGCGCCGGGCACGCGACCGCGTTGCTCGACTGGATCCGGACCGAAGCCGACCGGAACGGGTGCGACACGCTCCAGCTCGACTCGGGCGTGCATCGGCACGACGCGCACCGGCTCTACCTGCGCTGGGGCCTTGCGATCACCGGCCACCACTTCGGCCGGCCGCTCGGCGAGACCACGACCCGGTAGCTTGCCGCGGGGGCGGCGGCTTTGCCGACCGCCGCCGCAGGAGCCGGAGCTTGCGACGGCGACAAGGAGGGTCCGTTGACGCAGCCGGTGTTCACGGGGGTCGGCGTGGCGCTCGTGACGCTGTTCGACGACCGCGGTGATCTCGACGCGCCGGCCACGGCCTCGCTCGCGGCGCAGCTCGTCGACGCAGGGCTGCACGCCGTTGTTGTGGCCGGCACCACCGGCGAGGCCCCCGCGCTCGACGCCCAAGAGCGGATCGAGCTCCTCGACGCCGTGCGCCGTGAAGTACCCGCGTCCGTGCCCGTGATCGCGGGCACCGGCGCGCCCTCGGCGCGTCAGGCCACCGCGCTCACGCGCGACGCCGTCGAGCGCGGCGCCGATGCCGTCCTCGCGCTGTCACCGGCGGGTCTCGGCGACCCGCGCCCCTACTACGAGGCGATCGCCAAGGCGGCGGCCGGGACACCCGTGCTCGCGTACCACTACCCGACGGTCTCGCCGCCGGGGATCCCCGTCCGCCTGCTGGCCGACCTCCCGGTGGCGGGGGTCAAGGACTCGTCGGGTGATGCCGAACGGCTGTTGCACGAGCTCGACCAGTACGAAGGCCCGATCTACACGGGCTCTTCCGCGCTGCTGTCGTTCGCGGGACCGCTCGGCTGCGCGGGGGCGATTCTCGCGCTCGCCAACGCCGAGCCCGAGCGGTGCGTCCGGGCGTTCGGCGGCGACATGGTGGCGCAGGGCGCGCTCGCGCAGCCGCACCTGGCCGCGCACGAGAGCTTCCCCCGTGGGCTCAAGGAGATGGTCGCGGCTCGGTTCGGCACGTCGACCGTCTGCCGCGTGGCCTAGACCTGCGGGCGTCTCCTCACGTCCTGGTGCGATAGCGGAGGTGCACCACGCCGCCGGCGAAGCGGCGTTCGTCGAGCAGCTCGAGGTTCGCACGGACATCGTCGGGGAGGGAGGGAGTGCCGCCTCCCACCACGACGGGCGTCAGGAATAGCTGCCGCTCGTCGACCACCCCGGCCCTGATCGCCTGGGCTGCGAGGTCCGGACCGCCCACGGTGATGTCACGTCCTGCTCGCGCCTTCAACTCCCGGACCGCTTCGGGGTCGAAGCGTCGTTCGATCCGCGTCCGCGCGCTGGAGACCGTGTCGAGCGTCGTGGAGTACACGATCTTGTCGGCCGCCCGCCAGATCTGCGCGAACTCCTGCATGACAGGACGCTGGTCGGCGAGGGTGTGCGCGGTCTCCCAGGGGAGCATCACCTCGTACATCCGGCGCCCGTAGAGGTAGGTGCCGACCGGCCGCTCGAGGTCGTTGACGAAGGCGTGCACCTCCTCGTCCGGCGCAGCCCAGTCGAAGTTGCCGTCCTCGTCCGCCACGTACCCGTCGAGCGACGTGATCGCCGAGTAGATCAGCTTGGCCATGCGGCTGCCTGCCTCAAGCCCGGCCGAAGCGGTCCTCCAGCCGGTAGAAGCGTACCGGTGTGTCCCACAGCACGGCCTCGAGCGCGCCGCCCTCCAGGCCGTGCTCGGCGGACTCCTTCAGGAAGCTACTGACCGCGTCCGGGTACAAGGCGTCGGGGTGGGGGAAGTCGCTCGCCCAGACGACGTGGTCGGCGCCGACCTGCGACACGACCCACGCCGCCAACGGGTCGTCGGGATCGGTGCTGATGACGCACTGGCGGGCGAAGTACTCCGACGGCGCCAGCGACAGCCCGACGGTCTCGGAATCGCGCATCCACTCCGCGTGCCCGTCGAGGCGCGCCAGCCAGTAGGGCAACCACCCGGTGCCCGACTCGAGGAATGCGACGCGCAGGTCGGGGTGCCGTTCGAGCGCGCCTTCTAGGATCAGGCTCGCCATCGCGGCCATCTGCTCCATGGGATGCGACATCGCGTGGCGGACGGCGAACGTCTCGCTGACGTCTCGTCCTATGGTCGGCGCGCGAACGCCGAGTCCTTCGTGCACCGCGAGTACGAGCCCGGTCTCCTCGAGGACGTCGTACAGCGGGTCGAAGTCGCTCGCGCCGAGGCTGCGCCCGAAGATGTGATTGGGGCGCACCATCACGCCCGGGAGGCCGAGCTCGGCGGCGCGCAGCGTCTCCTGCACCGCCCGTTGTACGTCGGCCACGGGCGCGATCCCGACGCCGGCCAGGCGGGAGGGGTCCGTTGCCGTGTACGCGCCGATCCAGTCGTTGTACGCGCGGCAGGCGTCGACCGACGCCGTCGGCTCCAGTTCGGGGACGTACGGCACGTACAGCCCGATCGAGGGGTAGAGCACCACGGCGTCGATGTCCTCGGTGTCCATGCACCGCAGGTACGCCTCCGCCGAGCAACCCGCCTCGAAGAAGTCCGCCAGCTTGGAGCTGTCGCCCGCCGCTTCGAACGGCGTGGTCGGCGGCAGGTCCATGATCTCGGGGCCGACGCGCTGCGCTTCGCCGAACACGTCGCCCGGCTCGACGACGTGCGCGTCCGCGTCGAGAATCCGCCGCCCGTCACGCATCGCGTGCTCCCCCCTCGATGCGTGCGTGGTGCGCAACTATTGCGCACGACGGACGCATCAACCGGTCCATCACATCCTCCGGGCGGCGAGGCCGCCGTCGAGGGGGAAGACCGCGCCGCTGATGAAGCTGGACTCGTCGCCGGCGAGGAACATGATCGACTCGCACACGTCATCGGCCGTGCCGAGGCGCCGCATCGGCGTCCGGTCGGCCACCATGCGCTTGATCGCCTCCGGGTCGGGCGCCTGCTCGATCACCTTCAGGAACAGCCCCGCCTCGCACGCGGTGGGGGAGACCACGTTCACGCGCACCTTGCCCGCGGCGTGCTCGATGGCGGCCTGCTTCGCGAGATTGACCAGCGCACCCTTCGACGCGCAGTACGCGGCGTACCCCGGCGAACCGATGGCGCCGAGCACCGAGCCGAGCAAGACGGCCGAACCGCCACCCGTCCGCACCATCACCGGAATCGCGTGCTTGAGGCACAGGAACGGGCCCTTGAGGTTGACGTCGAGGACGTGCTGCCAGTCCTCGTCGCTGGTGTCGGCGAGTGACCCGCGCGTCTCGACCGCCGCACTGCAGACCAGCACGTCGAGGCGACCGTCGCCGTTGCCACCGGTGGCGACGGCGACCATGCGACTCACGTCGTCTTCTTGCGTCACGTCGACCCCGATCGCCTCGGCCGTGCCGCCCGCCTTCGTCACCGCGTCGGCCACTCGGGCGGCCGCGGGTTCGTCGACGTCGGCGACGACCACACGCGCACCGGCGGCGGCGAGACGGACCACCGTTGCCTCCCCGAGCCCCGACGCGCCGCCCGTCACGACGGCGGTGCGCCCCCCGAAGCGGCCGTCGCCCGAGTTCATCGCAGCGCCGCCAAGCCGCCGTCGGCCGGGATCACCGCACCCGACGTGTACGCGGACAGGTCGCTGGCGAGGAACAGTGCGATGCCGGCGACGTCCGCCGCCGTGCCGAGGCGGTGCAACGGGATGTTCCCGAGCAGCCCGTTGACGAATCCCTCGCCGTCGTCCATCTCGGCCGCGACCTTGCGGAACCGCGGTGTGTCGATCGAGCCGGGCGCGATCACGTTGGCGCGCACCTGTGGGCCGTACTCGGTCGCCATCTGTCGCGTCAGTGCCACGAGCCCGGCCTTGGCCGCGCCGTACGCCGCGTAGCCCTCCGAGCCGATCAGCCCCAGGACCGACGCGGTGTTGATGATGCTGCCGCCGGCGCCCTCGGCGAGGTGCGGCATCGCGGCGCGGCAGGCCCAGAAGATCGCGCTGAGGTTCGTCGCGATCGTGACGTCCCACTGCTCCTCGGTGCACTCGACGAGACGGCCCGACATCTGGATGGCGGCATTGTTGTAGAGCACGTCGAGCTGGCCGAACGCATCCACAGTGGCGGCGACCATCGCGTCGTCGTCGGTGCGGTGGGACACGTCGGCGTGCACGGCGATCGCCTTGCTCCCGGCTTCCTCGACGAGGTCGACCGTCTCCCGTGCGCCGGCGTCGTTCATGTCGGCGACGGCGATCCGGGCTCCGTGCTCGGCGAACAGGATCGACGCGGCGCGGCCCTGGCCCGACGCGGCGCCGGTCACGAGTGCAACCTTGCCGTCGAGGAGCCGCATCTCGGACACGCGCGGACGGTACGAGAACCCTGACACGGGCGTCAACAAGGCTCCCGTAGGCTGCCGCCGTGCCGCCGGAACTCCCCGACGCAGTGTTCCACCGCGACGGCGTCCGCTACGTGCCCACCGAGTTGGCGCGCGGGCCGTGGGACCCGAATGCACAGCACGGTGGCCCGGCGGCGGCGCTGCTCGCCCGCGAGGTCGAGCAGCACGAGGTCGGACCGCCCGCCCACGTCGCTCGCATGACCGTCGAGCTGCTGCGGCCGGTGCCGATGCAGCCGATCGAGATTCGGGCGCGCACCCTGCGACCGGGGAAGAAGGTGCAGCTCGTCGAGGCGTCCGTGCTCGCCGGTGGAACCGAGGTCGTGCGCGCCACCGCGCTGCGGATCCGCCAGGCCGACGTCGAGTTCGCCGATGCGCCCGACGACCGGCTCACCCCGGGACCGGGTACGCGCCGCGAGCGGTTCGAGGACCTCGGCGACCTGAACTTCGGGTTCGCGATGGAGATGAGCATGGCCCGCGGCGAGTTCGGCGTTCCCGGGCCGGCCGCGGTGTGGTTTCGGCTCGCGGTGCCGGTCGTCGCGGGTGAGGAGACGACGCCCCTCATGCGCGTGGCGGCCGCGGCCGACTTCGGGAACGGCATCAGCGGCGCCGTCACGTGGGACGACCACCTCTTCATCAACCCCGACCTGACGATCTACCTGCACCGGCTCCCGGCCGGAGAGTGGATCGGACTCGACGCCATCACGTGGCCCACTCACGAGGGCGTCGGGGTCGCCGACACGGCGCTGTACGACGAGCGCGGGCGGATCGGCCGCTCGGTCCAGGCGCTGCTGCTCGATCGACGCTGAGCTTGCGACGCGCTATTCCGGATATCTAGCATCCGGAATATGCGCCTCTCGGAGGGGGTCGAGTGGGGGCTCCACTGCGCCGTGCTCCTGGCGCTGCTTCCTCCCGACACGCCCTTGTCGACGGCACGTCTGGCCGAGGCGCATGGCGTCCCGACGGCCTACCTCGCCAAGCACCTGCAGGCGATGTCGCGCGCCGGGATCCTCGAGGCCGGGACGGGGCCGGGCGGCGGCTACCGGCTGGCGCGTCCACCCGCCGACATCTCGGTCCTCGACGTGGTGGAGGCCGTGGACGGCGACGATCCCGCGTTCCACTGCATGGAGATCCGCCGACGTGGGCCGGCTGCGATGCCGGCGAGCGAGTACCGGACGATGTGCGGAATCCACCGCGTCATGGTCGAGGCCGACGCGGTGTGGCGCGAACAGCTGGGGCACACGTCGGTCGCCGACGTCGCGGAGGGAGTCGCGCGCGACGCGAGCCCGAAGGCGCAAGAGAAGTTCGGGACGTGGCTACAGGAGGTCATGCCATGAGGGCGTTCCTGACCGGAGGAACGGGTGCGATCGGCCCCGCGACCGTGCGCGGTCTGCTCGAGAAGGGCCACGAGGTGCGCGCGGTGGCGCGCACGGACGAGAAGGCGGCGCAGCTACGCGCGCTCGGGGCCGATCCCGTCGCCGTCGACTTGTTCGACGGCGACGCGGTGAAGGCGGCCGTCGACGGCTGTGATGCGGTGCTGCACCTCGCTACGCAGGTGCCGCCGATGCGCAAGATGGCGAGGAACAAGGCGTGGGCGACCCACAACGCCTTGCGCACGTCCGCGACGAAGCTGCTCATCGACGCCGCGCTCACCACGGGTGCAACCAAGTTCGTGAAGGAGTCGGTGAGCTTTGTTTATCCGGACGCGGGCGACGCGTGGATCGACGAGACCACAACGGCGAACGAATCGATCGCGATCGTGGCGCCCACGCTCGAGGGCGAGCGCATGGTCGATCGGTTCACCTCCGAGGGCGGCACCGGCGTCGTGTTGCGGTTCGGGTCGTTCTACGGCCCCACGGCCCGAATGGTGGACGAGGCGCTCCGCCTCGCCCGGTGGCGCCTGTCGATCCTGGCGGGAAAGCCGGACGGCTATGTGTCGTCGATCCACACCGACGACGTCGCCGGAGCCGCGGTGGCGTCGCTCGACGCGCCAACCGGCGTCTACAACGCTGTCGAGGACGAGCCGGCCACGCGGCGTGAGTACCTCGACGCGTTCTCGGCCGCGTTCGGGCTGCGGAGGCTGCGGCCGATGCCGACGTGGCTGGTCAAGCTGGCGGCCGGGTCGGGCGCCGCCGCGGTGACCCGCTCCTGGCGCGTGAGCAACAAGAAGCTCCGCGACGCGACGGGCTGGTCGCCTCGGTACGCGAGCGTCGGCGAAGGATGGCCGGCCGTGGCGCGGGAGCGGGAGGCCAGCCATGCGTGAGCGCGTCGTGCGGATCGCGCTCGTGGTGCTCGGGGTGGGGAACATCCCGGTCGGGGTCTGGGCGACGTTCGCGCCACGGTCGTTCTACGACGACTTCCCCGGCTTCGGGCGGCACTGGGTGCAGGTGGATGGCCCCTACAACCAGCATCTCGTTCGGGACTTCGGAGCGCTCAACCTCGCGCTGGCGGTGGTGACGATCGCCGCGGCGATCACGTTGAGCCGACCACTCGTGATCGCGGTCGCGATCGCCTGGCTGGCGTGGGGGGTGCCGCACCTCGTGTACCACCTGCGCCATCTCGACGTGTACTCGACCGATGACCAGGTGCTGAACGTGGTCTTGCTGTCGGCGCTGCCGGTGTTGGCCGTCGGCGTGTTGGTGCTGACGCTCCGGAAACCGGCCGAGACCTAGCGCCGCCCGGCGTTCGGGCGCTTGCCGTGGTTGGCCTTGTTGCGGCGGGCGCGGATACGGCGCTTCTTCGTCTTCTTCGACATGCAGGTGGAGACGCTAGTCGAGGACGCGCCGGTACCCTGAGGCGAAGTGGAGCACTTGGGACTCGTCGGCCTTCCCGACTCGGGGCATGCGCAGCTGTTCAGCGCACTCACGGGCATCGACACGCCCGCCGGCTTCGAGACGAGCAAGGGAGTCGCGCCGCTCCCCGACGATCGCGTCGACCGCCTCGCCGAGATGTCGAAGTCGAAGAAGCGTGTCCACGCCACCTTCGAGGTCGACTTCATCCCCGGCCTCGCGCCGGGGGGAAAGGCGGGCGAGGGCCTCGGGAGCCGGCTGCTCGGGTCGCTGCGTGACAGTGACGCGATCCTCGCCGTCCTGCGGTCCGGTGACGACGCCGACCCGGCGGAAGCGCTCGGAGCGCTCGAGCTCGACCTGGTCCTCGCCGACCTCGGGTCCGTCGAGCAGCGCCTCGACAAGCAGCGGCGGGCGCTGAAGGGCGATTCGACGTTGGCGGGGGAGGTCGCCGCGCTCGAACGCGCGGACGCGGTCCTCGGTGACGGCACGCCCATCTACCGATCCGACCTCACGGCCGACGAGCGGGCGTTCCTCGGCCCCGTCTTTCTCCTCACGAACAAGCCCATGCTCGAGGTCGTCAACGTCGCGGTCGATCGGATCGACCGCGCAGACGAGCTGGCGAAGCCCTTCGGCCCCGACGCGCTGTCGGTGTGTCTCGAGATCGAGGGCGACCCGGATGTCGCGCAGGCGCCACCCCACGAGCGGGCGGCGTTGCTCGCCGACCTCGGCGTGACCGAGAGCGTGCTGCCCCGGCTCGCCCGCAGCGCCTACCACCTGCTGGGCCGGCGTACGTTCTTGACGACCGGTGAAGACGAGTCGCGCGCCTGGTCGTTCCGCGCCGGCGCCAAGGCCCCCGAGTGCGCCGGTGTCATCCACTCCGACCTCCAACGCGGCTTCATCCGCGCCGAGGTGATCGACTCGAGCGAGTTGCTCGAGATCGGCTCGTGGGACAAGGCGAAAGAGCTCGGCAAGATCCGGGTCGAGGGCAAGGAGTACGAAGTGCTCGACGGCGACGTGCTCGAGATCCGCTTCAACGTCTGACGGGAGAGCCCGATGGCATGGCTGGTGCGTGAGGGTGACGTGCTGGCGGCAGCCGAGATCGCGGACACGGGACGAGCGCGGCGTCGTGGCTTGCTCGGCCGGGCCGAGTTCGAGGGCGCGCTCGTGCTGCGGCCGTGCCGCCACGTGCACACCATGTTCATGCGCTTTCCGATCGACGTCGCGTTCTGCGACCACGACGGCGTCGTCCTCCGGACGTGCTGCCTGCGCCCATGGCGTCTCTCGCCGCTCGTCCGCGGCGCGGCGTTCGCCATCGAAGCCCAGACGGGCGCGTTCGAGCGCTGGGGTCTGCACGCCGGCGATCAGGTGGAAGTGAAAGAGTGAGCGAGCAACCGACGGGCGCGCTCGTGCTCGTCGGCACACCGATCGGCAATCTCGACGACCTCACGCCCCGCGCCGTCGAACTGCTGCGAGCGGCCGACGTGATCGCCGCCGAGGACACCCGCCGGACGCGCGCGCTCCTGAGTCACGCAGGGATCCCAGCCGGGCGCCGGCTGCGCGCCGTGCACGCGTACAACGAAGCCGCCGCCGCGGAGCGCATCATCGGCGAGATACGCGGCGGCGACTGCGTCGCCGTGGTCACGGACGCGGGGATGCCGGGCATCTCCGATCCCGGCGCCGCCCTCGTGCGCGCCTGCCTCGACGCCGGACTGCCGGTCGAGGTCGTCCCGGGACCGAGCGCCGCCCTCACGGCGCTCGTGGTGTCGGGTCTGCCCACCGAGCGGTTCGTGTTCGAGGGATTCTTGCCCCGGAAGGGCCGCGCCCGCACCGAGCGGCTCGCAGCGATCGCCGACGAGTCGCGCACGACGGTGCTGTTCGAGGCGCCGACCCGGGTGCGCGCCACGCTCGCAGATCTCGCCCAGGTGTGCGGTGCGCCGCGACCGGTCGCGCTGGCACGGGAGCTGACGAAGAAGTTCGAGGAGGTCTGGCGGGGAACACTCGCTGGCGCGTCGGCGCACGCGGAGCGCACCGAACCCCGCGGCGAGTACGTCATCGTCGTCGGGCCCGCACCCGAGCGCGGACCCGCCGGCGACGCCGAGGTCGATGCGGCGGTGCGGGCCGCGCTCGCCGACGGTCGGTCGACGCGCGACGCCGCCGCGGACGTCGCGGCCGCGCTTGGTGTCGAGCGCCGGCGCGCCTACGAGGCAGCTACGCGTCTGAAGTCTTCTCGGTCGCGAGGCGGGTGACGCACCCGCGGCACACGAGCCGGCCCGAGAAGGTGGACAGGTCCGTCGCGCCGTCGCAGAAGACGCAGCGGTCCTCGACCTTCGTGAGCATGATGGCGTCGGAGTCCACCCCGATCTCGACTAGGTCGCCGGGGCGAATGCCGAAGTGGCGGCGAACCTCCGCTGGAAGCACGACCCGCCCGAGTTGATCGACCTTCCGCGCGACGCCAGTGCGCTTACCCATGATCCCCATTCCGCCGTGGGGGCAACGAAACCGTCGGTATCGTAGGCCCGATGTCGCGCCAGCTCATCACGAGTGCTCTGCCGTACATCAACGGAGTGAAGCACCTGGGCAACCTCGTCGGCTCGATGCTCCCCGCCGACGTGTACTCCCGATTCCTCCGGCTGCGGGGTGACGACGTCCTCTTTGTCTGCGCCACGGACGAGCACGGCACGCCGGCCGAGCTCGCCGCGCTCGAGGAGGGGCTGGACGTGGCCGAGTACTGCCGCCGCCAGCACACGATCCAAGCCGAGCTGGGCCAGGCGTTCGACCTGTCCTGGGACGTGTTCGGGCGCAGCTCTTCACCCCAGAACCGCGACCTCACCCAGCACTTCGCTCGCCGGCTCGACGAACAGGGCTTCATCGAGGAGCGGACGACCGAGCAGGTCTATTCGATCGACGACGGGCGCTTCCTTCCCGACCGCTACATCATCGGGACCTGCCCGCACTGCGGCTACCCGGCGGCGCGGGGCGACCAGTGCGAGAACTGCACCCGGCTCCTGGACCCGACCGATCTCATCGAGCCCCGGTCGGCGATCAGCGGCAGCACGAACCTCGAGGTGCGACCGACGACGCACCTCTTCCTCCGACAGTCGCTCCTTGCCGGCGAGGTGCGGGCCTGGCTCGACACCAAGAAGGACTGGCCCATTCTCACGACCTCGATCGCGTACAAATGGCTCGACGAAGGGCTGCGGGACCGGAACATCACCCGCGACCTCGAATGGGGTGTGCCCGTCGACCGGCCCGGCTACGAGGGCAAGGTCTGGTACGTCTGGTTCGACGCCCCGATCGAGTATCTCGGCGCGACGAAGGAGTGGGCCGACCTCGACCCGGACTCCCGAAACTGGAAGTCGTGGTGGTACGAGGCCGACGACGTCACCTATACGCAGTTCATGGGCAAGGACAATGTTCCGTTCCACACCGTCGGGTTCCCGGTCACGATCATCGGGTCGCGGGAGCCGTGGAAGCTCGTCGACTACATCAAGAGCTTCAACTGGCTCAACTACTACGGCGGCAAGTTCTCGACGAGCCAGGGCGTCGGCGTCTTCATGGATGACGCCGTGGAGCTGCTCCCGGCGGACTACTGGCGGTATTTCCTGATGGCGAACGCGCCCGAGTCGGACGACAGCAGCTTCACATGGGAGGGCTTCGCCGGCGCCGTCAACAAGGATCTCGCCGACACCTTCGGCAATTTCGTCAACCGCTGCCTGACCTTCACGAGTCGCAACGTCGGCGACACGGTGCCCGCCGGCGGTGATCCCGGCGAGGCCGAGCGCACGCTGATTGCTGACGTGCAAGCACGGCTGGACGAGTACACCTCGCTGCTCGACGCCAAGCAGTTCCGGAAGGCGACCGCCGAGCTGCGGGCCATCTGGGCCACGGGCAACGCGTACTGGGAGCGCGCCGAACCGTGGAAGGCGGTCAAGAGCGACACCGATCGGGCGGCAGTCATCCAACGGACGGGTGTCAACCTCGTGCGCTTGTTCGCGCTGCTCGCCGCACCGATCATCCCCGCCACGTCGAACACGGTGCTCGCCGCAGTCGCGCCCGGCGTCCCGACCCGTTGGCCCGACAGCGCCGACGACGAGCTACGCGCGCTCGAGCCCGGATCGCCGTTTACCGTGCCCGAGGTTCTGTTCCGCAAGCTGACAGACGACGACATCGCCGCCTGGACAGCCCGCTTCGGCGGCGCCGCCGAAGCGCGCTCGGCGTGACCTGGGTCGACTCGCACTGCCATCTGCAGTCGGTGGATGATCCCGACGCCGTGATCGAGCGGGCACGCGCCGCCGGCGTCGTCGGGATGGTGTGCGTGGGTACCGACCTCGAGACCTCCCGCCAGGCCGTCGACCTCGCCGCCCGGCACCTCGCGGTGTGCGCGACCGTGGGCCTGCACCCGCATGACGCGTCGCGACTCGCCGACGAGTGGGACCAGCTGGAGCAGCTCGTGCAATCCGAGCGAGTGGTTGGCATCGGCGAGACCGGCTTCGACTTCCACTACCTGCACAGCCCCGCCGACGACCAGGAAGCGGCGTTCCGCGCCCAGGTCCGCCTCGCCGCGCGTCTCGACCGCGCGCTCGTCGTCCACTCGCGCGATGCATGGGACGCGACGTTCCGCGTCCTGGCCGACGAGGGCGTGCCGGAGCGGACCGTCCTCCACTGCTTCACCGGCGGCCCTGACGAGGCGCGCCGCGCCCTCGATCTCGGCGCGTACCTCTCCTTCAGCGGCATCGTGACGTTCCCCAACGCCGACGACATCCGCGCCGCCGCCGCGATCACGCCGCTCGACCGGCTCCTGGTCGAGACCGACGCGCCGTACCTCGCACCCGTGCCGCACCGGGGCCGTTCGAACGAGCCCGGGTTCGTCCCGCTGGTGGGGTCGGCTGTCGCCGCGGCGACGGGACAGCCTGACGACGAGATCGCGACGCGCACGGCGGCCAACGCCGCCGCCGCGTTCCCCGATCCGCCCAAATGGGAGGATCTGCCTCTTAGTTGACCGCCGCGGAGGGGCTTCGCTAGGTTGCGCCGAACTTCCCGGCCCCCCGACCGCGAATGCGGCGAGGGGCCTCCTGCAAGCTCGGACCACCGGGAGGGCGGACCCGATTCCCGAGCATCTGACTGGCGCGAAGCGGCCCGTGCCGCATCGACCAGGGCAGCGAGCCCGACGGGGCGGGAACAGCGCGCGCTCGGTCCAGCCGTCGCCCGCCCGCGCGGCGCCCGCCGACGAGCAGGCGTGGCTCCCTGTCCCGGACGTCGACGCACTTCCCGCGCTCGAGGACCTGGTCGAGCCGTACCGGCTGGTGGCCCCGCGTTCGCTCTGGCCCGAAGGCAATGTCCGGCCGACGCCGGTGCGGCCGCGATCGATGGTGTACGCGTCGCCGGCCCGGGCCGTGCCCGCAGACCGGCGGGCGTGGCTCCCCGTCCCGAACGTCGACTTGCTGCCGGGGCTCGAGGAGCTGCTCGACGACGAGCGGCTCGTCACGTCCGGGCAGACGCAGGCGATCACCGACACGGAGCCGGTGCCGGCCGTCACGCCGCCAAAGCGGCGCTGGACCCCCAGCCGCGACCGCGCCCCGAAGACGCCCGAGCGGGCGCCGAGGGCGCGTCGCCGGCCCAAGCCGCACCCCGCGCCGAAGGAGCACCGCGCCCCGAAGCGCGGGCTCGAGCCGCGCCCGAGCGCGCGGCGCACCCGCCGGCAGCCGAAGCGGTGGACGAGCCACCTGCGCCTGTCGCCGCGGCGCACGCTCGTCCTCGTCGCGCTCGCGGTGCTCACCGCAGCCGCGCTCGCGTTCGCGCTGCCGCAATTCCTCTCGCAATCGCCTGAGGTGACGATCCGCGTCGACGGCAAGGAGCGCGTCACCGCGCAGACCGACGCGAAGCGCGTCGCCACAGTGCTGCGCGAGAACCACATCAAGATGGGCGCCGAGGACCGCGTGACGCCCGCAGCATCCACCAAGATCAGCGACGGTCTCACCGTCAACGTGGTCCGCGCCTTCCCGGTCGTGGTCGACTTCGACGGGCAGGTCAACCCGGTCAACACGACGTGGTCCAAGCCGTCACAGCTCGTCCGCCAGCTGCAGCTCGACGCCAAGAGGGTGTCGATCGTGACCGCTCCCACGCGTCTCACCCAGGGTGCGTCGGTCGTCCTGCGCACGCTGCACGAGGTCACGATCTCGGTCGACGGCACCCAGCAGAACGAGACCACGGCGGCGCTGAACGTGGGCGAGTTCCTCCAGCAGAACGGCGTCGTCGTCGGTCCCGAGGACGAGGTCACCCCGCCGGCTGACACCCGGCTCGCCGACAGCATGACCGTGGCGGTCGCCCGAATCAGCAACGACACGGAGATGACGGACGAGCCGCTCGAGTTTCCGACGATCATGCAGGACGACCCGGGCCTGCCCAAGGGTCAGACGCGTGTCGCCCAGGAGGGCGTCAACGGAACGCAGCGCGTGGCCTACCAGATCACCAAGAAGGACGGCCAGGAGATGGCGCGGAACGCGATCTCTCGGGTCCCGATCCAGCCGCCGACGCCGAAGATCATCGCGGTCGGCACCGCGCTGCCGAACTCGCGGACGGGGTCCGCTTCCTGGTACGCCAGCCCGTTCGGCCCCGACTCCTGTGCCACCAAGGAGTACGTGCCGAAGGGCACCATGCTCCGCGTCACGAACCTGAGCACCGGCCAGTCGAC
>WNGA01004368.1_pt1 | contig 20825 bp, 19 predicted proteins | sample 5400061 | NCBI WGS metagenome assembly WNGA01 (sample SAMN13153366, study PRJNA577476) | soil metagenome | isolation source: 100 cm soil or saprolite under grassland replicate 2 | place: USA:California | collected 2016-06-15
CCCCGCTCGGCGCCGCGCTCTCCGGCGTACCGGCGTCCCTCCAGCCGTTCGTCGCCGCGGCGCTCACGCTCCCCGCGGCGCTGCTCGTCGCGCTCGCCGCGGGCGCGGCGCACGCGATGCTGCGGCTCGCGCGCGCGCTGCGGGGGAGCGCGCCCGCCGAGCAGGCCGCCGACGAGGTCCTCCTCCTCGCCTGCGCGCTCGCGCCGTTCGCGGCCGCGGCCGCGGGCATCGCGCCGGCGTCCGGCGGCGTGCGCCCGGTGCTCCACGCGATGCCGTTCCTCGCGCTCCTCGCCGCGCGCACGCTCGTCGCCGCCGCCCGCGTCGCGTGGCCCTCGCGCGCGGCGCCGCTCGTTGCCTCGCTCGCGCTCGTCGTCCTCTGGCCGGCGGTCCGCGCTGTCGCGCACTTCCACCCCTCCGGCGCGTCCGCCTGGAACGAGCTCGTCGGCGGGGCGCCCGGGGCGGCCGCGCTGCGGCTGCCGCGGCAGGACGGCGGCGAGGGGGTCGTCCGCGTGCTCGACGCCGTGAACGCCCGGGCCCGCGACGGCGCACGCGTGTGGTGGCCGTCCCTCGCGCCCGCGGCGTTGCGCGCGCTCGGGCGCGACGGTCGGCTGCGCGCCGATCTCGCCGTCGCGGACGGTCCCGACGACGCGGACCTCGCGGTCGTCGCGCTCGACGGTACGGGACGCGACGCGGAGTACCGGGCCTGGAGCGCGTTCCGCACGGCGCGGCCGGTGGCGGGCGCGTACCTCGACGAGGTGCCGCTCGCCCTCGTCTACGCGCGCCCGGGCGCCTGGCGCTAGTTCCCCCGTTCGCCCTGTGAGCGTAGGTCCGGCGCAGCTGCCCGATGTCGAAGGGCTCAGACGAACAGCCGGCTGTTCTCTCTGCAACCGCGCCGCGTTAGCTCAAACTGACGCGATGACTCGACTTTCTGCCCCCGTCAGGGGTGAGACAACCCGCAACCAGATGTGCTTTCATCGATTTGCGCGCTTTTTGCGCGCACGAACTGCGCATGGAGGGCCCCATGTCGAACGGCCCCGCGATGCTGGTCCACCCCGTGGCCCGAACACGCGAGCGCCCGTCCGCCGGGGCGCGCGCGGCCGCGCTCCTGGGCCAGCTCGCGTTCGCCGCCGCGCTCATCGTCGGCGGGTCGGTCGCGCTCGCGATGGTGCTGACGCTCGTGTTCGTCGCCGCGCCGCTCGCCGCCGCGCTCGTCTTCTGGATGATCTGGCGTTCGGGAGACGCGGCGGCGCGCCAGACGCGCCGCGTACGCGCGCGCGTGCGGCGCCGGACCCACGCGCTCGGCCTCAGCGTGCTCGCGGGCGCGCAGCCCGCGATGCCGCTCCGGCTCGCGGCCGCGGCGGCGACGCGCGAGCCCGAGCGCCGGCCGCGCGCCGTCTAGCAGGGCGTCGATCCCCCTCACCCCGACCCTCTCCCCCGCTTCGCGGGGGCGAGGGAGACGGTTCTGCTCTCGCCCTCCGCTTCGCAGGGGGAGGAAGACGATCACCCCCTCTCCTCCGCTTCGCAGGGGGAGGAAGACGATCACCCCCTCGCCCCCGGCAACAGCCGGGGGAGAGGGCTGGGGTGAGGGGGCGGGCCTACGCGGCCATCAGCGCAGCCTCACTCAGCCGCGGCGCGGACGTGGGGCACGGGCTCCGCCTCGGGCTCCTCCTCCTTCGCCGACTTCCACAGCAGGCCGCGCAGCGAGTCGACGAGCGAGTACACGACGGGGACGATCCCGAGCGTCAGCACCGTGGACGTGACGAGGCCGCCGATGATCGCGACCGCCATCGGGACGCGGGTCTCGGCGCCGTCGCCACGCGCGAGCGCGACCGGGATCATGCCCGCGATCATCGCGACCGAGGTCATGAGGATCGGCCGGAGCCGAACAGGGCCGGCCTCGAGGAGCGCGTCGCGGGTGGACTTCCCTTTCGCCTTGAGCTGGTTCGTGAACTCGACGAGGAGGATGCCGTTCTTCGTGACGAGCCCCATCAGCATGATGAAGCCGATCATCGCCATCATCGAGAGGTACTGGTTCGCGATGAGGAGCCCGCCGATGCCGCCGATCACCGCGAACGGCAGCGACATCATGATGGTAAACGGGTGGACGAGGCTCTCGAACTGCGCGGCGAGGATGATGTAGACGAGGACGATGCCCAGGAGGAGCGCCGCCCCGAACGCCTTTCCCGTCTTGCCGAACTCCTTCGCCTGGCCGGCGAAGTCGTGGTGGACGGTGGGCGGAAGCTCGCGCTTCGCGAAGTCGGTCAGGAACGTCGTCGCCTCGCCGAGCGAGTAGCTCTTCAGATCCGCGAGCATCGTCACCTGCCGCAGCTGCGCCTGGTGCTCGATCTGCGCGGGGCCGAAGGTGGGGGTCACGTCAGCGAGCGTCCTGAGCTCGATGAGCTGCCCGGACGCCGCGCGCACGGGGATCGCGCCCAGCGCGCCCGGGTCGGCGAGGATCGCGGGGGGCAGGCGCACCTTGATCTCGTAGGTGTCGCCCGCCTCGTGGAAGTCGGCGACCTTGTCGCCGCCCATCAGGGCGCGGACGTTCTGCCCGAGGACCGCGGCGGGGATGCCGAACGTCGATGCGCGCTCGCGGTCCACCACGACGTCGAGCTGGGGCTTCCCGAGACGCCAGGTGGTGTCAACGTCGACGAAGCCGGGGTTGCGCTTCATCGCGTCGCGCGTCTTCTCGACGGCGGCGATGAGCGCCTCGGGGTCCGTGCTCCGCAGGTTGAACTGGACGATCTGCGCGCGGTTCCCGCCGCCCGCCATGGCGTTGTAGTCCTGGACCCCGACGACGGCGGCGGGGCTCGTGCGCAGGTTCGCGCGCAGGTGCGCCTTGAAGTCCTGCTGGCCGTAGGCGCGTTCCTTGATGGGGACGAGGGTCACGGTGATGTCGCCCTTGTTCACCTCCTCGAGCTGACCGCCGCCGGCGACCGCGAACGTCTCGGTCACCCCGGGCACCGCGCGGATCTGCCGGGAGAGGTCCGACAGCTGCGCGCGGGTCTCCTCGAGCGCCGTGCCGGTGGGGAGCTCGAGCGTGACCTTCACGAGGCTCATGTCCTGCTGAGGGAGGAAGGTCGCCTTGAGCTGCGTCGCGAGCCCGAACGTGAGCACGAGGACGACCGTCGCGCCGACCATCGTCCAGACGCGATGCGAGAGGACCCAGCCGAGCGCGCGACGGTACACGTGGTCGAGGCTCCCGAGCGCGCGCTCGATCGCCGCGAACACCACCCCGTGCGCCTGGTGCTCGCGCAGGACGCGCGCGGAGAGCATGGGCGTGAGCGTCATGGAGACGCCGTACGAGATGAGCACCGCCACCGCGACCGTGACGCCGAACTGGTAGAAGAACCGGCCGATGATCCCTTCCATGAAGGCGACGGGGACGAACACCGCCACGACGGCAAGGGTCACGGCGAGCACCGCGAGCGCGATCTCGGAGGTCCCCTTGCGCGCGGCCTCCCACGGCTTCTCGCCGTGCTCGAGGTGCCGGATGATGTTCTCGATGACGACGATGGCGTCGTCGATGAGGAGGCCGATCGAGAGGGTCAGCGCGAGCATCGTGATCACGTTGAACGTGAACCCGAGCGCGCGCATCACCGCGAACGTCCCGATGATCGCCGTCGGGAGCGCGACCGCCGAGACGAGCGTCGAGCGCCAGTTGCGCAGGAACAGGAGCACGACCAGCACCGCGAGGAGGCCGCCGAGGATCATGTCCTCCTGCACGGCGGAGATGGACGAGCGGATGAACTGCGCGCCGTCGATGACGACGGCGATGCGGCTCCCGGGCGGCAGCTGGGCCTCGATCGTCGCGAGCGCCTCCCGCACCGCACCCGCCACCTGCACGGTGTTCCCGCCCGACTGCTTGCGCACGATGAGGCCGACCGCGCTCTGGTCCCCGAGCTGCGCGCTCGACCGCGCCTCCGCGGGGCCGTCGAGCACCTGCGCCACCTGACCGAGCCGGACGGGGACTCCCCCGGGGCTCGCGACGACGAGCGCGCGCAGCGCCTCCACGGACCGCGCCTCGCCCGCGAGCTTCACGGAGCGCTCGACGCCGGGCTCGAGCGTGCGCCCGCCCGGGACGTCGATCGACTGTCCGCGGATCCCCTGCACCACGTCGGAAGGCGCGAGCCCGTAGCCCTTCGCGAGCGCCGGGTCCACGACGACGGTGATCTCGCGCTTCCGGCCGCCGATCACGTCCACGGAGCCGACCCCCTGGATCTGCTGCAGGGACGGCTTCACGACGTCGTCGGCGATCTTGGTGAGCCGCTCGATGGGGAGCTTCGAGCTGAACGCGAGCGTCACGACGGGGATCGCGCCGATGTCGAACTTCTGGACGACGGGACTCTGGATCTCGCGCGGGAGCTTCGCGAGCGTCGCCTGGACCTTGTCGCGGACGTCCTGGGCCGCCACGTCCACGTTCCGGCCGAGGTCGAACTCGACGATGATCTGCGAGACGCTCTCGACGTTGAGCGAGCGCAGCGTCGCGAGGCCCGGGACCGTGTTGAGCGCCTCCTCGAGGGGCTCGGTGACGGTCTTCTCGATGGCCTCGGGGTCGGCGCCGGGCAGGATCGTGAGGACGGTGACGACGGGGAAGTCGACGTCCGGGTACTGGTCGACGCCGATGCGAGGGTAGGCCACGATCCCGAAGACGAGGACCGTGAGCGCGAGCATCCCGGTGAAGACCGGGCGCGTGATGAAGGTGCGGATGGGGTTCACGTGCGCTCCTCGATGCCGCTAGTTCGCGAGCGCGACGACCGCGTCGCCCGCCGCGAGCGCGCCCGGGTCGACGACGACGTCGGCGTCCGGCGCGAGCCCCTGCTTCACCACGACCGTGCCCGGGTGGACCGCCTGGACGACGACGTCGCGCCGCTCCGCCTTGCCGTTCGCGACGACGAAGACCCAGCTCGCCTTCCCGTCGGTCCGGACCGCCGTCGCCGGCAGGAACACCCCACCGCCGTCGCCGAAGCGGCCGAAGTCGGCGGTCACGAGCGTGCCGGGGCGGAGGCCCGCCGCGTCCACGACGTCGGCGAGCACCTCGACGGTGCGCGTCACCGGATCCACCACCGCGCTCTTCATCCGGATCTTCGCCTTCACGCGCCGGCTGCCCGGCGTCGTCGTGCCCTCGACCATCTGCCCCGCCTGGATCGCCGGCTCGAGCGCCTCCGGGACCACGAGCCGGAACTCGAGGTGCTCGACGTCGGTGAGCGCCACGATGGGCGAGACCGGCATGAGCGTCACGGTGTCGCCGGCGTTCCGGAACTTCGCCGTGATGATCCCGCCGAACGGCGCCGTGATGGTCGCGTCCTGCACCGCCTGCTCCGCCTGGCGCACGGCGGCCCGGGCCTGATCGAGCTGCGCCGCGGCGATCTCGCGGCCGGTCTGGACCTGCTCGTACGCGGACTGCGGCATCCCCTGCGCCTCGAAGAGCACCTTCGAGCGCGCGACCTCGCGCTCGGACTCCGCGACCCGGGCGGCCGCGAGCCGCTCCAGCGCGCGCGCGTTCTGCAGACCGATCTGCGCGTTCGTCGAGTCCATCTCGGCGAGGATGGCGCCGGCCCTCACGCGGTCGCCGACCTGCACGCGGACCTTGTGGATCTGGCCGGTCGCCTTCGCGGAGAGGACCGCGTCCTCGCGGGCGCGGATCGTGCCGGTCGCGCGCGCGAGCCCGGTCTCGATCGTCCCCGAGGGACGGATCACGCGGACGGCGCGCCCGCCGGGGGCGGACGCCGGGAGGGCTGCCTTCTCGGCGTGCCGCCCGCACGCGGCGGCGAGGGCCGCGGCGAGCGCGAGGGAGAGGGTGCGGGTGCAGGTGCGGCGGTCCATGTGCTGGCTCCTCGCCGGCGTCCTGCCGGCGCTGCGAGACCTTCGAGTGCGAGGGAGACGACGAGGCGGTGACTTCCCTCGTCGCACGGCTCCCCGTCGGTCCGGGGGTGGAACGAGAAGAGGATGGCGGCGAACGCGCGGGCGGTGAGCTCGGGGCCGTGGCGCAGCTCCGAGGGCGAGGCGTTGCGGCGCAGCCACGCCGCGAGGCGCTCCTCGTAGAAGGCGAGCCCGGCGTGGGGGGACCCGAGGTGGCGGACGTCGGCGGGCACGCCGGGGCCCGGGTTCCGCAGGACCTCGAACACTGCGCGCCGCGACTCGGCGAGCCGGTACTGGCCGGCGAGGAGGACCTCGAGCCGGGCGGCGAGCGGCAGCGACCGGTCCACCGGCGTCTCGAACGTCGCGCCCATCTCGCGGCGCAGGAGGTCCACGATCTCCCGGAAGATCTCCTCCTTGCTCGCGAAGTAGCGATAGAGCGAGGGGGCGGCGAAGCCCGCGGCCGACGCCAGCTCGGCGAGCGTCGCCGCCGCGTACCCGCGGCGGGCGAAGACCTCGGCGGCGGCGAGGAGGATGTCCTGGCGGGCCCCGGCGCGGGCCCGCTCCCGCCGCGTCGCTGGACTGCGAATCGACATTCGCGCCGATTTAGCACGCGTTTGCGAGAGCGGGCAAGCGCCGAGTCCCCGGACGGGCAGACGTCCCGCGCGGGCCGTGCCCCGTCGGACCGGGGGGCGCGTTCCGCTCGGCCGGGTTACGAGCGGCGCATGCGCATCCTCGTCGCCGACGCGTTCCCGAAGGAGCAGCTCGCCCCGCTCGCGGCCCTCGGGCTCGAGGTCGATCACCGCCCGGAGATCGCCGCGCGGGAGCTCCCCGCCGCGGCCCGCGACGCCTCCATCCTCGTCGTCCGCTCGAAGCAGGTCTCGGCGGAGGTCTTCGAGGGCGCGCCGGCGCTCTCGCTCGTCGTCCGGGCCGGCGCCGGGGTGAACACGATCGACGTGGTCGCCGCGTCGCGCCGGGGCGTCTTCGTCGCGAACTGCCCGGGGCAGAACTCGATCGCCGTGGCGGAGCTCGCGATCGGGCTCGTCCTCGCGCTCGACCGCCGGATCCCGGACGCGGTGGCGGCGCTGCGCGCCGGGCGCTGGGATAAGAAGGGGTTCTCCGAGGCGCGCGGGATCTTCGGCCGGACGCTCGGGCTCGCGGGTCTCGGCGCGATCGGCCGCGAGGTGGCGCGCCGCGGCCTCGCGCTCGGGATGCGCGTCGTCGCGTGGTCTCGCTCGCTCGACGACCGGGGCGCCCGCGAGGCCGGGGTCGAGCGCGCGCCGGACCTCCTCTCGCTCGCGCGCGCCTCGGACTTCCTCTCCCTGCACCTCGCGCTCACGAAGGAGACGCGGGGCCTCGTCTCGCGGGAGGTGCTCGCGGCGCTCCGGCCCGGCGCCGCGCTCGTGAACACCGCGCGGGCGGAGATCGTGGACCAGGACGCGCTCCTCGAGGCGGCGCGCGCCGGGCGGCTCCGCGTCGCGACCGACGTGTTCGCTGGCGAGCCGGAGAAGGGGCAGGCGGAGTTCGACAGCCCGCTCGCGAAGCTGCCGGGCGTGTACGGCACGCACCACGTCGGCGCGTCCACCGAGCAGGCGCAGGACGCGATCGCGCGCGAGACCGTCCGGATCGTCGAGACCTTCGTGCGGACGGGCCAGGTGCCGGGCTGCGTGAACGTCGCGCGCCGGACGCCGGCGCGCGCGCGCCTCGTCGTCCGCCACTACGACAAGGTCGGCGTCCTCGCGAACGTGCTCGGGATCGTCCGCGAGGCCGGCATCAACGCGGAGGAGATCCGGAACACCGTCTTCGAGGACGCGCAGGCGGCGTCCTGCGCCATCGACCTCGACGAGCGGCCCCCGGACGCGGTGCTCGAGCGCATCCGCGCCCGCACGAGCGAGGTGCTGTTCGCCCACTGCTTCGACCTGTGAGAGGGAGTGCGTGCGCGCGATCCGCTATCACGGCCCGCTGAAGCCGCTCCGGCTCGAGGACGTCCCGGTCCCGGAGCCCGGGCCGGGCGAGGTGCTCGTCCGCGTCCTCGCGGCCGGCCTGTGCCACACCGACCTCCACTTCACCTCCGGGCTCCTCGATCTCGGTGTCGCGCCGCTCACGCTCGGACACGAGATCGTCGGCCGGATCGAGAGGGCGGGCCCAGGGGTGCCGGCGGAGCGGATCGGCGAGCGCGTCGTCGTCTACTACTACACCGGCTGCGGGAGGTGCCCGCACTGCCTCGCCGGAGACGAGAACCTGTGCGACGCCCTGCGGGCCGAGCACGGGTTCGTGACCGACGGCGGCTTCGCCGAGTGGGTCCGCGCACCGGCCCGGAACGCGGTCCCCCTCCCCGCGCACGTGTCGGACGCCGCGGCCGCGCCGATCGGGTGCGCCGTGACGACCGCGATCCACGCGGCGACGCTCGCGCGGGTCGGGCTCGGCGACTGGGTCGTCGTGCTCGGCGCGGGCGCGGTGGGGTACGGGCTCGTGCAGGTGGCGCGCCTCCGCGGCGCGCGCCTCGTCGCGGTCGGGCGGAGCGCGGCGAAGCTCGACCAGGCGCGGGCGCTCGGCGCCGACGCGACGGTCCGCGCGGGGGCGGAGGACGTGCCGGCGCGGATCCGGGCCCTCACCGGCGGCCGCGGGGCGGACGTCGTGTTCGAGCTCGTCGCGACGCGCGAGACGATGGGCTGGTCCCTCGCCGCGCTCGCGAAGCGCGGGCGGCTCGTGTTCGTCGGCTACTCCGAGGACGCCCTCCAGGTCCACCCGATCCAACTCGTCGTCGGAGAGCAGGTCGTGACCGCGTCCGTCGGCTGCACGCTCGCGGAGCTGCGGCAGGCGGTGGACCTCGTCTCGGAGGGGCGCGTCCGCACGGTCGTCGACCGCACGCTGCCGCTCGAGCGGTTCCAGGAGGGCGTCGACGCGCTCGCGTCCGGCGCCCTCGTCGGACGGGCCGTGCTCGTCCCGTGAGCAGCGCGCGCTACTTGATCCAGACCGTCTTCACGTTCACGAACGCGCGGATCCCCTCGAGGCCGAGCTCGCGCCCGTAGCCCGAGCTCTTCACGCCGCCGAACGGGAGCCGCGGATCGCTCTTCACCATGCCGTTCACGAACACCGCGCCCGCCTCGATGCGCGGGACGAGCCGCTCGATGTCGGCGGCGCTTCGCGTCCAGAGCGAGGCGCCGAGGCCGAACCGGGAGGTGTTCGCGATCGCGACCGCCTCGTCGGCGTCGCGCGCGCGCATCACGACGGCCACCGGCCCGAACAGCTCCTCGCGCGCCGCGACGTTCCCCGGCTTCACGTCGGCGAGGACGCTCGCCGGGTAGAACGCGCCCTTGCCCGGCGGCACCTCGCAGCCGAGCACGACCCGGGCGCCCTCCGCGACGGCCTGCTTCACCTGCCCGTGGAGCTCGTCGCGCAGCTCCCGGCGCGCCTGCGGGCCGATGTCGGTCGCCGGGTCCAGCGGATCGCCCACGCGGACGGCCTTCATCGCGGCCGTGAGCCGCTCGAGGAAGGCGTCGTACACCTTCTCCTCGACGATGAACCGCTTCGCGCAGATGCAGCTCTGGCCCGCGTTGATGGTCCGCGCGACCGCCGCGGTCTTGGCGGCGGTGTCGAGGTCCGCGTCGGCGAGGACGATGAAGGGGTCAGAGCCGCCGAGCTCCATCACCGACGGCTTCAGCCCCTCCCCCGCCGCCGCCGCGACCTGGCGGCCGGCCGGCTCGCTGCCGGTGATGGTCACGGCCGCAATCCGCTCGTCGAGGATGAGCTTGCGCACCGCCTTCGACCCGACGAGCAGCGTGCGGAAGAGCTCCTTCGGGAAGCCGGCGTCGTGCATCACCCGCTCGATCGAGAGGGCGCACTGGGGGACGTTCGAGGCGTGCTTCAGGAGCCCGCCGTTGCCCGCCATGAAGTGCGGCGCGATGAACCGGAACACCTGCCAGTAGGGGAAGTTCCAGGGCATCACCGCGAGGACGACGCCGAGGGGGTCATAACGGACGTAGCTCCGCCCCGCGTCGCTCGGCTCCTCGCGCGGCGCGAGGTGCCGCTCCGCGGCGTCGGCGTAGTACTCGCAGACCCAGGCGCACTTCGTCACCTCCGCGGCGCCGTCCTTGAGCGGCTTGCCCATCTCCACCGCCATGAGCTTCGCGTACTCGGGCGCGCGCTCGCGCAGCAGCTTTGCCGCCTTGCGCATGGGCGCCGCGCGCTCGGCGAACGAGGCGCGGGCCCAGGCCTTCTGCGCGGTCGCCGCCGCGGTCAGGATCCGGTCCAGCTCCGCGGGCTCCATCTCGGGGAAGGACTTCACGAGCTCGCCGGTGGCGGGGTTGAGGGTCTCGATGGCCATGGAATCCTCCGGTGTGGAATGGACGTGAACGGTCAGCCGTGCGGCAGCAGCACCTGGCGCACCGCCGCGCCGGTGGCGAGCGCCTCGAAGGCGTCGTTGATCTTCTCAAGCGGCATCGCGGCGCTCTGGAGGCGGTCGACCGGCATACGGCCCGTCTTCCAGAGCGACATGTAACGGGGAACGTCGCGCTGCGGGGCGGCGGAGCCCATGTACGAGCCGACGAGCGTGCGCCCCTCCCCCGCGAACGCGAGCGCCGGGAGCGTGACCGTCTTCGCGGGGTGCGGGAGCCCCATCGCGACGGTGGTCCCCCCGCGCCGCGTGGCCCGGAACGCCGCCTCGAGCACCGCCGGGACGCCCGCGGCCTCGAAGGCGAAGTCCACGCCGCCGCCGGTGAGGTCCTTCACCGCCTTCTCCGCCTCCTCCGGCGCGAACGCGGCGGTCGCGCCGAGCTCGAGCGCGAGCTTGCGCTTCGCCTCGACCGGATCGACCGCCACGATCGGCCAGGCGCTCGCGACGGCGGCGCCCATCACCGCCGCGAGGCCCACCCCGCCGAGCCCGAGGACCGCGACGGACTGACCGGGCCGGACCGACGCGGTGTTGAGCACGGCGCCCGCGCCGGTGAGGACCGCGCACCCGAACAGCGCGACGGTGGCGAGCGGGACGTCGCGCGGCACGACCACCGCCGACTCGCGCGCGACGACCGCGTGGCGGGCAAATCCGGAAATCCCGAGGTGGTGGTGGATCGGCTTCCCGTCGCGGTCGCGCAGGAGGGACGGCCCGTGCAGGAGCGCCCCGGAGCCGTTCGCCACCATCGCGGGCAGGCACAGCGCGGGCCGCCCCGAGGCGCACTCGACGCACAGGCCGCAGCTCGGGACGAACGTGAGCACCACGTGATCGCCGGGCCGCACGTCGCGCACGCCGGCGCCGACCTCCTCGACCACGCCCGCGGCCTCGTGCCCGAGCGCCATCGGGAGCGGACGGACGCGGGAGCCGTCCACCACCGAGATGTCCGAGTGGCACACCCCGGCCGCCTCCAGCCGGACGAGCAGCTCGCCCGCGCGCGGCGCGAGGAGCTCGACGTCCTCGAGCTGCATCGGGCGCGACTCGGTGTACGGACGCCGATCGGTCACGGCGCGGAGCACGGCGGCGACGGTCTTCATGGCGGTCTCCTTCGCGTCAGGGGGCCCGGGCGGGACCGATCTGGCCGCGGTCGATGGGGAAGACGACGTCGAGCAGCTTCTTCGAGTGCGAGAGGTCCGACTCCGAGAGCATGACCGAGAGCCCCTCGTCGCGCAGGAGCGCGATCACGTTCGCGAGCCGCCGCGCGAGCACGGGCGCGACGCCCTCGAACGGCTCGTCGAGGAGGAGGAGCTTCGTCCCGGTCATGAGCGCGCGCGCGAGCGCGACGAGCTTCTGCTGGCCACCGGAGAGCTGGAGCCCCTTGCGCCCCTTCAGCACCTCCACCTCCGGGATCATCCGGTAGATCCGCGCGAGCCGCTCGCCGGCGCCCTTCGCGCCCGTCGCCCAGGCCGGGAGGAGCACGTTCTCCTCGACCGTGAGCTGCGGGATGATCCGCCGATCCTCCGGCATGTAGCCGACGCCGAGCCGCGCGCGCCCGTGCGCGGCGACCCCGCGCAGCGGCGTTCCGGCGAGGGCGATGCTCCCGGCCGCGGGCGCGAGGGCGCCCATGACGGTCCGCATGAGCGTCGTCTTGCCGGCGCCGTTGCGGCCGATGAGCCCGGCGAGCCGGCCCGGCTCGAGCCGCAGGGACACCCCGCGGAGGATCCGCACGGACTTGATCGAGACGTCGAGCCCCTCGATGGTCAGCACGTCTCCTCCGCGGGCTCGGGCGCCGGCTCGCCGACGACGTAGCGGCGGACGCCCGCGTCGGCGAGCACCGCCTCCGGCGCCCCGTCGGCGATGACCCTGCCGTCGTAGAAGGCGAGGATCCGCTGCGTGTAGCGGCGGACGATGTCCATGTCGTGCTCGACGAAGAGGACGGTCACCTGGTCCGCCTGGATCGCCCCGAGCACGAGGTCCATGAGCGCGAACTTCTCGTCGGCCGAGACGCCGCTCGTCGGCTCGTCGAGGAGCAGGACGCGGGGCTTCACGGCGAGCGCCATCGCGATGTCGAGGAGCTTGCGGACGCCCTCGGGGAGGACGCTCGCCGGCGCGTCGCGGTACTCGCGGAGGCGGAAGCGGTCGAGCATGTCCTCCGCGACCTGCTCCGGCTCCCGATCGCCGAGGGCGCTCCCCACGAAGGACCGGCGGCCGAGCGCCACGATGCCGAGGCCGACGAGCAGGTTGTCATACGCGGTGAGCGTGTCGAACACCTGCGGGATCTGGAACGACCGGCAGATGCCGAGCCGGGTGATCTTGCGCGGGGCGAGGCCGGTGATGTCCCGCCCGAGGAAGCGGACCGTCCCCACGGTGGGCTTCAGGTACCCGGTGACGAGGTTCAGGAACGTCGTCTTGCCGGCGCCGTTCCCGCCGATGAGCCCGACGATCGTGCCCTCCTCGAGCGACACGCTGATGTCCATCGCCGCCGTCACGGCGCCGAAGGTCTTCGTGAGCCGGCTGGCCTCGAGGATCGGGCTCACGCGCGCGCCCTCCGCCGCCGCAGGACGAGTGACCAGAGCCCCTCGGGCAGGAACAGGATCACGACGAGCATCGCGCCGCCCACGACGAGCTGCCAGGTGTTCGGGGCGTGCTCGTACGCGAAGCTCCGAAGCAGCTCGAGCAGGATCGCGCCGGCGAACGGAGCGGCGACGCTCCCGGTGCCGGAGAGGATGGCCACGAACACGAACTCGCCGGAGGTGGTCCAGTACGCCATCTCCGGATCGATGTGGCCGACCGCGAGCGCGGTGATCGCGCCCCCCATCCCCGCGAGCGCGGCCGAGAAGACGAGGTTCAGGTGGACCACGTTCCGGACGGACGCGCCCATGTACTCGACGCGCAGCTCGTTGTCCCGCACCGCCGGGGCGAGCCGGCCGAGGCGTGAGAGCAGGAAGCGGTCGAGGGCGAGGGCCGCGCCGAACGCGCAGAGGGCGGCGAGGCCGTAGGCGCCGTAACGGCCCACCGGTCCCCCGGCGTCGAGCCAGAAGACCGTGCGCGCGGCGACGTTGAACCCGTCCGTCGAGCCGAGGGCCGGCGTGCGCACGAGGAGCCCGTACAGGATCATGGAGAAGGCGAGGCTCAGCATCGCGAAGAAGATCGTGCGGTAGCGGGCGAGCAGGAGCCCAAGCACGGCGGCGGCGGCGGCGGCCGCCACGGTCCCGGTGAGCACCATCGGGACGGCGTCCCGGAGCTTCAGGACGTCCGCCGCGGTGCCGGCGGCGTAGGCGCCGATCGCGTAGTAGAGCCCCTGCCCGAAGGACACGAGCCCGGTCCGCATGAGGAGCAGGAGGCCGAGGACGACGAGCCCCTTCGCGAGCGACACGGTGAGGAGGAAGAGCGCCCACCTGGGCAGGAGGGGCGCGGCCGCGAGCGCGGCGACGAGCGCGGCGGCGAGCCCGAGGAGCGTCTGGCGTCGCGGGGTCATATCTTCCTCGCCTCCGCGGCGACGAACAGGCCGCGCGGACGGAACGCCAGCACGAGCGCCATCGCGAGATAGATGCTGAAGAGCTCCACCTGCGGGAGCAGGTGGACCGCGCTCGAGCGGACGAGCCCGACGATGAGGGCGCCGAGCGCCGCGCCGGGCATGCTCCCGAGCCCGCCGATGACGACCACCGCGAAGGCGAGGACGATCACCTCCACGCCCATGCCGGGCACGACGGATACCGTCGGCGCGGTCAGGGCGCCGCCGAGCGCCGCGAGCGTCGTGCCGAGCGTGAACGTCACGAGGTACATCCGGCCGACGTCGATGCCGAGCGCTGCGCTCACCTCGCGGTCGTGGATCACGGCGAGGAGGAGCTTGCCGTAACGCGTGCCGTAGATGCCGAACCGGAGCCCGAGGCCCACCACGACGGCGACGACGACGAGCACCGCGCTGTAGGTCGGGTACGAGAGGTCGCCGAGCTCGAACGTGCCGAGGAGTCCGTACGGCTCGGAGACGAAGTACGACTCGACGCCCCACACCAGCTTCACCGCGTCCTCGAGGATGAGGAACAGCGCGTACGTGACGAGGACGAGCACGACCTCGTCGCGGCCGTAGGCGAACCGGAGGAGGCCCCGCTCGATCACCGGACCGACCACGACGCCGACGAGCACCGCGGCGAGCACGAGGATCGCGTAGCTGCCGAGCGGCGGATGCCCGCCCCGCAGCCACGCGCCGGCGAGCGACGCCGCGGCGTAGGCCCCGAGCGCGTAGAGGCTGCCGTGCGCCATGTTGAGGATGCGCATGACGCCGTAGATCATCGTGAGCCCCGCGGCGATCACGAACAGCCACGAGGCGTAGATGATGCCGTCGACGAGTATCGCGACGAGCGTGCTCACGGCGTGTCGGCCTCTCGCGCCCGGGGACCCGCGCTCACTTTGCTCCGGGCTTCAGCGAGATCTTGATCCAGTCGGCGCTCTTCACGCCTTCGGGCGGGTTCACCTTGTCGGCCGGGTACTGCTTCACCTTCACGAAGGTGAGCTTCCCGCCGACGGTCTTCGCCATGCCGTAGACGGTCCCCTCGATTGCCTGGTGGCCCTTCCCGAGCGCCATCTTGATCGTGCCGCTCGGGGTCTCGAAGGAGAGCCCCTCGAACGCGGCGATGATCTGGTCCTGGGACGGCGCTTTCCCGCCGGCGCCCGCCTTCTCGTACGCGGCCTTGAGCCCGAGGATCGCCTGGGACATGTGGTAGGCGGGGTAGTTCGGGAAGAGCACGTAGCGGTCCTGGTAGATGGTCCGGAACCACTTGTTGAGGTCGTTGTCCGGCGCGAACGCGCCGTGCGGCCCGCGCGCGCCGATGATCGTGCCGTCCGGGATCTGCCCGGAGAGCTTGTGGGTCGCGGTCTCGCCGCAGGTGAGGACCGCGGTCGTCTTCTTGAGCGCGCCGCGGGGCACCGCCTGGAGGACGAAGGCGTCGAGGTCGCCGCCCCAGAAGCTCGAGTGGATGACGTCCGGCTTGCCGCCCATGAGCGCGGAGATCTCGGCGCCGTACTGCCCGGCGAGGAGCTTCGGGAGCTGCGAGGTCGTGACCTCGACGCCAGGGCGCAGCACCTTCATCGCCGCCTCGAAGTCGTTCCAGGAGTCCTGGCCCCAGGCGTAGTTCTGGTTGATCCCCGCGATCCGCTTCGCCGCGGGCAGCATCTCGGTCACGTAGAGCGCGGCGGCGACGTTGTCCATCGCGGCGTGGCTCGAGGTGCGGAACACGAACTTGTACGAGCCGTCCTCGAAGATGCGCGGGGTGCCGCAGTCGAAGAAGACGGTGAGCTTCTTCAGCTCCTCGGCGACGGGCGCGACCGCGAGGCAGTCTCCGCTCGAGATGTAGCCGATCACCGCGTCGACCTCCTGGCGCTGCACGAGATCGCGGTACTCGCTCACCTGCTTCGTCGTGCCGCCGGCCTCGTCGATGAAGACGAGCTGCACCGGGCGCCCGCCGAAGCCCTTCGTGACGTACGGGGCCGGCGCCTTGCCGCCGTTGATCGCCTCGACGAGCACCTCCGCGCCGTTGCGCGCGGGGACGCCGAAGGGGCCGGCGGCTGCGCCGGACAGGAAGGTGACGACGCCGAGCTTGAACGGTGCGGGCTCCGCGGCGGCGGGCGCCTGCGCCCGGGCGGGCGCGGCGAGCAGGACGGCGAGGACGAGGGCGATCGTCGGCAGCAGGCTGGTGCGGGGCACGCTCATGGCACTCCTCTTCTGCGCGGGGGTCAGCCGGTCAGCATGAGCCACTGCAGCGCAGGGCTCCTGCGGGAAAACGGGTTGCCGGCTCACCGCACGACCTCGCCCGCGCCGCGCGCCTCCCACACCCGGCGCGAACGACATCCGGCGCCCGCGTGACCGGGTGCGTCATCTTCGGGAACGCCGCGAGCGGACCCGTGACGCTCGGTGTGCAGCCGCGGCGACGAGCGCTGTGATGCTCGCTCCTCGGCGCGCGGCCCCTCAGACCTCGAGCGACTTCCTCATCACGACGTGCGGGATCCCTTGGTCGAGGAACACCCCACCGATGCGGGTGAAGCCGCGGTTCTCGTAGAACGACTCCGCCGGGAGCTGGGAGTTCACCGTCAGCTCGGAGAGGCCGCGCATCCGCGCCATCCGCTCGAGCGCCTCGAGAACGAGCGCGCCGACCCCGGCCTTGCGGTGTTCCGCGGCGACGGCCATCCGGCCGATCTGCGCGGTGCGGTGATCCATCCGGACGACGCGACCCGTACCGACGCAGCGTCCCTGCTCGTCGAAGGCCACGACGTGGTCGGCCGCGTCGTCGTAGGGGTCGCGGTCGAGCGGCCGCGGGATGTTCTGCTCGGTCTCGAAGACGTCGCGGCGGAGCTTGTACCCGGCCTCGTGGTCGGCGGGGGTCGAGGCGAAGCGGACGAGATAGGCCATGGCGTCCCTCACGATATCCAATTCACGCGGCGGGCGGCCATCCGCGCCCCTCGAGGAACTCGACGGCTGCGGCGATCGCGCGCGCCGCCTCGCGGCTCGTGTGCGGCGAGTGGCCCGCGTCCACCCACTCGATCCGCCCGCGCGGGAGCGCCGCGAGCGCCGCCTCGACCTCGCCGGGCTCGGTCCGCGGGTCCCGGGCGCCGTGGAGGAGGAGCGCCGGCGCGCGGACCTCGGCGAGGCGACCGCCGTACACATCGTGCCGCCCGCGCCGTCCCTCGTCGACGATGTCGAGCCAGGCCCAGCCGCCGGCGGCGAGCACCTCGCGCCAGCTTTCGCCGTGGTCGCGCCGGCAAGCCTCGACGACCGCCGGGCCGAACCGTTCCGGGTCGCGCACGGCGGTCTCGAAGAACTCGACGGACGCGCGCTTGAACGCGAAGTAGTGGGTCGCCTCGAAGACGAGCGCCCGCACCCGCTCCGGCGCGAGGAACGCCAGGTGAGCCGCGACGACCGCTCCGTCGCTGTGCCCCCAGAGCGACGCCTCGCGGATCCCGAGCGCGTCCATGACGGCGAGCGTCTCCTCCGCCATGAACCGGTGGAACCCGCGCGGCAGCGCGGCGATCCGCCCCGAGCGGCCGTAGCCGACGCGGTCCGGCGCGACGACGCGGTGACGCGGCGCGAGCGCGGCGATGGCGTCGTCGAACGGGTACGCCTCGTACCCCCAGCCGCTGTGGAGGATCACGACCGCGGGCCCGGCGCCCGCCTCGCGCACGTGGATCCGCGCGGGCGTGTCCTCGGGGGAGACGGGCGACGACCGGAGCTCGACCGTGGGCATCTGCGGAGTCTAGCGCGGCCGGAGCGCTGTGGCCGCCCGCGCGAGGGTCACCGAAGCCAGGCGGGGACCCCGGCGCGGGCCATGCGGCGGACGAACAGGAGGTAGTAGAGCATCCCGCGCCAGGGCCCGAGCGACTCGACGAGCCGCGCCGAGCCGAGCTCGCCGAGGGCCTTCGCCGCGGCGACGTCGCCCGGCGGGAACACGTCGAGGCGCCCGAAGTAGCGCAGCGCGAGCAGGTTCGCGGTCCACGGCCCGACGCCGGGCACCTCCCGGAGCCGCAGGACGAGCGCCTCGGACGGGAGCCCCGCGAGCGCGGCCTCCGACAGCGCGCCGCTCGCGATGGCCGCCGCTGCGCCGCGGAGCGCGCGCGCCTTCGCCCCGGACGCCCCGGCGGCGCGGTAGACCACCTCCGGCGCGACGGCGAGCGCCTCCGCTGACGGGAAGGCGCGCAGCTCCGCGTCCCCCACCCGCAGCGCGGGCGACAGCGCGGCGACGAGGCGCCGCAGCGTCGCGACCGCGGACGCGAGGCTCACCTGCTGGAAGAGGACGACCGCGGCGAACGCCTCGTGCAGCGCGGCGAACCGCGGCGGCCGGATGCCGTCCGCGAGCGGGAGGAGCGGCGCGAGCGGCGGGAGGCGCCGGGCGGCGGCAAAGAACGGCGCGAGGTCCACGTCGAGCCCGAGCATCCGGCGAAGCCGCGTCCGCCAGGGCGCGAGCGCCCCGACGGCGCCGGAGAGCTCGACCCGGAGCAGCGGGCGCGCGCCGTCCTGGGTCACGCGCCAGACGACGCGTCCGCCGGGCCCGTCGAACGCGCGCAGGTACGCGCCGTCCGACCAGACGTCCACGGGGTTCGACGGGAGGCGCTGGAGGATCGCGATGGTGCGGTCGAGGCGGAACGGCGGCGGGACCGCGAGCCTCAGCCGCCGGACCCGGGGCTCGCCGGCGGCGCCGCGGGAGGCGCCTTCGGCGCGACCTCGCGCGTCGCCTCGTGGGCCTCCCAGCGGCGGCGGAAGTCGTCGGGCAGGTCCTCGAACTTCGGGGAGACGTCCTTCTTCGTCACCGCCTGGAAGCAGAGGATGCACTGGTGCAGCCCGCCGGCCACCTGCCGCACCCACTGGACGTGATGCTGGCAGTTGAGCACCGCGGCTACGTAACAACCGGCGCGGGCGCGTGCACCCGCGCGCCGCCGCCCCTAGGGGGGGCCGGCGGCGGCGGGCGACGCGTTCGCGACGAGGGATGTGGAGGCGCTCTAGCGGACGGCCTTCAGCGCCGCGGCGACGTCGGAGACGCCGAGGAACACGGTCGCCTTGCGCGCGCCGCCGGGGCCGACGAAGACGTGCGTGATGTTCACGCCCGCGCGCCCGAGCGCGACCGCCTTCTCCGCGAGCGCGCCGGGCTTGTCGGCGAGCGCGACCTCGATGACGTCCTGCTCGGTCACCTGCCAGCCCTTCGCAGCGAGCGCCTTCTTCGCCGCGGGGGCCTTGTCCACGACGACCCTCACGATCCCCTCGTTCCCCTCGACCCAGGCGTTCACGGCGCGCAGGTTGATCTTCTTCTCGGCCAGCGCGGACGCGACCTCGCCGAGCGCCCCGGGGCGATCGGCGATGCGGACCTTCAGCTCCTTCGCTCGCGGCATATGTGGCTCCTCTCCAGGTGGACCCTCATACGACGCGTCCGCGCGCCCGAGGGCAACATCACGCACGGGTGCCGTGGACCCGCAGGGCGGATCCGGGCACCGGTAAGGCGAGGCGAGCGGCCGGCTAGATCTTGAAGAACCCGCGGACGCCGAGCTGGAAGGTGCCGTGGAACTTCTTGTCCGGGACGGACGCGCTCGTGCCGTCCTCGGTGATGCTCGAGAACTGGCCGATCGTGAGGCTCACGAACGGGCCGAACCCGGTCGTGCTGCTCGCGAAGTCGAAGCCGGCCTGGAGGCCGCCTTCCCAGCCGGAGGCGGAGCCTCCGCCCGCGCTCAGCCGCTCGTAGCCGGCGAGCACGCCCGCCCACACCTCGCGGCCCGGGCGGATCTCGGAGTGGAGCGAGCCCTGCAACCCCGCTCGGATCACGTTCGCGGAGCACGACCCCGTGCAGCTCGACTCGGGCTGCGCGAAGCCGTACGAGAAGTACGCGCCGCCGTCGATCGGACCGAGCTTGAAGCCTGCATCGAGCTGGAGCGGGACGCCGGAGGTGATGACGTCGCGCTGAGCGGCGCCGCTGCTGATGTCGCCGAACGGCATCCCGTAGCCGACGCGGAGGCCGACGTAGGGCGCCTGCGCGGAGGCGAGGGACGGAGCGGCGAGCGCGAGCGCGAAGGCGGCGGCGGCGAAGAGCTTCTTCATGGTTCCTCCGGCCGAGACGGTCGGCGAGCAAGGGTCCGGCAGTTCGGGGGGACCATATCGGGTTCGCGAGCGCTCGTCAGGCCTGCGGACGTCCGGCCGGCCGGCCTTGCTGCGTCAGGCCGTGGCGTACCTGACGAGGTCGTCGACGTGGATCGCGGTCGTGTTGAGGAACGGGAGCCCGAACTCGCTCCGGTCGAGGATGAGCGGCAGCTCCGTGCAGCCGAGGATGACCGCGTCGATGCCGCTCGCGTCGATCATCCGCCGCACGATCCCGAGCAGCTCCTGGCGCGTCGAGTCCTTGATGACGCCGAGCTCGATCTCGGTCATGAGCCGCTCGTGGATGAGCCGCTGCTCGCCGTCGCCGGGGACGACGAGCTCGAGGCCGGCCGCTCCGAACGACCGCTGGAAGAAGTCCGACTGCATCGTGAAGCGCGTCCCGAGGAGGCCGAGGCGCCTCGCCCGCAGCCGCTGCGCCTCGAGGCACGTCGCCTCGACGATGCTCCGGAGCGGCAGCGGCGAGCGCGCCTGCACGCGCTCGAACACGACGTGGGGCGTGTTCGCGCCTATCGCCCCGAAGTCGGCGCCGGCCGCCCGGAGCGCCTCGATCTTGGCGAGGAGCCACGCGACGAGGCCGTCCCAGTCCCTCGCCGCCATGAGCTCGAACAGCTCCTGCACCCGCGCGCTGTAGATGACAAGCTCCGGGGCGGGCGACCCGGACTGCAGCGCGAACGCGGCGACGAGCCGCCGGTAGTAGTCGAGGGTGGACTCCGGACCGATGCCGCCGACGAGGCCGATGCGCTTCACGGGTTCACTCCCAGCGAGGGTTCGACGCATCCTCGCCCGCCGTGCGCGAGCGAGCAACGAAGAGGCTGCCTCCGCGGCTCCGCAGGCGAGCGGCCGGCGGGCGCCCCCACGTGCGCTGCCCGATGGGGCGTCCGGCCCCCCGGGCGCGTGCTAGGATGCCCCTGCCGCTTGACTCACGCGGTGGCGGTCTTAAGAAAG
>WNGA01004369.1_pt1 | contig 20823 bp, 16 predicted proteins | sample 5400061 | NCBI WGS metagenome assembly WNGA01 (sample SAMN13153366, study PRJNA577476) | soil metagenome | isolation source: 100 cm soil or saprolite under grassland replicate 2 | place: USA:California | collected 2016-06-15
CACTAAGAGGACCCCCCTCACCCCGGCCCTCTCCCCCGATGGGGGAGAGGGAGGAAGCGCAATGGCAAATTCTCAGTTTTCAATTATCAATTTTCAATTCCGCCGCGGCTCACTTCTCCCCTTGTCGGCAGGGCCGCTTTTGGTAAGCTCGGCCACGGATGATCCGGCACTTGATGCTCGTGGCGATGTCGTGGCTTGGCGCCGCGGCTGCGTTCCCGGCGGAGAAGGTGATCGACTTCGGCTCTTACAAGCTGAACCAGACGCCCGCGGGCTTTCGCAGCACGGTGGCCGGCGGCGGCCAGCCCGGCGATTGGAAGGTGCTCTCGACCGACGTGCCGTCGCTGTTGCAGCCCTTCACGCCCGGGGCCCGATCGACCGTCCAACAGGCGGCCCTGGCGCAGTTGGCGCGGGACAAGACCGACGAGCATTTCCCGATGCTCGTGTTCGAGGAGGAGACCTTCGCGGACTTCACGCTCACGACGCAGTTCAAAATCGTCGAGGGCCAGGAGGAGCAGATGGCGGGCATCGCGTTCGGGTTCCAGGACGAGCAGAATTATTGCTACGTCCGCGCCAGCGCGCTGGGCGGGACGTTCGCGCTGTATCGGGTGGTGGGCGGGGCGCGCAGCACGCCGGTCCTGATCCGCGTGCCGATCAGCCGGGGCGACTGGCACGAGTTGCTCGTCGAGTGGAAGGACAAACGTCTCCGGGCCGTGCTGGACGGCAAGCACGCCCTGCCGGTCCAGGAGGAAAAGTTCGATCACAACGGCAAGATCGCTTTCTGGACGAAGTCCGACGCGGTGAGTTACTTCGCCGAAACGCGCATCATTTACCGGCCGCGCGAGACGCTGGCGCAGGCGCTGGTGGCCGATGCGTTGAAGAAGTACCCACGGCTGCTCGACCTGCAAATCTTCGCGCCGTCGCTGACCAACGCTTCGGAGTTTCGCATCGTCGGCAGCAAGGAGCCCGGGAATCTCGGCCAGCCGGCGCCCAAAGAAACGCGTGACGTGCTCGAAGGAAAGGGATTTTATTACGGAAAAGACAGCCACTCGGTGATGGTCATTCTGCCGCTGCGCGATTGGAACGGCGACCGGGTGGCGGCGGTGAAAGTGTCGATGAAGACTTTTCCCGGGCAGACGGAGAAAAGCGCCCTGTCGCGGGCCACGCCGATTCTGACGGCGATGGCCGGACGAGTGCAGTCGGCCCGGGCGCTGGTGGAATGAGATTGATTTTGAATCGCGCGAGAACGGCTTCTGCGCGAAAGAGTGTTTGAGTTCGTCGGACCTTCGAGCTTCATCGTGAAGCCGGCGAGGGTGTAAGGGACGCAGGACGAATGGCCGCAGGGAGGCGGGTACAATCCAACGCAGAGATTACGTGCAAAATGCGGAAGACGTGTCATAGTGTGTCAGGATCCCCACGCCGCTCCGCTCTCAACGGCGCATTGTCTGCAACCGCGAGATGGGTTGAAGACCTATCCGTGTTTTTTCGGATTGTGATATTCCGCCCGCCCGCCGATGAGGTAGGCGAGAGTTGTGAGTCAGGCTAAGAAGAAGTAAGCAGTATGAAGAAAGCTGTATTTATCGAACGTGACGGAGTCCTCAACGAGGTCAAAGCCGGCCCGAAGCATCAGATCACGCCACTGACGCTCGACGAGTTCAAAGTGAAGAAGGGCTCAGAACCGGCGCTCAAGAAGCTGAAGGCCGCCGGCTTTGTGCTGATCGTCACCACCAACCAGCCCGGATTGTCGCGCGGCTACCAGTCCCGCCGCGAACTGGACCGCATGCACGACATCGTCAGGCGCTGCTTCCCCCTGGACGACCTGTTGGTCTGCCCGCATGACGAGTCGGACCACTGCCCGTGCCGCAAGCCCCGGCCCGGCCTGCTCATCGAGGCAGCCTTCAAGTGGCACTTGAACCTGGACCACTCCTTCGTCATCAGCGACAAGTGGCAGGATGCCGAAGCCGCCCGCACCGCGGGCTGCACCTCGCTGCTGGTCCAGTCGCCCTGGGTCGGCAACGTGCATCATGATTTCGTGATGCCCGACATCGACGCCATCGCCGCAAAAATCCTCGCCCTCAAGGCGCAGGTGGAGTTCGCCTGACGTCTGATTGGCCGCTTTAAACCGCCGCTTCACGCGGACATTTCACCTTCGACGTAGCCGCCGACGTGAGGAGGCGGATGAACCAAACGGGACACGAATCCGCCTCCTCACGTCGGCGGCTACAGGACTTGGGTGTTTAGTGCGCCGTCTGAAAGATTCTGCTTTAGCGGCGTGCTCTTCAACTTCCCGTTTTCACCTCGATGATGTCGTGTGTTCCGGCCTCGCGCGCGCCTGCGGCGCTGACGCGCACATAACGGGCGCGCTCGCGAAGCTGGGATAGATTGGCCGCCCCCAGGTAACCCATCCCGCTCTGGATGCCGCCAATGAGCTGGGTGAGCACGCTGTCGACCGAACCGGACGCCTCCTTCAACGCCTCGACGCCCTCGGCGGCGAGCTTTTGCGTCGAAGTCGTCGAGTGCCCGTAGCGGGCCGCGGCGCCCGCCTTCATCGCGGCCAGGCTGCCCATGCCCCTGTATTGTTTGTAGAGCTTGCCATTGATTTCCAGAAGTTGCCCGGGCGCCTCGGGGCAGCCGGCCAACAGCCCGCCACAGATCACGGCCTGGGCGAGCGTCAGCGCCTTGACGATGTCCCCGGACTTCGTGATGCCGCCGTCGGCGATGAGGGCGACGCGCTTGCGGGCCGCGGCGCGCGAAGTGACGTAGAGCGCCGTGAGTTGCGGAATGCCCACGCCGGCGACCATGCGCGTGGTGCAAATCGATCCCGGCCCCTGCCCGACCTTGACGGCGTTCGCCCCGGAGTCGGCGAGAAACTCGACACCGGCCGCGCTCGTGACGTTGCCGGCGATGATGGGCAGCGTGGGGCAGGCGTCACGGATCGTGCGCACCGCTTCGCCGACGCCCTTGGTGTGGCCGTGCGCGGTGGAGACGGCGACGACGTCGACGCCGCGTTCGGCCAGCGCCTGGACGTGCGTGAGGATGCGCGCGCGGTCCAGCTCGCCAAACGCGTTGCGCGTGGCCGAGAGGGAGGCGCCGCACAGCAAACGGAAGCGGGCATCGCGGGCAGGCTTGAACTGCGCGGCCCGTTCCTGGGTGATGCGCTCGACGTCGCTCATCGTGAAGAGGCCGTGCAGCCGGTCCTGTTCGTCCACAACGAGCAGCTTGTGGATGCCCGGATGGTCGTTGAAAAACTTGTCGGCGCGCGCAATGGGGTTTTCGCCGAGTTCCTTGACGCCGACGGTGTGGACCTGGCTGCGCGGGGTCAGGGCCGCCGCGACCTTTCGTTTGGCGTAGCGCGGCTTGACGACGTGGCCGGAGAGCAGCCCGAGCAACCGGCCGGCGGCGTCGACGACCGGGAAGGTCGAGAAGGCGAATTTCTTTTTCTCGATCAGTTCGAGCACGTCGCCGATGAGTTGCTCCGGGGCGACTTTGATCGGCTCGCGGATAAGCCCGTGGACGTGATTCTTGACGCGGTCCACCTCCGAGAGCTGGTCCTTGTCGGGCATGTTGTGATGCAGGAGGCCCAACGCGCCGTTCAACGCCATCGCGATGGCCATTCGCGACTCGGTGACGGTGTCCATGTCCGACGAGACGATCGGGATGTTCAGTTGCAGGCCTTCGGCGAGGGGGGTGTCGAGTTGCGTGTCGCAGGGGAGGATTTCCGAGTAGAGCGTGGCCAGCGAAACGTCGTCGTACGTGAGCGCCAGTTGCCGGTGTGCTGCAAAGAACACGTCCGCCGGCTGGTAGAACTGGGCGTCGAGCTCGGAGAGATGTTGCAAAGTTGCCATGCGAGAAAATGCCCTATGCCCCGCAAGGCTGGCAAGGAGGAAACGGTGCGTGATGCGTGGTGCGTCAAGTACGTGATGCGTGATGCGTGGTGCGTCAAGTATTTGGCTGCGCGCGTCCCCGGATGCTTGACGCACCACGCACCACGCACCACGCCATTGACGCCGTGCGCCGCAGAAGCGGATTGAGGTTCAGCGGATTTTCGTGCTTCCTAGCCTAATCCAATATGACACGGCCGCTGGTCAGCCTGGAAAACGTAGATGTGGCGCTGGACGGGCAGACCATCCTGCGCGGCATCTCATGGCGGCTCATGCCCGGGGAGCATTGGGCCATTCTGGGAGGTAATGGTTCGGGCAAGAGCACCTTCCTGCGGCTGGTCCGGGGCGAGTTATGGCCGGCGCCGGGCCGGGGGAAACGGACCTACGCTGTCAATGGCAAGGAACAGTCGACGGCTGTCGGGGTGAAAGCAGCGATGGCGCTCGTGTCGCCGGAATTGCAGCAGCGGTATCTCCGGCAAGAATGGCGCCTGACGGGGCAGCAGGTCATCGAGTCGGGCTTCGGCGGAGGTGACTACGTGTATGAGCGGCTCAAGGGTAAACAGGCGGAGGCAGCCGCGCGCGCGGCGCGATGGATGGGCTCGGAGAAGCTGCTGAGTCGAAACGCGCAGGAATTGTCGACCGGAGAATTGCGGCGGTTGCTCATTGCGCGCGCGTTGGCGGGCGCGCCCCGGGTTCTGGCCTGCGACGAGATTTGCGACGGGCTGGACGCGGCGGCCCGAGCCGGACTCCTCGAAAGGCTCGAGCACGTGGCCCGGCACGGGACGCAGCTTCTGTTCACGACGCACCGTGATGAGGAGTGGGTGTCGGCCATCACGCATCGGCTGGTGCTGGAGAACGGGCGCATCGTGGAGTGCGGTAAATTGAAAAGCTCGCTCAGGCGCAGGGTGAAACAGCTCCCTTGCACCGGTCCCAGCTCCATTGAATCAAGGGCGCACCGGCATGCGGGCGGCAACTTTCTTAATCATAATCATAATCTTAATCTTACTCTTAATCCTCTCCGCAAACCCAGTCTCTCAGCGATTCTTGAGAGTGAGAGTAAGATTAAGATTAAGATTAAGAGTAAGAGTAAGAGTGAAAGTAAGAGTAAGAAGAAAGTCTCATCGCGGCTCCTCATTCGCGTCCGCGATGCCGACGTGTTTCTCGGTTCACGGTGTGTGCTGCGGAGCGTGAACTGGGAGATGCGATCCGGCGAGCATTGGGCGCTGCTCGGGCCCAACGGCGCCGGCAAGTCGACATTCCTCAAACTGGTGCTCGGCGATTTGCAGCCGGCATGGGGCGGGCGCGTGAAGCGCTTCGGATTCACGGCGCACGACACAATCTGGGCTGTGAAGCGGCACATCGGCTGCGTCTCACCCGAGCTTCAGGCCGCCTATCGGGCGGATGCGACCGGCGCGGACGTGATTGGTTCAGGGTTCTTTTCCAGCATCGGGAGAACGCGGAAGCTCAACGCGCCGCAACGGCGGCGCGTGGAGGAAGTCGCCCGATGGCTCGGCATCGGGCCGCTGCTTTCAGCGACGGTGTCGCGCGCCTCCTATGGAGAGGTTCGCAAGCTGCTGCTGGCCCGCGCGCTCGTACACGAACCGGAGTTGCTCCTTTGCGACGAGCCGTTCGACGGGCTGGACTCAGCGTCCAGGCGCGGCATGGCGGCGGCGCTGGCGCAGGTGGCGGGGAATGGAACGAGCCTGCTGGTAGTCACGCACCATGCGGAGGACTTGCCGGCATGCACGACACATGTGGCGCGGATTACCGCAGGACGCATCGCCTTCCAATAAACGCGGTATGGCCGGCGTGCCGGTCGGCCTGGACGCGCGGCAGCGCGTCCCTGCCGCGGCTTATCAGCCCGTTCAAAAACTGTAGCGGCGCTCTATGAGCGCCGAAGAAACTGCGCATTCTGGCCCGATTTCGGCGGTCACAGACCGCCGCTACAACTTCAGCTGGAGTTTTTGAACGGGCTGTTAGGGGTTCACCGCGCGAGCATTGCCGGAGGATTCGTTCAAGGGCCGGCGGGCAGCCCTCCGTAATTCCCCTAGACGGCGGACCGAAGTTGTCGGACGCGTCGTACCGGGGAAAACATCGTGCGTTTCGATTGCGCCAACGTTGGCCTATGGCAATTTCTGTCTAATGCCACAGACAACACAGACAACACAGATTTCTGCCGCGAGCATCAACCTCGCTGGCGAGTGGATTGGCCATTATCGAGGCCACTTCGATCAGGTCATCAAGATTACACAACTCGGCGAGGAAATCGTCGCAGTGAAGATTACGGGGGACGAGCACGTGCCCGGCGGTTCGGTGACGTTCCGGGCCAACGTGCGGACCGGCGCGGGCGAAGGCCAGGTGGCCGAGAAAGAATACCGCAATGCCTGCTTCGTGCCGGGCCGGCTGGAAATTACGACCCCTGATCGCATCTCGTTCACCTGGGAGAACTGCGGCAAGGTTGAATTTCGCAAGGACGACTAACCTGAAGAGTCCCATGCACATGCGCAGCGGCGGCCGAGAGTCCGCCGCTGTTTTTTTGGGGGGAGGGGGGTGGAGTATTGGAGTATTGGAGTATTGGAGTGATGGAGTATTGGGCTGACATGGTTGGTACCCAACACTCCAACCCTCCATTACTCCAACACTCCTCTCGTCACGCGTCAGTTCGAACATGAAGTCATCGGGAAACCGGTCCGGGTTGGTAATCCAAGTTCCCATTTGTACCGGCTGCGTCTAATGATGCCGGCAGCGCCCTCAGGCTCGAAATAACTCCGTAGCCGCCGACGTGAGGAGGCGGACCGTCGGCGCTCCCGGCGGACTCCGCCTTCCCATGCCGCCCGTGACGCCCGCTCCGATCAATCAGCACGGCCCGCATTCCCGCTGCCCGCGCGCCCTCGGCGTCCTCCTGCACGCTGTCGCCCACGTGGATCAGGACGGCGGGTTCACAACCGAGTTCGGCGGCGGCACGCGCAAAGATTTCCGGGTCAGGCTTCAAGTGGCCCGCCTCGCAGGAGATGATCGAGGCGCGGAAATACTTCGCCAGTCCCAGCCTGGCAAGCAAGGGGCGCAGCCGCTCGTCCCAGTTCGAGACAATCCCGAGCCGGAGGCCGCGGGCCGCCAAGGCCTCCAAGGCCGGTTGCGCGTCGTCAAACACGCGCCACGCCGAAGTCTCAGCGAAGCGCCGGTAGATCGCGCCGAAACAGGCGTCGGACGGCCGCGTGGCGCCGGCGGCGGCGAACGTCTGATTGACGAGGCGTTGCCAGGCGGCGCGCGAGTGATCGAACGGCCTGCGAACCTGCCAGGCTGCCGCAAACCCGCGATTCAGGGCTTCGGCAGTCACCCCGGCGAGGCCCCACCGCGTCGCGACCTCGGCGTACACATGCCCCACAGACGGCCACGGCTCGATGAGCGTACCGCCGACATCGAAGGTGACCGCGGTGATGGGCGGGCGTGGCTTCATCCGGCGAACAACGACTGGGAGCAAAGCGTCGTCCCGTGGCCTTGCCAAGCAGATGTTCGGCGCTGCCTCGCTTGCGTGCGCACCTTGGCACACGCACCAAGTGGCGCTCCCGGAGCGCGGCCTTCAGGCCGCTTCACCGTGCCTTTGCAAATGGATCATGAGTAATTCGGACGTTTTTTGCCAAGGCACGTCGAAGCAGCCTAAAGGCCGCGCTCCAATCCTGGCGCGTGTGCGGAGTTGCGCCCATCGCTTGCAGCCTGCGGACGGCCGCGAGGCAGTTCAGGCGCCTGGCGGCAGCGGCGGCGGCAGCACTGGCGGCAATTGCGTCGGGAGGGAGGTCTGTTCGAGAATCGGGTCCTTCCACGCAGGCGGTGCCGTTTGCCGGCGCAGCCAACACGCTCCTGCCACGAACACTGCGAGCGCCCCGGCGTCGAGCCACAGTGGCTGGAATTCAGGCGCAGAGTTGTGCGAGCCCGTCATGCCAGGCAGATTCGGTGGAAAAAACCCGAAGCACCAGACCAGGGAGTTGTTGATCCCATGGGCCAGGATGCAAAGCCAGACTGCGCCTGTACGCCAGAAGATCCAGCCGAAGGCCAGGCCGAGCAGCGTCGCATAGATGAATTGCCACGGATTCAGGTGCATCGCCCCGAAGATGACGGCCGAAAGCCCGATGGCCCGCCAGGGCTTCCATCGCGCCAGCAGGCTGCCGAGCACCCACTTGCGGCACAGCAATTCCTCGGACAAGGGCGCCACGACAGCCAGCGCCAGTGCCGCGCCGATTGGGTGGCGCGTCACATCCATGAGTTGTTCGAACATCTCGCCGAGGACCTTCGGCACCGGCAGGAACATGCGGGTGATATTGTCGACTTCCGAGCAGAGCACGAACGAGCCCAGTGCCATGATGCCCACGGCCGGGGCGACGCGCCAGGGCACGTCACCGAAGGAGAGCAGGGCTCGCCACGGCACTCGAAAGATGAGCGAGCCGAGCGACACGGCGCCGACAAAGGCTGCCGCGTTGGCAAGCGCCAGGACCGTAAGATTCAATCCAAGCTTGCGATGAATGAGAATGGACGGCAGCAGCAGCACGCTCGACAGCATGTTCTGCAGCCCGAGAAACAGGCCCAGCATCGCCAGGGACTGGAGAAAGCTGAGTCTTTTCATGGGTCGAATTCAACGGCTGCGGCACTGTGGCCGCGCGGGTCGTTTCAGCGGCGCGATGCGCTCCACTCATTGAGGGCGCGTTCTTGCCTGGAGCGTGTTGGCGCGAGGCCAAGGCGCTCCAGGGCTTCGCCCACCAGATAGAGTGAGCCGGTGAGCAGCACAAGAGAATCCCGCGCCGAGTTTCCGAGCGCCTCGGCCAGCGTCGCGCACACCGTGAGCGAAGTGTCAGGACAAGTCGCCGTGCATGCGGACCGCAAGGCTTCTGGGTCGAGCGCGCGCTCGCTGCTCACAGGCGCCAGCACAATCCGGCCGGCCAACGGCGCGAGCGTGCCGACGATGGCCAGCCAGTCCTTGTCCGCCAGCACGCCGAGAAGGAGCGTCGGTCGAACGCCCGGGAATCGCTCCTCGAACGCGGCCCGCAACGCCGTCGCGCCGTCGGGGTTGTGCGCACCGTCGAGCACGAGCTTGCGGCCGTCCGGGAATTCCACGATCTGCATCCGGCCAGGCCAATGGACGCTCTCCAGGCCCGCCAGGATGGCGCGGTCGTCTATGGGAGTCTGTTTCACCAGTGCTCGCACCGTGGCGACGGCAACGACCGCGTTGAGTCTCTGGTGCTCGCCAGGCAACGGTAACCGAAGTGGCGCAGACGACCTCGTCTGCGTCCGTCCCGCAGGCGACTCGCCTGCGGGAACATTGGGCAACGGTGGGCCGACAGGCGGGTCGCCTGTCTTGGACTGCGGCAGGCGGGTCGCCTGCCCTACTACGGTGAGCGGCGCGCCGAGGCGTTGGGCGGTTTGTGCGATGACTTCAAGCCCGCGGCCGGGCGTCGCCGCGGTGACGACGGGCATGCCGGGTTTAATAATGCCGGCTTTTTCGGCAGCTATCTTGTCGAGTGTGTCGCCGAGCCATTGCTGATGGTCGAAGCCGATGTTGGTGATGACGCTGGCGAGGGGAGTGACGATATTCGTCGCATCAAGCCGTCCGCCGAGGCCGGTTTCCCAAACGATGAGGTCGCACTGTTGTTCTGAGAACCAGCGCAATGCCATCACAGTGACCACCTCGAATAATGTCGGGTGCGTTTCCGTCGGGAATTCCGCCAGCCAGCGTTGCGTTTCCTCCACCAACCGCGCGAAGTCCGGCTCGGGAATCCACTGGCGATTGACCTGGATGCGTTCCGCGAATGAAACGAGATGGGGCGAGGTGAAGAGCCCGACGCGAAGACCGCTCTGCCGGTAAATGCTCTCCAACATCGCGCAGGTGGAGCCTTTGCCGTTGGTTCCCGCAACGTGGATGAATCGCAGTCTCTCGTGCGGATTGCCGGCCAGCCCGGCCAGTTTGCGCGTTGTTTCCAACCCGAACCTCGCGCCGAATAACTGGAGGCTTTGGAGGAATTGGATGGATTTGGCGTAGTTCATTTTCGAGCCCCCGGCGGCGCTCGCCGCTCGACCGTGAAGGGGATGCCGACTCCTTGGACCCCGGTTGCCATGATCGCAAGAAGGTCCTCGTTCAACTGGAGCGACTCGGGCTATAAAACAAACTCGACTGGAATCCCTTCCGCCGCGCGGCGCTCCCGCTCTCCAGGCTGGGCGGCGCGCCACGGCAGGTTTTCTTCAATCCGGCGCAACATGACTTGCGGGTCAATGCGTGGTGGCCGTGAAACGAAATCGGGTGCGATCGGGAATTCCAGAAGGTCGTCACGGGCTGTGGGAGCGCTCAACCCACGCGCATCAACTAGCACAGGTGCGGCAGACTTTTTCATACAGTTCCAAGGTGCCATACTTTTGGAATAGCTGGCGAATCTTTTCCGAACGCGCATCCACGCCGTTGGCGCGGATCAAGTTCTCCACATCAAGGTAATCCTTGAGGAAGCGTTCCGCGTGTCCGTGCTTTAAGGCGTGGAGCTTGAGGGCCAGAAGGTGCTTCAGAGACGGAACGAGCACTGCGGCGCCAAACATTTCAACCCGGAGGCCCTCAGCGAACATGGGTTGGAATGTGGCCTCATCTACCAACATCAAGTCCACTGGCCACGCGCCTTGTGCCGGCGGACTGAGCTGAACGAATACGTCTCGGTCGCGATAAATGACGTAACCAAGTTCCAGGAACACTTCGACCCATCGTCCTCGTGCATCACGCGGAATCAGCAGATCGAGGTCGGCTGTGTCGCGCGAGACACCGTGGAAATTGATGGCCAGCCCGCCGATGACCAGAAACCGCAGCTCTCGCGTTTTTGCCTGGAGGCTGATTTGTTGAAACAGTCCCACGCTGGCGCGGCCCAGCCTATAGCGGCCGGTGGTGAATGTAATTGTGGCAGGCGGCGATGAAGCCGCGGAACAGCGGGTGCGGCTTGTTGGGCTTGCTCAGGAACTCGGGGTGAAATTGGCTGGCGAGGAAAAAGGGGTGTTCCCTGAGCTCGATCACTTCGACCAGCTTGCCGTCGGGCGACGTGCCGCTGAACACGAAACCCTGGCTCTCGAATTTCTCGCGATACGCGTTGTTGAACTCGTAGCGATGGCGGTGGCGTTCGTTCACGACAAAGGCCCCGTAAAGCTGCTGCGCCTTGGAGCCGACCACGAGCTGGCAGGGCTGCGCGCCCAGGCGCATCGTGCCGCCTTTCCGGGAAACCTTGCGCTGCTCGTCCAGCAGGCAGATGACCGGGTGCGGTGTGGATGGATCGAATTCGGTCGAGTGCGCTTTTTCCAGCTTCAAGACGTGCCGGGCGAATTCGACGCAGGCGATCTGCATGCCCAGGCACAGGCCCAGGTACGGCAGACGGTGCTCGCGGCAGTAGCGGGCGGCCTGGATCTTGCCCTCGATGCCTCGCTCGCCGAACCCTCCGGGCACGAGCACCCCGCCGAGGCCCTTGAGCATTTTCTCCGCGCCGAACTTCTCGATCTCCTCGGACTCGATCTTCTCGATCTCCACGCCGCAGTCGTTGGCCACGCCGCCGTGGATGATCGCCTCGTAGACCGACTTGTAGGCGTCCTGCAACTCAATGTACTTGCCGACCACGCCCAAGCGGACGCGGTGCTGCGGGGCGATGAGCTTGCGCAGTATCTCCTGCCAATGGCTCATGTCGGCCGGCGGCGCGTCCAGGTGCAGATATTTGCAAACCAGGTCGTCCATCCGCTCCCGCTGGAGCATGAGCGGGACTTCGTAGATCGTATGATCGACGTCCTTCTCCTCGATGACGGCTTCATACGGAACGTTGCAGAACAAGGAAATCTTTTGACGCAGCTCCTTACCGAGCGGGTATTCGCAGCGGCAGACGAGGAGTTGCGGCGCAATGCCGATTTCGCGCAGCTTGGCGACGCTCTGCTGGGTGGGCTTGGTCTTGAGTTCGCCGGCGGCCTTGATGAAGGGGACGTAGGTGACGTGGATGAACAGGACATTGCCAATGCCGGATTCGAGGGCGAACTCGCGGATGGCTTCGAGGAACGGCAGCCCTTCGATGTCGCCGGTGGTGCCGCCGATCTCGGTGATGAGCACGTCGCTTTGGCTTTGGGCGGCAATGGTGTGAATGCGGTTCTGAATCTCGTCGGTGACGTGCGGGATCACCTGCACGGTCTTGCCGAGGTATTTGCCTTCGCGCTCGTTGTTGAGGACCTGTTGGTACACCTGGCCGCTCGTGAGGTTATTCATGCGCGAGAGCTTCGTGCTGGTGAAGCGCTCGTAGTGGCCGAGGTCCAGGTCGGTTTCCGCGCCGTCATCCAACACGTAGACCTCGCCGTGCTGGTAGGGGCTCATCGTGCCGGGATCGACGTTCAGGTAGGGGTCGAACTTTTGGAGCGTGACCTTGAGGCCGCGGTTCTCCAGCAAGGTGCCGAGGGCGGCCGCCGTCAGCCCCTTGCCGAGCGAACTGACCACGCCGCCGGTGACGAAGATGTATTTCATTAGATCGTTGAGTCGTTAAAACGTTAAAACGTTAAAAAGGTTACAACAGTGTCAAATTGAGGCGTGGTCCTAGTCCAACGATTCAACGATTTAACGATTTAACGATTTAACGATTTAACGATTTAACGATTTAACGATTTAACGATTTAACGATTTAACGATTTAACGATTTAACGTTTAACAACGCTTCCACCCGCCCCACGTCCTCCGGCGCGTCCACGCCCACGCTCTCGTAAAAGACCCGCACGACCGCGATGTCGATGCCGTTTTCCAGCGCGCGAAGCTGCTCCAGCTTCTCCGCCGTCTCCAGCGGGCCGACCGGAAAGCGCACCAGCTTCAGCAACGCGTCGCGCCGGTAACCGTATAGGCCCAGGTGTTTCAAAAATGGAAACGCCGCCAATTGCTCCGCAACCGGACGACTGGCGGCATCGCGCACGAACGGAATCGTGCGCCGGGAAAAATATAGGGCGCGTCCCGCGGCGTTGACAACAACTTTGACGACGTTCGGATTGTCGTACTCCGCGGGGTCCCGGAGGGGTGTGGCCGCGGTGGACATCGCGGCGTCGGCCAGCGCGCGGGCGACCGCGTCGATCACGGCCGGGTCGATGAGCGGTTCATCGCCCTGGATGTTCACCGCCGCGTCGCAGTCACACCGGCCGACCACTTCCGCAATGCGGTCGGTGCCGCTGGGGTGCCGGTCGGAAGTCATCTCCACGCGGCAGAATTTCCGCGCGACCTCGGCGATGCGCGAGTCGTCCGTGGCGACGATGACTTCGTTCAAGGACTTCGCCCGTTTGCACCGCTCGACGACGTGCTGCACCAGCGGCTTGCCGGCGATGGGATGCAGCAGCTTTCCGGGAAACCGGGTGCTGGCGTAGCGGGCCGGGACGATGCCGAGAATTCTCACGGCGAATCATTTAGGACAAGCGGCCTTGAAACGCACGAACAAATCACTTGCCAGCTGGAGGATCCGGTTGAAGCAGCCGCGATATCTGTTTAGCGTCCGTGAGGACGCCCGAAAATAGCCCAGCGATTCATCGCTGGGTATTGACCCGCCAACCCGTCAAGTCCCGTAGGGACGGAAGAACTCCTTGCCCGGCCGTCCCTACGGGACTCGGCATATCGACTCGCCACAACCCAGCGATGAATCGCTGGGCTATTTTCAATACGTCCCTCACGGGACGCTGAACGGAAGATTGCTCTGTGAGCGCCGTGGGGAGACCAAAAGCCTGGGGTTTTCACGATCAAACGCGGCCCGGACGACTCAAACCCCTGATTTCCCATTCCAACCCGCCTTCCTCCTCACAACTCGTTATCTGGCGTTCTAGTTTCGTGTGGCCTCGACCCGTGCTCCCGGAGCGATCGTCCGAACCAAAGCGGCACCCATATTAACGCGGAAAGGCCCAGGCCCAGGAGAATTGCCCAATGGAGCTTGGTGAACAGCACCACCCTTGCCGCCTCGCCAAAGGATCCATTGCGTTCCACCTCTGAGCTATAGAACGAAAACATCATGACCAGTATGAGGAAAACAGGTAGGGCGACAAACGTGATTAGAAGAAATTCTCGTCGTGCACGTCGTCGGTCTGTTGCGCATGCCTCTGGATAATACTTATGCCACTCGTCCCGAATCTGTAAGAGGATGTGCCGATTGGTCATGGGGAGTTCAATCGGGTCGCCGTGACGGCCTTTGATGCGATGCGCCCGGACGCTTTCCACTTCCGACCACGGGATGAACTTGGCGAACGTCCCTGCGCGGGCTGTGTGGACTCCATCGCCAGCCACATACAAGTGCCATTCTTTGTGGAGAGACACCTTGGGCTGAATCTCAATTTGGGTGGCCATCAACGCGTTCAGGCGTCGCCAGAGCGTGGAAGGTACCGGCGGCCTTTCTCCTGACGCCGGCTCGGCCTGAAGGATCCATTCCACTGCCTCCGCTAGAGAATCGGCAACAACGGCAGGGCCAAGCTTGTCCTTCGATTGTTGTTCCGTTTCCGCACCATATCCCGTCCGCACTAGGATACTTTTCTTTACTCCTGCATTCCACCCGCATTGCAAGTCGATGAGCTTGTCGCCGATCATGTAACTTTGACTGAGGTCGATGCCGAATTCGTCACGGGCGTCGAAAAGGAACTGCGGTCTGGGCTTGCGGCCGCGGCTGGGCTGGTCGGGGTGCTCCGGGGCGGCGTAGATCTTCTCGAAACGCACGCCGTCCTTCGCCAGCTCGAGGCGCAAACGAAGGTTGACCGCCTCCATGTCCGCCAGCGTGTAAAGGCCGCGGCCGATGCCCGACTGGTTGGTGACGATAACGAGCAGGAACCCGGCGTCCATCAGCCGGCGCAGCGCGGGACCGGCCCCGGGGATGAGTTCCAGCCTGGCCGGATCGCTCAGGTATTCTTTGTCAATGTTGATGGTCCCGTCGCGATCCAGGAACACGGCGCGTTTCACGGAAAGGCAGCGTAAGAAGCGCGCCGCTGAAACGCCAAAGGAAAACTTTGTCAACAGCCCTGCCGGGAGTTGCGCGGAGGGGGTGCATCTTGCCAGTTCCACCAACGTAGGGCAGGCGGCTCGCCTGCCCGGCCGAGCGAAGCGAGGCCTTGCTGGGACGAGAGCCGCGCCTTTCGGCGCGGCAGGGCAGGCGGGACGCCTGCCCTACGTTCCTGACGCGACCTCGACCGTGGCAGTAGAAGCGCCCCTCAGAGGGGGCACAACCGGTCACACGCACCGCAGTGGGCCAGCCGACCTGGCGGGCATCGTCCTGCAAGCGACCTCGATTGCAGAGTTCTCCGGGCGGAGTCGCCCGGTGGACTTTGGCAGGCGCGGTCGCCTGCCCCACTTCGATCAGGGCGATGGAAAGCTTGTTTTCGCGTGAAGCGTTCGCAAGACTCTTATCGCTCGACGCTCCGTATGAACCTCCAGTCCTTAACCGGCTGCCGCCTCCATTCGCTCGCGCTCGCTTCGCCGATCCTCGTTGCCAGTTCTGCCCCGGGCGCCAGCTTGTCGTGGACCCAGCACGAAGGCTATCGCGAATCTGTGTTGAGCGTGCCACAGACCGGCCGGACCGGCTTCACGCTGCTGCGCCCGGAGCAGTCCGGCGTCTTCTTTACCAATCAGCTTTCCTACGCCCGCGCGGAGGCCAACCAAAATCTGATGAACGGCTGTGGCGTGGCCGCGGGCGATTTCGATGGGGACGGGAACTGCGATCTCTACTTTGCGAACTCCGAGGGGGCGAACGGGCTGTTCCGCAACACCGGCCAGTGGCGCTTCGAGGACGCGACCGCGCTGGCCGGCGTCCAGGCGTCCAACCAGTCCACCAAGGGCGTCGTGTTCGCCGACGTGAACGGCGACGGTTTGCTCGACCTCTTCGCGGCGTCGCTCGGGGGGCCGAACGCGCTCTTCCTGAATCTGGGCGGCGGACGTTTCACAAACGTCACCGCATCGGCCGGCTTGCTCGCCAAGGCCGGCGCGCATTCCGCCGCGTTTGCGGACGTGGACGGCGATGGCGACCTGGATTTGTACGTCGCCAACTACGGGGAAATCTCGATTCTTCGTAGCGGCGGACAGTTCTCGGTTCGCAATGTCAACGGCAAGGACACGGTCACCGGCCGCTGGGCGCGCCGGCTCAAAATCATCCAGGGCGGTTTGATCGAACTGGGCGAACCGGACGTGCTTTACTTGAACGACGGCAAGGGCCGCTTCACGGCCGTGCCCTGGACGGGCGGTACGTTCCTTCGCGAAGACGGCACGCCGCTCAAAACCGAGCCGTGGGACATGGGTCTCTCCGTGCTGTTCCACGACCTCAACGGCGACGGCGCGCCTGACATCTATGTTTGCAACGATTTCCAGACGCCCGACCGTATCTGGATCAACGACGGGCGGGGCCACTTCCGCGCGCTGCCCGATCTCGCCCTGCGCGTCACGCCGCATTTTTCCATGGGCATCGATTTCGCCGACATCGACCGCGACGGGAACGACGATTTTTTCATCGGCGACATGCTCAGCCGGCGGCACACGCTGCGCATGAGGCAAATGGGCGAGACCAATCCCCCGCCCGCCCATGTGGGAGAAACGATGGACCGCCAGCAAATCCGCCGCAACATGCTCGCCTGGAACCGCGGGGACGGCACCTACGCGGACATCGCCGAGTTCGCCGGCATCGCCGCCAGCGACTGGACCTGGTCGGTCGCGTTCCTCGACGTCGACCTCGACGGCTACGAAGACCTGCTGGCCGTCACCGCCCACGCCTACGACACGCAGGACTTCGACACGATCGAAAAATCGCCGACGGCCGTCGGCCTCGGGCAGAACCGGCAAATTGGAAAAAGCCTCAAGGACTTCCCGCCGCTCATCACGCCGAATTACCTCTTCCGCAATCGCGGCAACCGAACGTTCGAGGAAGTCGGCGCCAAGTGGGGTTTCAATTCGACGAACATCTGCCACGGCATCGCCCTGGCCGACCTGGACAATGACGGCGACCTTGACATTGCGGTCAGTTGCCTCTGGCAGCCGCCGTTGCTTTACCGAAACGAATCCGCCGCGCCACGCGTGGCCGTGCGGCTGCGGGGACTGCCCCCAAACACCAAAGGCATCGGCGCCAAAGTGACGCTGCGGGGCGGCGCCGTGCCGGTGCAAAGCCAGGAGATGCACTGCGGCGGGCGCTACCTCTCGGCAGACGACACGATGCGGACGTTCGCCGCAGGTTCACACTCCAACGACATGACCCTCGAAGTCGCCTGGCGCGGCGGCAAGACGAGCGTCGTCCGCGGCGTTCAGGCCAATCACATCTACGAAGTCGACGAGACTGGCGCAAAAGAAGTTACGGGTTCCGGGTTCCGCGTTCCGGGTTCGATTCCACCTCTCGACAACTCGGAACTCGGAACTCGGAACTCGAAACAATTATTTGCCGACGTATCCGCTTCCCTTGCCCACACCCACGAGCAAACCCCTTTCAACGACCTCGAACGCCAGCCGATGCTCATCCGCAATCTTTCGCGCCTCGGCCCCGGCGTCGCCTGGTGGGATGTCGATGGCGACGGGGACGACGATTTAGTCGTTGGCGCCAGTCAGGGCGGGCGTGCCGGGGTGTTTCGCAATGACGGCAAAGGCGGATTGACGCGCTGGATCGGCGCTGGGCTCGAAGCGCCGCTGAACGGCGATCTCGGCGGTTTCGCCGTTTCGGGCGGCGAACTGATCGCCGGGCTGTCCAATTACCGAGACGGGAGCGCGGCCGGACTTCTTTTCCTCAAGTTCAATAGCTCCAGCCTGGCGTGGTCCCCGCTGGCCGGGACTGCACCTGGCAACTCCAGCCTCGGCCCGGTTGCCAGCGGGGACATCGACGGCGACGGGGACCTCGATGTTTTCGTGGGCGGCCGCGTCATCCCCGGCCGTTACCCGGCCGCCGCATCCTCGCTACTTCTTCGCAGCGACCAGGGCAAACTCGTCCCCGATGCCGCCGCCAGTGCCGGCTTCAAGAATCTCGGTCTCGTCAGCGCCGCCGTCTTCAGCGACCTCGACGGAGACGGATTGCCCGAACTCATCCTCGCCTGCGAGTGGGGGCCGCTGAATATCTTCCGCAACGCGGGCGGCACGTTGACGGCATGGGACGCGCCTGTAACTCTCAACTCTCAACAGTCAACACTCAACCAACTGAGCGGCTGGTGGACCAGCGTCACGACCGGCGATTTCGACGGCGACGGCCGGCTGGACATCGCGGCGGGCAACTGGGGCTTGAACCACTCCTATGCCGCGCCCTCCCGCCAGCCTGCGCGGCTCTACTTCGGCGATTTCGACGACAACGGCAGTTTCGATCTCATCGAGGCCGAGACCGATCCCGAGAACGGCCGCATCGTCCCCAAGCGTGATTTGGTGTTTCTCAGTCGTGGCATGCCGGTGCTGCGCGCACGCTTTCCGAAACACAAGCTGTTTGCCGCGGCGGACATGAGCGCCGCGCTCGGGGACAGCTTCGCCAAGGCCGGGCAGGTGCAGGCAAGCACGTTCGCGTCGATGCTCTTCCTGAACCGCAGCAACCGTTTCGTAGCCGTGCCGCTGCCCGACCAGGCGCAATGGTCTCCCGTCTTCGGCTTGAACGTGGCCGACTTCGACGGGGACGGACACGAAGATCTCTTCCTGGCGCAGAACTTTTTTTCCCAGCGCCCCGAAGAGCCGCGCGCCGACGCCGGACGCGGCCTTCTTCTGCGCGGCGACGGCAAAGGCGGCTTCACGGCGATGGCCGGGCAGTATTCCGGCGTAAAGATTTACGGCGAACAACGCGGATCCGCGGCCGGCGACTTCGACGCCGATGGCCGGGTCGATCTGCTCGTTGCTCAAGCCGGCGCCGAGACCAGACTTCTGCACAATGAAACCGCCAAGCCAGGGCTCCGCGTCCGCCTGCAAGGCCCGCCCGGAAATCCGCGCGGCATCGGCGCCGTCGTTTGGCTGCTGTTCGGCACGAAAAGCGGGGCGGCGCGCGAACTACACGGTGGCTCCGGCTATTGGTCGCAGGACAGCGCCGTGCTCGTGCTTGCCACACCGGAACCGCCGACCGGCCTCTGCGTCCGCTGGCCCGGAGGCAAGCTGACGGCCGTCGAACTTCCGCCGGGCGCTGCCGAAGTCAGCGTCGGCCCGGAAGGCAAGGTGCAGAAGCTGCATTAAGCATGACTCTTGAATGGCTGATTGCCGGGGCGCTGCTGCTACTCGAATGACCACGCCCGCCGCGACACCGCCGGTCCCTGAGTCGCCCCGCGAACGCCTCGCTGGCGATCCCGCCGTCCTGGCGCAACGACATCTTCGCTTCGGCTGGTGGACGCTGTTGCTGTTCCTCACGCTGGGCCTGGTGCTCGAAGCGCTGCACGGCTTCAAAGTAGGCGCCTACCTCAACCCCTCGAATGACACTCGCCGCCTCGTCTGGACCCTGGCTCACGCGCACGGCACGCTCTTCGGCCTGCTGAACCTCGCGTTCGCCTTCACCGTGGGCAGCCTTCCCGGCTGGCCCGCCCGCCCGCGCGCCATCGCCTCCGCCTGCCTGCGCGGCGCGACGTTGCTCATGCCCGCCGGATTTTTCCTCGGCGGCGTGCGCGTTTACGCGGGCGATCCCGGCGTCGGCATTGTGCTCGTCCCCGTTGGCGGCCTCCTGCTATTGGCCGCGGTGCTCCTCACCGCGCTTTCTGTGAAACTCGCGAAGCCCGCGGCGCGGCCCGGCGAGCGCGGCAATGCCACGCCACGGCGCAAGTAGAGTGATTGAGGACTCGACGGTTGGTAGCCGCCGACGTGAGGAGGCGGAGAGCGCGGGCGCACGATCCATCCGCCTCCTCACGTCGGCGGCTACGATCGTCTGTGCGAATTACAACAGCCAGGCCGCCACGCTGAAATAGAACAAGATCGTGAAGAGGTCCGTGAACGCCAGCGTCACCGGGCCGGCGGCGATTCTCGGGTCCAGCTTCAAAGCGTGCAAGAGCGCCGGCACGCTCAGTCCGAAAAAGCACGCGGCGCACAACGCCAGCAAAATACTGCTGCCAATGGCCACCGCCGCCAGCCCGGCCCCCTGCCAAAGCCAGACGATCAGTCCGACCACCAGGCCGCACGCCGCGCCCAGCAGCGCCGCCGTCCCGGCCTCGCGCCGGAACGCCCGGGCATACCAGCCCAACGTCGGATGCGCCGTGCGCAGCGCCTGAATGGTCACCGTCATCGACTGGACGCTCACGCTCTCGCCCAGTCCCAGCACCAGCGTCAGGAAAAACGCCAGCACCAGGGTCTTGGCCAGCGTGACTTCGAAAGCGCTGGCGAGCAGCGCGCAAATCGTGCCGCTCCCGATGGTCGCCAACAGCCACGGGAACCGGAATCGAAAGGCGCGCACCGGCGAGGCATCCCGCACTTGCGACACCCGAAACCCGATGGCTTCGAACACCTCGTCCATCCGTTCCCGTTCGGCCACGTCGAATACTTCGTCCGCGAACAGGCCGACGTCCACCACCCCCACAATCCGCCGCTATTCATCCACCACCGGGAAAGCCAGAAATTTGTGCAGGACGAACAACTCGCAGGCCTCCAGCACCGTCGCCGTTTGCGGAATGGCGATGACACGGCCCAGCATCACCTCCGAGAGCCGCTGCTCGGGGGAAGCCGTCAGCAGCCGCCGGGTGGGTAACACACCCACGAGCCGCTCGTCGCCGTCGACGACGTAAAAGTAGACAATTTTTTCTCCGATGCCCCGTTGCCGAATGGCATCCAACGCCTGCTGGACGGTGAAGTCGCCGCGCAGCGTCGCCACGTCCTTCCGCGCGACCGTCACGATCGGCTGCTGCAAGTGATCTATCTCATCGATCATTCGTGGCCAGTGTGGTGTTTCCAATGCACCGTGACAATGGATTTGCCCGTTTTGAGTTCAGGTTGGTTCGAAAGGGATTTGGCGGACAGCACACGGGTGTAGTTGCAACCGCGAGG
>WNGA01004370.1_pt1 | contig 20821 bp, 22 predicted proteins | sample 5400061 | NCBI WGS metagenome assembly WNGA01 (sample SAMN13153366, study PRJNA577476) | soil metagenome | isolation source: 100 cm soil or saprolite under grassland replicate 2 | place: USA:California | collected 2016-06-15
CACCGGCACCTCGATCAACATCGAGGACGACGGCTCGGTCTCGATCGCGTCGCCGAGCCAGGAGAAGGTCGAGGCGGCCATCAAGATGATCCGCGGCCTCACGCAGGAGGCGGAGATCGGCAAGACCTATCTCGGCACCGTGCGGAAGATCGCCGAGTTCGGCGCCTTCGTGGAGATCTTCCCGGGCACCGACGGCCTCATCCACATCTCCGAGCTCGCCGACAAGCGCGTGAAGAGCGTGTCGGACGTCCTCTCCGAGGGCGAGGAGGTGCTCGTGAAGGTCATCTCCGTCGACCGCGCGGGGAAGATCCGGCTCTCCCGCAAGGAGGCGCTCGCCGAGGCCGCCGGGAAGAAGGCCGAGGGCGCCGCCCCGGAGCCGGCCAAGTCGTAGCCGATGCCGGTCGTCCTCAGGCTGCGGCGGGTCGGGGGGCGCGGACCGCCCCTCGACCTCCCTCGCTACGAGACCGAAGGCTCCGCGGGGCTGGACCTGCGCGCGGACGAGCCGTTCACGCTCGCTCCGGGCGAGCGGCGGCTCGTCCCCACCGGCCTCGCCCTCGAGATCCCTCCGGGGCACGAGGGGCAGGTGCGCCCGCGCTCCGGGCTCGCCGTGCGCCACGGCCTCGCCGTCGTGAACGCGCCCGGCACCATCGACTCGGACTACCGAGGAGAGGTGCAGGTGATCCTCGTGAACCTCGGGAAGGCGCCCGTCTCGCTCGCGCGCGGCGACCGCGTCGCGCAGCTCGTGATCGCGCCGGTGACACGCGCGATCGTCGAGGTCGTCGAGGAGCTGGCCGCGACGGAACGGGGCGCGGGGGGATTCGGGTCGACGGGGCAGTGATTGACTGACCGGACCAGGACCAGGACCAGGACCAGGACCAGGTCGCATGCTGTTCTCGCTGACTGGGAGGTCATCCGATGATCCCGCGCTACACCCGGCCCGAGATGGGGCGAATCTGGACGTCCGAGCGCCGATTCCGCATCTGGCTCGACGTGGAGCTCGCCGCCTGCGAGGCGATGGTCCGGCTCGGCGAGGTGCCGCCCGAGGACTACGAGACGCTCCGCAAGGCGTTCGACGGCTTCCAGTTCACGGCCGGCGACGTCGCGCGCATCGACGAGATCGAGAAGACGGTCAAGCACGACGTCATCGCCTTCCTCACGTTCGTCGAGGAGAAGGGCGGCCCGGCGGCGCGCCACCTGCACAAGGGGATGACCTCGTCGGACGTGCTCGACACGACGCTCGCGGTCCAGCTGAAGGAGGCGACCGCGCTCCTCCTCGCCGGGGTGGACCGGGTGATGGCCGCAGTGAAGGGGCGCGCGCTCGAGCACCGGCGCACGCCGATGGTGGGCCGCAGCCACGGGATCCACGCCGAGCCGATCACCTTCGGCCTGAAGCTCGCCGGCTGGTTCGACGCCTGGGCGCGCCGCCGCGAGGCGCTCGTCCGGGCCGGCCGCACCGTCGCCGTGGGGAAGATCTCCGGCGCGGTCGGGACGTTCGCGAACGTGGACCCGCGCGTCGAGGCGTTCGTGATGGACAAGGTCGGCCTCGCGGGCGGCGAGGCGGCCGCGACGCAGGTCGTGAACCGCGACCGGCACGCCGAGTACTTCGCCGCGCTCGCCGTCGCGGGCGCCACGCTCGAGCAGCACGCGACCGAGGTCCGCCACCTGCAGCGGACGGAGGTTCGCGAGGCGGAGGAGCCGTTCACGGCGGGCCAGAAGGGCTCGTCCGCGATGCCGCACAAGCGGAACCCCATCCTCTCGGAGAACCTGACGGGTCTCGCGCGGCTCCTGCGCGGCTGGGCGCTCGCAGCGCTCGAGGACGTGGCGCTCTGGCACGAGCGGGACATCAGCCACTCCTCGGTCGAGCGCGTGATCGCCCCCGACGCGACGATCGCGCTCGACTTCGCCCTGCAGCGGTTCGCCGGGATGATCGAGAACCTGCGGGTCTATCCCGAGCGGATGAAGGAGAACCTCGACCTCACCGGCGGACTCTACGAGGCCCAGCGCGTGCTGCTCGCGCTCGTCGCCAAGGGCGTCGGCCGGCAGGAGGGCTACGTCTACGTCCAGCGGAACGCGATGAAGGTCTGGGAGGAAAAGGTCGACTTCCGGACGGCGCTCAAGCGGGACGCGGACGTGCGCAAGGTGCTGTCGGAGGCGGACATCGACGCGTGCTTCGCGCTCGAGTACCACCTGAAGCACGTCGACACGATCTTCCGCCGCGTGTTCGGCGAGCCCTGACCGGCGCGAGGGGCGCGTGCTCCAGATCGACCGCACCCCGGGGAAGCTGACGCTCGTCTCCCGCCTCGCGCGGCCGCGCGTGCTCGCGGTCCTCGCGGGTGCGCTCGGGCTCGCGGCGCTCTCGTTCCGCTCGGCCCCGGTCGCGGCCGCCGTCCTCCTCGCGGCGGCGGCGCTCCTGGCCCTCCTCGGCGGCCGCCCGGTGCGGGTGCGCGTCGAGCGCGGGCGCGTCCGCGTCCGGCAGGCGGTCCCGTTCCAGCGCGGCGACGACCGGCCGCTCGCCGAGTTCGCGGGCGCCCGCGTCGAGACCGTGGCGGAGGCGCGGCGCCGCAGGACCGAGCGGCTCGCGCGCCAGTACCTCGAGCGGAGCGGCGGCGCGCTCCCGGCGTGGCTCCATCCCCCCGACGCCCCGGGCACGAACGACCACCTCCGGCGCATCGTGCTCGTCCCGCGGGAGGGGGAGCCGGTCGCGGTGACGGCGTGGCTCGCGGACGACGACCTCGAGCCCGCCCGGCGCGAGCTCGAGGAGCTGCTGCGCTAGGAAGGAACGCCGCTCCGCGCGGCGCCGGGCGTGGCGTCACGCCCGCGGCAGCGTGAACGCGAACGTCGAGCCCTCGCCCACCCGGCTCTCGACGCGCAGCCGCCCGCCGTGCGCGTCCACGATGCCCCACGCGATGGCGAGCCCGAGCCCGGTGCCGCGGCGCGAACGCCCCTTCCACCAGCGATCGAACACGTGCGGCAGGTCCTCCGGGGGGATGCCGGGGCCGTCGTCCGCGACCGCCACCTCCGACTCGCGGTCGCGGAGCGCCATCCGGACCTCGACGTGCCCGCCGCGCGGCGAGAACGCGATCGCGTTCCCGACGAGGTTCGACACGACCTGGAGCACGCGGTCGCGGTCGCACGCGACCTCGTCCGCGAGCGGCCCGCCCGAGGCGGAGAGCGCGATCTCCTTCTCGAGGGCGAGCGGGGCGAGCACCGCGAGCGCCTCCTCGACGATCCCGTCGAGCCGCTCGGGCCGGATCTCGACGCGGAACCGGCCCGCGTCCATCCGCGAGAGGTCGAGGAGCTCGCGGATGAGCCGGTCCATCCTCGCGGCCGAGCGCTGCACCGCCTCGGCGTAGCGGCGGACGCTGCGCGCGTCCGGGGAGCGGAGGAGGAGCGCCGCCGAGAGGAGGACCGCCTCGAGCGGGTTCTTGAGGTCGTGCGAGACGACCGCGAGGACCTCGTCGCGGGCGTGGAGCGCCCGGTGCGCCTCGTCCCAGAGCCGGGCGTTGTCCACCGCGATCCCCGCGCGGCGTCCGAGCTCCTCCGCCATCGCGAGGTCGGCCGGGCCGAAGCGCCGGCCCGACTCGGCCGCGACGAACGTGATCGCGCCGAGCGTCCGGCCGCGCGCGGAGAGCGGCACCACCATCGCGGAGGTCATTCCGAGCTCGCGGACGACCTGGAGCTGATCGGGGTCGACCTTCCCGCCCACGAGCAGCGCGTCCGGCATCTCCTCGTGCAGCTCGGACCGGCCGGTCCGGATCACCGCAGGCGCGCCGCTCGCGGCCGCCGGATCGGGCGGCCAGCGGCGCCGCCACTCGAGGGCCCGCTCCACCTTCGCGGGGTCGACGTGCGCGACGGCGATCGGCGGGGCGCCCGCGGCGAGGGTCCCGGGCACCTCGACCGAGCACCAGTCGGCGATCCCCGGGACGGCGAGCTTCGCGACGCTTGCGAGGGTCGCCTCCCACTCGAGCGACGAGGCGAGGAGCGCGCTCGCCTCGGCGAGGAACGCCGCGCGCTGCCGCGCCGCCTCGGCCTCGGCGCGTGCCTCCCGCTCGGAGTCGTACAGGCGCGCGCGGAGCAGCGCCTGCGCCGCGAGCCGCGCGACGACGAGGAAGAAGACCTGCTCGTCGTAGTCGAAGCGGTGGGCGCGCCGGAACACGAAGCTCACGCCGCCGGTGACGCGCCCCTCGGCCTCGAGCGGGAGGCACGCGAACGCGTACTCGGCCGAGAAGCCGTCGCGGACGCGGGCCGCCACGGGGAAGCGGTCCGCGGCCTCCGCGCGCGACCCAACGAACACCGGCTCTCCCCGCCGGAGCGCCGCCCCGAGCGGTCCGGGCGCGTCCGCGACGGAGATCCGCTCCCAGAGAAAGCGCGCGCCGGGGTCGAACCCGGTACCGAACACGAGGTGCGCGTCGGCCGCGCCGGGATCGAGCGACCACAGCCCGCCCTCGTCCGCGCCGAGCGCCGCGAGCGCACGCTCGACGAGCGTTCGCGCGACCTCCTCGCGGGTGACCGCGCGGGAGAGGGCCGCGGTGATCGCCTGGAGGCGCGACGTGCGGGCGAGGTGTCGCGCGCGGGCGCGGAGCACGGCCTCTTCCGGGGGGAGCCCGCTCTCGAGCCCGTGTCGCGGCGCGACCATCGCGCCCCTGAGTAGCGATGGGGCGGCCGCTTCGCCGCGCCCCGGCGAGCGGTCATCGGGGGCTCCCGTCCCCCAGGGACGGCCGACAGGCGAGCGAGCGCACCTCGTGCGGCACGCGCGCGGGGCGCCTCACCGGCCCGTCATCGTCCGCCGGGGCGCGCCCCCGGGTGGGCGAGGAACTCCTCGATGCGCGCGAGCGACGCGTGCGGGCAGCGCTGCAGGACCATGTGCGGCGCGTCGAGGAGCGCGACCTCCGCGTCCGGCCGCACGGCGAGCACGTCCTCGTACGCGTCGCGCCGGACGAGGCGGTCTTGCGTCGGCGCGAGGAACAGGATCGGCGCGTCCACCTCCGCGAGCGCGCCGCGGACGTCCACGCGGATCGCCTCGGCCGAGCGGTGCCCGAGGACCTCCGCCGGCACCGCGGCGACGGCGCGCTGGACCTCCTCGACGATCGCGTCGGGCGCGTCCGGCCCAGCCATGAAGTGGCGGACCACGGGGGCGGGCATCGCCAGGCCGAAGAGGCGCGCGCCGACGAGGGCGCGGATCGGGTGGAGGCGCGGGTCGAGCGGCCGGTGGAGGAAGGTGGCGGCGAGGACGAGGGCGGCGAGCCCCGGGGGCCGCTCCGCCGCGAGCCGCACGGCGAGCGGCCCGGAGAAGGACTCCGCGACGAGGACGAATCGGCCGCGCGGCAGGAGAGGGCGGACCAGCGCCGCGAGCGCGTCATATCCGAGCGGCCGGTCGCAGGGGAACGCGAGCGGCTCCGCGATGAAGGCGCGTGGGCTCGCGGTGAGCAGCGGCGCGAAGAGGCGGCCGCTGCCGTCGAGGCCGGGGAGGAGGATCGCCTTGGGACGGCGGGCCACGCGGGCGCTCTGCTACGCGTACCCCTTGGCCTTCAGGTTGCGCGCGATCCGCTCGGCGACCGAGCCGACCTCGGAGGTGAAGGTCTCGCCGGTGAGCCGCTCGAAGACGTCGATGTACTTGCGCGCGAGCATCACGCGCACCTCGTCGGTGAGCGGGGGCGGCTTCCCGTGCCCGGAGAACCCGTGCTCCTTGATGAGCCACTGCCGGATGTTCTCCTTGTCGAGCATCTCCTGGTCCTCGCCCCTCGCGACGTGCTCCTCGTAGCCCTTCGCGACCCAGTAGCGCGAGCTGTCGGGGGTGTGGATCTCGTCGATGACGACGAGCTTCCCACCAGAGGGCTCGGCTTTCGCCTCGCCCCGTCGGCCGGCGGAGCCGTCCTCCTCCGCCACGATCCCCATCTCATATTTTGTGTCGACGAGGATGAGGCCGCGGCTGCGCGCCCACTCCTGGCCGCGCGCGAAGAGGCGGTGCGCGACCGCCGTCGCGTCGCGCCACACCTCCGGGGTGACGAGCTGCTGCGCGAGGATCTCCCGCTCGCTGATCGGCTCGTCGTGCTTGCCGTACTCGGCCTTCGTCGACGGCGTGATGATGGGGCGCTCGAACTGCTGGTCCTTGTGGAGGCCCTTCGGCCAGTCGATGCCGTACGCGCCCGCCTTGCCCGTCTCGTAGTCGCGCCACAGCGAGCCCGTCAGGTAGCCGCGGATGACGATCTCGATGGGCAGCGCCTTCGCCCGCTTCACGACCATCACCGAAGGATCGGGGACCTCCAGGAGGTGCGTCGGCGCGATGTCCTTCACCTTCTCGAACCAGAAGGCGGTGAGGCGCGAGAGCACCTCGCCCTTGAAGGGGATCGTGCCGAGGACGTGATCGAACGCCGAGACGCGGTCCGTCGTGATCATCACGATCCGGTCGCCACGGGAGTAGTTGTCGCGCACCTTCCCGCGGTAGAGCTCGCCCAGGGCGGGAAGATCCAGCTGCCGGAGGGTGTGCGGGAGCTGCGCGTGCAGCTTCTCGTCGGGGATCATGGGCGGCGATGTTATACGGTTCGACGGGGGATGGGGCAGCGGGATCGCCTCTCGGACACCCCGATCATGGACCCCGCGAACGTCCTCGTCGTCCTCGACCGACCGCAGAGCTCCGACAACCTCGGCGCGGTCGCGCGGGTGCTCAAGAACTTCGGATTGTCACGTCTCGCGGTGGTGGCGCCCCCCTCGTGGGCCGGCCCGCCGCGAGGTGGGGGACCGGGCACCGCGCGGGAGGACGTCCTGCTACGCGCCCGGCGGCTCGCCCGGAAGGCGGGGGACGTGCTCGACCGGGTCGACGTGCAGCGCGACCTCCGGAGCGCGCTGCGCGGCGCCACGTGGACGTGCGGCACCACCTCGCGCGTCGTAGAGGGGAGGCCGAGGCTCGACCCGGCCGCGCTCGGCCGCGAGGTCGCGCGCCGGAGCGCCTCTGGCCCGGTCGCGGTCGTGTTCGGGCAGGAACGTCGGGGGCTCTCCGACGCCGAGCTGGAGCTCTGCCAGGCGGTGTGCGCCATTCCCACGGCGCCGGCCTACGACTCGATGAACCTCGCCCAGGCGGCTGCGGTGATCGTCTGGGAGATCGCGGCGGCGGGGGGCGCGCGGCTCGAGCCTCGGGCGGCGCCCGCCGAGCCGGCGCGCCACGAGACGCTCGAGGCGCTGTGGGACCGCGTGCGGACGCTCCTCGGCCACGCGGGTTACCTGAACCCGCAGAATCCGGAGCACATCCTCGCGGAGGTCCGTCGGCTGCTCGCGCGGGCGGAGCCCACGCAGCGCGAGGCCGAGCTGTGCGTCGCCGCGGTGCGCGCGCTCGAGCGAGCCGTGCGCGAGCGCGTGCCCTGAGGGGCCGCCTACGCCGCGGGGGCGGCGGCCGGCGCCGCGGCGGCGGCGACCTGGTTCTTCTTGCGCGACTTCTTCCAGGCGTCGTAGTGGTCCTGGCAGAGGCCGTGCCCGGCGACCTTCTTCTTGCAGTCGGGCTTGGCGCAGGTGTCGTAGCGGCTGGAACGCGCCTCGAGCTCGCCGCGGCGCCACTTCTTGTAGTGGAAGAAGCAGAGCCCCTTCGCGCGGTACGCGCGCTTGCAGCCCGGGGCGGTGCAGCTCTTCTTCCCGGCGCCCTTCGGAGCAGGCGCCTTCTTCTTCGTCTTGGTCTTCGTCTCGGCCATGGAGCGGGCTAGATATCAGGGCGCTTTTCGGCGGTCAATCGTCCCCGAGGATCGCCCGGGCATGGGCGCGCGCCTGCTCCGCGGCCGGAACCTCCGCGAGCGAGACCCGGACGGCCTGCTCCGGCGCAGCGCCCCTCTTCACCCGCACCTCCACGGAGCGCCCGACCCCCGCCGTCGAGACGTACCAGCGGAGCCGGGCCGGGGTGCGGATGGCGTGCCCCTCGAACCCGGTTATGACGTCCCCCACCTTCACGCCGGCGCCCGCCGCCGGTCCCCCTGCCGCGACCTCGGTCACGACGACACCCGCCCCGGTGTCCTGCGCGGCGGGCTCGCGCACGGCGACGCCGAGCCAGCTGCGGACGACCTTCCCGCTCTGCCGCAGCTGACCGATGACCTCCTTCACCATGTTGATCGGGATGGCGAACCCGATGCCCTGGCCCGTGGCGTTCACCGCGGTCGCGATCCCGATCACCTCGCCGCGCAGGTTCAGCACGGGTCCGCCCGAGTTCCCGGGGTTGATGGAGGCGTCGGTCTGGATGAAGTCGTAGGTCCCAGGGCGCCCCACCGGCGAGATGTCCGCGCGGCCCGTGTGGCTCACGATCCCGAGCGTCACCGAGTGGTCGAGTCCGAACGGGCTCCCGATGACGAGCACCCACTCGGCGATGAGCACGCGGTCCGAGTCGCCGAGCGGGATCGTCGAGAGCGGCCGTTCGGTCTCCACCTTGAGCAGCGCGACGTCCGACTCGGCGTCGGCGCCGACCACCTTCGCGGGCAGCCGCCGGCCGCCGCCGAGGTCGACCTCGACCGAGGCCGCCCCTTCGACGACGTGGGCGTTCGTCACGACCCAGCCGTCGCGCTGGATGACGAAGCCCGAGCCGATCCCGCGGCGCGGCCCGTCGTTCAGCTTGTCGAACAGCTCGCGGAGCGCCTCGTCCTTCGCCCCGGGCGGCGCGGCGGCGGTGGTGATGACGCCGACCACCGCGGGCAGCGCGCCCTCGGCGAGGTGCGAGAGGTCGGGGAGCCCGGTGACGGTGGGCGGAGGGATCGGGGCGTGTGATTCGGAGAAGAGCGGCTTCTGAGAGGCGGCCTTCTGCGCGTCGGGCCCGGCGAGGGACAGCGTCGCCACGATGAGGGCACCCCATGCCGCCATGTCCACCTCCGCACCGCTGCCGCGCGGGCTCCCGAACAAGGTGGGGGCTGCGGCGAAGCAGGCGCAAGAAGGCAAACGTGGGGACCAACCCGCTCACACCGGGTGATCGGGGCTGCCCTCGCACCTCCCCCGGGCCGGCGCCGGCCGGGTCGCCCCTAGCGCTTCTCGTCGAGCCGATCGGCGAGGATGCGCTCGACCGCTCGTCGATCCGCGTCGGTGTGGGCCTCGGTCGGGCGCTGCGCGACGGCGGGCTTCTGGCGCGCCTGCGGCTTCGCGGCCGCCTTGCCCGCGGCCGCGCCGGTCGCCTCCGCGATGCCGCGCTCGAGGAAGTCGGCCGGGCCCGCGGCGGCGTGCCAGCGCTCCGCGAGCGTGCGGCCGCGCACGGGGACGAAGGTCCAGACGGCCCAGAGCGCCGCCGCAGCGAAGGCGAGCTTCAGCGCGAGGCGGATCATGGGAGCGGGCGTAGCACGGGGGGGCGCGGGGGGCGAGTTTTCGGGTTTCGGGCGCGGACGGCGCGGTCGCTACTCGACCCAGCGCGCCAGCTCCGCCGCGCTCTCCACGAGCACCATCGCCCCGGCCCGGACGAGCTCGTCGCGCGTGGAGAACCCCCAGGCGACGGCGACCATCTCGACTCCGGCGGCATGCGCGGTCTCGACGTCGTGGCGGCTGTCCCCGATGAACACCGTCTCCTCCGGCGGCGCCCCCATGCGCGCCATGATCTCGAGGAGCCCGGTCGGATCCGGCTTTCGCGGCGCCTCGTCTCCCCCGACGACGGCGGCGAAGCGGGGAAGCAGGCCGAGCCCGGCGACGATCTTCCGCGCCATCACCCCCGGCTTGTTCGTGTGGACGGCGAGGACGCGGCGCGCGCCCGCGAGGAGCGCCTCGATCCCGGGGTACGCGCGCGTCCTGTCGAGGCAGTGCGCCTCGTAGTGAGGCCGCCACGCGGCGAGCGCCGGCTCGAGCAGCTCGCCGTGCGGCGCGACCGCCCTCGCGAGCAGCACGCGCGCCCCCTCGCCGACGAACCCGTGGACCTCCCCGCGCGTGCGCGGGGCGAGCCCGACCGCCGCGAGCGCGTGGTTCACCGAAGCGTGCAGGTCGTCGAGCGAGTCGACGAGCGTGCCGTCTAGGTCGAACACCGCGAGCCGGGCCACCGCTACTCCGCGAGGATGGTGAACTCGACGCGGCGGTTCTTGGAACGGCCGACCGCGGTCGCGTTGGACGCGACCGGCCGCTCGAACCCGAAGCCGACTGGCTCGAGCCGCTTGCGGTCCACGGCGCCCTTCTCGGCGAGATAGCGGACGACGGACCGCGCGCGGCGCTCCGAGAGGTCCTTGTTGTACGGGCCCGAGCCGACGTTGTCGGTGTGCCCCTCGACCCGGACCTTCTTCAGCTCCGCGTGCTGGTTCAGGAGCTTGGCGACCTCGTCGAGGATCCGGAAGGACTCGCGCTGGATCGTGTCCCTGCCGGTGTCGAAGTGGATCGCGTCCTTGAGCGAGAGCCGTTCGGTCTCGATCTCGACGAGCGGCTCGTTCTCCGCGACCGGGCAGCCGTCGTTCTGCACGGGCCCGGGCTGGTCGGGGCACTTGTCGTCGCGGTCCGGGATCTCGTCCCCGTCGCGGTCGGGGCAGCCGTCGAGCGCTGCGGGACCGGGCTCGCGCGGACACTGGTCCTTGGCGTTCGGGACGCCGTCGTGGTCGTAATCCTCTTCCGGCGCGCCGACGGGCGCGAGGCCCCAGCGAACGCCGGCGAAGACGCGCCACGCCTCGCGGCCGTAGCCGGCCGCGCCGAGCCCGGCGCCGCCGCCGAGCTCCAGCGCGAGGCTCCGCCACGCGTGCCAGCGGAGGCCTCCGCGAGCGGAGAGCGGCGCGCGATACCGCTCGCCGGAGAGATCGTAGCCGCGCGGCCAGCCCCCGGTCAGCTCGGCGATGGCGCGCCAGCTCCGGAGCGGGCCCGCGGAGGCGAGGTCCGCCGAGGCGCCGATCGCGTAGGTGAGGCCGTCGTGGACGACGAGCTGCGCGTACTGCCCCGCCCTGCGGATGATGTAGCCGAGCTGCGCGTCGAGCCGGACGCGCCCGAAGCCGCGCGTGGCGATGACCGAGGGCACGAGCGCGAGTCCGTCCGAGTAGAACGCGTCGCCGTCTCCCGTCGGGAGCCGGACGTCGAGGAGCGCGGCGAGGCCGAGCGGCGACCGCGTGGCGTCGAGCAGGGGCAGCTTCGCGCCGAGCCGGATGTCGCCCAGGGCGGTTCGCGCGATGGGCGCGACGAGCGGGCCGCTCACGCCCTTGAGGAGCGAGAAGTCCGAGTCCTGCCAGAGCGCAACCGGCACCTCGGCGCCCACCTCGAGCCGCCCGAACGAATAGCCGCCGAGGAGGTGGAGCGAGAGCCGGTGCTCCAGGAGTTGGTCGCGCTCCCCGCCGAGCTCGAGCGAGAGGAGGCCCGCCGTGAGGTCGAGCACGGCAGCGATTCCGTACGTTCCGGCGGGCGCGGCGGCGGCGGTCTCGGCCACGAAGCCGCCGTCGAGGGAGAGCGCGAGTCGCGCCGGATCGGCATCGAAGCCGCGCCTCGTCGGGTCCTCGGCCCGGGCCGGGAGCGCCGCGAGCGCGGCAGCGGCAGCGAGGGCCGCCAGCAAGCGCGTCGTCATGGCGCGAGCTTAGGCGAACCGCGGCGAGACGCAAGGACGCGATGAACGGCGCGGGCTCACGCCGCGGGGCCCGGACGCGTGGGCGCGACCGCGCCGCGCCGGCGCAGCACCCGCAGCAACGCCCGGTGCACGCCCGGGTCCGTCTGCGCGCCCGCGAGCCCCTCGAGGATCGCGGCGACCACGTCGGCCGGGATCGGCTCCTGGTACGGGCGCCGCGACGTGCAGGCGTCCCAGGTGTCGGCGATGTTCACGATGCGCGCGACGAGCGGGATCGCCTCGCCGGCGAGCCGGTCGGGGTAGCCCGTCCCGTCCCAGCGCTCGTGGTGGCTCCGGATCGCGGGGAGGGCGCCCTTGAGGAACTCCACGCCCGCGACGATCTCCGCGCCGATGCGCGGGTGGTCGCGTACGAGGGCCATCTCGTCCGGCGCGAGGGCCCCCGCCTTCGCGAGGATCGCGTCCGGGATCCCGATCTTGCCGATGTCGTGCAGGATCCCGCCGTACTCGAGCGCCTGCAGCGCCTCGGCGTCGAGCGCGAGCTCGCGTCCGATTTCGATCGAGAGCGCGGCGACCCGCTCGGCGTGGCCGCGCGTGTAGGGGTCCTTCGCGTCCACGGCCGCGGCGAGGCTCCGGATGGTGTCGAGGTAGCCGCGCTCGAGCGCCGCGATGAGCCGCCGGTTCTCGGAGTCGTAGCTCGCGAGCTCCCGGGACATGTGGTTGAAGCCGTAGGCGAGGTCGCCGAGCTCGGTGTGCGCCCGGACCGGGACCTCCCTGCCGAACCGGCCGCGCGCGATGTCGAGCGCGCCGCGCACCACCTCGGCGAGCGGCCCGGTCACGCTCCGCGCCACGAGCGCGGAGAGCACGACGGCGACGGCGAGCGCGGCGGCCACCGCCGCCAGCGCGTCGAGCCCCCCGTGCCCGCGCCCGAGCAGCGCCGCCGCGACCGCGATCGGGACCGCGCTCGCGAGCAGGACGAGGAAGAGGAGCGACCGGAAGGGCCGCACGGCTCACAACTCCCGCGTCGCGCGGGCGAGCGCGCGCGCGAGGCTCCGGCGCGTCACCGGCTTCTCGAGCAGCACCTCGACCGCGTCCGCGCCCTCCATGGCGCGGAAGCTGGCGTCGGTGATGGCGGTGAGCAGGACCGCCGGCGCGCGGACGCCCTGCAGGCGCAGCGCGTGGAGCGCGTCGAGGCCCGAGAGCTTCGGCATGAGGAAGTCGAGGATGAGGAGGTCGGGCGCCTCGCGCGCGCAGAGCGCCACCGCCTCCGCGCCGTTCGTCGCCTCCACGACCGCGTGGCCGAGATCCGAGAGCAGATCGGTGAGCATCGTCCGGACGAGCCGGTCGTCGTCTGCGATGAGGACCTTCACGCGACCCCCGGGAAGCGCAGCGAGGATAGCACGGCGCCCGTGCTCAGGGACCGAGCCCCACCCACTCCGACCCGTCGTCGTAGACCTCGCGCTTCCAGATCGGCACGTCGCGCTTCAGCGCCTCGATGCAGGCCTCGCAGGCGCGGAACGCGGGCGTCCGGTGCGGCGCAGCGCAGGCGATCACGACGGCTGCGTCGCCGGGCAGGAGCGCCCCGACGCGGTGGACGATCGCGACCTCCGCGCCGTGGACGCGCGCCACCTCGGCGCCGATCTCGGCGAGCTTCCGCTCTGCCATCGGCGGGTAGGCCTCGTACTCGAGCCGCACGACGCGCCGGTCCCGGGTGACGTCTCGGACGGTGCCCGTGAAGGTGACGATGCCGCCCCGCCCGGCGCCGGCGACGGCGTCCACCACCTCCGCGAGCGCGAGCGGCCGGTCCACCACCCGGAAGAGCGGCCCGCCGCCGGAGACCGGCGGGACGACGGCGACCTCCGCGCCGTCCCGCAGCGGCGCGTCGTCCTCCGCGAACTCCTGGTCCACCGCGATCCGGCTGCGGGCGAGCACGGGCGCGAGGCGGGGGTGGGACGCCGCGAGCGCGCGGCGGAGGGCGCCCACCGTCGCGGGCGCGTCGCCGAGCGTCTCGCGCGCGGTGCCTGCCGCGTCGCGTGCGCCCGCGAAGTAGAGGACGTGGACCGGCACGGCGCGCTACCGGAGCAGCCGCAGGACGTCGCCGTAGCTCACGGCGAGGATGAGCGCGACGAGCACGACGAACCCGCCCGTGTGGATGAGCCCCTCGACCCGCTCGTTCACGCGGCGGCGGGTGACGAGCTCGTACCCGAGGAACAGCAGGCGGCTGCCGTCGAGCGCCGGGAACGGGAGGAGGTTCAGGACGGCGAGGCCGACCGAGATCGCCCAGACGAGCTCGAGGAACCGCTCGATCCCGGCGCGCGCGCCGCGCACGAGCTCCTGCGCGATCCCGATCGGGCCCGAGAGCTCCGCCCGCTGCTTGCGCGCGAAGATCGAGGCGAAGCCGGCGAGCTGCGCGCCGATGTTCGCGTTCGTCGCGCGGATCGCCGCCGGGACCGCCTCGAGCGCTCCGGCGCGGTGGGTGAGCTTCGCGGGGCTGAAACCGACCTTCCCGTCCTTCTGCTGCGGGGTGACCCGGAGCTCCTGGCGCTGCGCCCCGGCGCCGTCGCCGCGCACGATCTCGAAGGCGATCGTCTCCCCGCGGTGCCCCTGGATCTGCTCCACGAGCTCGTCCCAGGTCTCGACGCGCGTCCCCGCCACCGCCGCGATCCGGTCCCCCGTCCGCAGCCCGGCCGCCTCGGCGGGCATCCCCGGCACGAGCTGCCCGACGCGCGCGCTCGGGTCGGGGGACCCGAGCCCGAAGGTGGCGAGGAGGGCCCAGGCGACGAGGACCGCGGTCAGGTAGTTCATGACCGGCCCCGCGAGCACGAACACGAACCGCCGCCACGCGGACTTGTTCGCGTACGAGCCGGCGTCGGCGGGGTCGACCTCCGCCGTGGTGGTGCCCGCGACCGAGACGTACCCGCCGATGGGAATGGCGGAGAGGGCGAAGAGCGTGTCGCCGCGCCGGAACGAGAGCAGCACCGGCCCGAACCCGAAGCTGAACCGCTCGACCCGCATGCCGACCGCGCGCGCCGCGAAGTAGTGCCCACACTCGTGGACGATGATGAGCAGTGACACCGCGAGCACCGCGGCGACTACAGACAGGATCCCGGTCACGCCTCCGACCCCTCCCCGAACTCGTCCGCCTCGAACACCTCGACCTCGCAGCCGGGCTCCCGCCAGGCCGTCGGCGGAAGGCCGGCCTTGAGGCAGGTGTGGCGCAGGAACGCCTCGGCGTCCCAGCCGTTCTCGACCGCGATCTTGGGGAGCAGCGCCCCCCGGTTCCAGCCCTTCTTCACGATGAGCCCGTGCCGGCCGACCTCGACCGTACGGGGATCCTCGACGAGCCGCGGCGGCTCGAGCGCGGAGACCGCGACGCGCAGCTCCGCGATGTCGTCGGCGCCGATCGCCCGGAAGCGCGGGTCCTCCGAGGCGGCCGCGACCGCCATCCGCTCGACCGTCTCGCCGAGCGAGCCCACCGGCCGGAAGCTGCCGATGCAGCCGCGCAGGTCGCCCGCGACGTGGAGCGTCACGAACGCCCCTCGCGACGCCGCGAGCGGGCCGGCGGTGGGAACCCCGGGCGACGGCGCGAGGCGCAGGTGCGCGAGCACCGCGGCGCGCGCGATGCCGAGGAGCGCGGCGCGCTCGACCGGCGAGAGCGCCGTCACGGCCGGCGCCTGGTCCCGGTGAGGAGGAAGCGCCGCGCGTCCGCGAGGATCTCGCCGTGGTCGAAGGCCACCGGGGTGGGGAGGTCCGTCCACTCGAACGCGCGCGCCTCGGCCGCGTCGTCGCCGCCGGTGGGCTCGCCCGCCGCGCGACCGATGAAGACCGCGGAGACCGTGTGGCGCCGCGGATCGCGGCGCGGGTCCGAGTAGACGTAGAGGAGGTCGACGAGCCGGACCTCGAGCCCCGTCTCCTCCTTCGCCTCGCGGACCGCGGCGGCCTCGAGCGTCTCGCCGACGTCCACGAAGCCCCCCGGCAGCGCCCAGCCGGGCGGTGGGTTGCTGCGTCGGACGAGGACGACGCGGTCGCCGGGCAGGCCGATCACGACGTCGACCGTCAGCGACGGGCCGGGCGGCACGCCGGCGCCGGCTCCGGACGCGCGCGACGCGGGCGAGGACGCGGACATGGGGCGAGACCTATCGGATGTGCCCCCGGCGGTCAACGCGCGGAGGAGCGGTGCGACGCGCGGCCGACGCGCGCTACCGCGGCGCGACGACGAGCGGCGACCCCGGCGAGGGCACCTCCGGTGGGGCGTCGGGCGGCGCGGCGACGTCGGGGAAGGCCTTCTCGACGAGCAGGCGCGCGAACGGGACCGTGCGCGGCGGGGCGCCCGCCGCGAGGGCCCGCGCCGCCGCCGCGGCCGCGCGCGCGTGGGGACCATCGCCGCGCTCGGCGAGGTGCGCCGCGATGGCGAGGAGCCGGCCTGAGAGCGTCGATCGCCGCGCCTCGTCGAAGTAGCGCTCGACGGCGTCCGCGACGGTGCGGACGAGCTGCTCCGCGCGCTGGCGCTCGTCCACGTAGAGCGGCGAGACCGTCACCTCGTCGAGCTTCGCCGCGACCTCGCGGAGGAACGGCTCCTCGGCGATCCAGGTCGCGAAGAGCGGCAGCCCGTGGAGCGCGCCGGACGCGGCGAGCGCCTCGCGCTCCTCGTCGTCCGCGAGCGCGGGGGGCGCCGCGGGCTCGGCGACCGGCGCGGCGGGGCCGAGCTGCGCGAGCCAGAGGTCCGCACCCTCCGGAACGCGCCGCCCCGAGCGGTCGTTCTGCGCGCGCGCCGCGGCGACGAGCGAGGCAGCGCGGGCGCGGTCGATCTCGCCGACCCCCATCGCGGCGCCCTTCTCGACGAGCCCCTTCACGAGCGCGCGCCACTCCTTGCGGCCGATGACGCCCACCTGCAGCTCGAGGAGCCCGTGCACGTCGGAGAGGACCGCCTGCGCGATCTCCACGCCCTTCCCCGGGACGACCCGCGGAAGCCAGACCGCGCGCTCGCCCTGCCCGTCGATCGCGGTGGCGTAGGCGGGCAGCGGCGGCTCGGGCGCGATCGCGGGCGCGGGCGCGGGGGCGCGCGGCGGCTCGGGCACGGCGACGCCGCGCGACCGCAGGAGATGCAGGCCGCGCTTCGCCTCCTTCGCGACCTCCTTCGCGGCGTGGGTGGCGAGCGCGGCGAGGACGTCGGCGCGGCCCGCGGCGAGCGCGGCGCGGGCGGCGGCGAGCGCGAGGGGCGCGGGGAGGGTGGTCGTCTCCTCCGGGCTGGCCTTCGCGATGCCGAGGACGACGCGAGCGGCGCGGGCGGCCTCCTCCCGGGAGACCCCCGCCGCGGCCGCGACGTCGCGGCTCTCGACGTTCGGGTCCCGGAGCATCTCGAGCACTCGGTCGGTGTCGAGCTGGATCATGTGGGCGGCAATCTAGTAGAGGCTCCCGGGCGCTGCTTGACATGGCTCAAGAGAATTCCCTAGGCTCCCTGGCTGCAATTCATCCCCGTGGCCGCACGCCGGCCGTCACACAAGGAGAGCTTCATGACCCGGTTGCTCGTCGCCGCGGCCGCGGCCTTCGCGCTCGTCTCCGCCAGCCCTGCGTTCGCCTGCCCGGACTGCAAGAACTGCCCGGGCCACGAGGGCAAGGTCGCGTCGGCGGACAAGGCCGAGAAGAAGGACGCCGAGAAGAAAGTCTCCTGCGACTGCGCGGGCGAGGGCAAGGAGTGCAAGTGCGGCGCGCAGTGTCAGTGCGCGCACTGCTCCGCGAAGAAGGCGGCGACCGAGAAGAAGGCCGAGAAGAAGTCCTGAACGATCGATCGCAAGTTCGTAAACACCCGGTCCTGAACACCCGTCGCAATTCGCAAACACCCGTTCGCCCTGAGCGTAGCGGCGCGAAGCGCCGACGAAGTCGAAGGGCGCGAGCTTCGCCAGCGCGTGCTTCGACTTCGCGCCCCTTGTCGGGACCATACCGGGCCGTCTAGCCTGCGGTCGTTCGATGACCCTGCTGGACGAGATCCTCGACGCGAACCGGACCGCGGCGCGCCCGGCCGCCGACCCCGGCTCGTTCATCGCCAACCGCCACCTCTGCATCGTCACGTGCGTGGACCCGCGGCTCACGCGGTTCTTCCCGGACGTGCTGGGCCTCGATCGCGGTCACGCGGTGGCGATCCGCGTGCCGGGAGCGCACCTGAAGCCCGGGTCGGAGGGGCTCCGCGCCCTCGCTACCGCGATCTACGTGAACGACTGCCAGGAGGTCATCGTGGTCGCGCACACCGACTGCGGCGTCGCGCGGGTCACCGAGGCGGAGCTGCGGCGGGTGATGCGCGCGCGCGGCGTCGTCGACGCCGCGATCCCCGAGGACCTGGCCGGCTTCTTCGGGCTCGTGAAGGACGTCGAGGCGGCGGCGCGCGAGAGCGTCGAGGCGATCCGCGGCGCACCCTTCCTCCCGCGGCACCTGCCGGTCCACGCGGTGCTGATGGACATCCGGACCGGGGCGCTGAAGCTCGTCGAGCGCGGGTACGAGGCGGTATTTCGTTAACCTACTTCCCGCCGAACCTCTTGAGGAGGCCCTCGACCGCCTTCTTCCCCTCCTTCTCGGCCTTGCCGCGCACGTCCTCGACGGCCCGCTTCGCCTCGCCCTTCGCGAGCGACGCGATCGCCTGGTCGGCGCGAACCGAAACGGAGGGCGACGTGAGGGTCCCGCCGATCGCGAGCGGCACCTCGAGCTTCTCCGGTAGCGCGATCCCGGAGACGACCTCGGCGAGCGTCTTCCTCGGGACGATGGTCTTCCCCTCGAGGCCGAGCCGCCCGTCGAGTCCGACCTTGCCGCCGAGCGCGACGTCGCCGACCCGGGAGCCGAACTGGAGCGGCGACTGCGCGGTGAGCGCGCCGCCCTTCACGGTGAACTTCCCGGCGAGGTCCCTGAACGTCGTCCTCCCGCCCGCGGCGCCGCCCACCTTCTTCGCGGCGGTGCCCTTCCCGGCGACGTCGAGCGCCTTCGCGAGGCCGCCGAGGACCGAGTCGCCGAGGTCCGTCGTCGTGAGGGCCCCGTCCTTCACCGCGAGCGCGGCGAGCCCGGTGAGCCCATCCCGCAGCTTCTCCCACTCCGTCCCCTTCCCGTCGACCTCGAGGCGGCCGTCGAGCTTGCCGACGAGCGGCGCGCGCCCGGCGAACGCGGTGAGCGCCTTCTCGAGCTCGAGGCCGGAGAGGTCCGCGGCGAGGGTCCACGACGGGACCGGCTCGGAGAGCGCCACCTTCGTGCCCGCGGCCGACATCCGCCCGCCGAACACGCCGGCGGTCAGCTCGTCGAGCGTGAGGGTCCCGCGCGAGAGCGTCGCGCGCGCCTTCACGTCGGTCGCCTCGACCCGGCCACCCTTGAGCTTCTCGATCGCGATCGTGCCGTGCGCCGCGGCGGCGTGGATCTCGCGGCGGGTCGCCTCGGGCACGAGGTCGCCACCCTGCGCGCCGGGCGCCGCGGCCGCGGGCGCGGCCGCCTCGGGCAGGATCCCCATGACGGCGTCGAGATCGAGGAGGGGCCCGGTGAGGACGAACCACGCGCGCATCGGCGCGGTCTCGACGGACACGTTCCCCCCGAGGTCCACGCCGGGGCCGCGGAGCGCGACGTCCGTGAGATCGAGGCGGGCGGCGGCGGGCTTCGCCGGCGACCAGCTCGCCGCGGCGCGGAAGCGGCCCGAGGAGGCCTGCCCCCGGAGCCGCAAGTCCTTCAGAGCCCCCGCGCCGTCCACGCGGTAGCCGTGCGTGCCGGTCGTCGAGAGCTTCGCCTCGAGCGAGGCGACGCCGCCGCGCACGATCGAGCCGATGTCTCCGGGGAGGAGCGCGTGGATCCGGTCGAGCGCGAGCGGCCCGACCTGCACCGCGCCCTGGAGCTCCGGCCAGTCCTCCGGCCGCTGAGGGACGCCGGCGGGGAGCTGGGCGACCGAGAGCTGCGCATGCACGTTCTGCTTCGGGTCGGCGAACGCGGCGGCGAGCCGCGCGTCGAGCGGGAGCCCGGGGCCGACGCCGCGCGCCTCGAGGTCGAGCTGCGTGAGGGCGAGCGCCGTGCCCTCCTTGCTGCCGCTCCGGTCGATGACGCGGATCGCCGCGCCCGTGATCTTCACGAGCGACACCGCGACCCGCGCGCCGCCCCCCTCCGCCGCCGCGGGCGCAGGCGCCTTCGCGGCGGGGGCCTTCGCGGCGCCCCCGAGCCCCTCGAAGTTCCAGGTGCCGTCCTTCGCCTTCACGAGGTTCACCGAAGGCTTCACGAGCGTGAAGGCGCTCACCTCGACGTCCTTGCCGAGCGAGCGCAGGAGCGGCCAGAGCGCCACCTCCACGTCGAGCGCCTCCGCCTCGACGAGCGCGGGCTCGCCCGGGCGCCCGGCGACCACGAGGCCCGCGAGCGCGACGTGCGGGTTCGGGAAGAGCTTCAGCTTCGCGTCCGAGAGCGTGACCTCGCGCCCGAGCGAGCGCGAGACGCTCGGCAGGACGAGGTCGACCGCACGCTTCGTCGCGACGCCGGAGTTCACGACGGCGAGGAGCACCACGACGAGCAGGACGACGAGGCCGAGGACGGCGGCGAGGACGACGAGGACCTTCCGTCCGACGGAACGGGGGGTGGACATGGGCCCCATATACCGCGGGGTATCCTTGGCGTCCTGCGCTCCGGCGGGACGCCCGATGACGCTGCTGCTTGCGCGTGATCAGGGCGCTCGCGGCTGAGCCGCGGCAATGGTCCCCCTCACCCTGTCCAGGCGAGCGCGTCCGCCGCGAACGATGTCCTCCCTCGCCCGAGCGGCAGAGACGGAAATCCGGGCGAGCGCGTCGCCGCGAACGATTTTCCTCCCTCGCCCCCGCGCAGCGGGGGAGAGGGCGGGGTGAGGGGGCGCGACGCTACGGCTTGCGCTTCTTCGCCGGCTTCGCCGCCGCCTTCTTCGTCGCGAGCGCGACGGTCTTCACCGGAGCCTTCGCCGCCGGCGCCGCCTTCGCGACGCCGTCGATGGGCGCCGGGGCGAGCTGGGGCGTGAGCACGATCTCGATCCGGCGGTTCCGCGCGCGCCCGGTCGCGCTCCGGTTCGACGAGATCGGCTCCCACGGCCCGTACGCGGCCGCGACGAGCCGGCGCCCGGGCACGTTCGCCTTCTCCTCGAGGAAGCGGACGACGTTCGAGGCGCGCGCGGCCGCGAGCTCCCAGTTCGTCGGGTAGTGGTCGCGGAGCCGCTCGGAGATGGGCTGGTCGTCGGTGTGGCCGGAGACCTGGATCTTCTTGTCCTCGACGTTCGCGAGGATCGCACCGACGCGCGAGAGCACCCCGGCGCCGCGCTCGGTCACCGACGCGTCGCCGACGTCGAAGAGGATCTTGTCGACGAGGTCGACCTTGATGCGGCCGCCC
>WNGA01006398.1_pt1 | contig 20819 bp, 21 predicted proteins | sample 5400061 | NCBI WGS metagenome assembly WNGA01 (sample SAMN13153366, study PRJNA577476) | soil metagenome | isolation source: 100 cm soil or saprolite under grassland replicate 2 | place: USA:California | collected 2016-06-15
TAATTTGCAACACGGTGTTGGTGATGGTCGGCCCACCGGGCGTGCCGATCGCGAAGTAGAGACCGCCGTCCGGTCGTAGGACGAACGTGGGCGTCATGGACGAGAGCGGACGTTTCCGCGGCGCGATCGCGTTGCGCTCGCTTTGGATCACGCCAAACATATTCGGCTCGCCTGGTTTGCTCGTGAAGTCGTCCATTTCGTTGTTGAGCAACACGCCGGTGTCTTTCGCAACAACGCCGGAACCAAACAAGCCATTCAAAGTGTAGGTATTCGAGACGGTGTTTCCCGCCGCATCCACAACCGTGAAGTGCGTGGTTTGGTCTGATTCGTAGCCCGTCGGTTTTCCTGCGCCGATTTCGCTGCTCAATGAGGCGCGCTCAGGATTGATCGTGCTGCGTTGCCGCTCGGCGTACGCTTTCTCGATCAACCCCTCGATGGGAACCGAATGAAAATCGGTATCAGCCATATACTCCGCGCGATCCGCATAAGCGCGTCGCATGGCCTCGACGAGGAGGTGGTAATACTCGGATGAAAACGGGTTGAGCTTCTGCAGATCGTAGCCTTCGAGAATATTAAGCATCTCTATCAAGATCGCGCCGCCGGATGAAGGAGGCGGCATCGAAATAATGCCATATCCGCGATAACTTCCGCGGAGCGGCACGCGCTCCTTAGGTGTGTAATCGCGCAAATCCTGCTGTGTGATCAAGCCGCCGTTGTGCTGCATATCCTCTGCAATCAGCCGCGCCGTTTTGCCTTCGTAGAACTCACGCGGCCCTTTCTTTTGCAAACGCCCGAGCGTGGCCGCCAATTCCGGCTGCCGCAAAATCTCTCCCTCGCGATACAGCTTCCCCTCCCGCAGGAAAACGCGGCGGCTATCTGCGAAGGGCGAAAGGATGGCTTGATAAGCCTCCAATCGCTTCTCCGTTCGATGCGTCACCACGAAGCCGTCGACGGCTAGCTTCCTCGCCGGCTCAATCAACTCCGACCAAGTCAGCTTCCCTGAGCCGTATTTCTTGAGCGCGAAAGCCATTCCGGCGACGGTCCCCGGGACACCAGCGGCGCGGTAGCCGAGAACCGAAGAACCTTCGCCTTTGATCAGCCCGCCATCAGGTCCGACGTACATGTCGTGGGTCGCCGCGGCCGGTGCTGTCTCACGATAATCAATCGCAGTCGCAGTCCTATCGCTGCGCCGGATCATCATGAACCCGCCGCCGCCAAGATTCCCCGCCGACGGAAAAACGACCGCAAGCGCAAACGCGACTGCCACCGCCGCGTCCACGGCGTTGCCACCTCGCTTCATCACATCGACACCGATCTGCGACGCAATTCGTTCGACCGACGCCACCATCCCATGCGGCGCCCGCACCGGCTCGCGCCACGCTGCGTCGGCTGTGGTCATGCAGACGCAAAGAAACAAAAGAAAGAAGCGCTTCATGGCACGATGCATTCCAAATATGTCGCGTCTTGAATAAGGACCCAGGCCACGGCGCCGTAAGCAATCGCAACCTTGTAAACGTTGCGCCGCTTCAGCTCGGAGAAGAAGTTGGACGTTTTCACGGCCGGTCTCGCCGCGGATTTTTGCAGATAACTGCGGATAACAACAGCTAAACCCACTGTGCGGTTTCCAAAGCGGAAAGTAGCGCCAGAAGTGTGGCTGGACCCTTAACCGTAATTCTCGGCAGATGCGATCGCGCGCAGGTAACGTTCGGCGGATCGCGCAACTGCTGCTTTTGCATCTGCGAGAACGTTCGCCTGCCACCAGCCACCGTAAATCTGCTCGAATGAGAAAGATTCGATTCTTTCGACGATGCGGCGGATCGCCGAGGCTCCGAGCGGAATGATATTTGGATAACTTCGCATAAAGCTGACGTAACGTCGATCCTGCACGACGGTAATAATGTCGCTCGTGAGCAAGGCGCCTTTGCCATTAGCACCTGTTGGCCAATGCAGCACGGTGCCGCCTTCAAAATGACCGCCGCAATTGATTAACGTTAGCCCATCCCAAAGTGACAGGGTTGATCCTTCCCAGAATTGAATGCGCGATCCCGTGTCCGCGGGACGCATGACCCATTCGCGATCGGCTGAATGCAAAAAGATTTGGGCGTCAAAACACTCGGCCCATTCGATCATCGACGAGTAGAAATGCGGGTGCGAAATCGCGATGGCGCGGATGCCGCCGCGTGCGTTTATCTCGGCGATTGTCTCGTCGTTCAGCAAAGAGATGCAATCCCAGAGCAGATTTCCTCCTGGCGACTGGAGAAGCAAAGCCCGCTGGCCTATGGCAAATTCCGGTTCAGTGCCGATTCCGAGAAGCCGCGGTGCTTCATTTTCGATGCGATTGTGATGATTAACCCGTAATTGCTTGAGCGTCGTCCATTCCTGGCCGGTGTGACGGACGAATTGCCGTTCGTCTTGGCAAATTGGACAGCGCGACGGCGGTTCCGCAGTCTCAGCAAACTGCGTCCCGCATTGCAGGCAGATAAAGTTTTCCATGACAAAATTGCGCGACGCAGTCTGCTTCAGCGCACCTTGCGCAACACGAGCTCTTCGGGCACGGAGATGATCAGCGACGTAACTTTGCCGCTGGCATCTTTTACGAAACGAAATGTGCGATCTGAATCTTCCTGAAAAAAGTCCGTTTCCGATTCGGGAAGCAGCACAATTTTTTCACCAAGCCACATGGTCTCGAGGCGATCCCCCGCCAGGCTCACTTTGATAGTGAACCGATCGTCGAGGCGATATTCGCCCGCGTACGAACTCACGATTGCAGGATCGAGTTTGATCGCCGAGCGAACGCGCTTCGCGATGTAACTGGCGCTCGCGCCAGCGCGGTTGCACAACACTGCGACGGTTAGCCGATCCTCAGGATAGCGAACGATGTAGGAAGCGAATCCCTGCCAGGCGCCGCCGTGTTCGAGCATGCCGTGACCGGAATCAGTTTTTGCTATTCGCCAACCAAAACCGTAGGGGGCGGTCGTGCCGTTGTTGAGTTTGACCGGGGTCCATATTTGGTCATAGCCCGCGCGGCTTATTAATTTTCGCGTCTCCAACGCTTCATCCCATTTCGCGAGCTCTTCGACAGTGAAGTACAAGCTCCCGTCTGCGGTATTGTTCACAGTGGGCGATACCCACTGTTGATTCTTGAGCGCGCCATTTTTGAGCACATAACCGGCGGCGCGATTTGGGATAATGTCGGCCTCGCTGATCACGCGTGTCTGCTTCATACCGAGCGGTGCTAAAACGCGCTTCTGAAGAAAGTCACCCCAGAATTCGCCGCTCACTTTGTGAATGAGAATTCCGAGCGTGACATAGCCGAGATTGCTGTAACTCCACTTTTCGCCAGGAGCGAAAGCGAGCGGCTGCGCCGTGATCATCTTCAGCAGCTCATCCTCAGTATAATCTCGCTGCAGCGAGAAACTTTCAGGATAGTCGCCGAGCCCGGACTTGTGCGTCAGCAAATGCCGAACGCGAATGGCAGACCAGTTTCCCGGCACGTCCAGGTACTTCGAGATCGGATCGTCGAGCGCGAGTCTTTGCTCTTCAATCAGCGTCATGATGGCCATCGCGGTGAATTGCTTTCCAATCGAGCCGGATTGAAACACCGTCTGCGGCGTAACGCGCACCCCGTGCTCAAGATTCGCGACACCGTATCCCTGGCAAAGCACGACTTCGCCATCGTGCCGCACCACAACCGCGCACCCGGGAATTTGGTTCTTCTTCAGGTATTCGTTTACGAAATTGCTAACCCGATCTGTTGAAGTGTCGGCATAAGCCACGTGCAAGATGGTCACAACCAGGAGTACGAGTGTGAACCGCCTACCTCGCGGCGCACCGGTTATGCGCGACATCATTTGTGCGCAGCAAGTATTTGGGCAAAGCGCCAGACTTCGTGAAAGGTGTTGTACAGCGGCGTCGGCGCGACGCGAATCACGTTGGGCTCGCGAAAATCGCATTTCACACCGCCAGCGATGAGTTCTTCGTGTAACTGCTTTGGATGCTCGTGCGCTTGGATCGATAATTGCGCGCCGCGCGCACTCGGGTCAGCTGGAGTGATGATCGAGAATTTCTTTGAACCGATTTGTTCCATCAAAAATTCGAGATAGCCGGTAAGTTTCATCGATTTTGCGCGTAGCGGTTCCATCCCGCCGGCCTCGTGGAAAATTGAGAGCGACGCGCGCAGCGGTGCCATCGAGAAAATTGGCGGATTACTAATCTGCCAACCGTCAGCGGACGCAACAGGGACGAACTCCGGCTCGAGATGTAATCTGAATCGTGTGTTCGGATCATTCCCGAACCAACCGGCCAGCCGCGGTAATTTTGTGTTCGTCGCGTGGCGTTCATGCACAAACGCGCCCGCGACTGCGCCGGGGCCGGCATTCAAATATTTGTAGGAACACCACACGGCGAAATCGACATTCCATTCGTGCAGCGAGAGCGGCACGTTGCCGGCGGCGTGCGCGAGATCGAACCCAACAACGATTCCATGTTTCTGGCCTGCGGCTGTGACCGTTTCGATGTCGACTAATTGACCGGTGAAAAAATTCACCGCGCCCATGATAACCACTGCAAGGTGATCGGCGTGCTCGTTGATAAGATCGAGAATGTCTTCCGTGCAAACGGTGAATTCGCCTTCGCGCGGGTGCGCCAGAACGAGCGCGTCTTTCGGATCCAGTGCGTGATGAATGAGCTGCGTTTTAATCGCGTAGGTATCGGAAGGGAACGCCGGTTCTTCCATCAGGACTTTGAAGCGCGATTTGGTTGGCCGATAAAATGTCGCCATCATCAGGTGAAGGTTCACCGTGAGGCTGTTCATGCAGATCACCTCGAATGGCTTCGCGCCAATGAGTCGCGCCGTCGGTTCGCGCAGCGTTTCGTGGTACGAATACCACGGCTTTCCCGTAGCGTGATGCGCATCAACGCCAAGGTTGGCCCAGTTGTCCAACTCATCATCGACGATCTGCTTCGCCGATTTTGGCATTAGGCCTAACGAGTTTCCGGCAAAATAGATGACCGGCTTGCCGTCTTTGCCGAGCGGCAGAGAAAATTTTTCGCGGAGATCGCGGAGCGGGTCGTCGCGATCGAGTTGCCGCGCGAAATTTTCGTCGGATGAAAAGGTCATTAACCGCAGATTACGCAGATTTTCGCAGATTAAAATGATCTACGACTGCAACCAGGAGCCGGCCTCCAATCTGCGTTAATCTGCGAAATCTGCGGATGAAGTTCTTCTCGGCAGCTCCATGAACTCAATCGTGGTTCCATCAGGGTCGCGCACGTAAACGACGCGTTTGCCGGCATTCGGCCCTGTCTTGAGTGTCTGCGGTTTGCCGGCTGCTTCCCAGCCCGAGGCAGCAATCTGTGCGAGCACAGCATCGAGATCTTCAATGAGCAGCGCAACATGCACAGAGCCAACGTCGCACGGTCGGAAATTTGCGCGTTTACGATCCGCAGGCGCGAGGTACTCAAGCAGTTCGATTTTGTGACCGCCCGGCGTTTTTAGGACCGCAAGCTTTATCTCAGCGCCTTCAACGCCGGTGATCTCCTGAGCTAATTCACCTTTTTGGTGCGCGGTGTGTGAAAGCTCGAAGCCCAGCACATCGCGCCAAAATGCGAGCGAGCGTTCGAGATTTGAAACAGTGATGCCGGTGTGATCTGCGACAATTATTTGAAATACGGTCTCACTCACAGAAAAAAATGTAACCGCAGATTACGCAGATTTTCGCAGATTAAGGATGAGACTGTTAGACAAGTAAAATCTGCAACCAATCTGTGTAAATCTGCGAATCGAGCTGACGGGATCAGTGAGATAGAAGGTAAAGCCGCGAAGGGTAGCGGCGAGCGAGCTGGGAAACGAGTGAGTTCAAATCTGCGGATCACCATTATCCTACGGCGGCAATCACTTTTAGCTCGATCGCGATCGGTGTGGGCAACGCCGTGACTTCGATTGTTGTGCGGGTCGGATTTGGTTTCGCGGGGCCTGCGAAATACTCAGCGTAAATGCGGTTGTAGATGGGAAAATCCTTTTTCATGTCAGTGAGAAAGACAGTGACATCGACGATGTCCTGCCAAGTCGCGCCAGCGTCTTCGAGCACGAGCCGCACATTCTCGAATACGGCACGGCATTGCGTTTCGATGTCGTAACTCACGACATTGCCAGAGGAATCGAGCGTCACGCCGGGAATTTCTTTGCTCCCGCGTACACGCGGTCCGATCCCCGACAGAAAGAACAATTCGCCCACCCGCTTTGCGTGCGGAAACGCCCCTACCGGTTCAGGCGCTCGTTCGCTTTTGAAGGTTTCGTTCACGGCCTATTTACTGCGCGACTGGAAGGATTAAGGCAACGCACATTTTCGATCAGCACAAAGCGCAGTTTAGTGGTCCGAGGATTCTCGCGGGGCGATTGCCGGGGTATCCTGGTCCGACGGACGGAAGCTTGTTACCGGCGGCAGGATTTCCCTGAAAGTGGTGCCGTAAATATCCCAAACGGTAAGAAAGAGTCCGCACACGATCGGTCCGACGATGAATCCGATCGGACCGAAGAGGAACAGTCCGCCAAGAGTGCCAATCAAAATGAGAAGGTCCGGCATTTTCGCGTCTCTGCCGACAAGCATTGGCCGCAGGAAATTATCGACAGTGCCAACCACAGCGGCGCACCACGCCGCCAGCAAGGTGGCCGTTAGATACTGTCCCGTTACAAAGAGAATGATAACTGCCGGCACCCACACCAGGGCGGCACCGATCCCGGGGATGATCGAAAGAATTGTCATGATCGTTCCCCACAGAGCCGCTCCTTCGATTCCCGCTACCCAAAACGCGATGCCGGCCAACGCGCCTTGAATGATGCCAATTACCAGCGTCCCTTTGACGGTCGCTCGTGTAATCGAGGCGAACTGGGTGAGCATTCGCGTCTCGTCCTCATCGCTTAACGGAGTGTAATAAAAAATGCGTTCAAGAATTTTGTCGCCGTCTCTGAAAAAGAAAAACATGGCGTACAGCATCACAAACAAATTGAGGAGGAACGCGGCCGTCGTGGCAGTCATGCGCGAGGCGAAACCGACAAGAAACGCACCGGTCGTTTTGGCGGCGTTGCCGACCTGTTCCAGCAATTGCTCCTGGCTGGGCATGTATTTAGCCAGTGCAGGAAATCTTTGCACCACCCACTCCTGCACATTGAAGGTGGTAGCGGCGCCAAGGTGCTGACTCAGCCAAGGGATCGCCTGGTCACTCATCGTCAGCGCCTGTTGCAGAACGATCCCTAAAAATGCGCTGACGGGCCCAAGGCCGAGAACGAGCAATACCAACAAGGTGACTGCTGCACCCAGTGATCGGCGGCCACCCAGCAGCCGAGTAATCCAGCGGTAGAGCGGATGAAACAATCCAGCGAGTAACGCGCCGAGAAGAAGCGGTTTGAAGAACGGCCACGTGACGGCCAAAAACAACGCTGTAACTGCCACGACGAGCAACAAGACAAAAGCCGTGCGCAAATTCGTGCCGCTTATGGTTGACGGTTCCATGGGTCGGCTCCGATACCTCTAACGAGGCTAATCGCAGATTTGCCTGATTACATCGTTTCCTTCAACCCTCGGTCAAGCTGGTTGCAGCAACGGCCCGAGAAAACTTGACAACTCGCCATGCGCTTTGCGCGCAAAAGCGCTCCAATCGGTTCAGGCGCCCGTTTGCCTTCGAAGGTGTCGCGAAGTATCGCTCATTCTCGCGGCGCGTATTTCTCGAACTTCGGCAGTTTAGGATCCATCGCGTCCCATGGTTGCGCGTCCGACGTCCAAATTTCGTGCTGCGGTTTGTACAAACTCGGATCATCCAAAGTCCCAGCTGCGATGCCTTGTCCGAAATCTGTCTTACCCCCAAACAATCGCGAACCACATTCCGGACAAAAACCGCGTACATTGTCGCCCATCATTTCACTGGTTGTGCCGAAGTATTTCGGCGTGCCCTTGGTAATCTTGAACGCGTTCGCCGGGACGTAAAAAACAGGAGTGTACGCTCCGCCGGTTGTTTTCTGGCAGTCGCGACAGTGACAATTGAACGTCACAATTGGTTCCGCTGTAACTTCATAACGAATCGCGCCGCAGGCGCAGCCACCGGTAATCGTTTTCATTTGTAACTCTCTAAACTAATGAAAATATTTTCTGAGCAACGACCTTGGACAATCCGTCAAGCCGCGACGGTCTTGGCTGTCCCATACCGCTTCGCCGATCGGGTTTTCGCCTTCAATGCTTCCGTTTCGCGATTCCGTGGCGGCGCATTGGTCACTAGCGATTCAAGAAGATGATGCGCGGCATGGGCCACGTCATCCACCGCGCGATTGAATGCTTCTTCGTTTGCGCGCGATGGCTTTGTAAATCCGGAAAGCTTCCGAACAAATTGGAGCGATGAGGCGCGAATCTCGTCATTCGTTGCTAGTGGTGAAAAATTATGCAGGGTCTTGATGGCTCGACACATGCCTGACACTCAACCTTCAGCTCTCAACCCTCAACTGTTTTGACTTTGTTCATGTCCGTCGTTCCGGATACTGTGGAAGATCATCGGTGATCGTATCCCATGGCGCGCGATCGGCGACGAACGTATGAAATTGCGGCCGAATTTCGGGATCATCATCGAACGCGCCCATCCGAATCGATACCTGCGGGCCGTCCGGCCAATCGCCGCCGAATAAACTTGAACCGCAATTTGAACAGAACGCTTTTACTGCGCCTTCGCCTTTTCCATAGACCTTGATCAGATCCTTGCCTTGAAGCAGACGGAACTGCGCGCGCAACACACGTGCCTGAGTGCAAACGGCCGTTCCGGAATGCTTGCGGCAACGTTCGCAATGACAGTGGCTCGCTTGAACGAATGGCGAATCAACTTCAAACCGCACGCCACCACACAGACAACTCCCGCGAATGATTTTGCTCATTCACGACTCTCAACAATCAAATATCAACTCTCAACTTGAGCCGACTCGAAAGATTCACTTCGCAATGCAAACGTTTTTTGGCTCGGTGAAGAAACGCAGCGCTTCTTCACCCCCTTCGCGGCCAACACCGCTTTGTTTCATGCCGCCGAAAGGAACGCGGAGATCGCGGACTAGCCAGCAATTTACCCAGACCGTGCCGGTGTTGATTCCCTCGGCGACGCGATGGGCGCGGCTTAGGTTTTGCGTCCAGACGCTCGACGAGAGGCCGTATTCGACATCATTGGCGTGATTGATCACTTCTTCTTCGCTGTCGAAGGGCGTGATTGTTACGACCGGGCCGAAAATTTCTTCTCGATTTGTGCGGCATGAAACCGACAGTCCGGTAATGACCGTCGGCTGGAAAAAATAACCTTCGCGGCAACGTTCGTTAGGCGCTTGCGGCGCAGAACCGCCGAGCGCGATTTTACCGCCTTCTTTCTGCGCGAGATCGACATAGAACTTTACTTTTTCAAGCTGCGCCTTGTTCACGATCGCGCCCTGCTCGGTCTTTTCATCCAGCGGATCGCCCAGGCACAACTGTGCCGTTCTTTCGAGGAAGCGGTCGACGAAATCCTTGTAGGCCGATCGCTCGACAAACACGCGCGACCCGCACAAGCAGACCTGTCCCTGGTTTGCGAATGATGAACGCACGCTGCCGGCGATGGCGGCGTCGAGGTCGGCATCGGCGAAAATGATGTTTGGATTTTTGCCCCCAAGCTCGAGCGACACCTTTTTGAACAACGGCGCGCACGCTTCGGCGACTTTCCGCCCTGTCGCGGTACCGCCGGTAAACGAGATGGTGTTGATCTTCGGATGAGCCGTAATCGCCGAGCCGACATTCGGCCCCGTGCCGTGGACGACGTTGAGAACTCCGCTTGGCAGACCGGCTTCACGCGCGATTTCGCAGAGCATGTTAGCCGTCATCGGCGTTAACTCGCTCGGCTTTGCGATGGCGGTGTTTCCGACAGCGATGGCCGGCGCGATTTTCCAACTCAATAAATAGAGCGGCAGGTTCCACGGCGAAATCAGTCCGGCGATGCCGCGTGGCTGTCGCAGTGTGTAGTTGAACGCCACGTTGTCGGTGATGTGCGCTTCCGATTCCGTGTGCAAAATCGCCGTGGCAAAGAATCGGAAGTTCGCGACCGCGCGCGGAATATCCAATGAGCGTGCCAGCGAAATCGGTTTGCCAGTATCTATGGACTCAGCGCGCGAGAATTTCTCCAGATCGCGCTCGATCAACTCGGCAATTCGCAGCAGAAAGTTCGACCGTTCGGCTGCGGTTTTTTTTGACCATTCGCGGAAGGCTTTCTCCGCTGCGGCCACCGCAAGATCAACGTCGCTTGCGTCGCTATCGGCTACCTGCGAATACGGCTTACCTGTGGCCGGTTCGACGTTGTCGAGATATCGGCCACTGATCGGTTCGACGAATTCGCCGTTGATAAAATTTTGAATTTGAAATGGCTCGGGGCGCATGGTGGAGCGAAACGTAAACCTTCGTCGTCAACATCAAACGTTCAACGAGGAAAAATTGTTCTGGCTATCGATAGCACGTCGATGTAAAGGACTCCCCCCAGAAACACTCCCATGAAAAAATCTTCACTATTGCTTGCTGGCCTCATTCTGTCTGTTCTGACCTTAGCCTTCGGAACGAATCACGGATTCAACGAAGCATTTGGTCCGTTGTTTCATCCGGCCCCCAATGTTCGGCCGCCTGTGGGGCCTGCGCAGGGCCTCGATTCGCTTCACCGTTGGAATGTGATCGCAATCAACGCCAGCGGTCTCGATCATACTCCGGTCGCGCCCGGAGAGAACCGCGTTTTCGGTGAACAGCTGGGACCCGGGCGGTCCAGCCGGGCGATGGCGATTGTTCACATCGCAATGTTCGATGCGCTTGATGCGGTCGGCGGCGGTTACACCAGTTATACCGGAACGCAGGCCGCCTCTGGTTCCGTATCTGTGGACGCGGCTATCAGCCAGGCTGCGCGCGACACTCTGGCGGCGATGTTTCCGTCGCAAACGCCGACTTTTAATGCCTACCTGGCGGAAGATTTGGCTCGTGTCACGAACGGGCAGCAAAGAGCAAGGGGGATCGATTTAGGGCAACGGACGGCTGCCGCCATTTTGGCGATGCGTCTCAATGATGGTTCGCAAATCCCCGAGCCGGTCGTCGGAGTCGATTATTTCACGAGCGATCTACCCGGCCACTGGCGGCAGGATCCAATAAGCCTGATCCCGCTCGCGTTGGGCACGCATTGGGGCGAGTGCATCCCCTTTGTCGTCAACTCGCCGACGCAATTCCGCGCGCCGCCGCCGCCCGATATGACCAGCGCGGCTTACACCGCCGCATACAACGAAGCGAAAAACTTGGGTGGCGATGGGATCACTACAGCGACGCAGCGCACGGAAGAGCAAACATTTATCGGCACTTTCTGGGCGTATGATGGCACCCCGAGCCTGTGCGCGCCTCCAAGGCTCTATAATCAGATTACAGTACAGATTGCCGACCAAAGGGGATTGAACAGCATTCAATTCGCGCGCCTGCTCGCCTTGGTAAACGTTGCCATGGCGGACGCCGGAGCGAACATTTGGGAATCGAAATACCATTATGATTTTTGGCGCCCAATCACTGGCATTCGAGAATCCGATCGGGGCACTGGGCCCACACATCTGGGCGATGGCAATCCTGACACGATTGGCGATCGTCGCTTTATGCCGCTAGGAGCACCCGCCAGCAATCTCACCGGCCCGAACTTCACGCCGCCGTTTCCAGCCTATCCCTCTGGTCATGCTGGGTTCGGCGGCGCGCTCTTCGAGGTGATGCGTCGGTTTTATGGCACCGATAACATTGCGTTCACGTTCGTTTCCGACGAGTTCAATGGGCAGACCCGGGACCACAATGGGAACATCCGTCCTTATCGGCCGCGCAGTTTTTCAAATTTGTCGCAGGCCGAGGAGGAGAACGGCCAGAGCCGAATTTATCTTGGCATTCACTGGTCTTTTGACAAGACGGAGGGAATCGCCCTTGGTCGCAGCGTGGGCGATTACGTGTTCGATCACGCTTTCACACCCATTCATCCTTAGTTTGGAAAGTAGGCGTGCTGCTTCGGTGCGTGTGAGCTCTCGGGTCTCCTGTTTTTAATTGTAGCCGTCGTAAATCGTCGGTTTGGCCGTTTGAATGTGTCGGTCGATTAGCGTGCAGAACTCATCCGTGTGCCAGTGTTTTCGTGTGGCCCACCATGTTTGAAAGCCGGGATACGCCACCGTGTCGGCGATTGTGCGCTCATATCCCCGCCATAATCGCTTGTCGAGCGTTCCGTCCAGCACGTTAAGATAGAGACTGTTGGCAAACGAGCCGCGTTTGGCCTAACGAACCTCGCTCGTAAATGGACATTCTGATCCGACCGTTCCGACGAGGGCTGTGGCGCGGCGTTTGACACGAGGTTGACTTAGCCGCGGGCATCCTGCCTGCCGTAGCTTCCGCTGCTAGGAAGCTGCAAAGTAACAACGGTGTTACTTTTGGGACACGGCCGCGCGACGTCGCTCATTTCGATTCCCGGGTGTGAAATCAATTACCAGATTCACAGCGTCGTTAGCTGGGAATCCGACATCGCGCACTGGGAAACTAAAGACATCGAAAGGAAACTCACGATGAATGCTCAAAAATGTTCAAATCTCGCCCTGCACCTGACGTGCACCTTCCTCGCAGCTCTTTTTGGGCTGCCGTTCATGTTAAACGCGCAAGGCCCAAGCCTAGTCGACCCGAATTTGCGCGTGCGCACTGTAGTCGAAAATCTGGAACAACCTACCAGTATGGCATTCATTGGCACCAACGACCTGCTCGTGCTGGAGAAAGCTACAGGCAAGGTCAAGCGGGTTGTGAATGGCACGGTGACTGCCACTGTGCTGGATTTGGCAGTGAATTCCTTCTCTGAACGCGGCCTGCTGGGCATTGCGCTTCATCCAGACTTCCCTTCCAACCCGAGTGTCTATCTTTACTGGACTGAAAGCTCCACTGGTGCTGACTCAATCTTATCCCAAGACGTAGAGCTATTGGGCAATCGGGTCGACAAGTTCATCTGGGACGGATCCATGCTCACCCAGGACGGGAATATGATCCACCTCCGCGCGTTTCAAGAAGATGCGGGTCAAGCACCACGGGGCAATCACGATGGTGGCGTGATTCGTTTTGGCCCTGATGGCAAGCTTTACATCTACATGGGCGACAATGGCCGCCGTGGGCAGATGCAGAACCTGCCCGATGGACATGGCTGCAACGCTCCGCCGTGTACGGGGATTCCCCAGGGAAATCTTCCCGACGATCAGTTCGGCGGACCCGAGCCCGACAACGCGCACCTCACGGGCGTGATTCTGCGATTGAACGATGATGGCACAACGCCCAGCGACAATCCATTTGTGCTGGCTGGCGAAGTACGCGGCGGTGAAGCCGGCGCGAACCTACAGAAAGTATTCGCTTACGGCATCCGCAACGGCTTCGGCATGGCTTTCGATCCCTTCTCAGGAAATCTGTGGGAGGCGCAGAACGGTGATGACTCGTTCACCGAACTGAACTTGGTGGAAAAGGCCACGAACTTGGGCTGGGTTCAGATCATGGGACCAGTCTCGCGCCTTGCCCAATTTAAGGGAATCGAAACCAGCCCCGAGTTTTTCGGCCTGCAACAAATCCGCTGGCCGCCCACGAACATCGCGGACACGTCTGACGAGGCGCTCGCGCGGCTGTTCATGGTCTTCGACGGTGGCGACCAGGTCGCAGCGGGGTTGATTGGAAGTCAAGAGGTGCCACCCGTTATGACGGACGCTGGCGCCACGGCCCATTTCGTATTGAACCCCGATGGAAGCCTTTCCTTTGAACTTAGGGCGACGGGGCCAATCCAAAACGCCACGGCGGCACACGTCCATCTTGGCGGCCGCGGCCAGAACGGGCCCGTCGTGCTCTTCCTGTTCTCCAATCCTGCTGGTCAGGATTTCCAGCCGGGAGACCTGATCTCCAGCGGAACCGCGCACGACTCAGATGTGATCCCCCGGCCGGGTTTTACTCCTACGATTGCGAACTTGGTCAACCGGATGCGCCAGGGCCGCACTTATTCCAACCTGCACACCACAGCATTTCCCGGCGGCGAGATTCGCGGACAAAACATCGTCAGCGACCGCGCGCCGGTTTCTCGCTACAGCGACCCCGAGTTCAGTTGGAAATTTGAAGTCGCACCGGCGGCCCTTGGATTCATCAGCAGCCGCGCGCTCGGGCCACAGTATCAGGGTGACATGATTGTCGGCGCGGCGCGGACCACCCTCCTGGGAGGAAACTTGTTCCGGTTCAATCTCACCGGCAACCGCCGTAAGATCGCGGTCGATGATCCAAGACTGGAAGATCGCGTCGCCGACAACCTCACCAAGTTCGACATCACCGAGAGTGAAAGCCTGTTGTTTGGAACTAACTTCGGCGTCGGCACCGACATTCACACTGGACCTAACGGAAATCTCTTCGTCGTCTCGCTGTCGAACGGCGCAATCTACGAGATTCTCCGCCGGGAATAACGACAAATCTGCTTCCGTTTACCGCTGTGTCGCGTCCGCTGTGAAAAGGACGCGACCAGCGGAAGTTGGTAGTCCGGTGAGGGAGGGATTCGAACCCTCGGTAGCCTTTTGGGCTACGGCGCTTTAGCAAAGCGCTGCTTTCGACCACTCAGCCACCTCACCAAAATTTGTAGCCACGGTCGCGCCAACTGCCTTCGCTTCAAGGCTTCGGCATGGCAACAGGCGCGTGACTACGGCCGCGAGTCGAGAATATCGCGAAGAATCAGGCTTTTCCAATCTGCAATTTGGAGCTGCCGACACGGACTTCGCCGCGTGCTCGCGATTTTCATCGGAGTTGCCAATCGTCGAGTTGATGAGGCGTGCAGAATAGAATCCTGTAGGGGAAGCTGCTAGCTTCCTTTCCAGAGGTGAGACGCCGACGGCATCTCCTACAGAAATGATTTCCGAAGAACAAGCGCGCCTGCGGATCTTGGAGAAAATAAGTCCGCTGGATGAACGAGCAGTTGCAATCGCAGACGCGCTCGATTGCTTTGCAGCCGGGGATTATTTCGCCCGGCTGCCGCTGCCCGCGTTCGATAATTCGGCAATGGACGGTTACGCAGTGGTGGCGAGCTCATGCAAAAAAGGCGGGCGGCTACGCGTGATTGGAGAGCAACCTGCCGGTCCTGATCAAAAACTGCGAGTCAGTGGTGGCGAAACCGTCCGGATTTTTACCGGCGCGCCTGTTCCTCAAGGGGCAGACGCGATCGTGATGCAGGAAGATGTTATCCGCCACGGCACTGACATCAGCGTGAACGTGGATGTCAAAGCTGGCGAGTTCATACGCCAGCGTGGCTGCGATTTAACGGAGGGACAGATGATTTTGGCCAGAGGCGAACGAATCCGCGCAGCGACGGTTGCCTTACTGGCGTCGCAGGGTTTTGCCAATGTGATGGTTGGCGGCAAAGCAACTGCGGCAGTCATTTCCACGGGCGACGAGCTGGTGAAACCGGGCGACGAACTTGAGGCAGGCCAAATTTACGACAGCAATTCCGTGTTGCTCAGTGCGCTTCTGCTGCAGTGCGGTGTGAGCGCGACAGCCGTGGAACATTGTCGCGATGATCGGCAATCGTTAGGCGATGCGATCAAACGCGGAATGAAAAATCACGTCCTCATCATTAGCGGCGGCGTTTCGGTCGGGGAACATGATTTAGTGAAGGAAGCATTGCGGGAGCTCGGAGCGAAGATCGAAATCTGGCGCGTGGCCGTTAAACCGGGAAAGCCATTTTTATTTGGATGGTTTGAGAGCGAAACAGTTGATTCGGAAGGCGAGACGCCCGTCGGCCCGACAGGCACGATGCCTGTGCTACACAAGTGCTTCGTGTTTGGACTGCCCGGAAATCCCGTGTCGGCGTTCGTGACGTTTTTACAGTTCGTCCGGCCGGCGATTTTGAGAATGATGGGCGCAACGAACCTCGATCTGCCGCAGGTTCCGGCGAAGTTGGCGGTTGGCCTAACGAACGACGGCGGTCGACCGCATTACATCCGCGGGAGACTCGAACACGGAAAGTTCACGCCGATCGGTCGTCAGGAATCCCACGCGCTTTTTGGTTTGAGCCAGGCAAATGCGTTGCTGCGGGTCGGGGTCGGTCAGTCGTTGAAAGCAGATGAAATTGTTGATGTTCAAATCTGGGATTGAGTGAGACATGAATGGCGCTGTCATGTTGAGTTGAGCGAAACATCTCTGGCTATTTCTGAGGATCGCTAAAGAAACTCAGAGATTCTTCGCTGCGCTCAGAATGACATTCATTAATGGCTTATGGCTGCTCGCGAATCTCCTTCGCCTGCGCAGGATTGACAGATTACGCGCGCGTTTCTAGTTTTATCGCCTTGAACACGGGGCCGGTTACCGCGCTTGCACGAACTCCGACGGATCAAACTCGTGGGGATGCCGAACGGCTTTCCCACATCATTTTAGAAATGCAGCGCTGTTTTCTGCTGCACCTGTCCAAGGAACTCGCGCCGGGCAACGTTTCCTTCCCCCAATTTTTTCTTCTCGCGTATCTCGACCGCAAGGAAGTGCTCAGCATGTCGGAGATCGCGAAGAAAATGGGTCACACTACGGCTGCGGCGAGCGGTCTCGTCGCGCGTCTGGAAAATCTTCGGTACGTGATGCGCTCGGCCGCGCGAGATGACCGCCGTAAAGTGATGGTCTGTATCACGCCGAAGGGCTCGGCGCTCGTCCGCCGAATTCGTGAGGAAATGGTTGGCAACGTTATGAAAATACTGAATCACCTCACACCGGACGAGCAAAAGGCGTGGCTGCACATTTACAGCAAAATTTACGACTATTGTCAGTCGAAATGATTTTGCTTTGGCTGGCGGGAATGCTATCAGACTGCGTTGAATCCATTCGCCGGCTTTTGTGCGTCTAATCGCTAACTCTGTATGACAAGATTCTTTCTAGGGATAGTCGCAACGTTCGTGATTCTTGGTCAGCCGGGTTTTGCCGGCACCGAGGGAATGTACCGCGGCGAAACAGGGTCAGGAGGCAGAGTGCCGACCTTTACTCTGAACCAAGCCATTCTGACGGCACTGCAGCGTAACCCTACTCTTCTCAACGCAGAGCAGGAGATCAAACGAACCAGAGGCGTGATTATTCAGGTACGCGCGCAGGCGCTGCCGCAGATCAATGCAAATGCGAATTTCCAATGGACCGATCCGAACCTCACTGGCGCGCGCGTGCTCGGCAACACGACTACAACAACGGGATTTACACCCGCCGCGGCCGCCGCGTCCCTGATGGAAGGACTGCCGTCGCAGGTCGGCGATGTTCGTGCGCCACTGGCGGCTCCGACGCCAGCGCCTGTCAGGAATATTGAAGCGAGCGATATCTCCTACGCCATCAGTGTTACCGGGACGCAGCTCATTTTTAACGGCACAACTTTTAATCAGATCCGGGGCACGTTTTTTCAACGTGACAGCGCCTACTTCGCGTTCCGCAATGTTTTGGATCAACTGATCTCCATCGTGAAAACCCAGTTTTACCAGATCATCGTCAATCGCGAGCTCGTTAGCGTGAACGAGGAAAACGTGCGCCTTTTGGAAGCTCAGTTGAAGGATCAGCAAAATCGTTTTGAAGCGGGAACAGTTCCACGATTCAACGTGCTGCAAGCAGACGTGCAGCTGCACAATCAAATTCCGCAACTAATTACTGCTCAGAATAACTTGCGCATATCGAAGTTGCAGCTGGCCAAAACTCTTGGCCTCGATTTCCAGCGGCGACGTGGTGATAGCCCGCCGCTGGAAGTGATTGGTGACATGCCGTACATCCCGCGAAGTATCGAACTCGTCGAGGCGATTGAGTTGGGCAAACAGCGACGAGCGTTCCTAAAGCAAGCTCGGGCAAACGTCTTGAACCAGCTCCAACAAGTGCGCGCGGCAGCAGGCCAGTGGCTTCCCAATATCACTACGACCGGTGGCGGCGAATGGGTCAGCTCACCGATCAACTCGAGCTGGCATGATATTTCAAAAGGTTGGACCGCACTGGTCCAGGGCAGCGTGCCAATCTGGGACAGCGGCGCGATCGCCGGTCAGGTCATCCAGCAACGCGCACTTCTTTCCGAAGCAAAGATCACGTACGACGACGACGTCCGGCAGGTCGAGTTGGAGATACAGCAGGCCTACTCAAATTTGCAGCAGAACCGCGAGCTCATCCAAAGCCAGGAGAAAAACGTCGAGCTGGCTGAGGAAGCAGTGCGTCTGGCAAAGGCGCGGCTTGATGCGGGCGCGGGAGTTCAGTTGGATGTGCTGAACGCGACGGTGCAATTACTCACAGCGCAGTCGACGCGTTTACAGGCGCTGTTCGGATACAACTCATCGCTTGCTGAATTCGATCGCGCTACCGGTGCACAGAGCACCTACTCGGAGATGTTTGCCAATCTCAGGCCCCGTGCCACGACGACAACGACCTACTACACTGGCAGCGACGTGGATGCGATGGGCAAGCCGAAGGAAGTCTCGGAAGAACGAATTTCTACTACGACGCGAAGAACAAGCTCGAAGTAAGGGCGTTGAATTCCGGGGCGTGGCAACCGCGACGAATCTCGGATTACTGTCATGTTGAGCAGAGCGCTTGCCGAGCCGTAGCTTGAAGCGAAGGTTGGAAACATCTCTGATTGCTCTCTTCGCATTCAGCACGCATTCAGCAGAAATTATCCGAGATCCTTCGCTTCGCTTAGGATGACAGTGGCGAGGCGGATATCGGACCTTAGAATTGAAGTGCAAGAATGGACTTACCCTTCGAACAATTTCCTGCGCTAGGCGCGATCAGAATCTGTCGTCACGTTTTCGCGCAAAGAATTCCCGGCATCGACGTCTCACATGATAAAGCCGAAGTGCTGGAGCCGCTCGATGCCGCACATCGCGAAATTCGCAACGCAACTGGCTTTGGCGATTGGCCGCTGTTCACCGCCGAACAGATCCACGGAAACAAAATCGCCGTGATCGACGAGGTAGGGTCGGCGCTCCGCGCCGACCGCGGACGCCGCGGAGCGGCGTCCCTACCAGGCCGCGAATTTCCCGCGTGCGACGGCATTATCACCAATCAACGCAGCGTCGCGCTCGGCATTTACGTCGCGGACTGTTGCGCAGTTTACATCGTAGATCCAAAAACGCCTGCGATTGGCCTTGTGCATTCCGGGCGCAAAGGAACCGAGCTTGGCGTAGTGACAAACGCGATCAGACAAATGATTCAACGCTTCGGCTCCGATCCTGCGAACATGATCGTCCAACTCAGTCCCTGCATTCGCCCACCCCACTACGAAGTCGATTTTGCCGCCGAAATCATCCGGCAATGCCGCGCGCTCGGCGTTCAACACATCCACGACTCCGGCACGTGCACTGCCTGTGATTTGGGTCGCTACTACTCGCGCTCGGGCCTTACGGGGATGCCGATTCGCATATCGGCGAGCAGATTCGCGCGCTTAGTCAGAAGCCACTTCGAGAGTTCAGCTCGGAGGATCTCGCGTTTTTGCTTCGGCAGAGCGCAGGTTTGCAGTTTGTCGTTCCGCTCGCGTTGGAGAGGCTCCGCGTTCATCCGCTTACTCATCGAGATTACTATCCTGGTGTCCTGCTCGTCGCGGCACTGGGCGTTGATCAGACCTTCTGGCGTCAGCACACGCACTGGCGCGCCGAGCTTGATGAGATTGCACAGCGCACGCTTGCGAGCCTTCGCGGACGCAGTCACAAGGCACAAGACAAGTTCCACATGTCACTCGATGCACTCGCAAAAGCTTATGATACGTTTGCTGCTGCCACGTCTGCGGTCTAGCCAAGCGCTGCAGCCAACCGGCGGCCGTTCCGATGACTAGCTTTCAGATGACTTCAACATCCACATTCCAGATCATGCTCGCTCTCGCCGCCGGTGGCTGAGCTTGTTCTCGTTAGACCTCGAGGACGCTAGTCAGTCCCTGAAATTTTTAAAGTTTGTGGCGACACCGAAGTCGCGAGCGCGCACGAACTGAATCACGGCTTGCAGGTCGTCTTTCTTTTTTCCGGTGACGCGAATTTGCCGGTCCTGCAACTGGCTTTGCACTTTGAAACTCTGTGATTTGATCGCCTGGATAATTTCTTTGGCTTTGTTGCCTTCGAGGCCTTGCTTGATCTTCAATTCCTGCCGTGCGTGGCCGACGGATGAGATCGCGGGTTCTTCCTGATCGACATTCCGCAAATCCACACCGCGCTTGGACAGCTTGCCAATGACGATTTCACGTAGCGCTTTCAAGTGCGCTCCATCGTCGGCGATCAAAATAATCTTGTCCGGTTCGGGAATGATTTCGGTTTTCGCGTCTTTCAAATCGAACCGGGCAACAAGCTCTTTGCGCGCCTGATTTAATGCGTTGTCGATCTCCTGCTTGTCCACTTCTGAGACGATGTCGAACGATGGCATGGCGTTGAATTTCGGATTTCAGATTTCAAATTTCAAATTTGCTAGCGAGAAATCCCCGTCATGGATTCGCCTCCGCGATTTTAATGTTTCCTTTGTCGACTCGGATTTGAATTGTCGCCGAGCCTCCGCCGTTAATTATCTGATCGATCTTCATCTCACTGCCGGAGGAATGCGCGGAGACTGGGAGATTATTGAAATCATTTGCGATTTTTCCGTGTTTAACATCGGCTAATAGACGGAAGGCTGAGTCGCTGGGCAACCAGACCCACGCGTTTCCCTGCGCGACGTTTGCCTGTGCCGAGAATTTTTCCTGTTCCCACCAGTCGTACGAGAGCGCGAGCGTGCCCCGGGTTACTGTCAGGTCAAGGTTCGTGAAACAGTTGC